>Ga0160505_101008_pt1 | contig 14003 bp, 11 predicted proteins | sample DIDeMG_FD_108225 | JGI IMG/M metagenome (GOLD analysis project Ga0160505, IMG submission 108225) | Enriched chicken feces microbial communities from UW Madison campus, WI, USA - DID2874_E49_Stillage MG | ecosystem: Host-associated > Birds > Digestive system > Large intestine > Fecal ... | reverse complement strand
CTCTGTGGATTGTGTTTGAGCTCGTGTGTTTTTTTTTTGCGCCGTTTACGGAAAGTAAGAGTTTGAAACCAAAAAAAGTTTTTTTTTTTTTTTTTTTTGTTTTAAGTTTAGGCCCGCATCCCGTACGCGGTAGCCGTCAAGCAGGGGTGCGGTCCCAGCTGGCCCTTAACTAACTGCTATTATCTGGTTCCCAAATCCCAACCCACCCCAAAAAATCCACCCCACCCCTGACCACAAAGGCTCCTTTGCCATCATCCTAGAATGAAGCCATCTTTATGCCATCTATTTCGTGCGGGCTGCGTGGCGCTCCAGCACATCCCCAAGGGCGCCCCACCAACAGCCCCTGGGCTCACCCACATCAACGCGGCGGGCTCCGCGCACATGGTCAACATTGCTGACAAGCCCGTTTCCCAGCGCAGCGCCACGGCCGCCGGGAGGATTTTTTTTTCCTGTTCTAGTACGCTCGCACATTTGCACGCCGCCAATAATAAAAAGGGCGACGTGCTGGGGGTTGCACGCGTGGCGGGTATCATGGCTGTCAAGCGCACAGCCGACCTGATCCCGCTGTGCCATCCGGGGCTGCGGCTTACGCGCATTGAGTGCGAGCTCTCTGTTGTGGGCAATGGATCAGAGCCTACTGGTGATGGTAGTAGCAGCAGCAGCGGTACCGGCGTGGAAGTGCGCACAACGGTCGACTGCGAGGGCCGTACGGGAGTCGAGATGGAGGCGCTGGTTGGTGCCATGGCGTCGCTAGCAACGGTCTACGACATGTGCAAGGCCGTCGACAAGGGGATGGTTATTGGCGATGTCCGCGTTGTGCGCAAGGTCGGCGGCCGACATGACTACGGGGAGGAAGCGGCGGAAGGCAAATAAAGAGGCGAAATAGGAAACGACAACTAACCATGCTCACTACTGTTATAACTACCTTCAGGGGCGCTGGCTGCGAGTTCCGCTTCCCCTTTCCCCGGTGTGCCCTTGTTTCCAACGGCTCTTGTTTCAGCTGTATTCACACATACTGATAAAAATGGTACACTATCTGCGGTTTCTACTGCGGCTGTGTGGGTTTGGTTTTAAAAGGAAACGTAAACAACAAAAACGTAAACAAAACAAATAAAGTAATAACAACAACAACAATAATAATAATTAAATAATAATAATATTTATTGAGAATCATGAATAGCAGCACCATCTACCGCCAAAATGTTTTCCCTCTCTTTTTTTTCTCCCTTCTTTTTTCTTCTTCTTTCTTCTTGAATCATCAATTCCTTTGAATTATCACCAACACCCCCATCCCTCCATTCAACAACTACACCATCATTACAATGGTACGTTTTTTCTTCTGGACGCAATCGCCTCCGGATCATTGTAATTATAATACATTTGTATATGATCCACTACTACTAACACTGATTTTTTTTTTTTTTTACCCCCTTGCAGGCACAAAACTCCAAGGCATACAAGGACGCTTTCGCGCTTTTCGACAAGCGTGGTACTGGTCGTATCCCTCCTGAGGCCCTTGGCGATCTCCTTCGCGCCGTGGGCCAAAACCCCACTCTGGGTGAGATTGATGAATTGGAACGCTCCCTTAGCGGTGATTTCGATTTTGATACCTTTTCCAAGATTGTCAACCGTCCTGATGGATTTAAATCGCTTGGTGAGCCCGAGGACTACATCCGTGGATTCCAGGTCTTTGATAAGGACCAGACTGGATTTATTGGTGTTGGTGAATTGCGCTACATTTTGACGTCGCTGGGTGAGAAGCTTAGTGACTCGGAGGTGGATGAGTTGCTCAAGGGTGTCAACGTTACAAGAGATGGTAACGTTAACTACGTTGAGTTTGTCAAGACCATTCTGGCCCAGTAAATGTCGCCGCCAAACACTACTTAACACACACCATCCCCCTGCTGCTTTTATTTCTTGTTTAATGTGATAACGGTTTTCTTTACAAATAAATACAATCAACAAAAAAAAAATTACAAAATTGAAATAAATATATGGATATTTTTGTATACTCATGATTTAGATGGGTATAGATTGCAAGTTGTATACAAAAAATGTAGGGTTTTAAAATAAAGAGAATAGTTAAAAAAAAAAAAGGGGAGTAGTTAGTTAAATATCCTTCGACACACAAATCAATGCAAATATTGCCAGCCCATCCAGAAGAAAGAGAGAAAAAAATGAAACAATCGTCTTCTTTCTTTTCCTCCCTTTTGACTACGCGTTAAAAGAGAGAAGAAGAAGAAAAAACCAAACAAAAAAAAGAAAAAAAGTAGAAGCATGCGCCCGCGCGCCGGAATATGATTGTTTAGTTGGGCAAAATAGGCAAAAAATTACCCACAATCATCATCGGGATGCCAAAAACGTCACGTTTGAGGGTCCAAATCGAGGTAGTTTTAATATGCTGCCCCTGCGGCGAAAGTAGTGTACATTCTGTCATGTTGGCACCGCGGGAATCACCAAATGCCATTTTGGAAAACATTTCAAAGTATTCTAGAGCACTTGAGTCGTCCATAAGTTCCACAATAAACGTGTGTTCGCTGAGAAGTCGTTCGCGGGACCAACCCGTGAGCATGCAAAACTCCTTGCCCACGGCGACGACCTGGCCCGTGCGGCGCCACACGACGGTGGGGGTGCCTGAATAGGAGATGAACTTCTCGTACTCAAGCAGCGTGCGCTGGAAGCACTGCTCCATAAAGATGAGGTCGTCCTCCTTGAGCGTGTTTGTACACGCGATAAACGACGGCCGGTAGCTGGCCATGCTGCGGGCAATTCGCAGCTGTTGCTCACGATTGAATCGCGTGCGAATGTAAATGGTAAGCTGGTGGTATGCAGGAGTATAGCTAAATGGCTGCCGGACATTGGCATAAATGTCAGCTGGTTCGCGTCCATAGTACGCCGACGAGCCCACGGATGACGAGACACTGCTATTGTGCCGGGTACTTGAGCTCACGTTGTCCAGAATGCTACTATCAGAGGTGGCATTAGAGATTATGAGCGAGAGGGGCCGCTTGGGGGTCGAGGGCCCGTCGGAAGAGTACCATTCTTTTTGATTTTGTTGCTGTTTCTGTTGCTGCTGCTGTTGGTTCAATTGCTCCAAGACCTCCAGCACCTGGCTCAGATGTGTCTGGTCGGACCCGTCGGTGCTGAGGGGGAACTGGTTCAACTTGTTGGGGTGAAGCCTCCGGTAATTGTTGTTGTTGGTTGCCGTTGTGAGCAAGTCCATCTTGGGTAGCGGTGAATCACCCGATGTGCTGGCGAGCGAGGGACTCACGGACGACGTCATGTCAAGAGACTGACCCTTGGCGCTGCCCAGAATGCTACTAATAATGCTATATTCCATATCCACAGCAGCAGATTGAAAGTTATGACGGCTTGGCTGGAACCTTAATGTGTCCGACAGCGGTCTGCCGTCGGAATTCTCATAGAAGGCACCCTCTGAAGCCGCGACGGCATGAGTAGAACCATTTTCACTAGGAGGATTGGGTTTGCTTGGATTTGACTGTGATTCGGCCAAATGCGCCTCAATATTCTGCGGGTCATGAGTGTTATTTAGATGCAAGTTGTTTGTCTTGGTAAAAAACGAATAGGGCGAGGTCTCTGAGAGCGCTGAGCTCTGTAGAAAGGCCTCGTCCTGTTTCACTTTGGGAGCTTCCTCATCCATGCTCTCATGACTGAGTCTGTGGCGATGATCATGATAAACGTGAGTATGGAGATGCTCGTCGGCATTAGCAGTAAGGCCAGCCTCCTTGGCCTGCTTTTTTACCTTTGTAATTTTCATCTTTTTGGTATACCGCGGATCGTACTGGAGCGACTCGGATGAGAGAGCCACGGCGTCCGGCACGTCGGCAAGATACTTTGCCTTCTTTCTCACCCCGTCTCTGCATGTGTCTGCAAGCCCACGCGCAACACAGCGTTCACAGGGCCGGTTATTGTCACAAGTCAGATGTGTTCGCTGACAGTGGATGCATGCCCTTGTGGCTTTCCTGCGCTTTGGTAAACCAGTTCTAGGCTGAGAAAAGAAACCAAAAAAAAAAAGAGTTCTGGGGTTAGACTGCTAGACTCCTCGGGCAAACGTTCGACATTGGTATCATGACGTTGGCTGGCTTGTGTTTGGTGGAGGGCTTACTTACACTAATAACGACGCCCGGAGGGTACTCAGTGAGCGGTTTGGGAATGGGCTTTGGGGGCTTTTTGGTCGGCTTTTCCTTGACTTCGAGTGACATACTAGCAGGAAACGAGACAAGTGGTTGGGCAAAATTTTACTCTGCGCGCGTAAAAAGGGCAAGGATCCTTGAGCGAAGGTGTCGATACAAGTAATAAGTGAAGAGAAAGAAGACAAAAGCCTTGGAAAAAAAAATAATAATAAAAAAAAATTTATGGAGAAGTGCATCTACCCCAGAAATATGTTTAGACAGACAGGTACTTTCCATTCATGTTGGTTTTGGTTTTTATTTATTTTATTTTATTTTTTTTTTTTTTTTTTTGGATTAATGAATCGCGGAATATCGTGGGGTACAAGCCCCGGCTTTACTTTCTACTGCCCAGGGTGCTTCCACGGCTGTCATCTATCAGTGCTTGTAGACCAGCCTTTTTGTCTTCAGAAATGTTTCTACAATGATTGCAACACAATAGTATTAGTTGCTACCATCAATACAAATGGTTTTTGGTATAGCATTGTGAAATAAAAGAAGCACCATGCCGGGGTCTCATCGTTTGTCCTGCTACTGTTCTAGACACAATGATGGGCCGTAGATAAAGTTTTTTTTTTATTTTGTCTTCCCCATAAAAAAACAGAAAAAAAACGAAAACATTTCGGAAGGGAAAAGAAAAGCAAAAGGGAAAACTTTAATGAGCAAGTACACCGGAGCAAATAGGACCAACATTAGTCAGCGTTGCTAAAATTGGTTAGTCATTATTCCTCGTAAAATGTCGGAAGGGGCTCTATGCTTGCCAAACACAGAAATGTTAGGACACGCGAGGTCAACAAATGGAAAGAAATGTACAAAATGAATAAAATCAATAATAATTAAATCAATAATAATAAAATCAATAATAATAAAATCAATAATATAAATAATATAAATAATATAAATAGTAAAAAATAATAAAAATCATAAAAAAGATAGGGACCTCTTTTGGAAACTCCGGGGAATTGGGCTATTAACCAGCGAATAGTAATGAAGCCCGGAGAAACTCAAGTGCTTGTATTGGAAACGGAACCTGAGCCTTGAAAAGATTTCAAAATAGTACAATATAAAATGTATGCATATAGAGATGTTAATACGACTTGACATGATTGAGTCAACAGCCACTGCATTAAAAGCTCAAGCATACCTTTTATTTTATTTTATATTATTTTATTTTGGACATTGTGAAACCGTTTAGGATGGCTTAAAGTAAATACAAATCTGCTTAACCATTAAAGTTGTTTAACCATTCATGGTTATTTCAATTCAACTATTCTAAACTAGAATATGCTCTCTGGAATTATTGTTTTCCAAAGTTACTAGGCGAGAGAATCAAACACAGAAAACACCTTAATGAGACTGATCAATGTAATAACTATGGTAACAATCCTGATAATATCTATAGTCATCTTGTTCTTATCAGGAAAACAAAGTTATGGTGGAGGCTTTTCCAGCTTTGGTGTGTCTATCTAGATAGATACAATAGGTTACTTATTATTTAGTACTTATACCTACCAATCAAAGTTCAAGTTGCAATTCTTTTCTTCCCATGGACAGCGGCTATTATCACTTTCTTCATTAGGTCTGATTAAATGACATCCAATGCAACAAATGTAAATATGACTCTGAGAATACCCTTTTGATTTTTCAATTGTCATTTAAGGAGCAAGTGACTAACTTATAGAGCAACTGGTAGTCGGCAGTAGGTAAAACTTAGTTTCTAAGCATCATCAATTGGACCCTGGGGTTTTCAGGTGAGGTACTGGTACCACCAAGACACTCCTTACTCATGACTAAACCCTGGTTGAGTTCAGAGTTTGCTAATTTGTACCCAGAGTCAAGCCAAACAGACATCAAGATTTTGTACATTCACAATACCTGATTCCTTAAGTTATCGATGACAGTTTGTTGACATTATACGTCTGCAGAATTCAAACATGATAATGAGCTTTTCATGTCAGCTATTTTTCAACCACTAGGTAGAAAATGAAGAAATAAAAAGCAACCAGCAGGAGATAAACCACTGCTGGGGTTTCCAATTGTCAAACCACTAACTAAAGTATAAACTTACAAGATCCTGTTTATCTGTTTCAAGTCTTTTATCCTTGTTGTCTCTTTGTTAGCGACATCTTTTGTAAATCAACCCTTTTCCCCTGTTGATGTTTTCAACTCTAGACTATGCGTTAAACTCACAAGTTACAAGAGTAAGGAGTAATGACCATGGCACTACCCAAAATATCTTATCATTTATATAACTCCAATCATTTTCTTTTATTACCTTTATTGTTACTTATCCTGTGTCTGTCTTTGAAACGAAGAGTCACTGCTACTTATCATCTCAAGTATCATTTATGACATCTGTCACGTGACACATATGCTACTTTTTGCGGTAAAAATTTCATGTTACAAAATTTTTAGCCATTTTTTAATAATTTTTTGATGATTTTTTAGTTTTCAATTTTTTTTTTCCTTTTTCTTCTACTCAGAATCATCACCAGCCCCATCGCCCACACCTCCATTACACCATGTCTATTGAACTTCTTTCTACCGCTTTTAACCAGAAGCTGTCCTTTTCCGAGGAGAACGTATGTTAATTTTGCTTTGATTTTCACCCAGTGCAGTCAATTCTAACTTTTAACCAGGCCAACGCCGCCCTTGTTGAGCAACTTGGCGGTAAGTTCCCCCAACTCAATGCAGAGCAATCAGCCGAGCAGAGCCAATGGCTCACCGTCTCGCAGCGTTTCCCCGAAGGTCTTGAGCAGCTTAACGAAACCCTGAAAGCCAGAACCTATCTGCTGAACACCCAGGAGCTGTCGTTAGCCGATGTTGTTGTCTACTCCAGAGTCCAGGCTATTGTTGCGGCGTTCACTGAAGAGCAGATCAAGGCCCAGCGCCACATTGTCCGATGGCTGGATCTTGTTCAGCACTCTCTTAGTGGTGTCCCCCAGATTGCCATCAACCTTGATCTTGAGGCTCCCAGAGAGATCAAGGCCAAGCCCGAGAAGAAGAAGGCCAAGCCCGCCGAGGCTGCTGCTCCTAAGAAGGAGTCCAAGGGCAAGAAGGTTAAGGCCGATAAGAAGGCTGGTGCCGACAAGAAGGCTGATCCTGCCGCTGCCCCTGCTGCAGGTGAGGCTCCTGCCAATGTGGAGCAGAAGAGAACTGAGAAGAAGGAGAAGAAGAAGAAGGAGAAGAAGCCCCAGCCCGTCAAGGTCGAGGTTCCCGTGACCCCCGGCATGATTGACCTGCGCGTTGGTCACATCCAGAAGGCTATCAGACACCCTGATGCCGACTCTCTTTACGTTTCTACCATTGATCTGGGTGAGGAGACTGGCCCCAGAACTGTGTGCTCTGGTCTGGTCAAATACTACCCTCTTGAGGCCATGCAGGACCGCTACGTTGTTATTGTTGCTAACCTCAAGCCCGTTAACATGCGTGGTATCAAATCTACTGCTATGGTTCTCTGTGCTTCCAACAAGGAAGACGGTATTGTCGAGTTTGTCAACCCTCCTGCCGGCAGCAAGCCTGGTGACAAGATCTTTTTCGAAGGTTTCGACCTGACCCCCGAGGCCGTTCTTAACCCCAAGAAGAAGATCTGGGAGCAGATTCAGCCTGGTTTCACTACTACTGAAGACCTTGATGTCATTTACAGAAAGGAGGGCGATGAGGATAGAAAGCTTGTCAACAAGAAGGGTGAGCACTGTAAGGTCAACTCCCTTGTTGGTGCTGCAGTCAACTAGTTGTTTTTTCTCTCTTTAAAAGTATAGCAAACATATATAAGTCTAGCATAATTGATAAGAATTAGACTAAGGTTGAAGAGTTTGTACAAAAATTAAAGATGTATCATTTTTGTAAATGTCATAAATGACGTTCAAACGAGCTGTTTAAGTTGGCTTGAATCCAAAGCCATACATGATATTTTTTTGTTCTCCTGCTTTCCTCGATGTGTAGTTACCCGGAGGGCATGTCAGTCGTGGTGAGGCTTGTCACGTGAACACAAGCTTTCTCTTCTTTTTTTCATGCGAACCGATCCGCATCTTGTTTCGGCAAACGGGTTATTTGAGCGCCCCAAGCAAAAAAAAAACAAAAAAAAATACCCAAAATAAAAAACGTTGATCCCAGAAACCCGCGTGCTCATATATCGCCTTCATCTAATTTTTATCGACTTGACCAACTAGCCAACATGGTATCGTCGTTATCAGCTGCATCTTCACCCGCTTCTAGCGATTCTTCTTCATCGTCATTGTCGTCTTCATCATCGTCGGGCAGCGGCTCGAGTTCGTCCTCGCGCGGCGGCGGCGACAGCGAGTTTGTGACCCTGCGTGATCCGGTACCAGGATTTGCTATTAAAACCTATATTGTTGAGGGTGGCGATAATCCAGAGCTTGTGCAGGGACTCAAAGTGTTTATTAACGTGTGCTCGCATAAACGGGTTCCGGGGCCCAACGGTAAGTGTCGCGCCTGTTCCCAATACCGTTGCTGTTGCTGTTAAGAGTAATCTAGACAGACGCAAGTGGGGAGTGAGTATTATTGATAGCGCCATTTGGCTAACATCAATTTTCTTTTTCTGCTTCTTTTTTGATATAGAAAAGTTTAGTGAAAAGGTGCAGCAGGAGCTGGATCAAGGTGGAGAATGGGTTGTGCCCGTGGTGGTCTCGATTGGCCGCCCAAACAAGGATAAATGTAAGTACAATATACCGACGCGAAAGGATCCCTCCCCCAACCGATACCCGGTTATACCTCGGCTAGGAGGTGGTTCTTGCCATGTTTCTGGCCACCACAGACAACTAATGCGGTTCTTTTTTCCTTTTTAGCTGGCAAAACTTGCTGGGTGTGGGACTGTTGCATCAACCCCCAGGTCCTTCGCGACGCCATTTCGCATCGCACGGTCAAGTCAATTCTGATTCAGACGTGCTTGAGTCTTGTGGAGGAACGCGATGATATCGTATTGTCACGCCAGTTTGTCCTGCCGAAGCTGGCCGCCAGAGGTGTCCTCGAAGAAACCAAGGTGCCGCGCGCCATGCTCGAAAACCCTATTGCGCCGGGTACCGGCGACAGCAGCACAGGAGGCGAGCCCGAAGACGCGGCTGGTTCAAGCCAGGACTTTTTCAGTGGTAAGGAGAGTATTGCTAGCATCCTGCAAAAACAGCGTGAGAATGAGTCTGCACTTACGGACGCTGTGATCCCGGCAATAGAATCAGCCACGGGCAAAAGTGTAAACTCAGCAGCAGCAGCAACAGCAGCAACAACAGCATCGGGAACAAACAAAACTACAAACTCTGTCGATTTATCGGTAACTGCCGCCACTCCCAAGCGGCCTCTAATCCAAGAAATCTCCTCGTCCGATGAGCCGGTGTCTCACCTTGGGTACAACACCCTGGCCCCTAACCTGTACCAAGTCAACGGCTGCTCTGAGGAGTTTGCCCATGACGCGTCGGTTGTATACGTGCCGCAGGCCCATGCGCTTGTTTTGACAAGCAAGTCTGTTCCCAGCGAGCCTTTTACTATCCCTCTTGAGGCTGCCGAGGTGCCGAGAGAAATCCGTACTGCCTATAGCAAAACCTCTGGTGTCCTCCGGATCCTCGTTACTCCTAGATCATAGACCATTTCCCCTGGTTCTACTTATGAAAAACACTCACAAAAACACATAACTTGAAAAAAAGAAATTTTTCTTATGGCAAATACACAGATTTCATTTTTTATTTCCTCATAGGCATATACATCTAGTAGTAAAAAAGTGAAAAAAAAATTTCACTGACATCCTCTAACTAAAGATTAGTAATGCCACGCTCGAGCTTGCGGATCTCCGTCGCTGGAAGCACCTCGTGTGCCTTCTTGCCAGTGAAAAAAGCCATGTTATCACGGTATGCAATGTACTCACTATCGGCAAAACCAAGTGTCTCTTCAATAAGATTACTCTGCAGGCCCATAATTAAGCGGATCTCAGTCGAGGAATAGTTGACAAGAGCGCTACCAATACGCAGTGGCTCGACCGACTCGTCGAGACCGCCGGTGGTTTTATCGCGCGTCGCAACGTAGATATCAACGCACTCAAGTGTGTGGAAGTCCCCGCGCACGTCAATGACACCAACAGGGAGCAATCCCGCCTTGTTTGAGCGAGTGATGGCGCGGTAGGCGCCATGGTCAATGTAGACTGATCCGTGCGACGCAACACCGTGCAGAATCCAGAATTCGCGGTCCTTGATTGGGTCTTTACGTAAGAACCGAGTGAAGGGAGGTACTTCTACTTGTGCCAGCTGTTCAAGTTCGCGCTCCTGCACCTCTGGGTCGTTCTCGAGACTGGGGGTTGCAGTTCCATCGTTATCCTCGTCGCCACTTACCTCGGCCGACGTGGGGACGGGGTCATCGTGTGTTTGTAGGTACCGCACAATCAAATGGATGTTGTCCGGAACGGAGCTCTTGCAAATAATGGTCGTGACGCCCGCAGAGGTGGCAAGCTCGGCCGCGATAAGCTTGGTGGTCATACCGCCAGTGCCAACGTTGCTGCCAGCGGAGGAAACATCTACACGCAACTTGGAGATGTCGTCAACAACAAGAATCGGGGTTGCGTCTGGGTTAACACGAGGGTTATCGGTGTAGAGACAGTCAACATCAGTCATCAGAAAGAGGTAGTCTGCGTTGACCATACCGGCAGTTATACCTGATAACGTGTCGTTATCGCCAAATCGGATTTCTGATACCGATAGCGTATCGTTTTCATTCACGATAGGAACAACGCCCATGTTGAGCAGCGCGTTCATCGTATTCGCAGCATTCAGATACTGTGTGCGGTCAGCCATATCGTTTCTAGTGAGTAGAATCTGGGCAATTGGTTGCTCGAGCTGGCGGAAAAGATCGTCCCAGAGTCCGATCAGGCGGGCCTGACCGATAGCGGCAACGGCCTGCACAGAGGAGAGGTGCTTGGGACGACGAGCGATCTTCATACGCTTGAGACCAACTGCAATACCACCAGATGAGACAATAATTACACGATGTCCATCCCGGCGGAGCTTGACAACAGTCTCAACAATGAGGGACATGTTGCCGATACGAGGCTCATAGTTCTTTTCATCGCACAGCGACGACGTACCTGAAAACGTTAGTGGAAAAAAAAAAAAAAAAAAGAGTCGCTTGCCAGCACGATCTTGCACAAAGGAGTTCACTTACCAAGCTTAATGACAATAGTATAGAGATTATTCTTCATGATTTTAACAGGTAAATCTGAGTTGTGGATATAAGGGGTGTGTGTGTGTGAAGAGAGAGCACAAATAGGCAAGTTCCTGATCTCTTTTATAAGTACGCAGGTAGGTATTTCCCAGTTGACTCACAGCCAATCGCTAAAACATGAAAAAAAAAGAAAAAAATAAATAAAGTTATGAAAATTTATGAAAATTTATGAAAATTTACGAAAATTTATGAAATGTTATGAAATGTTATGAAAAGTTAAAACTAGTTAATAATATAATAAAATAATAAAATAGTAATAAAAATATTAAAAAATAATAACAGTAATTAACTCGTTCCGACTCACGCTTCTTTGCTCTTATCACCTCTTTCGATATCACCACCCGCAATGGTTCAACTTATCACCCTAGCCACCTGTAATCTTAATCAGTGGGCCCTCGACTTTGAGGGCAACCGCGACCGTATTATTGAGTCCATTCGCCAGGCAAAGGCCAAGGGCGCGACCTTCCGTACGGGTCCCGAGCTGGAGATCACCGGCTATGGCTGTCTCGACCACTTCCTCGAGCACGACACTTATCTCCACTCCTGGGAGATGTACCAGCAAATCGTTCAACACCCGGATACCCGCGGCATCCTGCTCGATATTGGTATGCCCGTTCTCCACCGCAATGTGCGCTACAATTGCCGTCTCATCTCCTTTGACTCCGAGCTGCTTTTGATCCGGCCCAAGCTTTGGCTTGCTAATGACGGGAACTACCGTGAGATGCGCTACTTCACGCCCTGGGCTCGTCCTGGCTACTCGGAGAAGTACTCTGTTCCTGCGTTCATGCGCGAGACGCTTAAAGTATCCCAAGTCCCCTTTGGCGATGTGACCCTTGAGACCATGGACACTGTTTTTGGCTTTGAAACGTGCGAGGAGCTCTTCACACCCAACAGCCCGCATGTCAAAATGGCGCTCGGTGGTGTCGAGATCTTTACAAACTCGAGTGGCAGTCACCACGAACTCCGCAAGCTCCAGACGCGCATGGACCTTATTACTGAGGCAACCGAAAAGTGCGGTGGTGTTTACCTTTACGCAAATCAGAAGGGTTGTGATGGTGACCGTCTTTACTACGATGGTTGCGCGCTAATCGTGGTCAATGGTGAGGTTGTTGCGCAGGCCTCACAGTTTTCTCTCGAGGACATTGAGGTTATTACTGCGACGGTTGACCTTGATGCCGTGCGTACGCACAGACTTGCCCCCTCGTTTGGTATGCAGGCTACTACCATGCCAGAGTTTCCGCGTGTTAGATTTGACTCTGACGCACTTCCCAAGGCTGTTCTCGACTTTGACCCCACTGTATTTGCGACCAAATCAAAGAAGATTCGTTATCACTCTCCCGAGGAGGAGATTGCCCTTGGCCCTGCATGCTGGATGTGGGACTATTTGAGACGTTGCCGTGCGGCGGGATTTTTCATCCCGCTGAGTGGTGGTATTGACAGTTGTGCGACTTCGGTTATTGTTCACTCAATGTGCCGCCTGGTCGCCGAGGCAGCCACAAAGGGCAACAAGGAAGTCATTGCTGATGCGCGCCGTATGGCCAATGTTGATGCCGACTCAGACTACCTTCCCACCGACCCCAAGGAGTTTGCCGGCCGCATCTTCCATACTTGCTTCATGGGCACCGAGAACTCCTCCAATGACACGCGCTCACGTGCCAAGCTCCTGGCCGAGGCCATTGGCGCTTACCATGTCGACCTTAACATGGATTCAGTTGTGACGGCCGTGCGTAAACTCTTTGAGTTTGTTACGGGCAAGACGCCGCGTTTCAAGATGTTTGGTGGTTCCCCGGCTGAAAACCTGGCTCTGCAAAACATTCAAGCGCGTTTGCGTATGGTCCTTGCCTACCTTTTTGCCCAGCTGCTCCCCTGGGTCCGGGGCACCAGCCAGGGCGGTTTGCTTGTCCTTGGTAGTGCCAATGTAGATGAGTCGCTCCGCGGTTACCTTACCAAGTACGACTGCTCTAGTGCTGATATCAACCCCATTGGTGGCATCTCCAAGACCGATCTGAAGTCATTTATCGCCTATGCCCGCGACAGCTTTGATTTGCCCGTCCTCGAGTCCTTCCTTACGGCCACACCCACCGCCGAGCTTGAGCCCATTACCAAGGATTACGTACAGTCGGACGAAGCCGACATGGGTCTTACTTACGACGAGCTCTCCATCTTTGGCCGCTTACGCAAGATTGACCGCGCGGGACCCTACAGCATGTTCCTCAAGCTTTACCATGAGTGGACCCCACGCCTCACCCCCGCGGAGATTGCCGTCAAGGTCAAGCGGTTCTTTTACTTTTACGCCATTAACCGTCATAAGATGACCGTCATCACTCCGGCATACCACGCCGAGCAGTACTCGCCTGACGACAACCGGTTTGATCTTCGTCCATTCCTTATCATCCCCTCGTTCCCCTGGGCCTCCAAAAAGATTGATGAAGTGGTCAAGGCCCAGGAGAAAAAGGACAAATAACTTTCCTTTTTATGAATAATTGTGGTCACAGACAAAAAAAAAAAAAAAAAAAAATATTTTTTTATTAAAATAAATTTTTTTTTTATTTATTATTTTATTAAATTTAAAATAATTATTAATTTTTGTTT
>Ga0160505_101007_pt1 | contig 14004 bp, 9 predicted proteins | sample DIDeMG_FD_108225 | JGI IMG/M metagenome (GOLD analysis project Ga0160505, IMG submission 108225) | Enriched chicken feces microbial communities from UW Madison campus, WI, USA - DID2874_E49_Stillage MG | ecosystem: Host-associated > Birds > Digestive system > Large intestine > Fecal ... | reverse complement strand
GGGTGTTTTTTTTTTTTTTTTTTTTTTTTGGTTTTAATTAAAAGGACGATTGCTGGTATAAGGTTTGCGTTCAGTTGATATCACTAGTGGTACACAGAGAAGGTGGCAATTTTTATGCTAAAATGTCAACCAGAAAAAATACACTGGCAATTGAACGCACAAATTGAAGAGATCGCAGAATAGTATTGTGGATGAAAACAATGGTATTTATAAACAGGAGATAGGTGGAAAGACCACTGGTTTTATTATTTTTCTGCGATAATCAAAGGAAGAGAAGCAGGGCAGTTTGCGACTTTTCAAGTTGCCTCTGTCACGTGGGCGGAGATGACTTGGATTGACGTCAGGTCGGGGCGCAGGGTGCCAGCAGGGCTGAGCTTTCATGTCAAACGTCTGGCAATCAAATTAATTTTGAAAAAAAAAAGTGTCTATATAGGAAAACTAGTAGCTGAGAAAAGAAATAACGGTACCGATCAATACGTCGACCCCGAAATGCTGGAATCCAACCCACGCTGCCGCGTACAGAAGCTTTGGCGAGAAGACCGTCCAGATAAACAGGTGATCCTTCAGCACAATACACGCACCCATGATGCCTGCCAGTGCGCCTGAAAAAAACAATTGCGTGATGATGGTTCTTTGAACAATAAATTCCTGGCAGCTGGATCGCACCTCTCGGAGATAAAGCCGCGTCGAGCCCTGTATCTCGTCAAGTCTGGCGTTTTTCAGGATCATAAATCTCTGGAATGCCGTTAGCTTTTCAATTACAAACTTTGTGTAGCCGTCTTCAAGAAGAATGGCCAACCCAGTAAATCCCCAGTAGAGCGGGCCAGCCCAGTTGGAAATAAACGTCAATGCACCCACAACAGGAATATTATAAGATGATACACCGTTGTATGCGTTGGACAGGTCGATACTTGCAAGTGAGTTTGAGTTACCCATTGCAAAGAACGCCATATGCTGGAAAATCAGAATCGAGATACTGTAGACAGCGGTAACCTTAATGCTAACTGGGGTCACGCTCTTTGAGCTCTCAATCTCCTTGGTATATCTGGTAATGAAAGCCTGGTTGACGGCTTTAACCATGTATGATCTAAGCAAATTGAAAACGATGAAAAGAGGAATATTGGCCGTCTTGGACTGCAACACAAAAAACGCCTCAAGAAAGACGGAAATGTTGGTAATAGGCTTGATTCTATCCTCGCCAGCAAACGCGTCAACGCCAATCAGCAAGTTTGAAAGCTCGTAGATGGCGCCAAATCCAATGGTGAAAAAAGAGAATCGGGCAAAGCCAATCAGTCTCGTTGGGTCATTATCGAGCCTGCCAATGCCAACAATTTTTTGCAGGATATTTGGTACAATCTCACCTGATTCATAGGCCATGTGGGTCTTGAATGCAAACGAAGATGCAATGGTGATAAAACTAATTGCTATGCCAAACATTGGGTTCAACTTGGAAAACGAGCCCTTCCACACCCGGCCAAACAGGGTACCATAGTAAACTACAACAAGGAACCAAAGAAAATTGGCATTTTCAGGTCGCAATAGAAATGAAGCAATGTCCGGGCCACCAGCGTACTTTTGGCCAGTTTGGTTCCAGCTGCGGATGATTCGAATTGTGATCATACTAAAAACCCAGTAAAAGCCATCTACAAAGTTTTTACGGGCAGTTAGCAGGTAAAGCCACGAGATCCAGCCAGTAGCTCCCCAGTACCAAAGATGGTGTTCCTCCTCGACCAAACTGCTGCCAAACATGGCACCCGCGTAGAGTCCAGTGATGAGCAGGAGAACAAAAAAAACGGGTTTGACATGGCGGAGAAAACGGCTTGCAGCAACAATAGAAACAGTCAACGCGAGAACACTAAAAGTGAGTCCCAAAAACATGTTCTTTTCATCATAGTTGCTAGCAGCTTTAGAAAGCACCCTTTGTGCCAAATCGAGAAACTCATAGACAGAATCTGCATTGTCAAAGGTTTCCTGAATACTCCACCACAAGCATTCCAGATTCTGTTGGTCGGGGACATCGTCAATATCAATCAAAGACTCACAAAAGAGTTGGCGTTCGACAGTGATGGTCTTGAACCCCGGATAAGATGTTTCTAAAATGTTGGCAATCTGGTATGCATTTTGTCTAAGCACATTTGCTTGGTCCTCCGAGTTTCTCCACAATGGGAGCAGGTCCTTCAGGAACACGCCAAGCGAATTGAGAGGAATGGGGAAATCAAAAAGTGCAGCAATTGTCGGCACTAGATCTGCCTGAATGATCGTTTTGTAGAACTTGAAGTCATCCCTTGCCGGTAGCGGTGCTTTTTGCTTGATAGGTAGAGACTGAAACTTGTCAGAAATGAGCACCAAGCCTGGCGAAGTCTCGCCAGCAGAAGAGCCGCCATGATTGCCAGCCTCGTTCATGCCATGGTCGCCCATAACTACCAGCAGGGTGTCGTCAGTTTTAGAAAAAAGGCTTTCAATGACGCCGTCCATCTCCTTTTGCTTGATGGGCATGAATGGACTGAGTGGACCGCCCTTGTGTCCAATGTGGTCTAACCCAAGGTAGTGAAGGATCATAACGTCCCAATCATCTTTCTGCTCAAGTTGGTGACCGATGTGACGCGTAACGTTATTATCTACTTCAGTAAAGTCTGAAACAAAGAAGCTTGCCGTTCCGTCAGTCTCATCAAACATGCCAGGAAAAAGCTTGATCCATGTGTCATCGCCAAACATGCGGATGCGTTTATTTTGGGCCTTGAGCTGGGCAATCCAGCTGTCCTGGTTTGCAAGAGTCGACGAGGTGTCAGACTCGGCAATGTTGAGGATGGCATCGAGAAAGTTTGGAGTGGACCCCGTGGTGATTCCCTTGAGTCTCGGGAGGGTCACAGTCGGCGGCGACGAGTAAGCGGTAAACCCGATTGCTTTTCCGGAGTTGATCAGCGAGTGCACAAAGGGCATGTTCGAGGCCTCGGAAAAGACAAAGTCGCTGCGCATGGCATCGATGACGACAAAGATCATTTTCCGGAAAACGGGCTCAGGGAAACGGGATTGATCCGATGGCTGAAAGGTGGCTTTGCCTGGCATGACGATCTTCGTGGGGAAGAAGCCCGTGGCAAAAAAAAACAGCCCAGACAGCTGCAGAGCTGCGATGAGAAGAATGACGAGATAGTTCAGGGAGAGCAGCATCAGAAGCGTTTAACCATGATCAGAAGGAAAAAAAAGCAAACGTAAGAAGAGAAGGTGGTTCAGTTGAATATAATTTCACAGACCCAATGTGTAAAAAAAAAAAAAAAAATAATAATAATAAAAAAAATCACAATAAAAATGGTAAATAAAAAAACAAAAAAAACCCCCGTCGAGTTACCTTTTTTCTTTTTTCTTTCTTTCTTTAACCACGCTCTGTCTCTCCATTTCTTGTCTGTCGCCTCTCTCTCTTCTGTTTGAACTGGCCGACTCTATTTTTTTCTCTTCATTCAGCTCACCTCTCTCTATGAAACGCCCGAGACTTGTTCTGTGATTCAGCAAACTCACCGGCCTTCTCATCTTACGCACCCCTCCATGTTCAGTCTCCCCCAGCAATCATAGACCACTTTCAACTCCAGCATAATCACAAACACACAAATGTCTCAACAAGGCGAACGGTACGCGCTCTCACCTGGCATCGAAATTATAGACGACTCATTCAGTGGTCAGTCCCGGCTCGAAATCTTTTCGAGCTCACCGTCACCGCCGCCGCCGCTACAGCTGCCGCCGCTACTACCGTTAGCAACTGATGCCGAAGAAAGCAATAATGGCCCTACTAATTCCGACGCGCTATTGTATACAGACGTCGTCCCATTTCCAACAATAGAGTCGCGGCCATTCAACTCGCGTGAGCTGCCACGACAGAAACAAATGGAGGAGCAAGCACAGATAGAGTCGCTGTCGGCGTCTGCGTCGTCGTCGAATCTGCACTCACCGACAGCACCAGTCCCAGCAATTGCTGCTGCCCTAGCTGCCCAGTCGGAAAAAAACAAACCGCAGCCCAAAAACCCAAAATCTTTTCCTTCTTCTCCAACTTCGGCAACCACCTCCCTTCATTCCATTCTTTCCACCATCATCCCCAACACTAACAAAATGGCTGACGAATCATCCGACCTGGTCGCATCAAGCCGCGCATCGTCGACTTCTACTGTGACGTCCTCGACCACCAACAGCTCCGTTACCACCAAAACCTCGCCTGAACCTAACAGCTCGCGCTCGTCGTCCATCCGATCATTCATCAACTCCTACCAAAAACCCTTTAATAAAGAGCGTGACGCCGGCAACCGGCCTCTCGATCACTACAAAAACCGGCTCCCGCCGTTTAGAAACCGTTGGAGAAATGCAATACTCCCTATCATCAGATGGGAGACACCCATACTGGCGGCCATCCAGCGCAAACTCAGGAATCCCTTTTTTGACATTTACTTTGCCCTTTCTGCCAACCTGGGAACTCATAATTTCTATGTGCTCATGTTGCCTATTTCCTTCTGGTACGGTCACTCTGGATTTGGCCGGAGCCTTGTATTTGTGCTGGCCTTTGGCGTGTACTTGACCAACTTTCTCAAGGACCTCCTGTGTCTCCCCCGGCCGCTCTCGCCCCCGTTACATCGTTTGACCATGTCGGGCAGCGCAGCGCTGGAGTATGGATTCCCGTCGACCCATACCGCTAACTCTGTTTCGGTGTTTATGATCATCGTCTACGCTCTTTTTGATTCCAAGGACTCGTTTCGATCTCCGACCACGTACCACCTTGCCCACTTCTTCAATATTCTTTACGTCGCCACTATCGTGATGGGTAGAGTTTACTGCGGTATGCACGGTTTTCTGGACGTTATTGGCGGTGCCATTATCGGCATTTTTCTTTGGCTGATTAGACACATTTACGGACCGGCCATGGACGCCTTTATCATTTCTTCATCCTACAAGGCTCTTTGGATCGTTCCATTTGTTCTATTTCTTGTGCGGGTGCATCCTGAGCCTGCCGACGACTGTCCCTGTTTTGACGATGGCGTGGCCTTTATGGGTGTCGTTGCTGGCACCGTGGTTGGCGAGTGGCATTTCACCAACACGTTTCCGGTTACCTCAACTTCCAACACCATCCCCTTTGAAATCACCCAAGCTGGTCTTTTTGGTATCTTCTTACGGTTTTTTATTGGAAGCTTATTAATTTCGGTGTGGAAGCCCGTTATTAAGCGGGCTCTACATGAAGCGCTCCCACCTTTATTTCGTTATCTTGAAAAAGGTGGCGTGTCAATGCCGCGCAAATTCTTCATGCCTGCATCACAGTATGAGGATATCCCATCGTCGTTGCCGGACTCAAACCTGTTTGAACCGGAGAATATTACGTCTATTTTCAAAAAGGTAGGTCGGTCTCGTGGAGACTCGGTTGGTCCGCAGTCACAAGCCGACGTCTACGAGAGTATCGCCTACCGGGAGTACCAAAAGCAGAAAGAGATTAATCATCGTAAACCAGCGGCTGCCCACTGCGAAGACAATCATGGCGAAGGAGGACTGACCTCATCTTCATGTTTACCCACTTCGCAGTACTACAGATGCTGCGATGACGCGGTGATTGATGACGACGAGGCCACTAAAGATAAACTCATGTCACAAATCCCTACGCCCCGTGTGCGTTATGACGTTGAGGTGGTTACAAAACTTATTGTCTACGCTGGCATTGCGCTGATTGCAGTGGACCTTTGCGGTGTCATTTTTGTGACTTTGGGCATCTAATGGTTCTACCAGGGGGGGCTATGTGTCTTATGATCTACTCTGAATGGGGCTGCATTCCAATGTTGCTTTTGGGTCAGAAAACGAAATAAAAAAAATTTTCTTTTGGGACAACCAATGAAAATCAAACGATATTTGCCGGAACAAGACAAAGTTTCAGTTATCACGAGTGAGAAGGGACATAATGATGCCTAAAAGAGATTCATTAATAAAGAAACGAAGAAGAAGAAGAAGAAATAGTAATCATAATCATAATCATAATAACAACAACAACAACAACAACAACAACAACAACAATAGATGGTAACGGGCTTTGATAGAATCAATGTTAGTTTTTCTTTTTTCTCATGTATTAGATAGTATAATAATTTCCCTATGCACGTCGTAAAAAATAATAATAAAAAAAAGGGAGTAAAAAAATGATCTATATGATATTTCTATTATTAATATGATTATTTACAAGTTGTCAAACCATCGCTTGGGCTCTGGGACAGCGGCCATGTTCCTCTTTAGTCCCTCACGCTGCCGTGACGCCGCCAGCCGGAATGAGCGCCCCTTGGCGTCTGCCTGCGGCTGCGCTGTGGCCACCGGGTCCCACAGCAGCAAGCCACCATTGACAATGCCCGACGCGTTTTTGTAGCCTGCCGGCAACTGCACCCGGTCAAGTTTGAAAACAGGCTTACTGGCAGCATCGCTGCTGCCGGTAGCCTGGTTACCAGTGGCCATGATGTCTTCGTCAGCGGCGTACACCGGCGAGTGGCCCTCAGCTGGCTCTGCTGCCGCAGACTTGTCCTGCTGACTCGTAAACGAAAAAAAGGGGATGCGCAGCGACGACGCCGCCAGCAGCGGCAGGTGCGTTTTCTTGCGGTCCTTATTCTCCTTGAGACTAAGATTAACCTTAAAATAAAGTACCTCTTTGTAAAAGCTCGCCATTTCGGCGGCCAGCGTGGGGTTTTTAATGGCTCGGGCGGCGTTTGTGCACACAATGAACGATTCGTAGTCAAAGGGTTTGAGGCTGTAGAGGAAACCGTTGCGGTCGCGCGCCGTGTGCTCGCGGATTTCGGCCGAACCCGTCGGCAGCGGCAGCTTGAGCATCTCGGCCCAGGTCCAGTAAACCTTGGCCGCGTCCTTGGTCGCGGTGGCCGCCTGCATGTTTTGCGTCAGCACCTCAAGCGTTAATGGAAACCCCTCGGCCGTCATTTTGCGGATGGCCACATCCACCCACCAAAACCAGCCAAACCGGACCAACCCCGAGATGAGCGTGGTGAATAACTTGACTGAAAATACGCCCTCGTTGCGGTTGAATTTGACCATGCTTTTCTGAGTATTACTGCTGCTGCTGCTGCTCCTGGTAGCATTACTGTCCTCATCAAGAGTGACTAGATTTTCTTCAAAAAACCGCTGCCCAAACTTAACGTCCTCGGGTGTGGGCTTTGGCCAGTCGTGATTTTTATATGACGACATTTTAATTGGATTAAACAGATCCCAGTATGCGCTGGTAAGCGGGGTGCCCTGATTACTACTGCTGACGGAGACCGAGTTACAGTCTATCACGGCTGCTAGCTTCATGAACAGCGATTTGTCGCCCGTTGAGATGGCAAGCTTTAGCATTGTGTTGTATAAGTTATTATTGAGCGGGAGATCCGAGATCAGCAGCGCGTCGGTCACCATGCGCGCTGGCACTGGCAGTCGGTAGGCGTTCAGCTGGCGGATCAGCAGATTAAATGTCTTGAGATTCGGCAGGGCGTGTGAGTTCATGAGAATGTCAGCAATGCCGCTGAGAAACGAAGACCCTTGCTCAACCGAGTGGCTCTTCACCATGCTCCTCGCATCCTGATCATCATTGTTATTACCAAGATTTATCTCTTGGCCGAAAAATTTGGTTTCAAGATGTGCTATCAGCTTGTTATTCATTCTTTCTGTCGCTTTTAACGATCTGATTTTATACGACTCCCTGCCGTGATCTTTGACTGGTATTAGCGGCCCGCTGCCACGAGCCGATGTAATGCGATTCAGATATTTGTAGTAAGTACTTTCATTAATGAACTTCATTGATGTCGTTAGACTCGAATGCGTCTGGTTGAGTAGGTCGATTGAGAGCGAATCAAGCAGCGGCTGATTCACAACGACACCCGTGCGCAAATAGACATCGCGCAAAGCAGCTAGCGCAGACCGTTTCCGGTCGTGGTCGTCAGGCCCAACCGACTGAGAACTGTAAACCTCAAGCCGTCGCTGGTTAAATACATTATCCATGGTTTCGTAAACAATCAAATGATCCGCGAGCATTCGCACAATGGCCTCGAGTTTGTAGTTTCGTTGGTAATCGGGGCCCAGGTATCGGACAACATCACGCTCAGTGACGGCCTCGGCCAAAATGTTGTGTTCGCGTAGGGTCGCTATGCTCCGACAGCGCTGCTGTTGATGATTATGATGCTGTTGCCGCGCTGCCGTTGCGCTATTGGGGATGATTCGGGCACGCGTTGCCCAAATACTCTTCATCTTCGGACTCGTGCTCTTTGCCGTGAAAAAAAATGCTGCCAACTGATTGCAATAATAATTCCAACAAAAAAATAATAGTAATAATGAATAATAGTAAAATGTAATTAAATAAAAATAACAGAGTTGGTGCTGGAAAATGAACCCAAAAAAGTGGCCTGCTGTTTGACAAATTGTTTTGCCTGTCGTTGGCTGGTGTAAGGTGAAAGCGAACAAGAAAATTTCACACTTTTGTTCTCAGCCCAAGAAAACAATTTTTCAGGACTCAGTTCAATTTTTTCAATTTGATCAATTTTTTATCATTATTTTTTTTTGAAGTCTCATCCCAAATCATTACTACTGACGCTTCTACGTCCGAATCATCATCATCCAACACCCCACCCGTCTCAACACCTCTGCATCTATAAATAATCGCTAACAATGGTTGGACTTGCGCTCAAGGCTGAACTCAGTGGTGTCACTGATCTCACTTTTAACGACACCCTCGAAGACCCTTATCTCTACACCTTTAAGATTGCTTGCACTGTATGCAGAGAGGTTCATCCTAAGGAGATCACCATCAACCTCTACGAGACCAACGAGATCCCCGGCAGCAAGGGTGAAGCCAATTTTGTTTTCAAGTGCGGCAGCTGCGGCAAGCGCTCTTCTGTCAATGCTTCAAAGCCCAAGACCAGCGTCTACACACTTGAGGACTCGGGCAAGTCTGTCCGCCTTCTTGATATTGACTCCAGAGGCATTGACTTTGTTTCTTTTATCCCTGATGGCAAATTCAAATGCCAGGGTGCAGAGTCAAACACAAAGTTTGATGAAGTTGACTTAGAGGACAACGAATGGTATGACTACGACGAGAAGGCCGGCGATGAGGTCTCCATTACCAATGTCCAATGGGAGATTACCAAAAAATAAATATTTAACAGCATACAAATGATAATAAACTAATATCAATAGCATAAATGATTTGCTGTTTTCTCCTTCTCATAACACATCTGGCCTTTCGCAGATAGTCAGGTTGCTTTTTTGTAAAGGTTAGGATGGAGCGGCTTCACTTTGGCCTTTTTGGAAAGCCCAACTCGAAAAATTCTTCTGCGCTTAAGACGAGCAAGCTGACCTGTAGTTCCTGGATCCAGCAAATCGGCTTCATCTATATTTTGTTGAATAATATCTGTAGTCATGTAGTAATCCCTTTTTTGATCCACGATTTCACTATAAAAGTCATTTGGGAGGTGTATGTTGGAGTGATTCTGCTCACTTAAATTGGCATGTGTGTGGGGAACAAGATCACAAGCCGTCACCTTACAATTAGCATCGACTGCTGAACTATCATCAGAATTGCCAGGCCTACCACGATTAACCACAGATGGAGATTCTTGTGGCAAGGAGATATCTAATATGGCAACACCTGAACTAGTATTTACTTCCATATTTGTGGGAATTGGATTTTCACTTCTGCCTTGCTCAATAACCGGAAAGAAGTCATGGCTATACATCTTATCATTTACTGCATCTGTTTGAAAGAAAGGAGATTGATGACTCTGCTCCAAATTTTTGGATATATTTCCAGCATCTTCTTCCTCTTCACCGTTACTACTAATTGCACTGTGTGGCTCTTCCTGTTCACACCATTCTGGGATTTTGTGACTAGACAAAATTTCAACAGGAGCATCAATGTCATCAGAGACATTAACCGTGGTATCAGACTTTGGAGAAAAACAAACAGTGCCATTTGAATTGGACCTAGATTCGATAGGTTCTCCCTTGAAACATTGATTGGAAGGTTTATTTAAATCTTTTGATAGAAAATAACATGGATTGACAGATTCTTTGTTGTCAGAATCAAAAATTAAATCCTGGTCATTTTGAACATAAGGAATATCAAGGCTTTCCAGTAAGTTTGTGATCAGCTTGTGATTGAAGGGTTGAGAAGAGTCTTGATCGATATTATTGTCGATATTTCTTACAGTATCATCATCCACTACAAGAGATAATTTATGTTTAAGTTGATTGATTGTTTCATCAAACTCATCAAAATTACTGGAAACTTGAAGATTGTGTGGACTTGATATGTTTCTTTCCGAAAAAAATCTTGATTGATGAAAAACCTTAACAGTGCCTATAGATGTTACTGGGCGCCACCTCAGTTTAAACTTGGATGTTTGTGCTGATCCGTTAGAAGAGTGTGGCCGAAAGCGTAGTTTGGGATTAATTGCCAAGTTTGAAATGGAAGAAAGCATGGTGTTATTAGGAGCTTGTTGAGACTGAAAACATAAGTTTTTGACTGGAGATAACGCATATAAAGTGGCTGGTGAAAGTAATGATTTACACTTTCTGCTTGGGCTGGAATCTTTCGAAGAAAAAGTCTTGTGCTCTGGAGTGTTGTCAAAAGATACTGGATTAATAGCTACTGTTGGCGTGAAACTATACTTAGAAGTCATTTGCTGGAGTTTGGAATCAAAATCATTATCATCCAATAATGGAGAATTTGAGCACATATCATCTTTGTTTCTGGCTTGCTTTTTTGGTGAAGGGCTGCTTTTACTAGATAGACGGCGCCTATGAGAAAAGGGGGTTGAAGCTGAAATATTATTTTGATGAGGCCTAGGGGAATTGGTTATTCGAAACATTTTCGTTAAATCTAGGTCTTGAACGGTATCTTCAATTTTTACAATAACTTCCTGCGTTGGCATGTTTATAAGATGCTCTCCAGCTATCTTTTGTTCAATAAGTGGCAAGTCGCAGATGCGCTCGTTAGATTCACCTTCTAATACAGTATCTGAACTGCTGTTGCATACTGTAAAATTTGGAGAGATTAAGCCTGGTAACAGGCTTTCTGGTGGTGTTTGAGAGCGACAATGAGAGTCTTGCAAAATTGGAGTAGTCAGTTCCAAGTTTTTCCTCTTTTGGCTGACATTATTATGATAATCCTCGTTTATAATCTCTTTCATGGTTGAGTAATTAACCTGTTTAACAAATCTAAAAAGTAAATATTTGTTTGAAAAGAAAGATAGTAACAAAAAGATTTTAAAGTAAAAGAAACGCGATATAATTTGAAGAGATATCTGAAACTCTTGCAATGATATTTTGGCCTTGGGTACTGAAAGTAGCGATGGTATTTACAGATGGTAAACAAAAAATGTATTTGATTTTTAAATATCAACAAAGAAGGAGTAGTAAAAATATATTCAAAAAGATTTTTTTCCAAGTTCTTTTTAATGACTTTATAAGATGTTTAAAAGTACCACATAAGTGTTGTTGGTATTGCTGTGATGACCAGTTCCTAAAGTGTTAAAAGCCCTTATGCTACTTGAGGTTAATGAAAAAATGGCATTTGAAAAACAAGACGAGGACCAGAAAGAGGCACAAAGTCAAGATCATGATCCCTTTTTAATGAGCTTTGCTTTTTCAAGACCTGCAGTAAGGCAAGACTTTCTCTGCTCACTGCTTATGATTTTTGGGTGGCAGGTTTGTTGACAGTTTTGTGTTCACACAGAAATGAGAAAGAGGACTTTGTGACACACTTTCAAACAAAGCCAGTTCACTCAGTGCAAGCAACTTGACTCAAAATGACAAATAATTTTTTTTTTTTGGATATAATGCCTATTTAATTCATTTAAAAACAATAATCAAACTTTCAATCATCTTAAAGAATAGTGATCACGTTTATTGCTGCGAAACGAGACCCCGGGACCCGAACATGCCGGGTTGGGAGGTCGGGATACAAGGTTACCCTCCTCCCAACACTACAAAAAAAATTTTTTTTTTCAGAATGCCCGTACAAAGATTATTCCTCTCCGCCAACCATCGACATACCAGCATATTTTCGCAACTACCAGCCCTACTCTACAAGACCACATACTCACAATGAAGTTCATGACTACCAACTTTGTCCAATGCGCCGTCCGCTCTTGCTCTAAGACTACCGACGCTTTTCCCTTACAGTACACCGATCTCACTCTGATCAGACAGGAGACCGAGTTTGATTCCGCCTTTATCCTGAATATTCTGCCGCGACTTGACTGGAACGCCCTCGTAAAGGTTGCTTCTGAGGTAGGTTCATTATGCTCTAACTGTTCTATGTAATTTCTTTCACTAACCATTAGTACAGTTGGGAAACAACGCCCTCCCTGCCGACAAACCCGAGATTGAGAACCCTGACTTAGAAGAGTCCCAGCAGCTGTTAAAAGATCTCCATAATTTGCTGGTAGAGGTGAGTATTTACCGTTGACACCTTTTTTACATTGTATTTTCAAGTACTAACATTGCTTATAGACACAAATCACTGAGGGTACCATGACGTGTAGAAACTGCGGACACATCTACTACATCAAGAACTCAATCCCCAACTTCCTTTTGCCTCCTCACCTTGCTGGTAACTAGAGGAATAACGACAACCTTTTTCAGTTTTGTTTATTGTATTTTTATCTATTAGACTTGTTTTGCTCTTTTTTTCTCTCTCTCTGACTCCAGTCATTTCGTGCAATAAAAATGGTATCTGCGTATTTATTACGCCCATGACTATCATCATAGGCCCAAAGTACTCATTTGACTAGTTCTCTTTACATTAGATTTTGATCTTGCCATGTAATCTTTTCTTTAAGTTCTTGGAAACCTTTGAACTCAGGCCCATAATGTTAACCTGGTCGATGGCATTTCCTTTGAATCTGAAATTTCGTATTAAAAAAATCTTCAGCCGCATGCTTATATAATCATACTCCCAGTGACGTTTTAGAGCACCAGCCCAGACAAACCCAGCAAGCATTTTCAACTCTTGCAGTCTTCTTATTTTACTTCCCATTACATCTAATCAAGTATCATTAACGAAGACTTAAATTAACCACAAATTTTATGATACTACTGTCATTATGATTAATGATACTATCCGAGTAGTTGTTTGCGGCGATGACGGTAAGTTTCCTTAAATACTTCTCTAGTCCTGCTACGAGTCAGCTTCTAACTATTTTTAGGCGTTGGAAAGTCGAGGTAGGACTTTATTCATGGCAAAGTTGATAGGAATAGGACATGATTGTTAACTGTCTATTTTTTTTTTGATTTAGTTTGATCACATCTTTGGTGAAAGATGTTTTTGTACCAAACATCCAGTCTGTTCTACCGCCAATAACAATCCCACGCGAGTTTTCATCGTTACCAGAGTCCCCCATTTCAACGATTATTGTGGATACATCTGCGGATCCTATGGAACGCGCCACATTACAGCAGGAAATCAAGCGTGCAAATGTTATTTGGCTAGTTTACTCGGGACACTATACCTGTGAGCGAATCACGCTGTTCTGGATGCCTTTTTTCAGATCCATGGGTGTGAATGTGAGTGTGAAATGGTTTTCATTATTGTTGCCTTTAATTTACTGACTTTTTTATTTTTAATTAGTTACCGGTTATTTTGACGTCAAATAAGTGTGATGTGGTTCCAGCAGAAGATGCCTCAATGATAATGGCAGATGAAATGATTCCAATAATGAAGGAGTTCAAGGAAATTCAGTCGTGCATTCGCTGCAGTGCTCAGCAGCAATATAATGTCAATCAGGCATTCTACCTGTGCCAGCGCGCAGTAACGCATCCAATCGCGCCGCTGTTTGATTCAAAAGAGGGCTGTTTGAAACAAGCAGCCATTGCTGCCCTCGAACGCATTTTCTGTAAGTTTAAAATTTGCTACTTTTTTTTTTTTTTTTTTTTTTTTTTTTTTTTTTTTTTTTTTTATTTTTTTTTTTTTTTTTTTTTTTTTTTTTTTTTTTGTTTTTTTTTAGTTTTTAGATGGTT
>Ga0160505_101006_pt1 | contig 14005 bp, 3 predicted proteins | sample DIDeMG_FD_108225 | JGI IMG/M metagenome (GOLD analysis project Ga0160505, IMG submission 108225) | Enriched chicken feces microbial communities from UW Madison campus, WI, USA - DID2874_E49_Stillage MG | ecosystem: Host-associated > Birds > Digestive system > Large intestine > Fecal ... | reverse complement strand
TTCCCCTAACAATAATAAAAAATTAAATGAAAATCAAAAAAAAAAAAAAAAACCCCGGCCAAAAAAAAAAATTTATTTTATTTTATTTTCTTTTTTTTTCCGGGTTCAGGTAAAAAAAAAAAAATAAATAAAAAAAAAAAAAAAAAAAAAAAACCTCGGTCTAGAATAATAATTTATTTGTGTTTAGCATCCTCTGATAGCCGAGTACAGGTAACAGAACCAACTTGTGGTCTTTTCAGAGTTTGCCTGGACATGGTTCGGAAACCAGAAGAATCAATGGTTGAAACTGGCACTGATGGGGTGGCAAAGATCTTGTTGCTGCCATCCCCGACTGTCAAATTCTACAAAACAGTAATTACCTCGTCTTTTTTAAAGTCAATTTATGCCTTGTAAGTCAGGTAGTTAACCAGTCTACTCGACAAGCGTCTGTAATAACAAGAATTCTTTCTCTGTTGGATGCAGTCACTCAGCCTACGCACCCGGCAAGTTTCTATCCTTGGTTGTGATGGCGGCTACATGTACTAATGCCCATTATATGAGAGTTTAAATATAGACTTTCTAAACAAATTGAACTCAATTGAAGTTATATTCAAGAACTAATCACAAACAGGATTAAAAATTATAAAAAAATCAAACAGCCAAAATTTATCAAAAATTTATCTCATACTCATATTCATCTGAGGCCGGAGCTTTTCCATTTGTGACTTAACGTCGGGCACCAGCTCAGATGGTGGTCGCTGCCTAGAAGGCTGGAAATTTCCGTTTTCTGGGCGAAGACTATTTGACCGGCTCCGACTTTCGTTGGCAAATTTCTTGGGCACCGCATAGTCGTTTGACGTAAACATCGCTACGCTCTGGCGCAGCTGAGAGGGACTAGGTAACTCACTCTTTTGATCAAATGATACTGTCGAGATAGGACTAGTGATAGGATTATATGCTGGAAACGAAGGCGACAGCGGATTAGAGCTAGACCTGTTTCTACTTTGTGAAGCATACTCGATGGTTGAGCCCGAGTCGTTGAGGTTGTGAGGTGTCGGTAGCGTTTTAAGCTGCGGCAACGGCTGAAAATTCTTGGGGGTTTGAGGTGAAGTGACCCGTGTGCTGTTTTCGCGGCTCATCCTTGGGGAAGCCCTAGGACTAGCCATAGGGGTATCAATGTAATGTGAAGTAGCGCTACTATGCGGGCGATTATCATGGTAGGGGGCATTCACCGGCTGCCTAAGAGTTGGACTGTATTGGAGCTCATTCTGAAGTTCGGTGTGGATAGATTCAACACTTTGAACGTTTTGTAGAGGATGGTTTGAAGTCTGCTTAATCGGCTTAGGCGCAGATCGGGGGCGGTAGCTGCTGTTTGGGTTGGCAATGTTACTGGTGCTACTGTTGACGCCGTTCTTGTTGTTGCTAGTTAGCGTGTAATTGTTGGTCGTTTCATTTTCGCTATAGTCTTGATAGTCAGCCTGCTGAAAATAAGACTGCCCGTTGCTACTGTTGTTGGAATCCTGAGGATACTGCGAGTCGTTAATTGACCCATACTTATCCAACGAGGAAGATTTCTGCGCAATAGGTTCTGCACACTGAAGACTGTGACTGCTTTCCTGCCGAGAGCTGCCTCTAGTTGGCTCAAATTCATTCTGGGAAAACACTGCTTGTTCGATGGCAACGTCCATATAGACAGATGAAGACAGAGTATCATCAGTCTTAACTTGCAAGCTGTTGACCATCTGCTTCTGATGTGTATCTTTGGATACGACTTCAGCGTTGTCCGCATTTCTTGTCAAAACGTCCACATTATGTTCCATAGTGCCGGGAATTACTGGTACGTTATTGGCTGTGGCCACTGTGTCGAGACTCTTATCTGAAGATTTTGAATTTTGTTCATTCTTTGAATTGTCAAATGTAACCTGCTGGGTTGGGCTGGCAATAAAATCGCTCTCCTCATTGGCATTATGGAAAAAAGAGTATTGTGAACCCGCTTTAGACTGGCGCATATCACTATTGACAACATCTACCCTCAAGTTGTTTTTATCAATATTGTTCTTATTGTCAACGGTATGTCTAGCAAAATCATCTCTAGTGTCAAGATCTGTTTTAGTAATCTCAATTTCTTGGTGCGATATTGGCTCAGTACGGATACGGAAAGTACCATTGTCTTTCTTCCGTGAAGTCATCATATCGGTATTCTTTTTCTCAAACTTTTCGGAATCTTCATAATCCTCAGTTTCGCCTGTAGAAATTGTGGTGATGGAGGCATGCTTCATGTGACCCAATTGGGCAGTAGTATCGCGAGGCAGAGCATCAAACGACTGAACTGTAGGTGTATGTGAAGAAACAGTTGAAAGGGCTAAAGAGGAGTTGCTAACGCTCATAGCGCTGTTATGAGGCTTAGGTAAGCTTTGCTTCAGGTTACTGCTTGTGAGGTTGAGACTCTGTTGAGATTGAGAAACGCCGCCATAGGGATTATGAAGGTTTGTGCCAAGAGTAGTATGAAAAGTAGTGACCTCTGACATGGGTGAAGATGAGCGGGTGTAAGCAGAGGGAGGTAATCTAGGAGTTTCGTAAATAGTTCCGGACGGAGGGTAGGCAGATAAATCATAAGGATTATAATTGTTGAGAGACTTTTGCGAAGAGCTAAGAACCGGAATGTTGTATTGAAACTGATTAAATGGATTATTAGGCACAACAGGACTATCCGGACTGAGGGTGGTAGTGCTATAGTTTATATTTGAACCCTTCTCGCCGCTGCTGTTCAGGGTGTGTGAGCTGGGTTTATACTGAAGGTTTTTAATCTCAGTTGGGTCAAATTCGTCATTATCAACATCGATGTCCTTGTTAGCCTCCTCTTCTCTCTTGAGCTTCTTGACATGTCTCAAATGAAGAAAGGTAAGTGCGACAATAACAAAGAAAACAGGGATGGCAACAGCCAAGCCAATGACAAGAGAGTTGTCACGAACCGGCATTTCGCATTCAGGTGAGTTGTCTTTTGGTCCGCATGATGCACGGCGAATAAGAGCAGGAATACTGCTTGTTATCGACTCGGTGATAGAGGTAGATGCTGCAACTTTGGCAACAAAAGAATTAGTTGGGGTCCGAAGAGGATGGTCATGATGGTGCAGGATGGTCATGGTGACTAAAATATTGAGTCCAAAATCAGGCTGCTTTATTATCTACAAAGAAGCTGTCAAACCAGAGCTATTCAGTGACAAAAGCTTTAATGAGTAATACGGTTTGTATAAGACTTATTAATATTATCTTTGTGACCAGAAAAATGTCAACACGCGGAAGAAAAATAGGCAGATTTAAACGAGTGTAGGTGCGAGAAAGAACAGTTAAGTGAGCGTAGGTGCGAGAAAGAACAGTTAAATGAGCGTAGGTGCGCGAAAGAGTAGTTAACGAGTGTGGGTGCGCAAAAGAGTAATTAACGAGTGTGGGTGCGCGAAACGAGCGGCAAAAATTCGGGGTCAAACCGCGCAGGACGAAGAGGTGCGATGATACAGTTGTTGAAGTGGTGATGTAGGCTGATGAGACAGGTCAAGAGGAAGAAGGAAAAAAAAAAAAAGAGTCAAAAACAAATAATAAAAAAAGCGATTAGAAAATGTTTACAAAAGACAAAAGGAGTGGAAAATATTCATTTTTGTTTTCTCCAAACAATGAAAGCCAGAAGCGAACATAATGTGGTTAACATACTAGCTAGATCTTGGGGTTATGTCTTGGGTTAAAGGTGGTTGCTAGTAGCAACAGACATTGATGTGGTTAGCAGATGATCTTCTCACCTCAAATCGGGCCCTAGTACAAGACATAAACAGTGATTTGTGGTTAAACTTCACGTGCATGTGCAGTTTTAGCACACTTCCCAGTCAACAAATGTCAATTTATGGACCTAAAATAGAAGGATTCAACTACCCCTTTGCCGCTTAAACGGGAATTTAAGTTGCCAATTTGAGGTTTGTGGTGGTTTTTTTTTGTTCTCTTTCATTCCAAGCCTAGCTTCTTTCAAATTAGACAAGACAAAAAATGGGTAAGACATGCGTGCCAAACATGCCCAGGCAGCTTTCTATCTTAGACAAATGGCGATAGCAAAGCCTGGTAAGTAATGGTGATGTAAGTCATTGTGGTCATTTTCTTAGTGGCAATGTATTAAAAGAGTGTATACCAGCTTGGTTTTATTCCCCAATTTTTCTAATCGCATCTTCCAAGTTGAATGTTGTCTATTATCTCCACATATCCCAAGATGGCTGTGTAGCATATTAGGCATTTATTAAAATTTGTTTTCTATCACTGGTTTGTTGTTTCTGCTAGGCACCAGCTGAAGAGTACCCGGAAAAAGGCAGCTGCAGCCTTAAAGGTGGCATGTTTTGAAGAAATCATGAATCTTCCGAGGGCCGTTCTTCTTTTGCTTACTCAAATGCTTTCTCGATTGGCTGATTATCGATTCATCAACTTTGATTTTATAATTCCATGAAAATCTCATTTACCAGAGGTCTATCGGGAGGTCGCTATATTTCAGTCTAGGTCACGTCTTCAGGAATATGTTGCTCACTTGTTTTTCACAAATTATCAATACATAGTACTAAAAAGAATTTATCCGTAGGGCTCTTGCCCTAATAACAAGTATACCGTTTTTTTTTTTCAGGAAAATATATCTTTAGTATATTGATTTGAAAGAGAAAATATATATATATATATAGGTCGTGAGGTTACGAACAAGTTTTATTATGTTTTCATTTCTGAGGTGGAAGAACTATGAAGTATTGATTTTTTGGTATAAGATACAGAGGACTAATTTCTGGAAGACTTGAAAAGTTATGAAGCAAATAAAATATCATTCATAATTCAAGTTGACGCTCTGGTTTTTGAGCTTGCCGGAAATATATTAGATTACTTAGTGACTTCGCATGACAAGCAGGTTCTTAATTCAAATGACTAGTGATTTGGTGAGCCACGGCAGTATCCAACCATTCGGTAACTGACACGATATTAACAAAAGTTGTGTATCAAATGTTTTCTTCGCTAAAAGCACAGTATGTGGGGACTTTAGACATCCAATGATATTGATGGAATAATTTTAGGCGCTTCCTAAAGGCCACATGTTAGCGCATGCGCGTCCTTACTCCCAATAGAAAAATAGCTAGATGTTCAATTATTACAGATGATAGATTACATACGTGCTCATAGTATAATGAGCATTTCTTATTTTATCTTACTTGCATATCTGCGGAAGTACATCTGTTATCATAACGCTTTCTATTTCTCCCCTTTTTATTTTTTTGGCTATTCAAAAAGTCTAGAACTTAGCTGTTAGGCAAGGTACCAAAGTACATAAATCACTTCAACCAACTACGGCTGTTGCCAAATTATGAGCTTTTATAATATTTCCATTGAAACTACAAAATTTACGATTTAACAATTGAGTTAATCAAACTGCGAATTTGTACCAAAGGGCATTTATATTTGAATAGAGGGAAAGAAAGAGGATTAGTCATCAATGTCGAAGAAAACGAAAAAAAGCTACCAGGAATAACCAGTGCGCAATATAAAATGTAGAGGAGCTGGCTTCATAACTGCCAGTCTCATAGAGATCAATGTTTATGAAATCCATGTCTTTTTGTATGTCATATTGTTTTATAATTTTGGTTGTAACTATTTAATGTAGAGACAATAAACTGATTTTCTATCTATTTGGCTTCATAAGCCCAGTTACCATTGGTTCTTATTATATTTCTTAATCTTTAGATATCCATTCTTTAAAGCCAATGACATTCCATCTCTATGTCTTTTTTTAATCCCCTTAGAATTCCGCTTTAGCGTATTATATTATTTTTGAAGTAGATTGCTGAATCCTCATAGAAGTATTAGCGTACGCCTCATAAAACTATATGGCGTCTAGCAAGCCCAGGGAAATCATATTATCTAACCCTTGAGACTTGACTTAGCTTTAGACTCTTAAGGGATCTATCTGCCGATATGCAAATATTTCTCATTCTCTATTTCCTTTTATCAGTAGGGGATGACCCTAGCCTGCCTAAGTAGGTTGAAACTGTTCCATGTACCCGATTTTTCTAATCAAATTCATCAGGAATATGATCAAGGCCCCCTAAACCGTCAGTCCACAGCTAAATTATGCTACTTGATATTGTACATTAATAGTCTTCTGTATTATTATAGATAGTTTATACAACTATATCTAATCATAGTCTTTTTTTCATGTTTTAATGTCCCTCAATACAAACCCCCAGTGCTCTGTTTCTTGATAATAAATCTGTATTTGACAAAGCTAAATGAATCCAGTAGATGAACAAAACATGATTAATACAAATCACCAAGTAAAGGTAGTTAAGAACAAATATGCTGCTTCATTCTTGTATTTCATAGATAGGTAAATAGATAGTTAGTTCATCGTCTTTACATCAAATAGTTACTAACAAAATTACACAATAAATGGCACACAAAAAAGATATGGATTGTAAAACATCTTTCTCTGCGAGACTTGCAAGGCAGCGGTGCCAAGGAATATTGTAATTTTAAGCATTATATGGCATCGAACTCTTGATTAATAGGTTTATGTATTAAGTAAAGCCTGGGACACATAACATTCAGTTGATCTACACCAGAGACAATCGATACAAGTAGAGCTGTATGAAACTCGACACGGGGCAATACGAGGGAAACGTTGAGCAACTCAGATCTCGCTCTAGTACGAGGCACGGTGCTGGGAATAAGGAGAAAGTAAGTGACTGTATAATTCACATAAATCAGCATATAGAAGCCAAGTAAGCAAGAATAAAAACAGATTACATACATACATGCATCTACATCAGAGGTTGACACTCAGTACAACCCTAACAAACTGCTCTAATGAACATTGTATTTCATAGAAATTATTATTACTATTTAGTTTAATAGCCAAAATGTTGAGAAACGAATTATTCGATGTCCTTAACAGGTACTCCAGAGAAACATTAAAATTTACTCTCAAAAACTTAAAATGATGGTTTTAAGTGGGTTGAAATAGATCATGAAGTAGTTTTCATTAAAGCACATTGAAATATTAATAGAGAACTCGGCGCCGTCGAACGTCTGAACTAATAACGCGCACTAGCGCTGCAACCTTGATAGACTCATAGAGACAAACGCCTTTGAAATCATATGTCTTTTTTATATGTCATTTTGTTATATAATTTATTTGTAACCATTTGATATAAAGACAATAAACAGATATTTACTTACTAGTTTTCATTAAACAATAGGCATATATGAAACTTGAAAAGCTAGCATTCTTAATCAGGATGATTTGCAGATTATTGTAAAAATCTGCTTCATCCAAAATTTGATATCTACTGACACACACACTATTATATGCGACATCAAATCCAGATAAGTCTTACTGTAATAGTCATACATCAAAACTACTTTGAAATTTTTAGCTTCTGTGATATAGTTTTATGCTAATGAAAGTATGGCTAAATTGAAAATATTAATCTAAATAATTTTGCGACGCTTTAAATGTTAAGACATCATTATTTATATGTTAAACCCAAGTATATAATATTGGTAAATGCATACTTTTAATTGCGTTATGATTGATTTTAGTGAGTTAATCTGCAGATGTTCCCTGATGTACTGGAAAAACCTGCACTCATCAATATATTCTTTTACATTAATGTAGATAACCACCTCGTATCGCAACCTGCAGCAATAGGGACTTCATCTTTTTATGTAACTGATATTGATGCTATTTCAAAAAAAGAATTTAATATTTTGATAAGAAATGATACTATTACTATCAATGACTCTAAAACGGATCTTGGCAAAGCATTTTAAACGAAATACAAGTATTTTAACAATCAAAAAGCAATTATTGGTAATGTGCTTTCAAAGTTAATCCGAAAGATAAGTTGTCAATTAGCATAACAACACAAGAAAACAACTTGAGAAACTAAAAGTAATATACATATATAAATTTTAAAAGACGAAGCAAATATAAAAATGAAGTTACTATATATAGAACCTACTAAAAGTAACTAACTAACTATCTATCTATCTATTTATCTATCTATCCATCGATAGTATTTACTAGCAAGTAATATTAGGGAGCGGTATATATAAGTAGATGATCAAGTTATAAGCAACGCTATAGAGTTTTTTTTTTTTTTTTTTTTTTTTTTTTTTATTTTTTTTTTTTTTTTTTTTTTTTTAATATAATTTATAATTTAAAAAGAATAGTAAAGGGTTTTTTTTTTTTTTTTTTTTTTTTTTTTGAAACCGATTAGTAGATATCATCACATTCTGTTTAAATCAAACAGAAAAAAAGTTATTATTTGAAATATTAGTTTCTTTTTATTAAAAAAAGTGTTTTTATCATAGTCGAGACTGAGCCATGCATATCATAATGTTTTTCATTCCTAAGTAAATGGTAGTTAACAATAAATAAAATATTGCTCTTTGTCTTAACAGAAAACTTGGCAACAAATAATTTGTGGACTAATAAAATACGAAAATAATTTAAAAATACCACTTTCTTCAACAAGATAGCTATCTAGCCAAGTTTCAGCACTCAATAGAGCCACTTTTTCTTGAATAAACTTGAAATTTTTTTTTTCTAAAATATGTTCAATTTTGGGGGAGTAGATCCCATGTAAAGAAGAAATCAAATATTATTCATTTGATGGCCTATTTGGGACCCAATAGATTCGCGGGTTTGCAAATTATGTAGTTATTCTTTATTATGTAAATGTTATGTAAGATATTATGTAAATGTTTTCGAGTTTAATGAATGTCAAAAAAAAGAAAAACTGACTGTCTCTGTCTTTCATTACTCGGGCTAACTACAGTATATTTGAGTACTGCAAAGGGCATGTCCTTGAGGCCATTATATAGTCAATGGCACCGCATATGTACACTTGCTTGGAGCCCGGCGTGGCCGTGCTACCTGAGCTTCAACCACTTGAAATTGGCACAACTCCCACTGGTTGCTCGACCTTGGAAGCGAGCTTCAAGTCCGAATTGGCTCAATATGCTGGCAAGACTCAGTAAGTGGTTGCAACTGGGTGTGGACCGAGAATCAAGAATCGGAACGGTGCTTTAGATCCCAGTTACCATCAGACGACTCTTTAGCCAAGACTGAAAAGGGACAACTTGTTATTTGACTCGACGTGTTTTCCTGGTGGCTGTTTAATCTCTTGGGTGGTCGGCGGCTCCGATCATAAGCGAATATAACTGTAATCCTCCTGCTATTTTTCGTAGTCCATATTCCAGTCGTGGAGGCATACCCTCTTGTAACAGCCCATAAATTGATTGCTTCAAACAGTGTTTTTTATTTTATTTTTACATTCATTCAACTCGAAAATCTTTACATAATATTTACATAACGTTTACATAATAAAAGAATAATCAAGTATTTGCGGACCCGCGAATCTATTGGACCCCGTAGATATTGAAAGCTCTGTGACAATCTGTGCTAAAAGCTTTTATTCAGGTCATCTACTTGTTCTGATTGATTTGTTTCTATGTCACAGGACTTAGACATAACTGATATAATCAAGGAAGTAAAACTCTAGGCATTAAATCATTTGTATTCATTTCAATTACCCATCAAATAAAAGCTACGTAATAACCTGTTAGCAGTGGAAGCCTCAAGACCAGAAAAGATATGTAGTATTAATATCTTGTTTATTTAGGTGTCTATGTAATTAAATACTGAGAAGACATCAGGCTTACCTGGGTCTGGGGCAATTTGTAACGCGCCTGTACCCGTAGGCGCGGAAATACGGGAAGGCCTGAATTCTCCCATGAGCCGCAAGACCTTCTAAGAGGTCCGGTAAGCTGAAGAAAAGGTATAGAGTAATTAGAAGTTCAAAGGAGTCATTGACAAGTATGGCCGTTAAAATTTAAATTTCTTTGTATTTTTTTTCTTTCTAATTTGCTTAAGATTCTTATATGGGTACCTTATTATAAAGTTTTAAAACACATAATAGGATTATGGCCGTGAGTCTCTATTTATACAGATGTACTAAAAGTGGCAGGCCATTTCTCCATATTGTGAAACTAATTATTGAACAAAATTTGCGTCCCCAAGCTTCAAAATTTAAACAAAAAAAAAAATTAAAACTACAGAACAAGAATTTCACTCTAAAACGATTATTGTGCAACGTGCTAAATAGAATGCCCAGCAAGTACTAGGTGTTTTAACATTTGATTAGGGCTTTTCCATGTATTTGGGTCGTGTATCTAGAAACCTCTTTAGATAATCGTTGGGGGGTCTTTATTATGGAAGAGCAAGTCAGTGAACTTCAGGCTATCCTGCCAGATTAATAAGCGTGAAAAATACCACTCCATTAATTTTTTATTTTTTTCCCTCATTGGCTATTTACTAGTCTTACTTAAACAGATACAAATCAAATACTCAAAAAATACCACTTGGATGCTTCTCTTCTTGTCTAGCAAGTGACTTAAGTCATTTTCAGAAGAGAGTTTTCAGATGACTCCACCCGAAATTCCAGAAAGAATAGTTCCTCAATAGGTAACCAGAAATTTCAGACTGACTGCATTAGCAGCGATAAATACACTGTATATTAAATCACTCTCTTAGATAAAATTCTAGGGCAACTCTCAGTTGATTCTGATAAAGTATTGTATTAGTTCTAAATTAGATGTTCCTATGGATAATAGCTATGATTGATCGGACCGAAAAGATCTCGACTTTTATTTTCCAAAGAAAAAAAAAGGTTTAGCATAGTAATGATAAATCAGGTGTAAAAGGTACATACTAATAAATTGACAAAAGAAAAAAGAGAAAAAAAAAAGAAGTAATATGATTCTGAAGCGCTTGATTTGACGGTACTAATCAGAGAGTAAGCTCTACAAGTAGTTGGGGTTCAACATTTGTTGATGCCAAATCACGATTGTGTTGGATTCGTCATGTGTTTAGGTCCTTGTGTTAAGAAAGAAGAGTTTTGGTGCTAGGATAACATGAATGGCAGATCAAACCTACTATAGTTAAAATATCTGATCCATTGTTTTTTATGTATATATAAGATTCCTCCAAAAAAATTGGGCCGCCAAGGCGCTAGCAGCAATCACAAAAAAAGCAAGGAAACCAGCTTCCCAAGGCTGCCGGCTTCCGCAGGACCAAGCCGATGAGGAAGCCTGAATAGAAATAATCTCTTTATATGTGAAAAAAATCTTTGAAATAGAGGAAAAAATGAATATAAGTAAGCCAGAGAATTATGGCGTGTTTCAGCTTGATTCAGAGCTTTTGGAGGCTTAGGATAATGATGCAATGTCTATAACAGTCACTTTACGCAATACTTTCCATCCTACTTTGTATTTTTACTCATAACTGTAAGGGTATGATTTCTAGCACAAGTATCTACAATCTATTATTTACTCATAATAAAACGAATATATTAGCATATTCTCCCAGTAACTAAAAACTGCATGAATAAAATAACCAAAGATCAGATTATAAAAACACTTATCCCGGCATGAATAAAATAACCAAAGATTATATTATAAAAACACTTATCTCGATATGACTAACCAATTGGTGATTTCTACAGTTACTAAAGGTTTCGATTCCAAATGATATCAAATCCTTCCTCCACTGAATTTGTGTGTGTCAATACTCAAACTGAGGGGCTGTAGAGTGTAATCCTGACTCAACATATGAATTAATTTTTTTTTAACAAGTATTCGTTTTCTTTTTACAAAAATTATGATACTCTTTTGTTGAATATTAGTAAGGTATAACTTTGAGACCTTATCATCTATAGTAAATTGTCAAAGTAAAATTATTTGCAGGAAAAACTGCCTAAAAGTCTTCCAACCAGAATCAAACTTCAGATGCTCATTTATTTACCAAACTTGTAAGGGCTTGAAAAATATATGTATGAGCTTCATCATTTTTCGGTCATCTACAAAGAAAAATAAAGGCAGCTCTAGTCTAAAAATGACATTTACTGCACATAGTACACAAGGATACTTACGTAACACCCTTACCATTTTAAACCTAAAAATCCATTGTAAACATGATCCTGAGCTTTGAACTACGGCTTGAACACAATAACTTAAATCACTAAGACATATCACAAGCACAGTAAAACACATAAAATGTTTATCCCTAAAAATAAAGTTTTGTTTATACTACACGTTGTATGTTCAAACTTGGCTATTCAAGCTTAGCCTATTTCTAAGTTTTTCGTATGTCTACTATACAGATTTTCTCTCTCAGAGGATTGCGTACACTAGAATAGGCAAAGCCACCGCCTGTGGGGCTCTTATTAAGACGCGGGAGCTTTCAGATTCTATGCCGAAAAACAATAGCCATGATGTGGCTTATGAAATGCTAATTCAAAATTTCCAAATGTCCATCAGTTTTGATACTCATATCTCATACATTGTGATCATTTCAAGTTTCCATAATTGAATTTTTAACCTCATTGAAAACCCTAATACTTGGAAAGACCCCCATGTAACCATGAAATATCACAGAAAACAAGTACACTGCCTGCTCATAGCGGTCACCTGTCAAGTATTAAGTAGAAGAAAATCTGCGGTACGAGTTTATATCAGCCGAATGAAAAAAACGTTAATGTTGCAAGACCATGGAGCATTAGAAAACCACTAGGTCTTTGTCGTTTTGATTCATGAAAAAAGTCTTTATTGAATTTTGTTAATATTTCCATATTTGTCACTCAAAGCTATACCTATTATATATAGACAATGCCTGCTATAAGCACTGCCAGATAATTAGCTGAAAAAAGGAAGATGAAGCCATAACAGAGAGCAATAAAAGTCATACACAGGTTTTCTTCATTTCATATCTTGAAATATTACTGAAGCTTTAGTGATTTCACATTATAAAATGAAAGACTTCTTATAAAATAAAAAGAAGTGATATATCATTCGATCAATTTAAACTGTACCGCCGTGTCGTTAATAATCACTTAAACCTTCCATAAGCTTCTACTTTGTTTTTTTCCATCGTAAAGCTCTTTCATTGAAATCGCTCACTAAAATAGATTTGAGAGCTCATGGGATTATTTTTTTGATTTGACCAGTCGCAACTAACATTGCGCAAAAGAAAAGTTGATATTTTTGTGAATGATACTCATACTCATTTGCTAATGCCACTGGACAGTTTATGAAGTTCACAAACAGACAATATACTAGAGAAATTGATTGAGTATTGCTTACATCTATTTTGATATTAGAAGCTTTCCCAGTTCCCCACAATTAAATAGGGTTACTGAGGTGAGAGTAAAATATATGATAATTATTCGCTAAAAGTACAAAAGTTTGCTTTACTGGTAAGACCTGTCGCAAGATTTTGCTTATTTAATTGTAGTATTGCAATTGTATGTCAAAGTATACTTGCGTCTCAGGCAGCCGGGTGATGTCTGTAAATAGAAAAGCTTGGCATACAGTGGAACGGCTTTATGATTTACTAGCATATTGGCTATGTAGAACCAGGAAAACATCAAATGAATCAGTTGCGACCACTTATTATGGCACATTGCTGAAATAGTAACATGTAGTTGATGTGGTTAGTTGCAATGCAGAAGCATGCTTTGAACTAGTCATTCTTTCTGGCCAGATGGAAAATTGGTTTTACAGGTTTTTTTTTTAAATTGAAACAAAAGCAATTAAAACAGTTAATAAAAAAGATGTAACGACTGTATTTACAAGAAAAAAATTTTTCATGGCCAAAAGTGGATTTTAGCACTATGGTTTTTTGTCTCAGCTCATGCTATCAATTTTAACCATTCAAAGTACAGTAATTAGGTGATGGAATTTTTTGAAGTTTTCCCAAAAAAACAACCCAACACACACACACACACACACACACACACACACACACACACACACACACAAAAAAAAAAAAATTAAAAAAAAAAAAAAGCAAAAAAAAACATTTTTTTCTTGGAATTTTTCAATTTTTAATTGTTAATTAAAAATTTAAAAATTTTTTTTAAATTTTTTTTTAAAAATCCAAAAAAAAAAATTTTAA
>Ga0160505_101005_pt1 | contig 14008 bp, 12 predicted proteins | sample DIDeMG_FD_108225 | JGI IMG/M metagenome (GOLD analysis project Ga0160505, IMG submission 108225) | Enriched chicken feces microbial communities from UW Madison campus, WI, USA - DID2874_E49_Stillage MG | ecosystem: Host-associated > Birds > Digestive system > Large intestine > Fecal ... | reverse complement strand
TAGGAACATCTGAAACATGGATCTACGTTTCAGATCCTTGACTTGAATCTAAGATGTGCGACATCTTAGTTCTGACTAGATGGTTCTGGACTTATGACGAAGCCTAGGCCTTCGTTTACGGCCTCGCCGGCCTCTTCTCTTAGAGGAACCATTGATCGTGAGGATACGTTGATTACGTTTCCCAACAGATGTGTAAAAAGCTCTAAAAATATATGAAGAGGAATTTACACTCACTAAGTCATTTTTATGCTGATTTATCATCTTCATTGGCAAATTTATTGAATGGGGAACCCAGATTGGTTGGTTAATCAATTTTAGCTTCTTCCTATGCTCCTCAGGTTCGAAATCTTTCCCTATCATTACTAACATTGATGTGCTGCGTGAATTGCTGATGTACGGAAATTTTGTGATAAAACGTTTAAAAAACACTGAAGTAAATCAGAGATATATAATCGAGCGAAAAAGACCATGAAATTGATCTTGAAATCAATGAGTTTGGAAAGGCATAATTAAGTTGATCATCAATCCAGCCAAATTATCTGCACGCAAGAAACATTGAAAGCAATTTCCATACTATAAAAGTTCCCAAAAAAATAAAAGACAATTCCTGGAAAACATCCATTGGTTTGATCATGAGGTCTAAAAGACTTTACTATTGGGTATTGCATCTGAAAGCTCAGGACGGATTGGCTGTCATAGATCAAAAGGGAGTAGTCAGTTACTTATCTATAGGAAGGTGGAACACGCTCGTAGATCTTGTCAAAAGAGACTTCCGAACCGCCAAAATGGAAAATTATCTTCTTCCAGGAAACGAAAAAGTCACGAACGACTCAATTGAATCGACGAAACGCGTCTTGGAGCAGATGTTAGACAATCCATCTGAGATCGACAGCTTGAGAAGAACAATTAATTATGAGGTTATTTTCGGCACTGAATTGCAGAGAAAGGTGTGGACTTATTTAGTGGATCACATTCCAGTTGGAACCACGTCGTCTTATTCAGAAGTTGCTAAGGCTCTAGGCGTCAAAAGTGCTAGAGTTGCGGGCAATGCATGTGGAGCTAACAGAATTGCATTGATCATTCCCTGTCACAGGGTGCTAACTGCTCAAGGAACTATAAACGGCTACAGGTATGGAAAGGATGAGAAGGAACGTCTTCTTCAATTGGAGGTTAAAAAGTAATGTTGCTAGTAGGAGCGTCAGTGTCACCAACAGGATTCATCGCCAATCGAGAAAGTCACGGAAAGAGGAACTCAAATGCAAGCGGATCGGTGATTGTTGGAAATTGTGAGTTGAATGATGTCTCAATATATTGCGTGTTCTCTTCTTGGTCAGCAAGAGAAGACAGACGAGTATTGGATTCTTCAGACGAAGTGTTTCTCTTCCTGGTTCGTCTCCTTTTGGGACGGTTAGGACGGTTTGGACCGCGAGACCACGCCTTAGGAATACGCATATTGATCTTTCCAAAACATGAGCTGGTGGGAATGTGGTCCTGGTAGTCGGACTTTTCAAAGAATTCTGGCTTGCAGTCAACGTATGTCTTGTAAATTGATTCAGGTTTCCAGTCACAATCGGTGGGATTTCTTCTTTTCTTGTCTCTCGGCAGAGTCAGTAAACCGCCAGAGATGAGACGGCGATAATTGTCTTCAAGTTTGAATTCTTTCCTGACTGTGTTACGAATGGCACAGTGCACATGGAAGGAATTGCGATGATCTGATTGAATTCCGACTAAGGGGCCCACAGTTCCAACCACCCCTGGACGATCGAGCTGTAGTGACTGTTCTGTTGAGTACATCAAGATGGTACCGGGAGGAAGAGGGGAGTTTGGCTCATAAGAGTGGTCCATATCTTTAATCATTGACACCAGTGTTTCTTGGTCATAGGTGGAGGATTTCAGGAGTGGGTAGTCCTGAAGAAATGTGAGGTCAAAGATCGAATCTTCCCATCTCATGGCACATGTGTCTGGAGTTAGGGTCATGTGGCTGGAGTGTGGAGGAAACCAGGCTAACTACAAAGATATATGGGAGGGAAAGAAGGTCGGCCAGACTACTATTGGCAGAGCATTCTCAAAGTGTCAGCAGATAGGGAGGGAGTTAAGCAATAATATGTGGCAGAACAAAAATGATGATGGCAGCAAAAAGAGAAGAGGAAACCGAACAAAAACCGTTACCACATTCGAAGGGCGAAGAGATGCTACATCAGTTTGTGTAATACGGGGGCCAAGTACAAGGATGACAACGGGATCATTATAAGCAATCCAACATATTACAAATAGCTTAAACAGCGACTTTCTAAACCTTCCTCTATTTTCCTCCTACACAAAGTCGCTTGTTCCGTAGTAATGAGCCAACTGACGCACTCTCTCTCTATGAAGGTAGGCCACATCTCCAGGGGTGGATATGAGCGTTTCTAAACGGGCACAAAAGTCTTCCACGTCCTCAGTTTCGGCCATTTGGGCCTGCAAGACTTCCTTATGGAAGTTTCGGTTTGTTTTGATCTTCAATATCAGACGAGGCAGACCACATAAACGCAGAGGTCTTGGCCACCAGTGATTTGACCAGCGAGTGAAAAGAGCCACGGATGAAGGAGGTTCTGAGTGAGGAACCAAGGGTGACTCGGAGGGGAGTTGCAGTAGCGTGGCAAATATGGGAAGCTGGAGGTCTAGGTCCACGTCGAGATCGAAGCAGAAATCGAGGATGGAGCTAAAGTCGTCTAAAGGTGCATTAAGAGACATGAGGCGACAGAAGGCAAAAAAAAAGAAGTTAGGTTAAAGCAATGAGAGTTTGGTGAGGACTAGAAGGGCAACACAAACAGAGCAAGCGGAAAACAACGTTGTTCTAGAGATAATGGGTATAAGCACAAATTGGCAGAGCAAATGGGTGCAAAATCAGGCATACAAACCTAAAACACCTAGGTGGAGGAACCTAAAAGGGGGTTTGGGCAAAGGTACATTGGGGAAGCGAGATGGAAAGGAAAAATGAACAAGGCAAGTCGAAGCCGAATAACAAATGTTGAGAAGGCTTGGTACAATGTTATGTTTCTGAGTCTACAATATTTTTTAGTTCCCTTGAACAGATTGGAGTTGCTTGCTCGCTTAGTGTATCTACCATTTGAATTTCTAGATACCACTGTGACTATACGGTCGACAGGTTGGGTGTCGGTACGTCACCACACAACGATCTTGATATTTTTAGCCAAGGCGGAAGCCATTAGATGCCCGGAAGGAAACAAAACAACATTATACGCAACACGAGCTAAATAAAGGAGGTGATGGGCCATAGGATTTTTGCGAGCAAGGCGTGAGGCGGCCAAAAGTGCCAGAATAGGTAGTGGAGGCGGACATTAGTCACCTCAAAAATGAACCAAAAGAAGAAACAGCATTTGAAATAGAAGAGCAACGAAAAATCAAAAAAAAAACCAAAGAAAAAAGAAAAAGAGAATAGAAACCAAAAGAGAGTGAAATATTTAATTAGCTTTGCTTTCCGTGTTGATCCAGCATATTGATGGAAGCAATGTATCATCGCCAATGTTCCAAGCACTATCTCCCATAGCCTTGGGTTGTCTGGGTTGCCGGTGTTCTTTTCGCAGTCCAGACCGCATCTTTTAGGCAGTGTTCCCTGTAGTCGCATTGGTCCCTGAACATGACACTCCTATTGATAGATGCGCAGGCCACCCCACCAATAACAGAAAAAAATCCATGAAGAAAATTCTCCACAAAAACTCTGTCCGATTGAACCGTCTCCCGTCTTCCGAGACTTCCAAGGACTCCATCTCCCTCCACCCCCCTCCTTCCTGCCAGTGACTCTAACCTCTCGGGATCTCACACAGGAATACCGGTATCCTGCATCAGTCTACAGGTGTTGCGGAGCGGTGCCGTCATATATAAGCCTTTGTTCACCCACAAAGTCTGAACATACCCGTCTAGAAATTTAAGCGTTTCTATCCCATTTATTACTTCCCCATCATGTCCGACTCCGTGTTGCCACTGTCGGACAACCGCAGTCCCTTCCATGTGAATGTGCCTGCCCATGACTCCAAGCCGGTTCTGGAGTTGGTGGCATACTTCAAGCTCTGGAAACACTTCATTGCCGCGTTGGTTGCATATTTGAAGGACTTGGTCATGGCCAAGGAGTTTGAGCTGAACTTAAATTTGCAACTTGTGGGCTCCGTACAGTTCCCGGGGGCAAAGGATTTGGCCTTCAAGTGCCTCCAATCGGTGGAGAAACTGAGCCCTCAGAGTCTGGTGAGCTCCACGCCCAAAGGTGAACACAACAAGACGTTGGCGCCAGTATCTTCAAATGTGTCGGTAATGTCTGATGGCAAACGTCCAGGTTTGGCCAAGACGAAGTCTGCTACCAGCTTCTTGAAGAACCAGACTTTCGCCCATAAACGTACAGGGTCCAACTTAAGTTTGAAGTCGGAATCTTCTACTCATTCCTCGGCTACGTCGAATTCCCATAAGAATCACTCGCTGAACCACTCACATGGCGGCCAGCACTCGCTGTCTACTCAATACAATGGTCCAACACCCATCAACCCAATTAAGTTTGCTCCCAAGTCAGATGTCGCCATAGAGCCATCAACATTCCCCCAAAAGTCTTTGTTCACCAATATGCCTCAAATGCTTATTAACCACCACATGAATATCTATGCTGCCCAAGCAAAAATGTGCCGTGAGCTTTCAAATAAGCTCATTCCTCGCCTTGAAAGTTTGCACAAGAATTTATCCATTAAGATTAAGGAGATTAGATCGCTGTTGAAAAACGACTCGTTCGCTAACCCAACTTTGATCAAGGAGGTCAGCAAGACTGGTGCTATCATTAGCACGTTTGCCGAGTCTGTGAAAAGGTACCTGGGTCCTCGTCCGGTTCTCAAGGCAGATACTGATGTTGAGGATGACGAAGCATCGATGGGTGACCCATTCCTCATCAAACTAAGACTAGATGCCCAGCTTAAAAGTCAATTGGTTCACGAGAACTTTATCTTTGCCTCGTACGTAAATCTTCAGAATATTTCTCGCGATTTACTTAACTATGTGGTGAAGGATTTGAACGGAATTACAGAGAAGCTCATTCGTTTGGTCAATGCGGAATCCGTTTACGCATGCTCCTCAGACCAGGCAATCTACAATTTAGGACTCACTTTGCGGGACAAATTGAACAATGTGGATTATGAGTGGAATAACTTCATCGCCAACAACCCAAACTTTTTGAACGTCTACGAGTCAACTGCAAGGTCGCCAAAGCGGGAAATAAGAAGCTTCAGGGATGTTATTGTACCCTATGCAAATTCGTTACACAGTAAATGCTTGAGATGTGGGTATATGTACAAGAAGCAAAAGGTGCTCAAGTCATATACAAGTTTCTTCTATTTGTTAACTTGCAACTACTTGCATGAGTTTAAGATCGACAATGTCGGTTCAGCAGAAGACCATAAGATTTCTCCAAATCACAAGAAGAAACAGAAGGGTAAAGTTGGTGGAGTGGTTGGACCCGATGACACTCCATCGAAGTCGTACAACTTGAATAACTACAGCATCACCACTAAGAGTGAGAGTGACTTCAAGTTCGTGTTGACCAAGATTTCTAATCCTTCGCATAAGTTCACCTTCAAATGTCAGAACACTAAAGATTTTGAAGCATGGTCTAGTGAGTTAAACGATTTGCTCAAGTTCTCCAATAACCACATGAAGAGATTCCAGTTTATCGAGGAGAATTTGGCCATGAGAGAACAATCAAAGACGCCAAGCGAGCCTTCAAGTTCTGGAACCGCAACACCAAAGAGGGACTTGAACTTGAATCTTAATAACTTGTTATCAAATAAGGCGTCGCTCCAAAAGATAATGTCTCCCACTCTTTCTGGAATTTTCACTCCGAAGGTCCAATCGCCAGAAGAAAATGACGGATCGGCACCAAAGAATCCTTTTGAGCATACTTTCTCAGATCTTCCTCAGAGTGGCCACAATGCTGCTGTACTGCCAGTGGAGTCGCCAGGCGCTATGTCTCCACTTTCAAGAAGCGTTCTGCCAAACTCCACTCCAGGTACGCCAAGCGAGCACGTACAGGAGCACGAAAACTATTTGCGACTTCAAAACGAGATTTTGAAACAGCAGCAACAATTGATCGACTTGAGCGTGAGCCAGTCCTTGGGCAGGCCATCGCTCTCGCGTAATTCATCTTCAGAATCTGTAGTGTCGGTATTGGAACAGACAAACGCGGGATTATCGAAGTTTCTTGATAAGAATAAGGACCTTATGGAACACAAAGACAACCACATGGCAGTTGAACTGACATCGTCCTTGACAATTCCCACAGTCACAGTGCTGAACATAGAAGCGGAATAATAGAACAGATAGAGAGGGTTTTGATGCCCTGTTGGATGACGTCCTGAAGATAGACAGCCGCACAACCCACAATAACAGCAACAAGAAGCCAGACAGAGAAAACACAAGTGCCAAAAGAATAAGTATTCATTGACTACATATGGAATTGAACGTACAACAAGTTTAGGAATCTTATCGTCCCTCACAAGTAGTGCGAACAAATTCAGGCTTCGTAGGCAAATGTAAGAAATCACAACCTACGCAATTGACAACCCCAACATTCCAAAAATAAAAAATAGAAACGAATTACAGCATCATTTTAGAAGGTCTGGTTCGCGTTTCTATTGCTCTTCTCGGGTATTTAAGGCGTGTTGCAACAGGAAATTTCCTTCAATTGCTATTTCTACAGTCACGTTTTGTCCATCGGGTTGGCTAGTGTGCATGCAGCAGCATTGCCCTATTGCCTAGTCACTTTCAATTTGTATCTATATTTCCTTCTTTAATATCAATTGAAGCCCACTTTTGACACCATTGACTTAACTTGAGTGCAAAGTTATCCCCAGTTTAGTTTTTGAATTTGTGCACCGCCAATCTAACCTTCCAACAGCAATCTGTTTAGGTTATCTATCTAGGTCATCTTGGAAATCTATCTGTCACATGTCTTACACGTCAGGATTCAAGAAGAACGAGAGTGCTATCGCCTCCGATGTTGAGAGTGATGTCGAAATCACCAATAAGCCAAACCCTCCATTGAGAAGATCGTCCTCATTGTTCTCGTTGTCGTCCAACTTGGAACCTCTTCCCAGACCAGAACCGGAAGATTACCAGAACTTCTTGGAGGACTCTAGACATTTCTCGTTGATCAGGAATTTGCACATGGCCGACTTCATTACGCTCTTGAACGGATTCTCAGGTTTCTACTCTATTATTTCGTGCTTGCGTTTCGCTCTCACTGGCCAATCACATTACGTGCAAAGAGCACATTTCTTCATTTGTTTGGGGCTCTTTTTCGACTTTTTCGACGGCAGAGTTGCTCGGTTGAGAAACAAGTCCTCGCTCATGGGCCAGGAACTTGATTCTTTGGCCGACTTGGTTTCGTTTTCCGTTTCACCAGCCATTATTGCTTTTGCAATTGGCTTCCGTACTACTGCCGACACCCTCCTTTTGTCCTACTGGGTCTTGTGTGGTTTGACTCGTTTGGCTAGATTCAATGTCTCCACAAATAATGTCCCTAAGGATAGCACTGGAAAGGCCAAGTACTTTGAGGGCTTGCCAGTCCCTACGAATTTGATCTGGGTGATTGTTATGGCTACTTTGGTATACACCGACCGCATCTTGGACAATTTGCCAGGCGGTGTTTTCTTTGAAGGAACATTCATCGAAGTGCACAGAGTCGCCTTGCTTTTCTTCATCCAGGGCTGTGGAGAAATCTCCAAGAGCTTGAAGATTCCAAAGCCTTAATTGCTATTTACATATTCCTCAACAGAAGACTACTTGGCCCCGTTTTCGCTCAACTCTAAAACCGAGAGGGCCCAAGTATCTCAACATGTCGAAAATCCGTGCCTCTGAACACTCCTGACTGTAGCTCCTGGTAATGTTCCTCGTAGTATTTGGGATCTAGGACTCCAACATCCTGCACCAGAAATGCCAACCGATGGCTCCGTTCTGCAACATCTTCCAATCGGCACTGTTCCCAGAAAACATTGTGGATTCTAGATAGCTTCCAAATCATTGCCATTTTGAATCGAAGAGTAGCCAACTGTCCCATGTTTCTTGATGAGTGTGGGGTAATGTCGAACTTTGATAACTCGTAGTGAAAAAGCAGAAGAAGTGAGAGAAGTTCGGGATTTTTGTCGATACTGTCAATGAGTTTAGCGGCCATAGTTGACTCAGGCGTCTCTTTTGCTATTTTATCTTGAAAATCATCCACTTCTCTAACATAGTTAAGAGCATTAACAACGATGTTGCCGGATTTCTTGAACTGTGGAGTCGAGTAGAATCGAAGGGCAACGGCATGGTTGAAGCTACCTTGAAAGCTCGTCGAAGTTTTAAAAGCTTCACCAACAGCTCGAATTCGAAGCATACTTAATGAATCATTAATCATTGGAAACTCATAATAGCATGGTGAGAAGTGTGAGGTACGGGTGTTTTCTTCAAGTGGAAAAAGAATTGTCAAAAAATTATTCTACCACCACCTACCATCACACCATGCTTGCATCAGCGATTTTACGCACGATGCCAGCCCGCGGCTTGAATGTTACCCGTGTGGCCATGCCTGCTGCTTTTCTCAGGTCGAATTTGGCCCACTCCAAGAGATTCTATGCCGAAAAGAAGGATGAGAAACCTCAAAGTATCTTAGACGACGATATGTTGGCCCGTGCTGGATTCGAGGATCAGCCAAAGAACGAAGAGGGGGGCGAGCAGGACGGAGACAAGGAAAGAGCCAGCCGTCGTAAGAAGAGAGCTCAAACTTCCAAAGATATCCAGAGAGAAAGATACGCCAACTGGTTCTACACAGCAACTTTGTTTGGAACATTTGCTGGTGTCGGTTACATGTCTAGAGACTGGGATTCTGAGGAGGAGCAAAAACGTTTGGAAGCCACTGATATCGACAACGGTTACACCCCTCAGTTGATGTACAACAGACTCAACAAGAGAGTTGGATCTTTGTTCAACTTCTTCAGCGAGCCAGCTTTCGAGAACTTGTTGCCTCCTCCACCTCCAGAAGCATACCGTCGTCCTTTGACCTTGGTGTTGACCTTGGACGATCTTTTGATCCACTCTCAATGGGACACCAAGCACGGATGGAGAACTGCTAAGAGACCAGGTTTGGACTACTTTTTGGGTTACCTCTCGCAGTATTACGAGATTGTGATTTTCGGCTCTAACTATCAAATGTACTCCGACAAGACCGTGGCTAAGTTAGACCCTTTGAGAGCTTACATCCAGTACGCTTTGTTTAGAGAGGCTTGCCGTTACAAGGACGGAAAGTTGATCAAGGACTTGAACTTGTTGAACCGTGATATGAATAAGTTGGTTGCTGTGGATGTGAATGACGATGCAATGTCCATGAACCCAGACAACGCCATTATCTTGAAGCCTTGGGATGGTACTCCAGACGACACATTGGTGAGATTGATTCCATTGTTGGAGTACTTGGCCACGCAGCCTATCAAGGATGTGCGTCCTATCTTGAAGTCTTTCGACAAGGACAGAATCTTAGATGAGTACGATGAGAGAGAGGCCAAGTTGCGTAAGCAGTGGGCCCTTGATAACAAGGATCTGTTGAACAGAGTGAACAAGCCTAACGCAGGAAACTTGATCGCATCCTTATTAGGTATTCCTCAATCTTCTGTTAACAAGGAGCCTAAGATGCCATTGGATCTTATCAGAGAGCACGGCCAGATGCAATACGAGAATTTGCAGAAGTATTTGAAGGAGAACGAGGCCAAGTTCTTGGAGGAGGAGCGTAAGATGAAGGAGGAGTATGGAAAGATGACTTTGAATAAGTTAATGACTGAGGGTGTGCCCAACGCAGATGATATTGCTAAGGCCCAGGCCGAAAAGCTCAGCCAGGAGGCCACAGCTGGCAAATAATGACTTGGATATAGCAAATACAAACTTGTACATTTTTAGGATTTAGTATAGTGGGCTAGGATTTTTGGTAGTTGAATTGGTGTATTACTCTGGCTAGACACGTTATTTGCGGACCAAGCACTCTAAAATTAGATGAAAATAAAGATTTTTTGGGATCTTGGGAGCTGAATAGAACCATTTAATGAAGCTTAACCATTCAATGTGCCAATCATCGTTATGGAGCTCCCGTATTATGGTACCATTGTATTAAGCATGCAAAGTCTACTATCCTTACATGTGGTTGTTCCGTGATCTAAGTCAGCTCGACATTCATAGTTTGAGCTTCCGAAAAGAGATCAAATAACTCCAATAATTCACCATCAAATGATGAAAGAATGTGTCTTTTTCTTTTTTTTTTTTTTGAGCGAAGAATGCCTGGTGAAGTCTCATTTTCTGGCTGCGATAGACTCTAAAACTACTGAGGTACGATAACGTCACCAAAATGTAAAAGTTTGGAAATTATTTAAATCATAAGATGTAATTATTGGAGCATTCCCTAGCTCAAAGTTGTTTCCTCTACTTCACCACTAACTTTTACATACCATTCTGAGTTTTTGAAGTACATCTTCATCAGGGAATATCTCCAAAACTACCTTTCCAAGATTTGCAATAAACTTTGGTTCCCCGGGACATCACAGTGGAAATTTCTGTCAAATATCACTAACTTGAATGACCAAATTGTACCTGTAAAATATCTTTGCCAAATATCAATGATTGCCTCTTCAAATCTGGCTATACCTGAGGATACATTTCCGCATACAAGATCAATAAATATAATCACCTACAAGACATACATCTTTGTAATACGTCATGAAAAAGATACTCATTCCGAAAACATCGTTTACCTAAGTAAATTATTGAATGTCCCTAGTAATAAGCCACCATTAACTTTTTGTTCATACTCCAGCTGTGAGCATATTTGACTTCTGCACGTGAGAGAGTCAAGTGCACTTTCTGGCAACGCCGATCTCGGCAGTCCTGCACGCCGATTAATCACTCCAACCAAAGTTCCACTTTAACTTCGAAATCGTCCAAAATAATTGTCGGATACAGCTTCTGGTAGTCAATATTACCCTTCCCGTCATGTTTAACAATTGGAAGTTTCCAGAAACCTACCAGAATATATGTATCTCTTGTTTATTCTTTATGCACACCCTGCCGTATCGGCAGGCTTCTACCAACTCCAGCCAGTCAGAGGGAAATATTTATCTAAACAATCAGTGATAGATGTCCTGCATCTCAACTCAGTTACATTTGTAGTCCTCCTCTCCAAATTTTTCTCCTTACACCACTTTTGATTCCCAGAGTCATTCTCACTTCATTTACAAATCATTCCATTTGGCTAGTGACAGCTGTTTTACACACTCACGTGATTCCCGTGTCCTTTCCGGATTATCTTGGATAAGTTCCCCAAACAGAAAATTTTGTTGATTCACATAGTTAAGTCCCATTACACCTAGATCTTAGCTTGCCCCCAACTACTCATCCAAGTCTGCCAAGATATCACTGTATTAAAGCACATTCGCCCCTTTTTAAGAGCTACGAAGCCACTTTAGCCGCCAAATATGTCTGCACGAGGCCCATCAATCGCCCCAAGAGCTGCGTTGGCACCACTGCCCCAAGGCGGAGCTTCTTCACCGGAATCATCCTCTCCAGGTGCCACTGTTACGTCTATTGTAACCCTGAGGGAATGGGTTCTCCCTCCACGTCCCAAACCGGGTAGAAAACCCAGCGTGGACACGCCAGCATCAAAAAGAAAAGCTCAAAACAGAGCAGCACAACGGGCCTTCCGTGAGCGTAGAGCAACGAGGGTTCAGGAGTTAGAGCAGAAGTTGCTCGAAGTTGAGAAGGAAAAGGAGATCAAAGAGATGGGCTTGGTTAACACCATCAATAAGTTGAAGTTTGAGAACCAGTTTTTGACCAAGTCTTTGGATCAGCTCCGTGGCGAGTTCCAATCTTTCCGCAATACCTTGACTGGTGGTGCCTCTGCACGCTCAGACTCTACCCCAAATGCTACTTCGGTGCCTATGTCGTACACTTCTGAAACAACAAATCCATATAAATCTGAGATTAGTCAGAGTGCACAGCATTTGCTCAACTTTGCGAAATCTCTGCCTATGAACCACTCAGTGGGCTCTCCAGCACTGCTGCAATACTCCGTACAACAAATTCTGCCTGCCCCTTCCACAGATTCGCCTCCTGCGGTGCCAATGTTCCGCCCAGTGTTGAACCAATCACGTCCTTCTCAAATCACTCCTCTTTCACAGAACACATCGCCAGAGAAGCGCCACGCACATAACTCTAATGATGATTTCGACTGTGGTGTTTGCCTCAAGGAGCAGTGTCTCTGTGAAGACGTTGGATTGAAGTCTCTGAAAAAGTCACTCGAAGAGACAATCAACACTTTCACTCCTATGGCGGCTGTATCCTTGCGTGGTAAGCGCAAGAGTACCATCAGTGAAATTGACTTCACTGCCGAATTTTCTTTTAAGAAGATGCCAGATCTCAAGAGATTACGCAAGGATTCACTGGAACGTGCCAATAAGAAGGAGCCAGAATCCTCCAGTTCTGCTTTCAACGAAGATTCTCCAGTGGAGAATTGTGGTTTCTGTTCGGATGACACTCCGTGTGTGTGCCGTGAGGCTGCTAAGGAGGCTGCTCGTTTAAACGCTTCATTGAAGCCAAAAGAGGAAGAAGAGGAGCATAACGAGGCCGGCCCTACACTGCTTCCTCCAATTCAGGTGTCGTCCTCAACCATGCGCAAGTCATCCTTGCCTGTTATGCACCCCGGTCCTACACTTGAGATCCGTGAGTTTGCCAATATGTCCGGAACTGTGCCAACTGTGGTTGCCCAAGGCGAAGAGGAGACCGCAACACCAGCAGAAGAGGAGAAGTCTGGTTGCACAGGTAATCCTGGAACATGTAACCAGTGCCAAATGGACCCAGTGTCTACTCTATTTTGCAGCACTGTGGCTAGCAAGGCAGCAAGAGAGAAAGAATCGCAAGATAAAGAGTTGGAGAAGATCCCTGAAGAGCAAATTAAGGTGGAGTCTCCAGGAACTGATGCACACATATCATCGACGTCGGAGCTCCCGAGTAGAGCAGGTCTGACGAATCCTTCTACTCCTCTTCCATCAACACCTGGTGGAAGCACATCGGGCATTTTCATTCCATGCGCAGATGCTTACAAGACGCTATCGCGTCACAAGCGATTCAATTTGGTAGATTTTTCATCTCTTGTGGGACGGTTGACCACGCGAGGTATGCTTGTGGAGGTTCAATCGGTTGCCAATGTCATTCGGGAGTTGGACAGAAAAGTTTACGATTAGTGTATAAATAATAGGGAAAAGTAATTCTTCAGAAAAAGAGGTAGAGAGGTAATAAAGAGTCAACAGAAGCAGTTGTAGCCAATAAAGCAAATCTTAAGACAATCAGAGAAGATAACCTACACAATATTGATTTGTCGCGATGTCGCACTCATCTCTCAGACTTAGCTTGCAAAAACTTTGGAGTACACTAGAGGATGATAGGATCCCGAATTACACTTGTCAAGCGGACTAGAGGAATCCATGCATGCCTACCTTTTCAAGCATCGTGCTATTCCACGCAGAGATTGACAGTCTCCGACGTTTTAAAGCAGACACAGAAGATAAGAGTCAGAAAGTCAGAGCTTAAAGAATTGAAGGATGGCCTGTTCCAAGATGAAGTGCCACCAATTAAGAAAAGATATCCCCATGTGAAAGATGTGGAGAGCATATTTGCACGAAGTGCTAGTGCAACTGAGAAAAGACCTCGGAGAACGAAAGAAGCAAGACCACAGAGAAGTACGGGCACTAACCATCTGAGCCATCTGAAAAAGAGGCTTTCGAAAGGTCAAAAGGGCCCAAGCTATATTAAGATGCTTACAAAATCCTTATTCCCGGAGAACATCGAGTTCAAACAGGCAAATGCCCTTGAAGTTGACCAGATACCCAAGTTGGCACACAATCTAGATAGGGTGCTATTTTCTCCAGGAGTACAATTTCTCCAAGATCCTAGAACTCGAATTTTT
>Ga0160505_101004_pt1 | contig 14010 bp, 6 predicted proteins | sample DIDeMG_FD_108225 | JGI IMG/M metagenome (GOLD analysis project Ga0160505, IMG submission 108225) | Enriched chicken feces microbial communities from UW Madison campus, WI, USA - DID2874_E49_Stillage MG | ecosystem: Host-associated > Birds > Digestive system > Large intestine > Fecal ... | reverse complement strand
CTGCAATCACGAGTTGTCACTTCCATGGTGTAACACAGTTCTGTATCAACGGTGAAGGAAAGGAAGGCTATATTTCACCTAATCCAACTGCTACTACTTCAGCTCCAACTAGTTACACCGCTTGTCACTCTCATGAAACTGATGTATTTTGTATGGCAGGATCCTCTGAGTTTCAATTCATTGTTGCAGGCGAAAAGGCAGCCGAATCCGGTGCTCTGGGAGAATCAAGCTCTGGCGGTTTGAATTGCCATTTCCATGCTGGTGTCGAACATTGTGTGGGTAGTGAAGGCGAAGGCAGCGCAGAGAACACTTGCGAAAGAGTCGACAGAGATTACAATATTCCTTTGAGAATTGGAACTCTCTTTGGTGTTTTGGCTGCAAGCGCAATCGGGGTATTCTTACCGATGTTTGTGAGCAACTATAATAATGCATTCTTTGAATTAGCTGTGAGCTTCCTTACTCAGTTTGGCACTGGAGTAATCATTTCGACAGCGTTAGTACATTTAATTACCCATTCACAGTTGATGTTCAGCAATGAATGTCTTGAATTAAAGTATGAGGGCACAGCCACGGCCATTGTCATGGCTGGTCTTTTTATTGGTTTCTTAGTTGACTTTATCTGTCATAGAGTCTTATTAGAGAGACTAAAGGTAGTGGAAAACGATGCAAGTAACTCTGAAGATGACGAAAAGCGTCCTGTCCAGACACAAAGTGTTGAACTTGAAACTTCGGATAAAATGTCGGTCATTTTGCTTGAGGCTGGTATTATTTTCCACTCAGTGTTGATCGGTGTCACAACCGTTGTGGCTGGAGATTCATACTACATCACCTTATTTATTGTGGTGCTCTTCCACCAGGCATTCGAGGGTGTTGCGCTTGGTTCAAGAATTGCAAGCTTGACAAAAAGTAATATCTGGTTCAAGATTCTCATGGGTCTGGCATTTGCGATCACCACTCCAATCGGAATGGCAATTGGTATTGGAGCCTTGAATCACTTCAACGGAAACAACCCTAGCACAGTTATTGCTATCGGTACTTTGGATGCCTTTTCTGCAGGTGTGTTACTTTGGGTTGGTCTCATCGAGATGCTTGCCCATGACTGGCTACATGGCCCATTAGCAAACGCAGGTTTGGTACGCATCAGTTTGTCTCTAGTAGCCCTCGTTGCAGGACTTGTTTTGATGAGCTTCTTGGGTAAATGGGCCTAATTTAAGAATAGCAGTTTGTACGATCCCAGTCTTTTAGATCTCTCATATAAGTCATCCACTTCCAATTTCAGTGCTTTCAAAATAGCTCCAATAAAGCGTTCGTTAAATCTAACCCACTCTTTTATGCCCACTTCTCTCAGTATTTAACTGAAGAGGGTATGATTAAGTTTCCAGGATGACAGTTCAGACTTAGAGATACATCCAAAATCATTAGTGGCACGATTGTAGCATGACTCATATAGTGGAAGACCACCTCCGAAAATTTAAATTCAGCTCTTCATCACCGGAGCAGATACTGTTGGATTCCGCCGTATCAGTTGCAACCATCGGGAATTCACCCGCACTTAACTCAATGTGGAAGTCCGTCCTTATCTCGAGAAAAAAAAGAATTCCGCGATACTTCCTGGATCATGCTTGCTATCTGACTCGCACTAGCCAATGGAATCAATTATCTTCTCAATTTTGTCCCTGTGACCTGAGGAAATTCGGTCCTTTAAGTACTGACAGGACGGAAAATGGAGCCGCATGGTATCAGTGGACCCTCGGATGTGCAGTATGTAGGTATTTCGTATGATTTGGATATCCGAGGGCTCCCCCACCTTTGTCATCCGGATATTGATATCCAAAATCTTTATCGAAATCAATCGGAATATTCGCTTCATCGTACCGATAACATATTTGGTGGTAGGCGCTTCCTCCCCATTGCCATCTTCAAAATATTCATACTTGCACTTTTGCTTTATCGTTTACTTTCCTACTCGTCACTATGACCGTCAAGCCTCAGATATACAAAGAAATCGCATCCAAGAAACGTCAGTTGAGAGATGCTCAGTTCATTTCCGAATGGTTGATTCCAGAAGATGAGTTGCCATCTGCAGCTGTTAAAGATGTATCCACTTGGATTAACAAGGCGGGAATACTCTCTGAGAAGGAGTTGGAGATCACTGGTGAGTCTGCTCAATCGATTGTGGAAAACATCAAAATGAAGAAGTGGACCGCTTTGGAGGTATGCAAGGCCTTCTGCCACAGAGCCTCTATTGCTCACCAGTTGACCAACTGCTTGTCTGAAGTGTTCTTTCAGGACGCTTTCAAACAGGCTCAGGAGTTAGACGACTACCAGGCCAGAACCGGCACTGTCATAGGTCCATTCCATGGCCTTCCCATTGCCATGAAGGATAACTTCAACATCAAGGGCCAGGCAACTACCATTGGAGTGGTGAGCTTCTGCTTCAAGCCTGAAAAGTTCGAAGAAGACTCTGTTCTTGTGGCTATGCTCAGAGAAATGGGTGCAGTGTTTTATGTGAAGACCAACGTTCCAGTTGCCATGATGATGCCTGAAACCGATAACCACATATATGGTACCACCACAAACCCATTCAACAGGCTTTTGTCAGCTGGAGGAAGTAGTGGTGGAAGTGCCAACATTGCAGCTTTGAGTAATGTCATTGCCATTTCCACTGACATTGGAGGAAGCATTAGAATTCCTGCCAGTTTCAGTCAGGTGTACTCATTAAGACCAACGTTTGGCAGATTCCCTACCTACGGTGCACGTTCTGGACTCCCTGGTTTGGAGTCTGTGAACAGTGTGAATGGACCTATCTGTTCAGACTTGGAAACGTTACTGTTCTATTGTAAGTCAGTGGTGGACAAAGAGCCATGGCATTATGATCCCAAGATCGTTGAGATTCCTTGGAGACAAGTTGATCTCCCTCAGAAATTGTGTTTTGCTATTTTGGACGATGATAAGTGGGTTCGCCCCACTCCTCCAGTTCTTCGTGGTGTTGAAATGACCAAGAAGGCTTTGTTGGAAGCAGGCCACGAGGTGATCGACTGGGAGCCTACAGACCATGTGCGTTTGTCTGAAATCATCACCAGTTTCTTTGTCAGCGATGGTGGTGTCCATGTTAAGAAAGAGGTAGACGAGACCGGAGAACCTTTCTTTCCATATATGGCCATGTATGGAACTACCCCAGAGATGAAGGTGTCTGAGTTGTGGAAGTTACATGCTGAGAGGACTACTTTGGCCAAAAAATACCTTGAGCGTTGGAACAAGACGGTTGAGCAAACTTCCACTGGTCGTCCTATTGATGGAATCATCATGCCAGTGACGCCTTTCGCTGGTAACCCAATTGCCAAATTTCACGACTACGTGGGGTATACCTCACCCTTCAACCTTTTGGACTACTCGGTAGGTACATTTCCGGTCACCAGAGCGGATAAAGATGTCGACTTCAAGCATGCTAGATTAGATTTCTACTCAAAGACGGATGAGAACGTGTGGAAAGACTACGACCCCGAGGAGACCAACGGTGGAGTAGTTGGATTACAGTTGATTGGACGAAAATTCCAGGAAGAGAAAGTTGTGGAGATGTTGAAGGTGGTGGACACTGCTCTTACAATATACAAGAACTAATTGAATAGAGAATATTGATATACTGATAAACTAAACTTTGAGGAACAATGGCTCAATAAATCAGTTAGTAATTTCCACATGGCTGCACCGACTGAATCGGGTGATGTTTCCTATCAGTTCAAGAAGCCTCCACATTCCAGTTTGCGGAAATCGCTCCATACGTTGAGTTTTGACCTATCAGGTTTTTTCCCACCGCATGTGTGTCACATTAGGTTCCTGATAAGATAGCGACCTCATTTGACTTCCGAGGGTACATTCGGGTACAGGAAGGCTGCGACTTCCTACACTATTTTTTTTGTGAACTCAACGGTGCTCATCGTATAAGTATTCCTCCAGATGCCTTAGTCCATAATTCAGTACATATGATTCCAAACAAAATCAAAGATATCTTTTGGGGCCCACGGCCCTCAAGTCCCGAAGAATGTAAATTGCTTTTCAAAATTGACTGGTTCGTTCTCTCGTTCTGCTGTCTCTTGTACTGGGTTAACTACTTGGACAGGCTTAACCTAAGTAATGCATATGTCAGTGGAATGAAGGAAGACTTGGGCATGAAGGCAGATGAGTTCAACTTGATCAACACCTGTTTCAGTGTCGGGTACACTGTAGCTTTGATCCCTCATAACTTGATTTTGCTTAAGGTGCGTCCTCGGTACTGGCTCTCGTTTTGTTCGTTTTCGTGGGGTTTGCTCACCTTGGGTATGTACAAAGTGACATCATATCAGCAACTCTGTGTCATTCGGTTCTTCCAGGCTGTTTTCGAAGCCCTGACTTTCACTGGCTGTCACTTACTCTTGGCATCTTGGTATACGGAGGCAGAATTGGCAAAACGTGCGGCTGTATTCACTTCAAGTGGTCTTATTGGAAGCATTTTTTCTTCCACCATGCAAGCTGCCATTTATAAGAATATGGATGATTTGAATGGACTAGCTGGTTGGAGATGGTTGTTCATCATTGATTTTGCCATCACCATTCCTATTTGTTTGTATGGACTCGTGTTCTTCCCTGACACTCCAGAGACGTGTAAGGCTTTCTACTTTAACGAGAAGGAGATTGCTCTTGCAAAATCCAGATTAAAGGTCCGTGAACCTACTAAGTTTGACTGGTCCATTTTAAAGCGGGTGCTTGGAAGGTGGCATTGGTATCTCTTTTCCTTCTTATGGGTTCTTGGAGGTGAAAATGAATCATTTGCAACCAACAGTTTGTTTGCTCTTTGGCTCAAATACTTCGGCTACTCTGTTGCTGACAGAAACCACTTCCCAATGGGAGTATTCGCCATGGGTATCTTTGCCAACTTTTTGTTCTGTTACTACATTGATTTTCAGAAAGGTAAATCTCATTGGAAAGCTGGATTGGTGATCGCGTGTGTGATGCTCATCTCAGCGGTATTGATAGCCACTAATCCGCTTTCCAAGAGCCATGTCTTTACAGCCCATTACTTGAGCGGATTTGCCTATGCTGGCCAGCCTGTATTCTTCTCTTGGGCGAACGTGGTATGCTATGATGATTTAGAGGAGAGAGCTGTGGTCCTTGCATCGATGAACATGTTCAGTAATGCTGTCAATGCATGGTGGCTGTTGCTCTTTTATGGAGCTTCCACTGCCCCAAAGTTCAGAAAGGGTTGCTGGGCTATGTTTGCAACCGTTGTTAGTAGCGCCATTGTGATTCTTGCCATACGATTCCTTCAGGAAAAAGAGAACAAACAAAAACAAGTTTCTGAGTTCATCGATGAAACTGACGATGTCGATTCTACAACTAAGGGTCAAGATGTCGTTGTGTGTGTTAACTCGGAGACTTCTTGAAGATAATATAGCGTCGACTATTATAGATTGTTCAATATACCTTTTTTATCCCAGTTATTCTTCCGTGGAGTTCAACCATGATAGATGCTCTTTGATTTGGTCGCATAATTTGGGCACATCCTTATCACGGAAAAGGTTAACCTTTAATTTCGTCTCGCAGAGAAAGTTTTGCATGTATCCCCACAAATCCTGTTCCACATCTCTGCCTGCCCTCAGCTTCATGCCATTTCCGAACATTCTGTACCTCGTTCCCTTATCATCGAGGATAACGTGGTCTTTGAACAAGCTGAATGGATCAAGTTTGGGGAAGTTGGCGTGAAGAAATGCCATATGAGGTCTTTCAAGTTTATCTGCTTCCTTTTTGTACTCATCTCCCAGAAATTGCTCTCTCAACTTCTTTTTCTCTTCATTCCACAAATAATCTCGAAGGGGATCATGTTGAGCCATGGAGGTACCTCTGAATTTACCATCCCTTAAGTGTCCCAATGCCAAAACAGTTTGCAGAACTTGATAGAAAGGCATGTCGAGGACTACTGTAGCAGCAATGAAAGTCTCCTTGTCACCCTGGCCAGCTGTACCTTGAGAAAAGAGAGGATAGTAGTAACCTGGTCCATACATATTGTAGTAGACTGCAAGAAGAATAGCTTTCATATGCGTTCTCTTGGAGATCATCAATTGGCCGGACTCACTTGACGGATTTGGGATCGCACCAAACCGTTCGTGTAATGGGATCTTCGCCCAATCAATTTCTTCTTTTTCGTCGTGATCAATGTAATCACCTGGACCCAGCTTGTAAGTTGGAAGCGTTTTAGATTTGCTCACCTCGCGTCCTGCAATTGTGAAGAAGTGTGGAGAAGTTGTCCTTTGCCAAAAATCTGGCCAAACAACGAGTCCCCTAGATTTGAAAGGTTCTTCCAGAAAAATATCCTCCGAAACATTTACGGGGATATTATCACTATCCAATAAGAGAACATTCTCGAAGCTGGAAAGCAAGATCGCTAAGGACTTGTACTGGTAGCCCAGAATTTTAGTATTGTTGGCAAATTCCAGGTCTTTGGCAAAGAGAGCCGTAGGAATATGGACGCATTTAGCGTTTAATGAGGGTAAGGTCTTAGTACAGATATCAAGCTCAAAGTCGTCCAAATTTGGAACAAAAACTTCGACGGGCAAGGCACATCCGATCTCTCTCAAATTCTTGATCGAAAGAAGGGCCATCCAAGAGTATTTCCCTCCTCCAACGTATGCAATACCATTTCCCTTATATATGCCTTCAGGATATTCATCGGGGAGGTTTTCCATTACCAACCGATGAGAATCGATCATCTGTTGAAGCTCGAAAATATCCACCTGCAAAAATTTGGAAAGGTGCTTTTCAGAAAACTCGTCAGTTGTCTGCTGAAACCCCATACCTTTCGTAGGAGCATTTCCTTCCAGATATTTATTCAACTTTTCACAATCGGGTTTTGCACCGACCACAGCTTTCAAGACTTTTTCGTAGTACTTGTGAGCCTTTCTCAATGTAGAACCTTCCTTTCCTTGGTATGAGTTGTTGATGTACTCGATCTGTGCTTTGTGGGGATGCTCAACATCTTCGACAGGCACATCGAAAAGGGAAGTCGACACGGGACACGGGAAGAGGAACAGGGCAATACAGTCACGGTCATTCAACTCCTGTTCGTATTTCAAAAATGCCAACAGTATGAGGATGAAGAGCGCCACACCACTAGATACGAAAAGAAGGCGATAACGCCGGAACGCTCTGGATAAAAACATAAAGATGAAAACTATTCCGCGAGAAGGAAACGAGTTGGAACTTCTCTTGTTTAAGAACAGTCGTCTACAAATATACACATGATGGGCAAAATGGTTTATTTGTGATGCATACACGCAATGCGTGAAATTTAGGTTTCTTGGGATACGAAATACTGTTCTAATTCGATAAGAAGTAGATTCTCTATTCTTTTTGCTGCTCTAATTGTTTTGCAGAGAACCTTTGTATGGAAACTATTTACAACCTGTGGAACGTAAAACTTGACGGTGCTTTTGGGGTCAACTGGTGTGAACGTCCACTGAGCATGGTTGTGAGCACACACGACATGATAAGGATGCCCCTCACAGATTTGCCATGAACCAGGCCACATCCTATTGGTCCACCATATACATTTCCACACAGCATCCTTGCCTAGTATAGTTTCGCCGGTGCTTTGAGTCTCCTGGGGACCTGAACATGGGACATCACTCATCAGATTTTAGAGCATCTCGGAGTGGCTTAGTACCCTTGAAGTTTCTATGCAGTGTGAGCTGATTTTGATGGGAATTTACTAGGAAATTTTTTCATCAGGCTAGGAAAGATCAACACGACACGAGAACGCCCCATGTAACTCACTTTCTATGTAAGTAACACCTCTTGGAGAGCCTGAGTTTTAAATTGAATATCTCGATAAATACAAGAAAAAGAACTCGGTGCTAAATATAGACGCGTTGGCCGCTCTTGTTGTTCATGGACAGGTACACATAATTCACGGTGATATGCCAGATAGATTTGCGTTCCACACCTACAATTTTGGGAGAGGTCTCCATATGGATCCACTGTGGTTCCCGCCCAGAAGGAATGAAAAAAAAAAAAAGGAGGGTCACACCTAAATCATTAGTACTGTCATATCAAGTACTGCTGCCCGCGTATTGGACCTTGCAAATATACCGATTCGCGGTTGTATAGCTAGAATGGCTATCATTTTACGTATGCAATACCTAAGTAAAGGCAGGATTTCCTTTGTTGAATCAATAAACGCGCAATATTTAAACTCACTTGGTGGGAAAGATACGAAAGTATGTGCCAGACTATTAGGCGCATTACAAATGAATTACTGAAATTCATGGAGGTGCTCTTTGACAGAGCAGTTTTTAAATAGTGTTTTCACCACGCTGTCAGAAACATCAAACCATATGTATAATTTGAGAGACTGAAGGGCAAGCGAACAAAGCTTGGGAAACTGAATGCATGGACGTGAAAACCCGAAGAATCGGACCGAAATTACCGAAGTACAATCAAACCAAAGATCTTAGTTGACAACAGTTAAACAATCCTTCACTTTCGAGAACTCTGCTTGGATTGACCTTATTTGCTAGAGTAGAAATTGAAGAAGCAAGATGCCTTGTCCTCCAGTATTCTTACGCCAAGAAATTAATTCATGTGCACGTTCAAAGTTAGTACGCGTTCGCTTAATCGACTAGTGCGTCATTGTGTAAACTGAAAGAATTAATTCGATGACAATTTTATCGTTCAAATATGTGTGATGCAGCTCTTGGATGCACCTTGAGCATCTACGTGGAAGGTCTTATCACTTACCTATCCAACATTAATGAGGATCTAGTCCTTGTTTCGTCTCGTTTTGGTTTGAATAAGTGAAACGCAAGGACCTTCATTCTAATAGATAGTAAATCCGAATTTCAGGGACGTTTTTTTCGACGCTAGGATCCCGTTGAAAGAACAAAAATAAAATTGGTGAAGAATAAGTGGGGAGGACGGCAATTATGCCTGAAACACAGGCTTTGATGAAACGTACGGCAGGAGGACTTGGGCATTAGAAGAGGTCTCAAATGTACGATTAAGTTGAGTAAAAGTGGAGCACCGACCGTATAAAAGGATCTACCAAATCATAAGATTAGAGATTGCAGTGAAATATTTTAAATGTCTTTCTTTTTGGTAGAAATGACAAAGGGAGTAACACAGGGAGACCTGGATCTGCGAAGTGAACAAACACTGTTTGAGAAATGGATGGGGGAATCCTCACAGATTGAAGAGAATAGATTTCAGGAGACGACAATCAGTTATTATCTCCAGAAGTGCCACTACTTAATAGATATTTAAGTGATGTGCAGAAGTACGCTACATTTCCAAAGCAGTAAGCAGTGAAAGTACATAGCGTTTCATCAGTTCAAAGTGTTCTTGATATCACTCTTCTTCATCTCGTCGTTATGTAACTTGCGATTTGACAGGCTGTCAAATCCCAGTTGTTGCATTACTTTGCTTCAAGTTAGGCGACCATTAACCAAAGAAGATCCTCATATCTATCAATTGAAAGTGCTCCATAGAAGACAAAACAGATACTTGTCGGTCGAGATAGTAATTAGAAGTATTTGGGCCCACCAAATTAAAAATTCAAGTTTAACTTCCATGCTTGCATACACAGTAGTACAAGAGGATTCGTACAACACAAGCATATTCTTGTATGCAGAGAGAGTCAGTATCAATAAATAATCGGCCCAAATAGTGTAAGAATAGAAAGCGAAATCTCTCATCGACATTTGCATTCCCTTGAGTCTTGAATTTTGATTCTATAGTTTTACTTTTTGCTATTTTTATCAAAAATTCGATTTTTGTGTATGCTTTTTAATTTGAGTGAGAGTGTTGATTCGCAGTATTGCAGTTTTTTTTTGGTAACTCTACGCGACATTCACAAGAAACTAAGAACTTATATAATATTATCCAGCAAACAAACAGGCAGACAAGAGTTTAGGATTGTACGCTGCGATCTTTCGTTTTACTACCCAATGATTTAATTCATAATTCGATAGTTGAAATCTCAGCTTACCGTTGCTTGAATCCACCCTTTGCAACAATTATAGCATAAATGGATGAATACTTCACCGTAAAAGAGGCAACAAAGCAGATTTAGCCATCTATCAGAACTTAATGAAGTCTAACTATCGATCTGCCAAGTGTTTATGAAATCAAGCGAGAACAAAAATAATCACACCTCGCTTTAAAATCGGCTACAAGATAGTGGGTTTCACAAATAAGAGATCTTTTTGGAGCATATTCAAATACAATCTAATCATTGAACTGCAAAGTGCTTAAAAGTATAAAATTGTTACCCAATACTTTTGGCGGAGTTTTCCGATATATTTCTGTTCCAAAACTTCTAAGGAATGAATAAAAATAAATAATTTGAACATGGAATCTTGGAATTAGTTGTCATATTAGAGGGATTTCTTTGGGAACTTGAGGTACTATGACCATTGGGCGTGCGACCCAAGGAGATTTTAACTGAGCGCAAGAAAGATGACGTGCGCATATACGAAATGGAGGCATACTGCTGTAGGTAGGAAGAGGCAATATTTTTCCGCTTTATTTATCGACTTTTGGACTCTAATTCCCTTTTGTTCTTGACATGTGAATGTGTATTTCCTTGGATATCTTACCTACTACGAAGAAAGGGGCAGCCAAGTGAGCCACATATATGTTTCGCAGTCAGTAGTATCATTCAATGAATCCATCCCAAAGTAATCCTTATCCACTACATTGAAAATGTTTAGCTCGATCACTCCACATCGTTCTGGGCGGTCTCTCCTGTCTACATTCTGCGACATGTCGGAAGCTTCCATGTACACAACAACGTGAAATGCAAGTATTACTCGACTTATCAATCCATGTGCTAAGATGTGACGGTAATAAATTATCAGGTAATAATGTAATTAGGTAGATCGCTTGTGGAGCCAAGTGAACTGTCAGTATACATACAGGTCGCTTATGCACCTGTCATCTCCGCAAATTAACAATGAATGGTCAGCAAAGGACGGCAGACAAAGAAACGCCTTACGCTAGGGTAGCTGAAATTCCAAAATTTCGCATCGAAACTGCTATTCATCAAACCATCTCAAAACCTTAGAGTCTTCAGGTCTGATAATCTATGCGTACCAAAATTACACACTTTCACCGTGCCAAAGGACCTGCTTATTCTATACTTTGAATCCAAAATCACCTCAATTGTTCTTTGGGACGCATAAGAGATCTGCATGACCCTGTCAAAGTCTGTGTTCAGTTTGTAACAGCAAAGACACTACTTTGACAAGTAGCCAAATTTCAAGACCAGTTAAATTCTGGTTTCTCTACGTATCCTTGAGGTACGCCCGACAAGAATATCTGCGGCAGGGTGTCATGCAATTTCGGGGAAAGAAGAGTATGCAAATTGCCCGATAGTTGAATTCCCGACCTTCCATTGTTATTTCATGTTGTAAAGGCTATTAGGAAGGATTATTATATTGGAGAGATATAACTGAACAAAAGCAGAAAGCTTGGAATAACTGATAAAAATAAAAACCTACGATTCATTACACGTTTTAGCACCTATTGAGCTGCAAGTCTTATAGTCTACGATTTTTGATTAGAAGGTGATTTACCTTCAGTGAAAGACTTTGCGCTTCAGCCCACATACATCTCAGATTTGCCCCTCCTTCCAAATTTGGATTGCTATGCCACTTTCTATGAAAAACAATGATAACACTTTTCAATACTTCTTCAACTTAAACTGAAACTGTCTAACTTCTTTCTGCGTGCAAAAATTACCTCAACCCGGCTGATGTCTGCTATCAGTACCAGCTATAGGTTCAGCGAATGGCCTAACGTGAACTTTTGGTTATCAATAAAGTGAGTCCCCACATCAGTATGTTTTTCGTGATATTGAATTTCCTATTTTCAAATTGAGAATCCCGACACGTATTGTCAAGTAATTCCAGTGCGTTGCTTAGCTCACTTTATTGACGTCTGTCGATTCGCAGCAATAGTTTCAATCTAACCTTGCATAGACATGCACAGAGACACCTTCTTTGCGTCTAAATGCAGGGTTAAAGGAATTCAGTCAGGTCCTTAGAAAAAGAAGCATACTTCTAACCTGCATTTCTTGGTGGCTTATTCATTTCGCTTTATTGTCAGAAACTCAATGCAGATACGAGTGACAAAGAGTAGTAACCGAACCACTCAAATCAGTCTAAGTCCGCTGCAGAAATACATCAAAGTCTCGCAAGCGTCGGACGAACTCACACATGACCAGCTGAAATCTCAATACTGACTGAATTGGGGACATTGCCATCTGATTGTTATGGCACATGTTTCGCGAAGAGATAATATCCAAGCTTTGCATTTGCTTGAAACAGGGCGACTTTAGGTACCTATTTTGAAAAATCGAACTTAAGTATTATCACAGAACTCGTACAGCAGACTCAATTATTAATAATAATGGAGAGTATCCCGCTTGTGATTGAAGCGAGTATTTCTGACCACTGAACTCGAAGTATTGTGCTTGCTTCTGTAAAAAAGCTTCTGCTAGCTACGAAGATGCGTTTGTAGGGTTTCATGTGCCCGCTGACGCAGTATAGAGAATTATGCTTTCTTTTTGCCGTACTTTACTATCTTTATTGCTGAATTCCACTCAGGTGCGTCAAAAAAAAGATCTTCTCTTTGATTATCTATTATTATTTGGGACATATGATACTGCAAAATGTTGAAATCCGAATCCCTGAAATAAATATCCATACAAATCCTAATCCATATCCATACCAAGTCTAATAAGGATGAATTTGTTCTCCCTTATAACAATTTCGTTGTCATGGTTCGTAGCAAACGCATACGGTGCTACGACTACATTCACATCGAATACTGTTATCACAGGAAGTGCTAATTTTGCTTCGGGAACACCTGTCCTTGTTGCAAATGATGTATATGTCGCTTATGATAATGGCAATGGACAAATTCTCAATACTTATTACGACGCTGTTAAAATCCTCGGAGAGCTTTATATTGGAGACACCGGTGTTCACACGGGAATGTCGGTGTACTTCAACGGAGACTTCACAAATAATGGAGTTCTTGTTCTCGATGCAAGGAACGAGACTTCCGCCCCAAGTTATTACTTTAATGGAGTTAACTTTTTGAACAATGGTAACATCTTCATGGTGGGAATTGGTAACACTGGTGGCCTGACTATGGACGTTTGGAATACAGGTACTGTTGTTAATAATGGTATTATCACTTACTATCAGACAGTCAGTAGAAGCGGAGGAACATCATACCTTGGACGTTTGGGAAGCCCAGTTACTAATGATGGTACGGTCTGCCTTTTCCAAATGAACATGTACCAGTATTCTAATGTTTCCGGTACAGGTTGTTATAGTGTCGGCCTGAATTCGCTTCTTTTATATGAGTACCCTAATCAGTACCCCTTGGCGACTACTCAAACCGTCTATCTTGGGACATCGACCTCCCAAATACGAATTGGTCCTTATAACATGCCAAATACGCTCACTGTTGCCGGATGGGGTAATGGAAATGTTATTGGCTTCGAAACTAGTGTTTCTTCTTTCACGTACTCGGGTTCAATATTGTCTGTTATAGCTGGGGGCCGCACATACAACTTCAACATTGGCCCCAATTACAATCCCGCCTTGATTTCTATTGGAGGTGGATTTGCATCTGGTGGGTTTTACATCAGCGGGTACATCTCTTATTCTGGAGCACCGCTTGATACTTCAAGGCCCGCTGTTTGTGATATTTGTCCCCTGATACCCCCATTCCCAACAATCTCTACCCAATCCTCATCTTCGTCATCTTCTGTGTCGTCATCTGTTTCATCATCTGTGTCATCGTCTGGATCATCATCTTTGCCGTCATCTCTGTCACCAACTGAATCTTCATCTGAGACATCATCTGAGACATCATCCGAGACTTCATCTGAGAACTCTTCAGAGAGCACTTCGGAGACTTCATCCGAGACTTCATCTGTGACTTCATCTGAGACTTCATCCGAGACTT
>Ga0160505_101003_pt1 | contig 14031 bp, 16 predicted proteins | sample DIDeMG_FD_108225 | JGI IMG/M metagenome (GOLD analysis project Ga0160505, IMG submission 108225) | Enriched chicken feces microbial communities from UW Madison campus, WI, USA - DID2874_E49_Stillage MG | ecosystem: Host-associated > Birds > Digestive system > Large intestine > Fecal ... | reverse complement strand
TATGGACTTTGTCGACACATGGGTATGGTCGGACAGGTCCAAGGGCGCGGTCGCTGGTGCCGAGTCTGCGTCCTTGGAACGCGACTTTAGCTTGCCTAACGGCACGTCTGGGTGGAAGAGGCGCAAGCGGTCAGAGATCAACGCGGCGTCGAAGAGTCGTCTCTGAGTGCGGAACAGATATAATGCGAACGTAGACTAGTTAGAACGCGAATGCTAGATGTCTATCGATGTACTGAAGCATCTAAGGCGCCTGGCCGCCCTCATCAACACCGTACGACAAGGTGCCATCCTGGCATTGTCAAAGGTGAGAGCGGTCATATTGACGACGATGGATGTCTCCGTGTACTCTGGTTGTGCATTAGCGTAGACCCCAACCTTAACCGCTCCTCGCAGACTACCCGTTCATTATCAGTAAGCGCGTGCTTGGCACACCTGAACGTAACAGGAGATAAGCGCTAAAGTCTCCCCATGAGGGATCAACCGCAATTGAGCCTAACACTCAACACTGCGAAACAAGTGACCGATAAGCTGACTCTCACCGCGCGCTTGGGTCCCTGAACGGTTTGGGAGCAAGCTCGAATCGACCGTGTTCGCATTTGCACGCTCGGGCGTGTGCACTCGGCAACATCTAACAGAAGCACTCTGAGACGTGCATCTATTTATCCTCGCCTAGTCGCACGAAGGCCAAATCGCCCTGCGAGTTCCTGAGCAGGGGATCTCGGCAGCAGCATCGATATGGGACTCGCTGGCAGTCTGTGAGTCAACTGGCCGTCAGCAGTGCAAGCCCTCGACACGATGCGGGGTAGCCTTGCTGAGATAAATTGGCCGTGGGAACTCGTGAGAACTCGTGCACATGCGGATGGGAAGCTGGAGCCCTAGTAGTGTGTGAGATGGGTTCGCGAGCGGCTGTGTGAGAATTCATAGGCTCTTAATGGGTAGCCCCATTGCATCAGGCGTCAGGTCAGTTGGTTGATACGCTTGTCAGTTAGGAGGCTGAACACGCCTTGCTGGCTGTCTCCTGGCTGGTGGCGTAAGGAGCACCTGTGGACGATGTTTGGTTGGTGGACGCGAGATGAGGCGTGTGCCTGCTGCCCTGCCGCATGGGTCTCGGTGTCTCGTGAGCTCTTGATCCGCAGTACCGCACTTCGCATTAATACACATGGCTCTGCTCGGAACGGAGTATAGTCGCTCCGCAGAAAGGAATGTCAACCTTAATATTGACTAAGCCGGGTTTGCCGTGCGGGCAATAACAATGAAGCCTCGGTGGTTGTCCATTCCATGCAGCGAGCGCGGACGTGCTGCAACCGGGTTTGAACCATGTCTCGGCCAACGTCGATCAGTCAGTCTGCAAACTGAAGCAAACGAAATAAAAGAAGAGCCTCGCCCCTCCAAAGAAGCGGGCTCGCAAAGAAGTAGCGGCGAACACAGGACAGGGGAGGGCGAGCGGAGACAAGTGGAGTAGAGTGGGTCATGTTGCACCGCCCTCACCGCCCTCACTGCCCTCACCGCCCTAGGCCACGGATGCCCAGATCCACTAGCGTACATCAACCATCCTGAGCACTCAATGGGGGGAGCCATACATTGTCTGCCATCTCTCTCCTTTGCTGATTCATTCATTCATTCATTCATTGCATCTCATATCCCTCTTCCGCTCTCTCATCGAGAGATTTCGCTATCCACGATGGGCTGCAAGTCCAGCAAGCAGGTCGAGTACACGTACGACGACGACTTGCCGCCCCTTTCCGGCCCACGGAGCCGGAGCACGCACAAGCCGTCCGTGTCGCTGGACCACCCGCTGGCTGGCGCGCCGATGTGCACCTTCAACGGCACGCCTGCCAACGGCCACGCGAGGACGAGCTCGGGGAACAATCTCCGCAGCGTGCATCAAGGCAAGCATGCGCACAGCGTCGACAACGTCCACAATATCGAAGGAACTAGGGGGACCGTGCTCCCCGGTACGCCGCGCTCGCCGACGATTGTGATTCAGCCCCCGAGCTCGTGCGGCGGTTCGGCGCTCCCCTCCCCTCGCACAAGTATGCCGCCTCCACCGCGCGGCGCAGCCCCTGCGTTCCTGTCTGCTCCTCCGGCGTCGAGCCGCGATCCATCCGTCACTATTAACATTGCGAGCTACCCGCACATTATTGACGCCATTCTCGACTGTGCTTCACCCGAGCTGTTGATCGCGTTCCGTGCGACTTCGCGACAATGCCTCGAGGCCGCTGATTCACGTCTATTCACACACATTGTCTTCGATGACACGGACGAAACACGACGGCAAGCACTCGCAAAGGGTGACAATGTCAAGATGGACTGGCCCGGACCTACGCCTCTCGAGCGCTTACTCGTTCGTGCACCTTCTCACCGCCTTCCGTGCCCGCCGTGGGGAGAGGCAACCGACACCGAGCGGCGAACCCTCGCTGACCGACTCCGGCACGCAAAGGTACTCGACTACTACTGCGACTGTGATCACCGCACCGACAGGCTTATCTCGACCGCCCTCGAAGGCCTCCAGGTCGTCCGACGCATCTGGCCATCACCGATCATCGTGCCTGCGCCCACCGTCATCGACTATGTCGATCTCTCGTACGCCGGGTACTGGACCGCGGTACTGGGTCCAGACACCATGCCGAATCCAACCGTGCACAGCCTCCCCGTTGGTGTCAAGACATCCATCATCAACTTCATCTACCCTACGCGTCTCGGAGACTTCCTTCCTCATATGAGGATCGGCGACCTCCGCGGGGCTGATATCGTGCTCAAGTTCTTCCCCCGAAATACGCTGGGTTCAACCGAGAACCCATTCTCGCGCTCCCCGGAATTCGACAATATGAGCCTTATGCCCCTCACCGTCATGATGAACGGACCGAAACCTTACGGCTTCCTCGGCCCGCTGTTGACGCACCTTGCTGGCCATATGCAGACGTCGACAGTCACTTGGGTCGGCCTCGATGACGTTCCTCCCGCGCTTCTCGGTTTTCCGCCGTCGCTTCCGCCGGAGCAGCTCGGGTGCATGATAGCAATGGGAATGACTGTGTGCCACGCAATGCAGTTTGAGATCGGGCGCGGGTGGGTGTATGCCGACAGGGAGACATCAATGGCCGCATGGCGGAATCTGCACCGAATGCGATTCCTGCGGACGTGGCAGTACGCGGTCGAGAAGGAGCACACGCTCGGCGTCTCGGCAGCCGACGCCGCGCTCGACTTGGAGGATGTGCCGCCCGAGGCTGGAGATGTGTCTCGCCTCTGGATCCCCGGAGCGCCTTGTCCGCCCTTCCTCATCCCCACCGACCCTGGGCCGATGCGCGAACGATTCGAGGACGAGACCATCCGAGCGGTACAGCACTGGCGCGCCGGGTTTGACAACGGCCAGTTCGGAAATGGGTGCTGGGGAGAGCCGTGTTAGAAGTACAGTACAATATTGGGACTTGTGCGTTATACTACTGAGATTTAGGGATACCGTGTTCTGGGAAGGTCGTCTGTGGTTTCCCTCGGGCACCTTGTGATAGTGATGCAACAATGGCACTTCTCTCGTCCACTGATCGCTGACTGGATACTGACAAATCCATACGCGAAGGAGTCGACATCGCCCTCAATACACATCGGCCCTACCGTACTGGTCCTCCCTCACATGAGAAAAAGGAAAGACGTTAGCATCTCGCGACGCTACGTCCACTGGACGAGTTAGGAATCGAACCAAAGACCTTTCCAAATCTGCAGTACGTCCTCCGCGACGGCCGGAGGCCGATCGGTGAGGAGGATGCCTTGCGAATGGAACGCTCTACCAACTGAGCTACACGCCCGACGACAACGACTTCCCGAAGCCCGGTGATCCCCGGGCGGCCATTATCATTGCCGCGCGTTCCGTTTGGGGGTCACTAACTGCGGAAGTCGCGCCTTGAGAGATGGAGGGCCGTAATCAAAACTAACACACATTTCGTTCCTGCGGCTGACTCCCTTATACGCCACAGCTCACCCTTGTCGTTGACGGAAGTTATTCCCTTCCCCTTGACTTGCTTTATGCTTCAGGAAACGACCGCTCAATCACACTACCGAGAAATGCGTTCATAACCACAAGTTTTATGGAGTTCTATCACAACTAGACTCGTACCACTATCATCACCGAACTAACATTATACACAACGGATACCCAGACTCAGACTCGGAGCTTGACTTGGTTCTCGTACAGGTCCTTCTCCGAGACAGCTGGAGAGGCCTGGGGGAGGTGGGCGACCTGGATGGATCCCGAGTCGGCCGAGGTGGCTGTCGCCTCCTCGCCCTTTGCGCGGCGGCGGGTGATGAGGTGGTCAACGTAACGGACGACCGCGAGGCCAAAAGCGACGGCGAGGACGGCGATACCGATCGCAAAGGCGCGGCGGTACTTGGGTTTGTCTTCCGAGCGGAAGATCTGCGCGCCGTAAATACCGGCCGTGTTGGCGCCCATGATGACCATGGCCATTGCGAGTGCGCGTTCCTCCGAGTCCCGCGCCGTAAGCGACATCCACGCAATGTTGAGCGGGTGCGAGAATGTGCCGAACGCCTGTGTCCAGATGACACCAAAGTAGCGCACGCCCTTGGAGCTCAGCTCGGTGAAGATGCGGTTGAAGATGTAGCCGAGGAGATGGCCCGACAGGCCAAGAATGACCGTCTCGCCGCGGCGGTTACTGCCAGTTAGCTTGTGCTGTTATTGTATTTCTAAGCTACTCACAAGTGGTCCGAAACGTAGCTGAACGCAAACGAGATAGGGACCTGGAGCCAGAAACCGACTGACGCCATGGCGTTGGACTTGAGGCGACCGTAACCGAACGAAGTGACGATGGAGGGGGAGTAGGTGTCGAAGCCGCGCTGGGGACCGTTGTTGCAGAAGCTGATGAGCAGATGGATCCAGAGGCGCCAGTTGCTGAAGGCACGCTTGAAGGCACCAATATCGATGTGCTTCTTCTTCTTGCCCTTGAGTGGGTCGTCAAGAAGAACACGCGTACGCAGAATCTCAATCTCGCGCTTGGTGAACCAGCCGTCGTACCACGGGAGGAAGGTCGAGCGGGGGTTGTCAAAAGAGTCGGGCAGGAAGAACCCAAAGACAAAGCCGCCAAGAATAGTGAACAGACCCATGAGCGTGAAGAGCCAGAACCAGCCGGGCTGTCCGCCCACACCACGCATGTGCAGGATACCATAGGCAAGGAGCTTGGAGCTCGCCTGTCCAATCTGGTTGCCAAAGTAGAAGAACATGACCCGCTTGGCCGTCTCGGCGCGCGTGTACCATGTCGACAGCGCCCAGAGACCGCCGGGGATGAAGCCGGACTCTGTGAGACCGAGGAGGAAACGGGTGGCGATGAAGGGACCGTAGCCGCGCTGGAAGGACTGGAAGGTTGACACGATACCGAAGAGGAAGAGTTGGAGGGTAAGCCACCTGCCGGCACCGACGCGGTAGAGGATCATGTTGGAGGGAATCTCAAAGAGCACAATGCCCAGCGAGAGCATCTGCTGGCCGACGTTGAACTGGTTCTGGGTGATTCCTACATCTTCGAGGAATCTGTCCGTCAACGCGTTTGAGATGTTGCCGCGGTCGAGTTCTGGGTGTAAGTAACCGCTGCAGTAATCTTGAGAACTCACGGAGACAGAAGAAGCCGAGCGTCAGAATGGGCATAATGATCCAGTCGAGCCTGTCGGTTAGTCTCTCCTCTGCAGCGAGCGAGTTACTCCTCACTTGCGCTTCGCTTTTGCCTCCTCCTCTGGCGTCCAATTTCGTTTGAGCTCAGTCTCGCCCTCGTCGGTCGGTACAGAGGGGAACAAGTCGGGGTTGTGGCTTTTGTCGTCGGACATTTCGATCTGCAGTCTGTGTTGCGACTGTTTTGAGGAGCTTTTGTGTTGTTAAAATGAGTGAGGATGAGTGAACTGGTTGGGGATATGGGAAAGCCGGTCAGTCCAGGAAGACCTATATATTTACGCGTGACATCTCTCGAGTCAGTTTACACCACCTTCTTGTTCCAGCTATCGCTATTGTGCACCACATTAAGCTGTCTCACCTTCCCCACATTCCCCGACGGCGACGAGATCGCCGTAGATGGCGACAAGTCGTGTTTCGATGGCGACTCGGATCACAATCTCGCCGTATTTGACATTCCCTAGTCTGCCAAGTGTAGCTATAACGTTAAGAGAAGGCAAAGGAGCTCAATGTGAACCACCATGCAGCCAACAGGTCGCAGTGCCACAGGATATTTGGTCTTGGCATCTCCTTGGCACCTCTCCGGGGTCCCCGCACTGATTAGGATAGTTTATTTCATTCAAGCCACATTTTCTAATCGCATTAGGAGAGCCTGGAATCATAGCCCTGCCCCTTCGTCGATCTTGGCGTTTCCCATCTGTCAAAGATAAAGGCGCTAGGGCCTCGAGTTGGCCAGATTTCTGTAAATGTGGCCATGGCGTGCTCGAAATTGTCTGGCTTGGTTGTTCCAAATATTGTGCATCACCGAATAAGAAACTGACACTGGCCCTTGCGACGGGTCGAGGTTCTGAATGTTTGAGGAAGAAAGGACAAGCAGGCATTAACGCCTCAACCAAGGTGCGAACGTCCTTGTCATAAACTAGACATGTTTAGGCCATGCACAGACTATTCTGACCCTTACTCCGAAGCCGGTCAGGTTGGCCATTTCGAGACTGCGCCACACCTGACCAGGTCCCATCGGAGTGGAATTGAGTTGGCCAGTGGAAGAGGGGCAACCACCAGCTTTCGAGGCTTCTAAGAAGCTCTCGGGGAGGTTGTGTGCACAAATACAGAACACTACAGATTAGACATCCGAGTCACTCTGTGCCTGCCGGGACATCGGAGTCTGCTTCTCACTGGTGCGACAGTCCTCTTGTGGCAATCGTAGTCGGACCGCGGCCCGCATTTTCACTCTGCATTCTGGGTTTCTCACTGGATATCCGATACGCACGGGTACAGGTAGTCTACTTGCCGGATCGTTTTGCGTCAAACCCGAGAGCCAAGAAATCGACCTCAAGAACCAGAATGCGCAATAAGACTGACTTGGAGAGTGACAGGCCGCTCTACACTAAAACAAGGTGTAAATTTTGCAACATGCGCAATGCCTGCATGCTCTGTTGTCGAGTTCTGGACTTTGCGCACAGCCCATCCCAACTCTTGGAGAGTCCGTTGCATTGTAGGATTTGGCTGCCGGTGGCTTGAGCGAGCAACACACACATATGTCCAGAAACGCCTTCTACCACCAAATTGACGGGCACGGGCATCTAAATATCTGGAATACTGGCAGTCGCCATCCTAGTCGATGTTGATGATTCCGTTTCGGTGCCAAGACATCATCAACCTCTAACCAAGGTCTGCCCGAACGTTTATCATATTATCTGACACAGAGTGAACAGTACGCTGAGACTGCAGAGAGGTGATACGTACTGTATACTGTAAGAAAGGGGGTGTCATTTCGGAATCAGGGTTCATAAAGCCGGGACGGAAAGTGGTCTCGAACGAGTAGCAAGAACGGTGTGCAATCAAGACATCATGGCACGCTCATGATCTAGAAGCAACCCATAAACCCGACGAAATGCATGAAGCTTGGGAGTACGGCTTCTCCTTCGAAGAGTTCACACTATGAGGTGGCGTCGAGTTCAAGTTCGGAACAGGCCAGCCTGAACAACAACAGTTTCGCACACAACTCTTCTCCTATGCGTGCTCTCTTCTCCATACGGTTCCTCATCACATCATACTTCTGACCTACGTCACACCGGATGGCTTCTAGTCCTTCTGGTGATTCTAACATTTGCACTGAACGGCACATCGATCCAATAAGAGCGATAGTGGCAGAAGTAGTGTCTGTGAGCCTCACTTGAAAAAAATGACTCCGGGCCCCGAATTGGAACCTTTGAGTCCACTCTCCTTCCAGTTCTTCGTCTACACTCCCCGCCACTCATCCCTACACACTCTCACTGCTTGACGTACCTCCAGAGCGAGCGAGAAAGGAAACAATCTCGTCCTCGCGCGCGCGATTTGGTTCCGTTGACTCGTTCACATCCGGTCGCGTGGCCAAATGGTACGGCGTCTGACTACGATGAGTAATCAGGAGATCGCGGGTTCGATCCCCGTCGTGGCCTGGAGCGTGTGAGTGATCGCGAGCACGAGTCCTTTTTCCATCTCAGGATCTATGGGTTGGTCTGGAGGGTTAGAGTTCCTTGGAACGCGTGAAGGACGAATGCTGTCGGCGAGAGGCGCTGTCTGGCTGTACTCGTTCCTGTGGTGACGAATAAGCCGCAGTTCCGTTCTCTGTCAGTGGCAGGATACACACTTGGAACTCAGTGTTGAGTTACACTCTCTGCTGATTTGGTTTGATTGAGTTTGCGATTGGTGTTTCGACAAGTTCTGCCACCTGGTTAACGCCACAATCCCGTCTGGAGGCCTGGGCGCCAGATCGACGGGTGATCAACCTGATCGCCAGGTTTTCAACCGGGAACGGGAGCGGTTCTTGTGCCCTCTTGTGGGCACAGGTTCGTGTGGGTGCGTACTTTGCCGTACACATGGTATTCACCCCCTCCGGATTAGGTGTTCCTCCGTGACTGTGTGTGCCTTCCCTCTGGTTTTGCTCATCTCACCACATCTCCTCCAATAAAACGGCACCGGCTCACAACATCGTCTCGCTGTTGTCCACTCACTCACTCCTCGCAACTGGATCGTCCTTACAATGGCTTCAAACGACCAGAACGCTAGAACCCCGTCCACTCTGACCCACGACCCAGAGTGGACCATGGGTGACTTCACCATCGTCAGTTCCGACATGGTGGTCTTCAAGGTGGACAAGTATTACCTGTACGGGGCTAGATGAGCAAGCCGATCAGCATGGCGTTCATTATGTATCCTTCTAACAATAGCGGCTACATCCGTGACCTCAAAGACACCCCAACAGCCGAACTCCGCATGGAGCTCACCGATGAGGACTTTGAAACAGCAACTGTTCTGCGTTCGTTCCTTGCGATGCTCGTACACGGCAAGGTATCGATCGATTCGAAGACGGTTCCTCACGCTGTTCAATGTCTCAAGCTCATCCGCCTCATTCAAAAGTTCCGCTGCTCCGTTCTCAAGGAGCTTTTCCGCAACTGGCTAAAAGTAAACGGTACCCAGCATGCACTGTCATCATTCGTCGTCGCAGCTCATCTCGGTGACAATAACTGGTGCGGCAAGATTATCGAAACTGGCGGGCAACCGTGGCACGAGGTCCAAGCTCCCGAACAGTATAAGCCCAACGGCAACCGCTCCCTGTCGGTCCTCGATCTTAGAACGGCTCCGGCTTGGCTGTGGAAGCTCCTGGAGGAGGACTACAAGTATGCTCTGTGTCGTGCTTGGTTCGCTTCTCCAGACGAAAGCAATGGCACTCAGCGGGCTAGGTTTTTCAATCAGCACATCCAGTACTACTGGTGGGGTGAGTGTCGTCAAAGTCGCATCCGCTGACTTGAGAAACAGACCGTTAAGATGAGGTGAGTGCCAAGTTTCCGAACGCCTGTGAAGGACTGTCTAACCATAAGCAGTTCTTCTACCAGCTTCAGTCGTCCAGCGGCACTGCATGGTGATGGCTCAGCGCGACAGCCACCGAACGTCCTCAACTTCGTGCGACATATCCCATCTCCCACCTCACCCTCCGTTATCTCTTGCAGAGCTTCGGATTAGTGAGTATGCCCTCCTGGGTGTTGCTGACTTCTTGGTCTGAGACTTTTGCTTGTGCGATACCCTCTATTATCTCGCCACATATCTGGCTCTGAGCCCCAAACGCCACCCGTTGTCATCGCAGCGCCGGGCGGTGAGTATATATCCCGTCGTTTGTGCAACTTACAAACAGGCATTTTCTTCTCACAGTTGTTTAGCGCTATATCCACGTGTACATAGACCTTTGATATATTTGATAAACCTGTAGCTGGCCCGTGATGCCCGAAATGGTCTCCATTCTGCCTAGGTTCAGCGAGACATTCACTCTGTCGCTCATGAGGGTTGGTCACCTGTACATCTCCATGGCTTGTACCTTGCTTTGGGGGCGTTGGGCGTGGTGTGCGGTTAAAATAACAGCTTCAGTGCATGCACAGAAGAGTCTGTGTGCACACACGGGCATGTACCACTCGTCGATTGAGTATGGGTGCATGTGTTCTCTTGCGTCTGAGTGTCTTCCCTCGAGACTGTATGCCGTCCCTGTGTGTATGTTCTGGCCACACCTCTGGCATGAAAATGGATACACATTCTCAAATCTTTTCCTTGTTGTCCATTCACTCACTCACCTCATCACCATTCATCCATTCACTCCCAATGGCTCAAAACACTCCGAACACACCCTCTCAGCCACAGCAAACCGAGGATCCAGCCTGGAAATCGGTCAGCGTCACGCTGATCAGTTCCGATAATGGCGAGTTTTATGTGGAATCACTTCTGTTGTACGCTGCCAGGTGAGTCAACACACCTTCCCTTCGCGACTGTTTGTGTCCCTTTGTGCTTCATTTCACGTATCTAACAACAGCTCGGTCTTTCGCAGCAAAGGACGCCCAACGATCTCTCCACCTCTCCGCATCAAACTGACCGACCCCGAGTTCGAAACTGCCGCTGTCCTGTCCACCTTCATCGAGATGCTACGGCATGGCAAGGTAGAGCTTCCGGACGAAGACAAGCAGCCCGGCCGCCCCGCTCTGAACCTGTTTCGCTTCCTCAAAAAGTACGAGTGCCGGGTCCACCTCCAGCTGTTTTGCAACTGGTTGAAGTTGAAGGGCGACAACCGTCCTCTGTCTGCTTTCATCGTTGCGGCCCTTGTGGACGACCATGCGTGGTGCGCCAAGCTTCTTCAAAGCGGTCCCATGGGCACGTGGCCGACTCTCAAGACGACTAAGAAGGCCCCAGCCAAATCCCTTCCCAACCCCGCCAACTGCCCAGCGTTTCACGAGGGCCAAGCCGACATGTCCTTGCTAGATCCTAACGGAGCTCCAGCATGGCTCTGGCGAACTCTCCCCGACGACTACAAGTTTGCCTTGGGACGCTCCTGGTCCGCTTGCAGCACCTGGGAGGAGCCCAAGCGTGGAGAATATTTCGAGTACTACCTACTGGGATATCGCAACGGTGAGTTCCTCGCTTCAGCGCAGGCACTGACTTGCTCCAGAGCAAGGCAAGGGCAGTGAGTTGGAGCACAATACCGTCAGGCCACCTGCTAAAGTGCAAGAATTTTCCACAGCTTCTTAGGCACGGGAGCATGTCATGGGACACCAACCGTTCCACAGGGCTATCAGCTGCCCTCCCGTCCCTCCCTGTCCTCCTCAACGCTTCCTTCATCGTCGTCATTCCGTTCGCTCACCCACCTCTCACCATGCGTTCCGTCCCGTTTTCTTACCAATTCCAGCACTCAGTGAGTCCCCCGTATAGCTGTGCTGACTCTCAGATTAGCAGTCGTCCACTACTTCAGTCACGTCAACTTTCCATCACCGTTAAACGACAAATCGCACGTCGCTCCCTCCGCCACAGACTACGATCCCCCGCATCATTCCCATGAGACTCACATTTCCGAGTGTTTCTTCCGGCAGTTCATAACGTGCAGTTCCAACAGTAGATGAATTCCCACTGGCTCATGGTACTTAAGGAGGTCCAATCCTGCTAGGTTCCGCTAGAGATAGGTCCCGCCACTTGCGATGGTGTCGTGGTCTGTGTGCCACTAACAGCCTGTCTGTCGTTCACTTCATTTCAAGCTTGAAATCTGCAGTCCTTCCACAGCGGTCTCGCTGCTTCAAATGTTGATGCTATCCTGGTCGTTCCTATGGGCGCCATGAGACGTCCAAGGAAAGTCACGGCCCTAAACGCGGTCCGTATGTGCGGCCAGCGATGTGTGACTAAATGGTGAAGCGGAAGCATTTCCACTGGAGACAGTGGCAGGCCATAAAGGCCGTGGAGAAACACATGCTTTTCTCATTATCTCACTCTTGTCCATTCACGACTACTAATCGCATATCTTGACAATGACTGGAGCTACCTCAAAAACGACCAACGACCCGAAGTGGACTACTGGGGACTTCACACTTGTCAGCTCGGACAACGTGAGGTTCCGGGTCGAGTCGTTTTACCTCTATGCGGCAAGGTGGGCAGGCGCTGTCTAACCCGTTGCCCGCTGACTTCAGTGGTGTCTTTCGCGAGGCTCGAAGCAACACTAAGCCACCTCTGCTTGTGGAGTTTACCGACACCGACTTCGAAACTGCTTCAGTGCTGTTCAAATTCCTGAGCTTGATCGTGGAGGGCGAAGTAGTTGCTCTACCAGAGGGAAAATGGACCGACCCAGTCCCCGTGAGCAAGCTTGTGCTCTTCCTCCGCAAATACTCTTGCGACGTCCACCTTAAGGTACTCAAGAACCACATTAAGCTACGCGAGAACACGTCCCCCCTCATAGGGTTTACCATCGCCGCTCTGCAAGATGACACTACCTGGTGCGCGGAGCTCCTCAACACACCGTCGTGGACATGGAAATTAACGGCTACAACCTGCGATGATTTGACTGAACGTGGCTCGGCAAAAGGATCGCAGCTTGACCCGAGGGGTTCGCCTTATCCGCTTTGGAACGTCCTGCCCCGCGAATACGTTTGGGCCTTGTCACGCGCGTGGACGAGCTCCCCGAAAGAGGCCGATCGTGAGGCCCGGGCAAAGGCTTTTGAGAGGTTTATCACAGCCGTCAAGAAAGGTGAGTACTCACTGGAAGCGTGGGGCTCACATGACGCAGCTGAAAAACGCGATGGCAAACGTGCTCGAAAGGATGAGTCGGAGTCTGGCCGTAGGTCGCAACGCAAAGATTAACTATAGGCAGATAGCTCATCTCATACAGCTAGCAAGCGTCGGCAGTGAAACCAGCTCGACTGCCGCAAACTGCTGCAACGACTAGTTCAGAGTGAGTGGAAGCACGGTGCCTTGAGATGACTGATTCACAGAAGTCTGTGCTTGTCCGTGTACCCGACGTGTGCAGCTATAAACGCCTTCGATGTTGGCGAGACTGCAAACAGTGCGTGTCAGACATCATGGTTACTGATGCCTCAGTAACATAACTTGACTCCTTCTTTCTCGAGCTATCTTACTGTCCGCTTTGGCGTGTTGTGTGTCATCTCAACATTAGAATCCATCTTGAGTCTCGAGCATTCTTACAAGTGTATCGCATCTGTGGCAGATTTCTTTACTTTCTATTGTACTTTGTTGATTATGCCTTCAACTGGCCCTCAATGTTGGAGGATGAGGTTCACATTACTGCCTATGTCGTCCTAAAGATTGACCTCACTCGTATTGTGTTGTCGGTCGATTGTGCCACTGCTGCCGGTGTGGCAGCCAAAGCCTTTGAAGTTCGAAGAGTCCGCGGCTCTGCCATGTGGTGTCTTCTCCTGATGTTCTCAGGCTAAGTTCCAAACTACTTCGGAGGATAGGACTGTGGAATCAAACTACCTTCAGGCTCGTCATGCGCCTCTGTGTTAGCCAGCCAGATGTCCAGCACACCAGACTGGCCGTAGCTAGGTCGGAACGGAAGCAATTCACCGATCAGAAGTGGCAGGTGAGCAAAGATAATGTTGGGGAAGAAGATACATTCTTCTTTCATCTCTCTCTTGTCTATTCGTCGTTATTCATTAGACATCTTGAAAATGTCTCTCTCTCCTCTCCCCGAAACAACCGAAGCCGACAGGTGGACCGCCGAGGACGACATTTGGCCTACCGAGGACGACAAATGGACCACGGGAGATTTTACTCTTGTCAGCTCTGACAATGTGACGTTCCGCATCGAGTCCTTCTACCTCTACTCCTCAAGGTTGGTGTGTTACCGTTGAATATGGAGTGCTGACTCCAGCGCCGTCTTTCGGGAAGGTAGACATGCCAAAGCTCCGCTTCTCGTCGAGTTCACAGACACTGAGATTGAAACTGCGTCCGTGCTGCGCGCGTTTCTCAGCTTGATCGTGGAGGGTAACGTGATCCACCAACCCGTTGACTCATGGGCCGAGTGGACCGACCCCATCCCTGTTAGCAGGCTTGTGGCCTTCCTGCTG
>Ga0160505_101002_pt1 | contig 14047 bp, 14 predicted proteins | sample DIDeMG_FD_108225 | JGI IMG/M metagenome (GOLD analysis project Ga0160505, IMG submission 108225) | Enriched chicken feces microbial communities from UW Madison campus, WI, USA - DID2874_E49_Stillage MG | ecosystem: Host-associated > Birds > Digestive system > Large intestine > Fecal ... | reverse complement strand
TTTTTTTTTTTTAATTTTTAAATTTTTTTTTTTTTTTTTTTTTTTACTTTTCATCAAGTTTTATAATGAACTTTGTTCCAAGCATGGGGTGATCGATCAGATGGGACTAGCCTATATATATATATATATGTGTGTGTGTGTGTGTGTGTTTTTTTTTGGGATAGTTTAAATCATTTTGCTATTAATATAATACCAATGATGATGATAATGTGTAAATTTGTATTCCGCTATATATATATACGTGTGTTCCATAATGCTTGCACTAGGTGACACAAAATGCAAGTTTATTCCAAAGTCCAAGACTTTTAGGGCCTTTAGGGTATTACACCTACTCCTCCCAGTAAATGGTGATTGATAAAATGGCGAAAAACGTCGAAGCAACAGCAAAGATAACGATAAGGTCACGCATAATCTGTTTCCACACGGCGGCGGAGGAAATTAGCCTCGACGCGTTCGCCAGGGCCCCCTTGGAATCACCAGATGAGGTCAACCCACCGGCGCTGTTGCCGTCGTCGCTGTTGTGGTTCTCCTCGTCTTCGTAGCGCAGCGACGAGACCAGCTCGATGTCGGCGGTGCCAGTCCGCTTGTTTACGGTGGCGCGGTTGCGGAACTCGTCCGACTCGTCCGCGGCCCCTCCAGCCGCCGACGAGAACCCGCGCTTGGCCTTGCTGTCATCAGCAAAAACCACGACCGGATGACTGCCCAGGGCCCTATACATGGGCGTGGGGATCAAAACGGGGAGGAAATTAAGGGACAGCAAAAAAACCATGGTGAAGAGCCCCAGGAGGAAGAAAAGAATGAAGGGGTAAAAGGGGTTGGGCAAATAGCAAATCTTGGTCTCAAATGAACGGGGGCCACCGTCCTCGGGGTCAGGCATCCCATGAGGGTGGTAGAGTGAGAGCATTTGAATGCCAGGGCGCGAGATCCCCATGGCCATTGAAGTCGACTTGGTAGTGTACTCTTCGGCGGTCTTCTTGATGGGGGGATCGGAAACAGTGTAGTTGTGTTGGATGTAGCAAGCATCGTGGTCATCACCAGAAAACACGGCCACGGGCTGGATTGTCGTGAGGATTGTGTCAGTTATCTCGGGGCTGACCATTGTCTGGTACTGGTACCCCTTGACGTAAGGTAGGTTCTCCTTTGACTCGCGCTTAGCGCCGCACGAGAGGTGAGGGTCACGGAAGAGTGGTACGTGCGTGAGGAGCACCGTGGGCTGCTGCTTCATTTCGTCGTTGACACCCATGATATATTCGTTAAGGAACTCGTACGGCCGGCGATACACCTTGTCGTTATCCGTGTTCATCATTGCGATTGTATCGAGCAGGATGACTGTGTGGTTACCAACAAAGTGATATGACGAAGTCTCACCAAAATGCTTGACGAACCGTGCGTGTGCACCCTGCATCAACGTGTTACCAAAGCCAATATCGTGGTTTCCCGGTAGGGAAAAGATAGTACGCGCCTCGCTGTCGCGTACCTTGGGCGGGTCGCTAAAGATGCGCATGAATCGCTGGTACTCCAGCTCCCACTCCGCATCTTCTTCTGGCGATTTCCACTCGCGGCCACCATCAAACAAGTCGCCTAGGAAGAACTTGCGATCAAACCGAAGCACCTGGTTGGCAAAGACCCAATTCTTACGGTGGTACAGGTCGGTGATGAAAATGGTGGCACGCTTGAGAAAGTAGTTACGGCCGGGGTAGGAGAAGTTATCAATTATCTGGGGGTCGCCAAAGAGTCCAAGACGCGCGGGCGCGCCAATTGGTAGCGGGGATCCGCCGTCTTTGGCAGCGGCGGCGGCGGCGGTGGCAGCCTGGTCGGCCCAGGGCTCCCAGAGGTCCCAATTACACTTCTGCAGGGTCTGGATAGGGTAGATCCGCTCAGTGAAATAAATGAGCAGGAGCCAGAGCAGGCACAACACATGCAGATAGTTTAACCGAAGCTTCTTTTTGAAAAAAGTAGCAAATTTGAGCACCATTGAGAAAGACCGGAGTTGAGTGATGGTAGCGAGGGTGAGTTGCCGTGGTCAAATCAAACTGTGCTTTATATGCGTTGTTGTTATTATTATTGTGAAAGGGAGAAGGGGAAAATTAATATAAAAATAAAAAAAAGGACACCAACCATCATGATCGTTTTTGCTGGCGTTTGGTGGGAAATTTTTTTATTTCATATTTTTAGTAACGGGCCATGGACAACAAGCCCTTCAGTTGACGACCACCACCATCGCTAGCCCTACTCCTGTCTCTGGTTTTTGCTGCCAATATATTGGTATTCATTTTGAACTGATTCTCGCGCCAGTATTCCCCTTCTAGTGCGTGTCTCTTCCCTCCTTTTTTTTTTTTTGCTCCAGGATGGCGGGCAGTAGTAGTACCGAGAAACGCAGCCTGCGGTCAAACGATGGGAGCACCCAAAAGCTTCATAAAATCATCTTTGATTTTGACACGAGCGTCACCATCAATTACAACGAGAAACTGCTTATAACGACGACGACGACGACGGATGCGGCACCCGCTCGCGTCGTGGACTTGCCGGACGTGTCCCCCATTGCCAAAACCGCCTCGAACGGCGGCTCTTCACACCCTGAGGCGCCAATCAAGGTCGGCAGCAACGCGTTCGAGCTTTTCACCTACCGCGATTTTCAGACGGGCCGGCGGCGTGCGACCGATCCGCTCACCTATAAGCCGTTCGAGGCGTACCATACGTTCCTTGAGCGCGCTGAGCGCCGCACGCAGACGAGCGAGCGCGAGCGACACGCCAACGAAGTCGAGCGGCTCACGACCCTGATGGACGACCTCGAAGGCCCCGACTGGCGCCGCAAACTGCTAGAGGTCACGGCCATTGTCAACCCCAACGACCGCACGGAGCTGGAACTGAAGCGTGAGCGCACGTTGGACGAGCTGCGCGTCTACATTGCCAAATACCAAGCCACGCGTAGTGCCGAGCGCCGGCTTAAGCGCCTAAAGCAGCAGCGCGAGCGCCGCGGCAGCAGCTCTGGGGGAAAAGCCGGGCGTGACGAAGACCCGGGGGTTGATGATTTTGGGCCTACACTAGACTCTGATTCGGACGAAGACGCGTATGTCTACGAGTATGTCTACGATCTTCCCAGCAAACAGGCCACTGACGACATGAGCAAAGGGGATGCGAAACGCGCGTTTGGCGTTGAGTTGCCAGATATGAAACGGGCGGATTTCAAGCTCCCTGAAGACTGGAAGCGCAAAACCCGGCGGTAGTTGTTATTGTTGTTGTTGGTGAGCGCTTCTTCCCTTGATTTGTTCATCAATGCTTTTTATCGCGCTGGGCCGCACGAACCACTCAAAACTGAAAGGTGTCCGGTTTTTCTTTTCTTCACTTTTTTCCCTTCCTCTTTCAAGTTTGGAACCAACCAAGAAGCGAAAAAGCATTTTTTTACTTTTTTTTTGTACAACAAGCATCACGTCTTTAAGCTAGTCTCACAATATGGCTGATAAAAAGGAGAGTGCTAATGACGAGAAGATGCTATTCAGCGTAAGTTTATTTCAGTTGTGCTCGTCGCACAGGCCATTGACTGACATGGTGTGTGCGCCAACAGGTGAATGCCCGCTGGATCGCGCTGCTCCACACGGTGCTGGGCGGATGTAAGTGTAGTCTCCATACACACAAAATAGATTGTTCTCAATGAAATAGCCACTGAATGCTGTTGAACCGTATTGTTTTTTATTTTTTTTTTCGAGTGGATTCCTAATCAATTGTGCTCAAACAGATGGCCTCGTCGTAGCGTTTGTTATTGGCGTTGCGCTCCACTTCAAGGACCTGGTTGAAAACGAGCTTTTCAAATACCCGCAGGAATGGTAAGCCAGTCATTTACATGATGTATATATATATAAATTTCTCACGGATCACTAACGTTTACAGGTTTCCGGAGTTGACTCTGGTGATTGGCAAGTTCTTTCCCGAGCGCGCCTTTTTCCAGATTATATGCGCCATAGCTGCAGGTGTCCGCCTGTCGCTGGTTGTGATCTGGTTCATGATAACCAAATCTGCGACGAGCCGCGTGCCGATGTTGGTCTGTATTGCCGGTCTGCTGCGCACCGCGGCCCTGGGCGGGCTAGTGTACGTGCCTGTTGTGGATGACCACGACACCCACGATCTCTTTTTAACTATCTACCTCATGTTCACGATGGCCTGGTTTTTTGGCATCATCCATCTGAGCGACCGCAAGTCCCAGAGCCGCGTGTACCGCAAGCGCGTGCTGCGCTGGTACTTTGTGCTTTTCATTCCGCTCGTGCACTACTTTACGCAGCACCGGTTCTACCAGGTGCCGGGGGCGCTGTCTAAATACTCATTCTTTGAGTACATGTTTGTGGCCCTTGACCTGCTGTTTGATCTCGTCGGGGTGGTTGAGTTCGAAGGGGTCGAAGTCCGTGTTTACAAGGGCGGGCCTGACGATGGACTTGCTCGACCGGCTAAAAAGTTTTTCGTGTGAGATGCTTTTTTTACTATTTTTTTTTGGTTTTCCAACGCTCAGGGCCCGGTCATTGTAAACTCCCTCTTTCCACGTATTTACGTATATATAAAATTACATTAATACTATTTCGCTAGCAGAAAAAAAAAAAAAAGCAACATTATTATCCTTTTACCCTAACGCGCACCATGCTGAGGACTACCAAGAAGGAGAGGGAGTTGACTGACACCGAGAAGGAGATTCTGGTGGAGTTGCGCAAAGTCCTCGCTGTTTCCAACGATCTGTAAGTGACCACCCCAATTAAACATAAAATCAAGCGTGGCTAATACATTTCATCACTGCATGCTGTTCCCGGAGGGGACATCGCAAAGGCGGATTTTGACTATTGAAGAGACGAGAACTTGAAGAAATGCATGAGTCTGCTGGCGGACCCCGTCTACATGGCCAGTGGCGATCAGGCCGAATCGTTTCGCGCGCTTGTCAAGACGTCGGCCGAAACACTCAACGGGCTCATGAAGACGCTATAAGCTGCCTCCATACAGTGTATATATGTAGATAAGCAGCAGCAGGACACCACGATGCATCTATTCAATGCGAGGCATGTTTTCGGTTAAAATGTGAGTGTGATCAGCGATAGAGCCGGTCTTGTTGGTGGTTTGTCTGAGAGTTTTTTGGGGGTATGATTATAATTTTCATTAATTTTATTAACTTTATTATTGTTATTATTTTAATTAGCATTCATTTAATTAGCAATATTTTAACATTATTTTAAAATTATTTTAGTAAATATTATTTTATTAACATTCAATTAACAATATTTTAATTAACTAATATTATTATTGGTTTGATTTTTTGCTCTTTTGTTTAAAAAGGTCATTTCCTTTGCATTTTATTTCCCTTCCTTTGCTTCATCGGCTGGCTTATTGTTTATAATCATCATCGCTATCGGTATCATGGCCTGTAAGTATTGTCTCAGCCTGGTGTTACTGCTCCTGAGATCTCCTACTGACCGTCTTAATTAGCCACTCTTGCTTTGAGCCTGTACTATTTGGGCATCAGCTCCAACTTTGAGCTCGGCTCAGACTTCGTCCGCGTAAGTCTTTTGTCAATTTCCGGATATCCGACTATCATGTGCCATTGAACACGTTACTAACCTCCATCTTCTTTTTTATTGTATTAGAGCACGTCGGACTACTTGTACGTAGACTACCAGGCGGAGCTGGTCGCACTCACCTCGTCAGACGCCTCCCATGGCGTTGCACTTTGGGGCATTACTTACCTGCCTACACTGGCAAACTCCAGCTTTTCCTACTGCACCCAGGACTCCATGATTCCTGCTAACGTGCCGGGAGTGACCGACATCCCCCATAATGCTACTCTAATTGCCTTTGCACCCTACCTTTCCGACGAATGTGGCAATATGATTATTGATCAAGCCAACAAAGACGGCGCCTCCCTTGTCGTTTTTGCCAACGACACGCTGAAGTCCGATATCCAGACCAACGGCATGGTCTCGACTGGCATGACATCAGTTTCGGTGGTGGCGGTTTCTTCGCAAACGGGCAGGAGCGCCTTTTCGCAGATGAGCAAGTACAGCAGTAACACCACCGTGTCAGTGCCCGGCATATCGATCAATAACATGCTGCCGCGGGTTGGCGTTATGGTGCAGAGCCAGGTGCCCTCAACCTTGCCACGCCTGTGGGTTTTTGTGCTTGCGGTTATTGCGGGTGTGCTTGCTTTTATTGTGCTGCTTTCACTGCTGCTCAATTTTGTCTTTTATATGCGCCGCCGGAACCTGCGCAGTCGCATTCTCAACGGCGAGGTTAATCTCGAGCTTTTGGGTGTGAAACGCATGACGGTGCCGCAAGAAATCCTTGATACAATTCCAATTAGAATCTATACACACGGTGAACAGCACTTTCACAACGACAAGGGTGGCAGCAACTCGCCCACGCCGGATGCCAATGGTGCCGCTGGGCTGGGCAGCAAGGGAACATGGAAGAATCACTTAAAGCCGCATTATCCCCGCACTAGTGCTAAAGGAAGCGCGGCTGCGGCTGCCACAGCGGTAGGTGCCTCTGGCATCGGCCCATCCCGCCGCGATATTGGCAGCGGGTATTCGCAAACCAGCTGCCCCATTTGTCTGGAGGATTTTGTAGATAAGGTGACGCCAGTCCGGGAATTGGCGTGTGATCATATTTATCATATGGAGTGCATTGACAATTTTCTCAAAACGCGCTCGAGTTTATGCCCATTGTGCAAAAAGAGCACACTACCACCGGGATACCTCCCCACGTCGCTCAAGCTGACCAACGCAACCGTGCGGCGCGAGCGCGAGATGCGACGGCAGCAGCAGCGGAGCCAAGGATCCGAGGACGTGGAAAGCAGCGTTGTGCATTCCGTTGTCTCTGCGCCAAGGCCCGCTGCTACCCGAGCCAATAATGACATTGAAATGACTGCGGTCCAGACCCCCACGGCGGTGCCACAGCTCGAGGCGCTCGCGGTCACCGAAGAGGAAGAGGCCGCTGAGCAGCTCCGCCGTCCTGGCTGGCGCCGCGCCTTGCATAGAATCTTTCCTTTCTAGTTTTGTTTTGTTGGTTTTTTTCCCTTTTGTTAATAGTTTTTTTGTTTTTGTTTTTTTCAAAAGTACATAATTTAGCTAGTGATATTCTTTTTTATCCATTGTTGATGTTTAATGATTTTGTTATTTTATTTATATATATGAAATGTAATGTATAATGAAGAAATGAATTCTCCTGTTGATGATATTGATCAAATTGTAACATCTGGGTAGTCCTTGGTGATCATATATGCTCGTTTGTTAGTTCTCATATTGGAGCATATTCTTTTTTTCTTCCCCTGAGGGTTCTTGGGAGATTGGGTTCAAGTTCAGATCAACTCCTTTTTTATTTTTTTATTTTACACTTGATTCAAGTTTCTTTTCTAGTTCCTTCCCTCATCCTTTGTTCAATTGATCCGGGACCGACTACACTTTCACTGACATTGACAATCCTATAATTAACCATGGCTAGCAGCAGCAACGGCAGCGGAGACATTATTGGCCAGTACCAAGCCCATATTGCCAATAAACAAGAACGTGGCCACAACAACAACAACAACAACAGTGGCAGCGACGACAACGACTCGGAGCTTGATGATGACGATTTCTTAGACTTGTTAGAAGAGGATGATGCTGTGACACAGCGGTACCGCGAGCAGCGGACCCAGCAACTCGCGCAGCAAATGGCCACGGCGCGCACCAATGCTGCGCGCGCCACGGTCGAAACCCTCGACTCCGAAGAGGCCCTGTTTGCCCTCACTACGAGCTACACTCCCTCGACACAGCAGCAACGGGGCCAACATGGCAACAAAACCGCTGCGGCGCGGGACCAGCATGCCCATGTCATTGTACATTTTTTCCGGCCGGATTTCACTACGTGCCGGCAGATGGACGAGATCATGGCCCGGCTGGCGCGCGCGCACTTTGGAGAGGTCACTTTTGCTCGGCTGGATGTGGCCGCGGCGCCTTTTCTGGTGACCAAGCTGGATCTGCGGGTGCTGCCCTGTGTGCTTGTGCTGAGCGCGGCCACGGGCCGCGAGGTGAAGCGGTTGCGCGGGTTTGATGAGCTGGGCAACAATCCCAATGATTTAGAAACGGCCTACCGCCGCTTTGAGCAGATTCTGCTTTATGCGCGGGTCATCTCGCGCGTCACCAATGGCAGCACTTCTGCTCCTGTGCTCAAGTTTGGTGAGAGCAGGAGTATCAAAACGAGCAAGAGCCGGCGCGACGACAGCGACGATGACGACAGGGACTAAAAAGAAAAATTCTTCCGCGATTACTACTACTACGAATTCCTTTTTGTCATGGTCAGCTACAATGACCACAACTAATGATACCAAATAACGGCCATAGAAAAGAGAGATAAAAAAAAAAAACGCTCATAACGGTGGTTTAATATTTTGTTCTTGATGCCTCGTGGTACCATGTTTAAATGCCATGAAAAAAATTTACCAAGAATATTGTTTTTTTTTGGTTTCTGTGTACGTGAGAGTGTATAAGATGATTAACCACAGTAGTGCGTCAAAAGTAATAACAGGACGTGATGAGCGAAAGCATTGATGTCAAGGAATGAATGGATGTATGTTTGAGTGACGTTAATTTAGAAGGGAGAGTCGGTGGCAGGGACGCTCTTGTCAAAGTAAGAACCGACAACGGGAATCTTCTGGTAAACGTCTCTTTGCAGACGGGGGATGGAGTCAGCAAAGAACAGAACACCGGCACCAGCAGCAGCACCCCAAAGACCAAGAGCAGGGACCCTAAAGAAAACATAGTTAATACGACAGATCACAATTTTTGTTGTCCGCCGAGGGATGTTCGATGAATCCCCCGATGCTGATGTAAGAAATCGACTTACCACTTGAGGGTGTTGGGGATGGTGAAGTTGAGCAGGTGAGGGAGAGCCTTGTAAGAAGGACCGGAGACGTAAGACTGGGAAAAGAACTACGATTAGATTAAAGTAACAAAAAAAAAAAGGGAGATGACCACTTGATGGGTTTAATGATGAACGTACCTTAGAGACCATTGTGATTATATGAGTTGGAGGTGATGATGATGTTGGCAAAAATGTCAATGGGAAAAAAGAGAGAAAAAAAAGGGAATGAAAAAAAAAAAGGCGATAAAAACTAGAATGAGCAGTAGTAAAAACCAAACAGCACCACACAGAACGAACGAAAAAAAAAAAAAATAAAAAAATTGTCAGTCAGTGGGTTGTTGTTGTATGTGGGTTTAGACTGGGCCAATCAGCGCATTTTCTTTTTCAATTAATTAGGTAAGATGTGTTGATGTGGTTATGTCATCAGCAAGTAGCCAATCACCATGCGCATAATTTTATTTTAAACAAAAAACCACATTCTTTTTCGACGGTGCTCGGGTTTTCTTGTTCACATGTCGTTTTTTTTTTTTAAATTTTTTTTTATTTTTGGTTTTTTCAAAAATAAAAATAACCGTTTCCAACCGAACTTGCTCACGCGCTCCGTTTTTCAATTCTTTGTTTTCCATTGAATGGCACCCGGGTATGGTTTTCTATCACGGACGCCCCGGCTTGGACCCTGTAAGGACGTTTTTAGTTCTTTTTTTAATTCTTTTTGTTTTTAAGGTTCCTTACGCAGCTGTCTGTTCTAAGAGGTCCGTGAGATGAACCGAGCTCGTTCAAGAATAATAATAACAACAACAACAGTAGACGATGATCAAAGGTTAATGAATATAGTCAAACTTTGGGTTTTGCCCTGACTCTAACCGAGATGATTTATCAATAGTTATGCAACGGACACAAAAAAACTATTCCTTTCCGATGCTCGCTCTACAACCGCCTGACTGGCTTTTTTGTCTTTTACCCCAGAAGTTCTCGGACAATCGGATCCGGCCTTGACCTACGATTGTCCCTTTTGTAACTTGTCGGCGTGTACCTTGTATAAAAGAAATATACAAACATAAACAAGAAATACAAAGCAAGAATAATAATAAAAAAAGACAATTTGATTTTTTATTTATTTAATTCAATCCTTCTCCTTCTTCCTTTTGCTTTCGTTCTGGGGTGAGTTTTTGTTGTTTCAACGCTGATCCTTTTTTGGCCTTTCTTATTCCCACTAAATCAGACAGCAATCCAGCAAGCGCCATTATCACTATTATTATTATTATCATTATCATTATCATAATTATTATTATTATTATTATTATTATTATTATTATTATTATTATTACTGATCCGATTTACCACTATTAGGACTCAGTCTTTGCCGAGCAACCACAATCATTTCCTTTTCTTTTTGAATTTTATTTTGATTCCTTCTTCTTCTTCCTTATCGTATCATTATCAGCAAGCCTGGCTTTTACACGCGACCCTCACATATGCCCTCAAGTAAACCCTTGTTATCCTTTTTCTTGGGCAATCTTGGCCTCATCAACAATACCACCACCACCACCACCACCACCAAGCCAGCAGCAGCGCCAGTGAGGGCACCGACGCCGCCCCTGGTCAAGCCGCCCACCCCTACAGCCGCACAGCCCATTCTAACGCATTTACAGCAATCACAACAACAACAACAGCAACAGCCACAACAGCAACAACAACAGGCATCGTCAGCAAGAGACATCCCAGACCCAAATCATCGGAGCTTGTCCACCTCTCCCGGTGGTGACAAGTGGTGGATTGGCCGGCTGGCACCCGACGGCAGCGAAAAGTACTACAAAATCGAGCCACTGTAAGTAATAAACAAAACCAACCCCAGTAAAAAAAATCTTTATAGACCATCTACCTGGATTTGACTCTCTGCCATTGTCTTTAGGGAAGGAACTTTTATTTATTTTTGTTTCCGAGCCGTTAGCATGGTCTAACCACCGTTAATTATTATTATTATTATTATTATTTGCATGCTTGAGATCGCTAACAAAAATTATTATCATGATTATTATTAGGAAACGGCACAATTCATTTGATCGCATCTCATTAGACCGACTATCTATCTAACCCCCTCCCACCAGCTCCCCCCCAATTGGTCTATTAACCTGGAGCCACATTTACTATTTAGTTGATACTACTACATACAAACATATACCTTTTTATGAATTAATGAAAAAAAAAAAAATTCAAGATAAATAAATGTCTCTAATTACATAAATAAGCCATAAACCCCCTTTTACTCAAATAGTTTGCGCTGACGCTTCTTTGGCCGTTCTTCCTTTTCAAGCTTGTCGTTATACTTCTTTTGGTGCTCGGCACGCTCTTTGGCACCCTTGGCCTGGAGGGCCTTGCTTTTAGCCAGAACCTCCTCATCGTCGGCATCCTTGCCCACGAGCCACTCAAGCAGCTTGATCTCATCACCGCGCACGTCATGGCCCAGTTTTGCGTCCTCAGGGGTCTCCAGCACCATCGGCAGGCCTTCCAGTTCGGGCTTATTCACAATCAGCCGGAACGCCTCAAGTCCCAAGAACCCCAGACCGATATTCTGGTGGAGATCACGCTTGCTCCCCAGCGGCGCCTTGGAGTCGTTCAGGTGGATGGCCGCGAGGTACTTGTAGCCAACAATGCGGTCAAAATCAGCCCAAAACGCGGTAAACTTTGTGCTTTCCCGCAGGTCAAACCCCGCCGCAAAGGCGTGGCAAGTGTCAATACAAACCCCCACGCGGGCCTTATCCTGGACGAGCTCAATGATTTGTGCGAGGTCTTCTAACTGGGACCCAACAATGTGGCCGTGGCCCGCCATGTTCTCGAGCACAACTTTGACAAACTCGGTTTCCTTAATGGCGTCATTGATGCCGTCAGCAATCCGTTGCAGTGTTTCCTGCTTGTCGCTGCCCAGACTCGACCCCGGGTGCAGGTTATAAAGGCCAATGCCCAGCTGCTCACAGCGGCGTAAATCGTCAATAAAGGCGTCGCGCGCCTGCTCGCGCTTGGCAGCATCCGGGTTACCCAGATTAATCAAGTAGGACCCGTGGGGTAGAATCTCCGTCCGGGGGTTGTAATTGTACTTTTTGCAAAACTCGTGAAAGGCGGTAATATCCGCGGGCTTTAAAGCTGGCGAGACCCATCGTCGTTGGTTCTTGAGGAACAAGGCAAACGCATTACATCTGCAAAAAAAAAAAAGAAAGAGATTTGTTAGCAAATTAAAGAGTATAAAAAGGAATCTATTGAGCAAAAAAAAAAAAAGTCTTCTGCCGGAGGGTGCCTTACCCAATGTTGAGAGCGTTGGTGATGGAGTTTTGCACGCCTAGAGTAGCTGTTAGCATTCGCGCCTCTCAGTAAAACTAATGATGAGAAAAAAAAATGCAACGATTGTAAAACCCCACGTACCTTTGGCAGCGCCAACATGGGCGCCAATCTTAATCTTGAGGTTCGGAGTCCGGACCTGTTCCTGGACCGATGTGGTTGTTGCTGGCATCGTTTGACAAGGGTTAAATAATGATGGTTTAGTACTATTACTATTAGTCTGGGACGTAGCAGTATTGTGTAAACGTTTGAATGAAGAAAGGAATTTTATCGAGAAAAGAATTTTTTTTTTAGTTTTTGAGCCTCGCGTTCTCACGTAATTAAATAAATAAAACAAAATATTACAATATATAATTAAATAAATTTTTCTATGGTATAGACTCTCTTGACGATGATGGGTATATACATATGCCCTCTGTAACCACCAAAATAAATTTCAGTCGTTTCTTTTTTTTTTGTTATTACTATCGCTTTCTGCCAACACGAATCTTCTTTTTCGCCTTTTCTGCCTCCAAAGCTGCCTTCTTCCGCTTGTTGGCATTGACGAGATCCTGACCCGTTTTGGGTTTCACTTTGAAAAAATCGTCCAGGCGACCCTGCGGAGCCGATTTGTTGCCCTTGAGCAATCTGGCGGCAGCTTTACGCACACGGTCCTCGTTAAAGCCCTTTTGGCGGCAGAGGAACTCGACAAGGCCCTCGACGTCGGGCTCCTGCCATTTGAGCTCAACTTCCGCCGGATCAAGCACGTCGGGGGCCTGGAACAGTTTGCGGGCCTCAGCAAAGGGCCAGTCTTCCGGCACCTTGTACTTGCTGCCGGGCTTGGCGTTGATTGATTCAACAATCTTCTCTAGTGTGCGGTGCTCCTTGATCAGCTTGAGGCCCGTAGCGGGGCCCACGCCCTTAATTGAATCGCAGTAATCGCAACCAAGCAGAATACACAAGTCAATAAATTCATCCTGGGTGAGCTCAAGCGACTTGAGCACCGTCTGCAGATCAATCTCCGTGATTGGGAGACCCTTTGATTCTGCGGCAGTGAGGTTTCGTAGCAGCGTCGAGGTGCCAAATGTGAGCGTATCCATATCCTCCGACGCAGCAGCAAACACCTTCTTTTCACGCGCCAGCACCGCGCACTGCGCTTCTGCCTCACCTGGCGCCTCCACGTAGGGGATACCCATGAGCCCCAGAAGCTTTTTCGCTTCTTCGTTCTGCTCACGCGTAACCCGCACTGTACGCCGCTCAAACTTGCTGATTTCCTGCGCGGTGCCCGTTTCCTTGAGTTCTTCCGCCGTTTTAAGTGCCTTTTCGCGCTGGGCTAATCGCTTGGCCAGCTCGCCTCCCTTCATCTCGGGGGGCTTACCGTCAAACACGTAAACAGGCTTGATCCCGTTATCGACAATCTTCAGTGTACGGTAAAATATACCGATTAAATGTGACGTCGTTTCACCGGATTCGTCTGTAAGCTGCTGTCCATCCTGCTGGCGGACAGCAATGAGGAACTGGTAAAGCGACATTGACGCATCGATTGCAACTTTGCGGCCAACCAGGTTCTTGAAATCACGCGTCGAAATGGCCGACGCAGCATGATCTGAAAGAAGTCTGAATAATCCGTGAATACCCATCGTGATAATATAGGCTAGTTAAATTTGGGTAGATAAAAAAAATTAGCAGAAAGGTAAGTGGGAAAGAGTTTAGATTTTTATTTAAATTTTGTTTTTTTTGTCTTGTTCGCGTCGCGTTCTTTCTTTTTTTTTTTTTTTTTTTTTTTTTTTTTTTTTTTTTTTTTTTTATTTGTTTTTTTTTTTTTTTTTTTTTTATTTTTTCTTTTTTTTTTTTTTTATTAAAT
>Ga0160505_101001_pt1 | contig 14057 bp, 7 predicted proteins | sample DIDeMG_FD_108225 | JGI IMG/M metagenome (GOLD analysis project Ga0160505, IMG submission 108225) | Enriched chicken feces microbial communities from UW Madison campus, WI, USA - DID2874_E49_Stillage MG | ecosystem: Host-associated > Birds > Digestive system > Large intestine > Fecal ... | reverse complement strand
TTTTTTTTTTTTTTTATTTAAAAATAAATTTTTTTTTCTAAAAAAAAAAATTTAAACTTTTCCCAAAAAAAAAAAGAAAAAAGGCACCCCCCCCCAAAACCTTTATTTTCTTTTTTAAATTTTTTTTTTTTTTTTTTTTTACATCTCTTTCTCCTTCTCGCCATCGCAGACTTCTACGTATCTTCGCGTCTTCATCTTTGCTCGCTCCTTTTTCTTCCTTACCATGGGCATCCGCATCCGCCCGGCGACGGCCCTCAGCGTCATCCTCGCCATCGCTTTTGCCCTCGAGCTCATAGCCATCCTCTCGGTTCCCGTTACCAAATCAATCACCCTTTGTACATACCAGAACATCCAGTTCGGCGTGTTTGGGTACTGCGACACCTCCACCAACACCTGCTCCAATATCGGTATTGGATATTCGGATGTCACCTCCGTGGAGGGCTTCTCGCTGCCCTCTAATGCCCGCCACACCCTCGCCAATCTTCTTATTGTGCACGTTGTCGCGGCTGGCCTGACCCTTATTCTCCTTGTCTTGACCCTCTTTGCCCATTTCCACGCCGCGTCCCATTCGTCCAAGTATCTTCTAGCCATTCTCATTTTTGCTCTCCCTTGTTTTTTGCTTTCTCTACTCGCATTTCTTGTTGACATCCTCCTCTTTGTTCCTCACCTCGACTGGGGTGGGTGGATAGTTCTCGCTGCCACAGTTCTGATAGCCCTGTTTGGTGTTCTACTATGCATTATGCGCCGTACCATGTCCTCCCGCAAAGCCATGAAACGCAGAGATAATGGCAACTCTGAGCTCCAGAACCTCAGCCACTTCAACAGCTCCAGCGCCTATATGCCTGACGGTGGCATGGTTTACGGCGGGGAGACCATCTACAAGACTCCCCTAAATGAATTCACAGAACTTCGATATAACAACAGTCTTGGCACCGAAGACATGCCCTTGACGCACCGAACTGTGAGTGGAAATTACGCGCCCAATACTAGCGCCCAGGGTGTTGACGAAGACCTGAGCTCAGGCCCTACTCACATGCCTGCCTCCGGAGTCGCGCAGTATGACAACTTCCGCCAGCACACCCCGTCCCCGTCACGCGAGTACCGTACCCCGGAGTACACCGACTATGCCACTTATCGAACTGGCCAGGCCTCTGGCTACACCGCCCAACCGCCCCCACAGAACTACGTTGTTAACACGACACCAAACTACAGTGAATATCCCGACTACTCCGCCGGCAACACATACCAGGGACCTTCAGCTACCACCGCCGCAGCCGCGATCGCCGGGTCTAGCGGCTCTGTTGCGCTTTCGCAGGGGCCCCAGCGGCACCCGAACGCGTATATGACTGACATACCTCCCGCCGGTACCTACGACTATGCTGACGGCGCCAGCCTCGCTCCTGGATCGTTCCAAGAGTTCAACGTGGTTCCAGTTCCCAAGCTTCCTTCCGCCCAGGACTACGACCGCAATTTAGCCGAGCCCCAGAGCGCACAGAATGGGTATCCATACGAAAGCTCAGGCTCAGCACCATCAGAGTCAGCTCAATCCGAGTACGTTCAGGTTGGATCCACCTCGCGTAGTGAGCCACAGCAAACCAGATACTCGCCACAAAACCAGCAGTCCTCCCCGGGCCAAACAAGATACACGCCACGGAATCACCACCATGTATCAGAACAGAACTCTCAAGAAAATAACCGTGCATCACAGCAGCAGCAGCAGATGGGGTCTAGTAGAGCACCCCCGAGCCGGGTACAAGAGTCACTGCAGTACCATGAAGAGAACCGGTTTCCGCCAGAGCATGTTGGTAACCCCAGCAGGATCCATGCCCAAGCGCCGGTCTATGCCACTGAGCAAGTTAGACCCAATCCCGTAAATAGGCAGACTGTTCCTAGTTCGATTCCTGAGGAGGCCCCACAGCCACAACAGCAGCAGCAGTACGACCAACTACAAGGCCCGGAGCAGCCTCGTGGCTATAATGAACCGAGTCTTAATGACACCGAATCACAGGTGCCACCCTCACCTACCGTTTCCGACTCATCACATTTTACATCGATCAGCCAGCGGCCTGTGAACCCCAAGTACCAGCCGCAGCCGTCCTTAAGTGCACGCGTGGCGGCCGAGCGCACTGATCTTGTGCTCTCTAGTAACCCAGACTTTCAGCTCCCCATGCCCGCGGGCAATAAGCGGGTCCCCGGCAGCAGACCAGTTGTCCCTTCGCCGCTGGCGTCGTCGGGCAGCGGCGAACTGCCCCAGCGTCAGCGTAACGGGAGCCGCAGTGGTCTTCCGTCTGCATCGTCTATTGACCGCCGCGAGGGCCCCTATAGCGCCATCTAGTTACTTGTTATAGTTTATTTTGTTATTTTTATTTATGTTTGTTTTATTTATTTTCCGTGGACGTAGTGTAGAGTTACATGAAGATATCACTTGGTCGTTACAAAGAGGCTGATATAATTACAACTTGTTGTTTTGTTTGGGGTTAGATCAGGGAGCGTGGTTAGGGTCAACCTCCGGACCCAACCGGTTTTTTCTTCCAGCGTGTTAAGTCCTGGAACGTTTCCCCTACGTCCACTGCGATAGTTTTGCACCTTGGAAGACCTTTCCCCCACAGTATATCGGCAATTCTTTATTTCCATTAGTAGCATTGACTAGACGGCAGGGGCGATTGACTGAACGCAAAGACAGAATTCCACTACTCCTACCTAGAAGCAATTGAAGCACAATGTATAGAGATCGCACCAACCTATTCATCTCCTACCGGCAGTCATATACGCACCACCCGCAGTTTATTCCCAGCACGGGCCGGACCAAGTCGAAATACAGCAAGGGCGGCGACGAAGATGAGGAGCTGGGACTCATTGCGCACACGGACGAAAACGACGATGTCGAGGCCATTGAGATGGACCGGCTGCCGCCCGTGTGGATTGATCTCTCGGACGAGGTGGATGAGCAGCTGGCCCAGATCGACACCCAGATTACGCGGCTGGGGACGCTGCACCGTGCCAATGCGCTTCCGGGCTTTGACGACCGCACCGCCGAAGAGGCCGAAATTGAGCGCCTCACGTTTGACATCACGGCGGCGCTGCACCGCTGCCAGGCGCTCATCAAGCGCTTTGCCGACCTGGCGCGCCGCGGCGCCGCCAACGCCGAGGAGGAGCGCCTGAGCGCCAATATGCGCATTGCCATGGCCACACGCGTGCAGGTGCGCTCGACGACCTTCCGCAAGATGCAGAGCAGTTACCTCAAGTCGCTGCGGAAGGAGGCGCTTATGACCACGGGCGCCGACGCGGGGGGTGGCGTGAGCGCCGACACACCGCTGCTGCTTGATAGCTCGACCGATGTACTTGACGCTGATATTGACGAGTCCTTTTCACACGAGACGCTTCGACAGCAGCAGGAACAGCAGCAGCAACAGTCGCTGGTGACGCAGGACAATGAGATGGTGCTGCGCCAGCGCGAAGAGGAAATTACCAAGATTGCCACGGGCATCCTCGAGCTCTCGGAAATCTTCAAGGACCTGCAAACCATGGTCATTGACCAGGGCACGCTGCTCGACCGGATTGACTACAATGTCGAAAACATGCACACCAACGTCAAGCAGGCTGACAAGGAACTGGTGCAAGCCACCCATTACCAAAAGCGCACGCAAAAGTGTAAAATCATCTTGCTCCTGTCGCTGCTCGTCCTGGGGCTGTTCATCATCTTGCTCATCAAGCCGAAGCGGCACCACTCTCACGACGACGGCGGCGGCTCAAGCACAGCACCACCGCCATCGGTCGATCACAACAACGCGCCGGACGCGGGACATAACCGGTATCTGCTGTAGCCCTTCTTTTTTTTTTTAATATTATTATTATTATTATTATTATTATTATTATTATTATTATTATTATTATTATAAATTCGTATATACATGTATATCTTGCCTTTAGTCTAATTTAATTCATCCTCGCTACTCTTGTCATTACTGCTTTGAGCTTACCGGTACTTGTGTGCCAGTACAAGTGTATACGCATCTCTATCCATATATGCATATAAGATATCTACAACCAAAACCAAAAAAATGAATAAATAAATGAATAAGTAAATAAATAAATAATAAATAAAAAAAGAGTGGGTTTATTTCATTTTGTACATATAAGATTCTACTTTCTAGTTGTTTTTTTTTTCTTTTAATATATATATATTTTTAGACAAGCTGGGGCTCGACCACGCGCGCAAGCTGGCTCACATCGCCAGTGTTGACAAGGTCGGCCACGGCCTGGCCCAGCTGCGAGTGCGAGACCTGCGGCACGGACGCCAGCTGCGGGAATACCGCCGCCAGCTGCTCGGTCACGTCGCAGGTGCGGTCGGCGGGGAGCTCGGCCAACACCCGCGCGATGGCGTCGGTGTCTGCACCCGAGTGAGCCACGAGCCAGCGCGCCACGAGGAACAGGGTCGGCAGCAGCGGGAACAGTCCCTGTGCCAGCGCCTGTGTCAGCACACTGTGGACATAGCCGCTGTTGACGCTGTTTCTGGCTGCGGCAGCGAGCAGGCTGTCGATGAGCTCGGCGCCGTAGCGCTCGCTGCCAGCTGTGCGCAGTGCCGCGAGGACCTCGAGGCAAATGGCCTGGAAGTGCGGGTTAGCAAGCTGCTCAGCCATAAGGGGCTTGAGCAGGCCCAGCTCGTGCAGCAGCAGGTCCGAGCGGCCGCAGCGACCAAGCGCGGCAATGTAGAGCGCGTACTCGCGGCTGTCGCGCTCGGGGACGAGCTGCCCGCGCAGGAGGTAGAGCACGGCCTCATCACGGCTGGGGTCAATCACGAGCGCCTCGCTCACGACCCACGGCGGGGCAGCCTTGCGCATTTTCTCCTGGGACAGCGCGCCGCCGGAAATGGGGAAGCTGTCAAACACCTTTGACAGAACATCAAGTGGCACCGCGGCAGCGTTATTGCCCAGATTCGAGCGCATGGCGATCGCCTGCTGCATACCCGCCGAGTTCCCCAAGCGCGCGCACGTCAGCAAGCACTCGTCCAATGCCTCACGAGTTACACCTGCTGATGTCTTTTCAAATCGGTTGAGAAGGCCAAACATATGCGACATGGCGCGCATGCGCGGGCCTGCACGGTGCGATGTTTGATCTGTGGTGTAATTAGATGTATCTTGCTCATCGAGTCCACCGTTGTACTTGGACGGCAAGATGACCTGGCACCGGACAACAGCCCTCAGAATCTGCGGCTGCGTTTTTGACAAAATGCGGTCGCGGTTATTTGAATTCTCAATCACCTCTAGAATCTCGTAGAACTCATTCAATTCATACACAAAGCTGAGAATGAAATCAGCAATGGCCGGGGTGATGTTGGGGGTCACGAAAAAGTGGCGGAAATTGAGCATCTCAAGCTTGAGCTTGGCACTAAACTCGGCTAGTGTGCTGGAAGAGAGTTCCCACTGTGCATGGCTATATCGGTTTAGTGATTCGACAAATGCGTCGATTGTGTCCTGCGAGATCTCAATGCCTTGCTCGGAGTACTTGAATAGCAGCGCCTTGGCGTCGTTATAAGTGCCAGAGCGGGCCACGACCCGCAGCCAGAGGTCTCTCAACCCAGAAGACGCCGGGGTCGCCTCTAGCTGGTCCAGCAGCGCCTCCATCTTACTCAGCCGAGTAATGTTTTGAATTTCCTCAAGCTCACCAGTCACAATAGAAATGGTGGTGACAGGCAGCACACTAGCGGCCTGGCTTAGTAGCAGCCGGAGTTGGGCCGTGCTATGCTCCGCCGAGGTGTCCGAAAGCAAACGCTCCGTCACAAAATCAACCAATCCAGGCAGTGAGGTTTCATCTGAATTCAGAATCAGCTCGTTGATGCATTCTGTCTGGGTGTTGGGGGTGGCATGAATCTGCAAGAAGGTCGCAATATCATTAGCGGTGATCTCCTTACCGCTCTGGACAAGCTGAATCACCTTTTCAGTGTCAATAACCGCTTCATCCTGGGAGTTTCCAGACCCAGCGCGCTTAAACCGTGGTCCCCTCTGGTGATTCGCAGGTTGTGCCGACGATAGTTTCGAGAAATCAATGTTTCTTAACACCCTTGAGGCGCTGATGCTCTGCTTGTTGCGTTGCTCCTGGAGCGTCTTGATGCTGATGAGGTTACCAAGCAAGTTCTTGCTAGGCTCTGCCTTTTTGTTGGGCAATTTGAATAGCAGGATCGATAGGAGCGAGAGCTCGTCGAGCTGTCTGTAGAAAGTCTTGGCCGAGGGCTTGTTGCGGCTCTCAGTCTCGGACAGGTTCCCCTTAATTCCAGAAAACAAATTGTCGCCTTGCTGCTGAATCAGGTTCTGCTGCGAAAAGAAAAACTGCTGCTGATTTTGTTGCTGTTCGTGTTGCGTACCAACGGTGCTGGGAGCTGAGCCGGAGTATGATCTGGCAGAAGTGCGCGAGGAGTGCTGGGTATTCCGCTGGGGTGCATACGATGCTGACACTGAGCGCGTCGAAGAGGAGGCTCCAGCCGAGTGCAGCCGGGGCTTTGGTAAAGTAATTGCGGATCTCATGCGAGGTGTGCGGGTTTGCGGGGGAGATGTAGTAGGGCAGATGTCTCGAGAAGGATAAAGAAGGGAAGGAAGAAGGAGCGAAAAGTTTGGTTGGTTGAAATAGAATGGTAATAAACCATACAATCTTATTACTTTTTTTCGCATTTAAAAACCTGGGTTCGATTTGCTTCGAAACGTCGTTAGCCTGTACGACCTGGATCTCAGGGTTAGGTCTTTTCCCGCTCACTGAAAATTTTCTCTGTCTCAGCGTCCGGAGGTAAAACAGGGCGGGCTTAGGCATATTGATAGCACTCTTGCCAAAAAAGATACAGAGATACAGATATCGCCATCGCCCCTCACCATGAGCACCATCCTTCTCCCCGGTGACTACACCGATTCGTCCAACCCCGCCGTTAAGACTGGCCCCGGCTTCTACAAAACGCCGCTCACCGACCCTGTCCCCGTCAAGGCCGGCCTCGAAGTTTACAAGGAGCTGCAGTCCGGCACCTTCCGCTTCATCGACACAAACACAAAGCGCTACATCCCCGCTGTGCGTGACAACGTTCTTGGTGTTGTCCAGAGCAAGCATGCTGAGGGCTTCCGCGTGCTGCTACAGGAGGCCTCTGCGCCGATCCAGCTCGGCCAGTTCGCCTTCGCCAACGCGTCCAAAAAGAATAGAGTCAACCTGCCCGCCGGCGCCGTTGTGTATGGCCGGATAGTGGCGGCTGATCCAAACATCGAGCCAGAAATGGAGTGTGTGGACTCCAACACTGGCCAGGCCGGCGGCTATGGTGAACTTAAGGGTGGCAACGTTTTTAACGTGTCACTGGCATACGCTCGCTACCTGCTTTTTGAGGGTGGCCCAGTGCTAGAGGCTATTGGTGAGACCGTTGCCTTTGAAATTGCCATTGGCATGAACGGCAAAGTGTGGGTCAATGCTGACGATCTCAAAGCCGTGTGGAAGATCACTAGATGCATTGAAGAGGGCCAGCACTGGCCAGCGGACGCTGTTGTCGACAACGTCAAAAAGATTTTCTCATCATAATCATGATTCATATTTATTTTAATGATAACTACTTTTATATATTATAGACCAAGCAAAAAGATCACGAGTTGATCCAGTCATTGTACATTTTGATGTTCTCCTCTGACACTACCTGGGCGGTGCTCCCAATTTCCAGCTCCCCTGCCTTGGGCTTGTAAACCTTAGCTGTTTGGCCGTAGTAGTAGTCGGAATCGTACGAGTCAAGGTCAGTGTCAGACCAGGGCAATGAGGTGGAGTCTTCAGGCACATCTAGAGTTTGAGGAGGACCCATCGTGCATAGTTTGTATGCATCTTCGTAGAGAGTGGAGTCCGCTTGGGGGATCTCCTTCTGTAGTGCAAGTTCGGGCGAGATTGCTCGGTCATATGTGGCATAGTCTGGGTGGTCCACAGTGACGGGTTCACTGGACATGATGGTGAACTCCACCTGGTAGTTGACATAGAGGCTGTACATTTTCTTGGTTAGATCAGGGACGATTGGTGTCTGTATAGCTTGCAACGCGTCTTCGATTGGTCTGTCATTATAATCGTCTTCAAGCGGAATTGGAGTGTGAGAGGCACTGCCATTAAATGGATCTCGGGTATTGCTTTCGAGTGATCCTAGACTATTGCTCATTTCCGGAACGTCCTCATCAATGTGTCCGCCGGTTCCAATATTTCTTAGTGGATCTGTCAAAAATCTTATGCCTGGGTTCTTGTTAAAAAATGAGCCAATCGTCCCCGATGAGCGTGATAATTTCAGTCGGCGCGTCAAATCAGTAGACGAGCCTTGCGGAGTCGCAGTGGCGCTGTCTCCAGACAAGTACGACTGTTTCTCGTTGTATATCCGATCATGCTTTTTACCATCTTTTAGTTGTTTCCCTAACCGGTGTGCGTTTGGAGCTTTGCGTGATTTGAATGGGCCAAGCTTTTTGGTTTCTTCGAGGCTTCCCGGTGGCACATACCTTAAGGTCGAGTTCATGTTAAAGGCAAATAAGTTGTGAAACGAGCTTAGCAAACGTGGTTTATAATACTCGTTCCAGTAGTTATCAAAGAACCCGCGGTAAGGCAGAAGCGTAGCCTGAACAATTAACTCATTGATGGTCGAATCGTACGGGTATATCACCGGGGTCACTTCGTCCACTGCCTTCATCACTCGAACAAGTACTGGTTCGAGATTAATAGGAGTCCACCATTTTACATAGCTTCTCCTGTTGTGTAGAGACTTGACAATCAGTCGGTTATGAAGATAGTAATCTGTAGTCAGGTCCCACAGCATTGGCTGACCCTTCTCCCACACAAAGTTTCCTAAAAACAAGTTTATAGCATCTTGTCTTTGAGAATCTACAAAGGAGTTGCTGTAGAATCGTCTGATGCTCTCAATCATGTCTCTGGAGTGACTCGACCACTGGTTAATCTTGCGGTAGGTCTCCATCGTGTTGACAAGATGTGAGCCACCATACTGTAATGCAATTGTGTCACCATGATCATGAAACATTTCGGTCAGCATGTTGACTGCGTCCGAGTCGTAGTCAATGTTGACGTCACTAATGACGTTTAATGCGTGAAGCTGGTACCCAAGAGCTTTCTTGCCAATTACAAACTGAGCAGCGTTTGTGCGGTCCAGGCAGTCAATGCAATTGGTTCGGCATATTCCCTTTTGAACTCGCATATCCTTGGAGTTCTTTCCATTGTGGAAAAATTCCGTCATTTGCAGGGTTTCATCAGCGTACTTTTCCAAAAACTCAATCACATCCTGGTCTCTACTCTTTGAAGCACGGGACATATCCCACGAGGTATAGCAAATCCGGTTTTCCTCAGGAAGAAACTGGTTGAGGTATCTGATACACTCGTTGAACTTGACTAGTAGTTTTGTCTCTCTCGGATTCTTTTCTCGCGTCTTAATGAGATTCAGTACCTTAATTTTGGGCCCGTACCGTGCAAACATGTCATCAAAGTGCAGTGCTGCCGCTGCAAAGTAGGGGTCCGGGGCGTTCAGTTCAATCGGAGGTTTTGGAGACATGTTGTTGACTTCCTGGCTCCAAAAAAGCGGGATACTGCCTCGGTGCTGGACATACGAAGTGTATCTTTTACTATTGAAAAGTCCTTCCCGTGGATCATGGAATGATGTTGTGTTAATCTCTGCCACAATTTGCTCTGTTTCGACCTCGTTTGCAACTCGACCTTGATCGTTTACACCACGCTTAAGAAAACGAGCACCAGCAAAGTAGTGCGAACGCCGCGCGATAATCGTGACATGAATATTGCGACCACTAACAGAAATTTTTGCTTGATCTATAAATCCGTGAATGATTGGCAGGTACCATCTGAATGCATTCTCAAAAGTTGACACTACAGGTTTGAGCAGTGCGTTGTTCCAAACAAACATCTCGTTGTAGCCATTGAGAGTGCGGCGGTCATTAAAATTCTGAGCTTTTTTCTTCTCGTGGATCATATTATGCTGGAGAGTATGCGTGATATCATAAGTATAGCTGAAGTAAAAGGTCTTGCTGAGATCAAGGTTCTGAAACGTTGTTAGGTACCGAGTCTCCTCTGATCTGCGGTCGGGTTTGCGATATGTCCCACTATAGGCGAGCGGAATCAATTGCGTAGCATCAATATGGTAGACATAGTGACCGCCAAGTAGTGCTACACAGCTTCGCTTCGTGATCATCAAAATGTAATATCCCTCAGTAAATCTAATAAACCCCATGATTCCCCAGGCTGTCAGCCGCTTCGTGAAACCACCCGAGGTTTTTGTCTGATCTTCAAGGTTCCCTAGGAGTTCCATCACCTCTAATCTGTTGTATGCTCCACCAATTTCCTTAATGGACAGAGTCTCTTGCGATTTTGCTAAATCAATTTCTAGTATTCGAAACCGCGTCTCGCGCGCATTCGACCCCACAATATAAAAATGGGTTTTTGTCTCGTAGAGTGTGAACTTTTGCAGCAGGAAAATGAATTTTGAGCCCTCCTTGCCACCATCCTTCTTGTTATTTCCAGTTTCAGGGTACTGTGAATCGTTGTACTCGGGCAATTGCTGCGACGAGTCGAGGCCGTCAATTTCGTAGGGGCCATCAGGGACAGTAGCAGCATCGTTATCCAGGGGCACGTTAATATTGGCAGAAAAGTTACCACCAAAGTAACTGTCAGCATTGTCATAAATCCCTGAACCAGAAAGGTCCTCGGGTCTACTAGAGTTTGTGGTATCTTTCATGTTCTCCATGATGTGTTGTCGTGAAATGGTGCTCTTATAAGGGACACAAGGCGTCCACCTCAAAAGTTCATGATGTTCAAGACTCTAGCACACTAGAAACTACAAACAGGAAGGAATTTACCCTACGCACGGCTGATTAAACTACGCGCAGCAGCAGATTTACATTCAGTTTGCCCAGCGACAAACTCATCAAGTTGATTTTAAGAATGTTTAAGTAGCAGGTAAACTAAATATCATCTCCAAGGTATTTACTAAGAGGTATTTTAAAAAAGAAAAAAGATATAATTGAAGTGGTTGACATCATTTCGATACTGCAAAATAGATTGTCTATTTGAAGTGTTACATCCCTTCATGTTCCTGTCACAAGTATTTCCTAGAACATTTTACAACTAGAGTCGTCGAATATATAAACAACTTGTTTCAATTTTTTTCAAAAGTTCACTGGCACGTTAAAAACATTTGGGATAGCATAACAATAAATTTAATTGGTGAACTGTGTACCGTTAACAAAAATGACAAACAAAAAGGAGACTATTAAATAAACAACTAAGAATCAGACGGTGGTTAACTAGCTACTGCTAGCGTTATTTTGCACCAGATTCGATAGAAACTGGGCTACTTTGGGATCCAATGCTTCAAGACCAGTAGGTGCAGTAGTAGCGGCCTGTTCTTCTGCCGGCTTTGACGTATCTGTTGGTTCTGGCGCTGAGATACCCGCTGCCGCCGGGACATATTCCTCCTCGGCAGGGGCAGGCGTTTCAGTTTCAGTATCCTCCTTCTTAGTCTTCTTTTGCTCTGGCTCGGCAATATCATTTGCGCTCACTTCATCGCTGCTGCGCTTGTTGTCTACGGCCGCAGGTGCAGCCTCCTCGTTGTCGGATTCGCTGTCGGAGCTCAACGGGCTATACACCGGGGCATCAAGATTGGCGGGAGCAGTTGGAGAAGCGGCTGACCGCTGAACAAAAGGCTGTGGTCTGTACTCTTCGTCTTCCGGCGCACCCGCGGTGGGTGCAGCTGCAGTTGGTTGTGGCAGGTTGAGCCCAGCGAGAAACGACAACGCGGCAGCGGAAGGCTCCAGTGGCGGCGTCCGCTCTTGTTTGGACTCTGAGGTAGCTGTACCTTCCTCTTCAGCAATCATACTCTCAATCTCAGTCTTTGTTTCAGCTACACGCTCTGCCTTTTCCTTGAGGTCGCGTACAGTCTTCTGTTCCTCACGAAGTAGTGCCTCGTTGGATGAGACAAGGGACTGCAGTTGCGTAAGCAGATCACGGCGCGCAGAAATAGACTTCTCCACACCACGTACTGCTGTGGCTATCAGTGGGTTGAGCGCGTCAAGCAGGCGCGCGTACTCTTTGGGCTCTGGCAGCGTGTTGCCGTCAAACAGGTCGGTGTATTGCTTTGTAGCCGTAGCTTTTGCGCTCGTGCTGGCGGAGACCGCAGCACTGAGATTGTTCTGGGCCGATACAAGCTTAACAAGTGATGGTGGGATCTCTGGGCCGGCGCCAAAGGCGTCACCGAGACTGAGCTTGCCGGCGCTAATCTTCGATCCGCCTACACTACTGCCTCCGTTATTGCCAGAGGCACCACCAGACTGATGTAACTGACCATCAATCTTATAAAGGACTCCCTCAGAAAAAATACCTCGCTGGCGCCAGACGTCAACGACACGCTTGATTTTGCCGCGAACTTCGTTAGAGACGGCCTTGTAAGCTAGACCGAGTGCGCCGGGAAGAACCTGCGCAAACGCAGAGAGGAATTCCTCGCGCTTCTTGGCACGCGACTGCTGTACAACCTCATTGCAGAGATAGATCAGCGCAAGTTTCTTGTTATTCGGGGCTGCGGACTTTGTGTTAGCAAAAGGTCAAACTCATCGGGGAGGGTTTGAGAGAATGAGCAAAAAAGACATACCTTTTTTTAGGGCCCGGGCCCAAATTTCAGCTGTATCATTTGCATGTCGGCGGTGAAACATAACCTAGAAAAAGTCAATTGATTGTTAATATCTGAGGTGCGAGTGGTCGCGGCCATTCCAAAAAAGAATCGCGATCAAAGAGCCGGGCCATTGCTGAACAGGCTTGAGAGAGAAACGTACCCATTGGGAGATCCCGACAATAGAGTCCTGGGTCTCCGTAAGCGTCGAGAACTTGGCAAGAACGACGTCTTCAGAGAATGACATGGCGTGTGTTTAATGGAATGAGTCGGGGCAAAAGGATTGGTTGCGTCGGTGCTGCTGGTTATCCTGTTAAAGAGTCTGGCGGGTGTCGGTGAAATTTGTCTGTAGAAAAAATATACAAGGGTAAGGGCAGCAGCCTTACACAGGCAGTCGGATCGTCACGGCGGTTCTCCTTTGGCTTTTTTATAATCATAGCCCATCACCAACATCATCCCTCTCTTTCAACAACTTATATTTTTTCCTATATTTTAACCATGGCCCACGTCGAAGAAGTTCCCCAAGACACCCCCGTCGATCCTGAAGTTGAAAAACAAAGAATTGCCGCCGAGCGCGCCGAGCAAGGTACTTCCCTTTCATTGTATATTCTTGCGATTTCGTCTGGAGTATGAACTCTTGATCTAACATCCCTTTTTCCTAGAGAAACTCCCGTACCAGTGGCGTCAAACACTGCAGGATGTGACTATTATTGTCCCGTTGCCAGAACCCACGCGCGCAAAGACGCTTTGCGTTGAGATCAAGAAGCGCCACATTCTGGCCAAGTCACTACTAGCTCCGTCAGATGCGGCCCCGTTCATTGAGGGCGATCTTTTTAACGACGTGGTTGTGGATGAGAGTACATGGTCGGTAGTCGACGGCCGCGAGCTAAGCATCACGCTTGAGAAGGTGAACACCCAGGAGTGGTGGCCACATGTCGTGACCGGCGCACCCAAGATTGACGTCCGCCGCATTGCGCCCGAAACATCACGCCTCAGCGAGCTGGATTCCGAAACACGCGCTACAGTTGAGAAGATGATGTTCGACCAGAAGCAACAGCAGATGGGTAAGCCCACAAGCGAAGAGATGCGCAAGCAGGAGATACTTAAAAAGTTCCAGGCACAACACCCGGAATTGGACTTTAGCCAGGCAAATATCGAAATGTAAAAGCTGTGTAAACCATGCCTGATATTGAGAGTTTGTATAAACCAATTGATTTTATTTACATGATATCTTGTTTATATAGCATTTGGAATTCTCATAGTCATCGTCTCTACAGATTTTTTTTTTTTTTTTTATATAATTTTAGTTTACTTTTAAGCCAGCTCACGCCCAAACTTTTAAATTTTCTCAATAAACATGAGTAAGTTAGTTCTCCACACAATGGGGGCGTGT
>Ga0160505_101000_pt1 | contig 14057 bp, 10 predicted proteins | sample DIDeMG_FD_108225 | JGI IMG/M metagenome (GOLD analysis project Ga0160505, IMG submission 108225) | Enriched chicken feces microbial communities from UW Madison campus, WI, USA - DID2874_E49_Stillage MG | ecosystem: Host-associated > Birds > Digestive system > Large intestine > Fecal ... | reverse complement strand
GTCTCATAGAGACAAATGCTTTTGAAATTTCATGTCTTCTTTGTATGTCATTCTGTTTTGTAATTTTGTATGTAACTATTTGATGTAAGGACAATAAACTGATTATCTATCTATCTATCTTCTTTGTATATCGATTTGTTTGTAAGTTTGTATGTAACCATTTGATTTAAGGACGATAAACTGATTATCTATCTATAATGCACGCTGATACTGCTACCTTGAAAGTCTCATAGAGGCAAATAGTTTGAAATTCATGACTTTGTATGTCATTTTGTTTCATGAGTTTGTACCTATTTTGTGTAAGGACAGTAAACTAATCATCTAAATTATCTATCTGTTTTAGGAAATTTAGTAGACCTTTTGTTAGGGCCTGTAAACAGAATCTCTATTTAGAATTGCATTTCATTCGGAAACACTTGTCTAGATGGCAATGGTCAAGTGGAGAGCCCAGGAGATATTTGAAGCTTCGCCATTTCATGAAGCCGAGTTCTTCGTATATTATTTTGTTACATGAATTGGTATGTAGCTCGTAGATGTTACATCAATACACAGACTTTTCAATCATGGAAAATATATAAAGAACCAAGAATTTCCGAGGCCGTTGACCATTATTACTCCGAAGCAGGATCTTCGATACTAATAACTAATCTCTAATTCGGAAAAATGATGTGATATCTCGTACTCAAGTGTTGAGTTACTAGCCATGCAACCATCTCTGAGGTATTGCAAGTTGTCATGTAGTAGATAATAGATTCAGTTGCTTGAAATAACCAGGAAAAACGGCAGCAACAAAAAAAAACAACCCAATACCTAAATAACATGTTGTGGAATCTTCAGTAGGGTTTAGTAATTGAACACAAATGAAAGTCTGCAGAGCAAATCAACTAGACAAGTAAAACTCAGCTGAGTTCATATCCATATCTATTTAGATCTTTCTGTCTCTACTACTAATGTTTCTTTCAGAACGATGCCTATTCTCGTGTCTCTGGCTATTGCTGCTACTCTTATAATGCCGACTGTGACGAGATTTGTGAACCCTGTGCCCATCTCTATCGCGTTCCTTGTCTTTGTTGTGCTCGTGTCTATGTCTTCTGGTCCTGCTGCTAGACTTTTTTCCGGGATTGGCTGCTGACTGGTGTGACTTGTTATGCTCACGCTCATACGCCTCGGTGGCGGCGACACCGCGTAGCATCCCTGCGAGGGGATCCAGCTCGGCCTTAGACCGTGCGTAGCGCGAATCTCCCTGCAAGTTGCGGTGTAGCTTGCTCTCTTGATATCCAGGGCCTTGGAAATTAGGAATCATTGAGCTGCTGACATTGTCGTGGCTGCTGTCAGCTCGTGCCACACCTTGAGAATGTTGGCCAAGAAGAAGCGAAACCACGCTACCATTCTCGCCATATTCAAACTGTACATCCCTATTGCTGGTTTTATCACTGTAGCTACGTCTGCTACTGTTGTGGTCAAAATTAGTGCTGGAGGCTGTAGCATTCTGATCAGGTTCTTTGCGACTGGAGTAATGACCATTTGAGTCATCTTCATGAAGACGTTTAAGCTCATCAAGTTCAAAAGCACCAACATCGCTCAGACCTGTCCAATTGCCACTTGCTGAGCGGTCAGTGGCCCTGCTACCACTCTCAATGCCACCGCGGGCAGGACCCCGCAATGCTGCAAGTTTTTCCCGCTTCAGATGGGTGCGTTCAGCTTCTGCGCGCTTTGCTGCCGCCGCCTCATCGTGTCGCACTCGTTCCACGTTGCGGGCGTTGTGTACATGGTAGGACTTGTGCTTGAGCAGGTTAAGTGGCATCTCGGCTGAACTGGTTCGAAAGGGAGTACAAGTCGAGTTTGTGGTTCTCTCGTACAGTGTCTGGAAAAAAAGGGCCGAGATCAACAACGCATGTGGCAAGTGGGACTCCAAACTTGGGCAGCTAGTATCACATGATAAAGCAGGTTATGGGTCAGCATAATATGGGGTCATTTTCTTTATTTTACTTGGCGGGAAATTGGACACCGAGCCAAAGTAGCACCCAGCACCCTAGAAATACTGATAGAGCCTATGATAATAATAAAAGTAACAATACGATACTAGATTTGGTATAATATCATTATTCAACCAGATGTACACCAGCTTCCAAAGAAGCCACTATCTGCAGCATTTGCGACCTAAAAGTCGCTTAGTGTTTCTTCGTACCACTTCATTATTTCATTAATTTACAAAATTCATTGCACCCAAGACTATAGTCAGTACATCTCAATATTATTAGCCGACAACTAGTTATTGCCTTAATAAAAATGTAGATGTTATGCAAGGTTGGCTAAGTGCTATTTACTCCCAGGAGCGCGAAAGACAGACTCCTTCAATTGATTGAACATCAAGACCTTCTAGAGACGAATCATCATAAACATCCCAGGCAGCGCTGCCGGTGTTTGGTGCCGTCAATGAGCCACCATTATCTACCCAGCGTGGTCGCGAAGACTCGCGGGATGAGACATTCGATGGCGGGTTCATGACAGAAGATGCAAGAGAGTCAACGGATGACCGATGGAAAAGTGCGTGCTGTATATAGCTAGGGGCCTCTGCGCGACCGCGCTCGCGTTGCAGACGACGATTATATAGCCGCCGCCAGTGTTCATCTTCGCCCGGTGTAAATCCCTCCGCAGTCCGCTTCAGGTCCAACGGCGGAGGTGTGTTGTCCACCGAGCCCAGACTCAAAATATGGTCAAAACTGGGAGATGCAGACTCGACACTACTATAATATCCGTTTGTAATGGCCTGCTCAAGTATGCGCCGATGTGAAGGTTGTGCTTTAACAAACTCAAAGTCTGGTGGCACCGGTGATTTACAAAAGTAGTCGTCAAAGTCATCTGCTGCAGCTTGACTGCCACGTAGTTTTTGATAACTAGAAGTCTCCATGCGTTGTATGGTTGTCGCGGCCCTTTTGTTATCTACAGTCTCCTCCACTATAAGTTCGAGGAGCCTCACAATATGGGAGTCTTCAGGGTCGAATTTGCGACAAAACTCGTCAAACCCATACGTATTATCCGGCGCTTCACGATTAAGGAATCGTGTACTGGCTGAATCATGGCTAGTGTGACTACTGCTGCTTCTTGAAGACAGGGTGCTAGTATGAGTGCTGGAGTTGCTTGTGATGGTGCTGCTTTTGCCCGTACCGTACACTGTAGTGTGAGACGACGCAGGCGATGTAAGACGATTATGCTCTTGGGTATCAAAAGAGGTCAAAATATGGGACGGAGATATCACGTCAGGTTGATGTTGGTAGTTGTGGCTGTGTTTTTGGTTTTCGTTGTGTGGCTCAGATATTGTTTTTCCCTTGCTTTGCTTTTTCACCAAGCTGCGGATAACCTGGAGTTTCTGCAGTAAGGTGTACTCTGCAGGAGATATCGTCACCGTAACGGCATCATCAGCCGGCGATATTGGTAAAGGTTCCATGGAAAATATACAGAGGGATAGTAGTAACGAATATGCGGATCTTTTAGTGACCCTCTTGGGCTGGCAATGTGTCAAATTAAACAATAAAAAGGAAACCACTGCGTGCTGCTGTTTTTTTTTTCAAAGGAGCGAAAATTTCTGGTTTTAAACGTTTTCTTTGCTTTTTCCTATTTGCCAGCTGACTCAGCACGGTTGCAAGATAAGAAGATAAGAACCGGGTTTGCAAATCCACGCTAGCCGAATAAGGACTCCAATTAAACCAGCCGCACTGATTGGTCAATGGTCGTGCCTGATTTTTAAGGCAAAAGACGGTGCTGCAACAGCCATGTAGTGTATCACATGGCTATCAATGATGGCTGCTACCTCACAGGTTCAATTTGACTAATCACAAGGCAAAAAAAAAAATATTAATAGTGGTATATAATTATTACAAAACAGCTGAATTAACATGTAATTCCTTCACAATAAAGTATGATATATTCATGAATATAAGTTAAATAGATGATTTATGAAAAATATGGGCCCCTCTGTAACCTATCAGGCCTCCCCGCGATTGATCACAGAATAAAAGGGACTTTAATCGACTTTGATCTCGCTGTAGATGCGGCGAGTGAAGAAGAAACTGCTCAAAAATCCTACGGATCCCGTCAAAATAAACATAATGAACGAAATCAGCAAGCTGTATCCAATATAAATTGCATACGAAGCAAAGCTCTTCAGCTGCAGAGACCGGTAAAGGTAGACCAGTGCGTACAAAAAGATATAGAAACTCGACGCACCTGCAGCAACGAATGAGCGCCACTGCCAATGGTAGTTCTCATTCTTAAGCAGGAAATAAGTGAGAAGGACAGTCACAGCGCTGGTCGTCAGCAGCATCAGGCCATAGTACACAAACAGAAAGCCAAACATGTAGTACAACTTGTTTAGCCAAAGAGAGTTGTAGATGTAGTACAGCTCAACAGAGATGGCTCCAAATGGCAAAATACCAGCCAAGAGCGTCGACGTGATCTTGTTAAGAGACTTGGGCTGCTGTGGGATTTGGCGCGGGATCTGATTGGTGCGCACAGGGAACTTGAATGGGTCTTTCTTAAAAGCAACGAAACTGCCCACGCACGAGAGTGGCACAGAAATAACAAACCAGATAAGCACAGTAGCCAGCATTGTGCCAAAGGGAACCGCACCTGAAGAGTGGGTGAAAATAAGGAAGAAATTGAGCAGTAAGAAGACTGCAAAAATAATGCCAGGGACAAGTAGCGGGGTGACTATTGCCAGAAGCTTAAAGGACTCACCGCCAAAGGTCTTGTAGAAGGTGGCAGACGTGTAGCCGCCAATAGAGCCCAAGAAAATGTACAAAATCAAGACAACAGTGGTCAAAGAGCCGCGGTTAGAGGGAGACAGCAAGCCTAGAAGAGAAAAACTGAGAGTGATTCCAGACATGACGATAAGCTGCGCACCACTACCCAAAAAGACAGACAAAAGTAATTTATGACTTGGTGCTCTGAAAACGTCACCATGGATAAGCTTCCAACCACTGTCCTCCTGGACTTCCTCGTTGAGATCAATTTCATTGTACTGAGAAATGTCTTTACGAACACCTCTGAGAAGAATGGTAGCAACAAGACCGACAAGGAAAACCGCAATAGTAGCCGAGTTGATCAATGAAAACCAGTGGATGCTTGGATTAAAGACATGAAGATACTTGTCCCAACGTGTAGCCCAAATGTTTGGCGACTCAGTCCAAATTACTGAGTACGTGTAGGTGACGTCAGTCTTGTCGTCAGCCTTTAGCAGAAATTTTTCCTCACTGTCGCAGCTTTTGGCGTTCTTAGCCATGGACTTGGGCGAGACAAGCACGCCGACAACACGATATTTGCCATTTGTGCTTTGGTGGTACTCAATGTTGATATCGTAGTGATTGTGTAAATAGACATTATCGTCAGTGACTTCACCGAGCGGGAAGCCCACGCTGTAAAACGGCTCGCCAGTTTGGGAGTCTTGGTACTTGACTCCAGAGGCGGGGAGTCCGTCAACAATCCAGTTCATCTGATAGTTGGCAAAGATCGTACCAAGAAGGAAAGAGTTTGTAACGACAGAGTTTTGGGTTTTGCAAAGGGTTTTGCAGGTCTCGTTCTTGAGCATGAATAACTCAAACGGCGAGTTGTAGATGCGGTCTCCAAACAAAATCGAGCCAATTGACTCGCTCTGGCTCTTAGGACCACCTTCTGGTCGGCAAAAGTTGAGAATTTCATTGTAATAGTCGTAAGAGAAAATCTCCCGGGAGTGGCTATGGCCAACATCACTGTCGCTGTAACCGGGAGTAATAGTGTTGACAAAAAGCGGTACCTGCTGGTCGGGATCGTAGTCAGTAGGTGCCACACCTGGCAAATAAAAAGCATTGGCTAGGCCAAGGCAAGTGCTAAGAAGTACTAGCGAAGAAAGCATGGCAGCGATGGGGTTAATTGTGGAGTCGATATCGAGAAAGGAGGAGGTAACAAGAGACGAAGCTTTTGCTTAGCCATTGACACTGACCACGTAGTCAAAATGTTGTGGGTTAGGGCGGGTACCGTTTAACTCGGACCGCACCACGGTAGTCCGGTGAAAGCTACGTTACTATGTACATTCTGAGAATAAGCATCATCAGCTAAAAAGAAACATATTTTCGCTTGTTTCGGGCGCCGCAAGTGGACCCCGGCGCGGGGAGCCGGTATTCTGCCCTAACCCTAGACAAAGCATCCGTTTTCTTGAGAGTGCACCTGTCAGTACCCACGCTTTAATTATAGAACCGATCGACAGATACCATTAGAACCCGGCCACAAATAGCCTCTTCTCTCGGCGCTCACGACACACTTTTTGGTCATCCATGACTTTTGACGTCCAAGCCAGTGCACGCGAATGTAGAGGTCTGCTTTCCAGCGCCTTTGCACCGCACATCTCCATTACTGCTTCTCAAGATGCCGAGGATCTATGCAAAGCCATGGGCTTTGCTGGCCTGCAAGACTTGCTCCGCCCGTTCGGTGACAAAGTCTCAGGCAGAGTGACTGTACGCGATTCTCAGGCTGCAAGCAATACGTTTGAGGACTTTTCCGTGCGCTTTACGCCGACTGTCAAACCCGCTAGCCAGATGCCTAAAAAAGAGGTTCCGCTTAGCCCTGGGTCGTTTCATTCATTTACCAACAGCAGCTATACACTGTACCAAAAAACGCGCCTTGAAGAAAGTATTGCGCAGCTTTTACTGTCTAAGCCTGATTCTTTGCGCCACGATGCCATTTACCAGGCCCTTTATAAAAAGTTGATATTCACCATGCCAGTATCGCCGTACGAAACATTCAGTCACCCAGTTGCTGGCATCATTGCAATTTCGTCAAACAACCATCAACCTATAGAGACACTGTCAATGCTGTATAATCAAAGCAGCGACCCACCAGAGTATATCAATAAGGAATATCTGCGCTACTATGTACTCATTCACGACGAGCAGAGCGACTTGGCACAGTCAATTGCATTATTTGAAAAGATGAAGCGGCACTTTGGTTTGCAGTGCCACATGATACGAGTCAACCGGACTAAGACGGACGACGCATCTGTGGTTGACCACCCGCCGTCGCAATGGGCCAAGTATGAGGACAATGACGAAATTGAGGGTGCGTCGGAGGGGCCCGTACAACAGCTACACGCCGAAGATCATGAGTCGTTGCGCAACATGGTTCGCGAGCTAGTTGTTCAGAGCGTGATCCCATTTATGGAACGATGCATTAATACCTGGAATGATCAGATTGCGTCCTCTCGCCGCAGTTTGACAGGCCGCTTTTTTGGCGCATCACGCAAGTACTTTACGAGTTCGGCCAAGTCGGCTGGCAACTATAACTCAACTACTCTCACCTATCCGGCACTGTCACCTGAGGCTCAGCTCCGCAAACTGGCAGACTTTGCATTTATGCTGCGAGATTACAAATTTGCATTTTCCATCTATGAGTTGCTCAAGCGCGACTTCCAGACCGATAAAGCGTGGGGATATCTTGCCGGCACCCAGGAAATGTGCGCAGTAAGCTATCTATTGTCGCCGGATGGACTGTCACTGAGTGTCAAGTCGCGTGTTGATATCATTGAGTCGATGATGGAGCTAGCAACTTATTCTTACATCTCGCGTAGTGGCATGCCCACGTACGCGTTACGGTGCATTTTAATGTGTGCTGAACTCATGTGCACAACGCGGTCGCCGACAGCTGCTTCTGAGGGCTCCGCAAGATGGATTCTTAAGGCGTTGAACGAGAAGCTTGTTGGCCCACTTGGCAGTGCTATTCTACTTGAACGTGTGAGCAACTGTTACAGCTGTCACAGCGCGATAGCCCACTCCAATTATGCCGATTCAGCAGCCAAAGCTGCAGCAAACGGTAACCAGAGTACAGTTGGCACCAAGAATACACGAGATCGTAAGGCTGCATTCTGGATGCTTCTCGCGGCGCGTGAATGGGCAGCGTCCGGGGAGGAGCGACTACCGGAGGTCAGTGACTGCATTGCCGTATCACAAGAAACATACGGGGACTTGGCCTGGGCACAGGCAGATGATGTGCTGCTAGGGAAACTAAAAAAGATTGTTGAAAGCAAGCATGGTGTTTCAGCCGAACCGTTGGAGAATAAGGAAGAGCTTGGAAAGGATCGATTGGCAGCAGCGTTGCCAATAACAGATACGCGCGAGACAGCAACGGAAACTTCGAGCATAGAGAATACAGATGCACCAGTTACGCTAGTAAATACTGAGGCAGATGTAAAGCCAGCATTGCCCGACCACTCTGAGACCCTCACGACAACAGTAGCCGATCTAAAACTTGACGGCACCGAGAGCAGCAGCAATTGACCTCACACCGTAGTTAGACAAATATTTTTCACTAATACCATCAAAATTCTCACTGTCATATAAACATATGTATACAAAAATTAACATCCTGTTTTGGATGCAGGTTCCGAACGCTGCTTTTCGCATCACGGGATCAACATACTACAATTGGCGGTACAAGCCCAGTATCAATATGGCTGAGTCAGTAATTAGTCACAATCAAGCGTTTGATGCCTTATCAGGGTTATCAGACGAGGATGCTGGCGCGGTAACAATACTGAGGATATAAAAGCAGCGCCTACCCTCTAGGATCTCTCGAGACCCTTTTGGTGACGAAGCTATGATGTCAAACGTTCTAAAAAATACGTGTTATAAGTGAGTATGCTTTGTTTTAGACGATACCGGTTTACCAAAATCTTTTCGAGACACTTTTCCTAACCGCAGTGCCGTAGATGTGGGAACATTGGCCACTTTGCTGACGATTGCACCCATTCAACCCGGTTATGCTACAATTGCAAGGAACCTGGTGAGTGAGTCCCTGGCGTTCATTACCAATTTGTACTAACATCACTTAGGCCATGAGTCTAACGCATGCCCGAAGCCCAAATCTAGCATCGCCAAGCAGTGCTACAAATGCAAGACTGTAGGGCACATCCAGTCCGAATGCCCAAACACCACGCTAGCAAGCATTCCTCGTCGTGAATCCTTTGGTGTGAACACAGTGCAGTGTTTCAATTGTGGCCAGGTTGGACATGTATTTAAACAGTGCCCACGTCCACAGATTGTTGCGGTTGGTGCGTCTGTTTATCCCGTTGACTATCAGCATGGTGTTCCCATGATAAGCCCATACTACATGTATGGCCCTCCATCTCCACAGTATGGCGGTGCGTATACCGGATACTTTGATCTGAACATTCCCGGAATTCCGGGTTTGCAAATCATGCATACAGGCCCTATTTGCTACTCCTGCGGCGCATCGGGCCACAAGGTAAGATAAAGTGCCGTGTATTAAATCGATATCGAGCTATGGCTAGTATTATTCATATATTTGATAGCTCACTAACTGAATTTTACAGAATACAGAGTGCAAGGTTCATCCAATGGCCAAAAAAGGTCATCAAACTTCACGCTCTCGCGAGTATCACCGCTCTCGCGGAGCCACCTTGTCGTCCAAGTCTTCAGGTTCTGCAGACGAGCCAGTGGCCAAAAAAACCAGAGATATCCTGCCCCGGTCGGTCTCTTGACCTTGTGAGCAGCACACCGCGTACACCACAGCAGAATTCGCTGCTGCCTCAATTAAAAACCATTTACCACAGCGTTTGTGCCACATATATAAAAAGCTGCATATGCCTCGAACATTTTCTACTTCTACCAATTGCTTTTTTTTCTTTCTTTTCTGTAGTCTATGTATTTTAAAAATAGTTTCCAGCTGAATCACTGACATTGTGAGCTTGTGTTTTATTTTCATTACTATCATCAATTTATTTTTGCTATGTCTAGACGAACTACAGCGGCAACAGCAGAGCCCACGCCTGCTCCACAGGCAACCGGAGAGGAAGAAGGAATTGATTTAAACCTGGAAATAGTACAGGTAGAAGAGCTCCAGAATCACGGTATTAACATGAGTGATATTCAGAAGCTCAAGAGTGCTGGCGTTCACTCAGTCTCAGTATAAAAATTTACTGACTTATCTTATGAATCTTGTGTTAACTTGAAGCAGACTGTGCTTTCCACCACGCGGCGCAACATGATAAAAATAAAGGGCTTAAGTGAGATAAAGGTAGAAAAGATCAAGGAAGCCGCCAAAAAAATTATGAATGTGGGGTTTGTTACAGCGACCGATCAGGCCGACATTCGCAAAAGAGTGGTGTCAATTTCGACGGGGTCAAAGAATTTTGATGACATACTTGGCGGTGGTATCCAAACTATGAGTATCAGTGAGGTGTTTGGAGAGTTTCGCTGTGGCAAGACACAGCTTGCACATACACTGTGTGTTATTGCACAGCTCCCGCGTGCTATGGGAGGCGCCGAAGGAAAGGCTGCATACATTGATACTGAAGGAACTTTTCGTCCTGAAAGGTAATAATAAGCACCCTTGAGATTTCATTATAAAATCACAATCTGCTGATAAAAAGGAAATAATTTGCATCAACTAATCTTTGTTTTTTATTTTGCTCTAGAATCAGCAAGATTGCAGAGCGTTTTGGTGTTGACCCAGGAATTGTGCTTGATAATATTGCTTACGGTCGAGCGTTAAACAGCGAACACCAAATGGAGTTGATAGAGGAAATTGGCAGCAACTTTACGGAAGGTACATTCCGACTTCTTATAATTGACTCAATAATGGCCCATTTTCGTGTAGATGTGAGTGTTTGCGCAGCAATGACCTCAAGCTCTTTAGTTGCTTAAGTATGGCTAATATAAAGCAGTATTCCGGTCGCGGCGAGCTCAATGAGCGTCAACAACGGTAGGACAAAATACAGGCACATAATGGACTTATAAAACTACTTGCTAATTGAAATAGGCTCAATCAGATGCTGGGACGTCTAAACAGGTTAGCTGAGGAATACAACATTGCTGTGTTTTTGACAAATCAGGTGCAGTCCGACCCCGGAGCGTCTGCATTGTTTGCCGCCGCCGACGGTCGCAAGCCGTAAGTTCCGATCTGGAGTTAAAATTGAAGTTTTGTATTGTTAACTTGTTGTTATAGGATTGGCGGCCATGTTCTTGCCCATGCATCCGCCACCAGAATCCTTCTAAGGTAAGTGAAGAGAACTCCACCAGGAAACTTCATTTATAACTAATATAGAGCGACACAGAAAGGGAAGAGGAGAGGAGCGTGTTGCAAAACTCCAGGACAGCCCCGACATGCCTGAGTCTGAGTGTACATACGTTATAAGCGAGGGGGGTATCGCAGATCCGGCTTGATCAGCTCATTCCGGCGTTTCAATGGCTAGACACCGTGAGGTCATGTTTAAGAATTATATTAGTACATAAAAATATATATCACCTACAGTTCTACTTAGTAGATGCCACGATAGATTCCGTCGGCGACGCGAACAACATCAACCATCTCTTCCACATCATGTACACGCACAATGTCGGCACCGCCCTGCACAGCAGCAGTAATGGTGGCAGCAGTACCAAACACACGGGCTTCCGGGGCCCGGACCTCTGTGCCTTTGCCGGCGACCAGAGTGCCAATAAACTTTTTGCGCGAGGGAGCGACCAGCCAGGGGAGACCCGAAAACTCGTCCTTGAGGGCCCTGAGATTACGCAGGATTGCAAGGTTGTGTTGCAGGTTCTTGGCAAAGCCAAGACCAGGGTCAAGGATAATCTGCCAGCGATTAATGCCATGGTTCTTGACCGCGTCTTGCACGCGTTCACCGAGCTCGGCAGCCACGGCAGCAATCACGGCCTCATCCGAGTTGGGCAACGGCACAGTGGCATCGTGTGCAGTCTCTTCTGTCACTGGGTAATGGTAGTCTGCCAGTGAATTCATGGTATCGGGAGTTCCACGTGTGTGGTTGAGAATGATGGGCACATCAAGCTTCTTGACGGTGGGCAGCATGGCTGCGTCAAGTTGGCCAGCAGAAATGTCGTTGATGATATCGGCACCAGCTTCCACCGCGGCCTGAGCAACCTGTGCACGGTATGTGTCAATCGAGATCACAATCTCGGGGAACTTGGCACGCACCGCCTTGATGACCGGAACAACGCGGGCAATCTCCTCCTCAGCTGACGGGGCCGTCGCACCAGAGCCTGGGCGGGTAGACATGCCACCAATATCGAGAATCTTGGCGCCATCGGCAATAAGCTTCTCAGCGTGTGCAATGGCCTTAGACACGTCCTTTTCATCGTAATGCTTACCACCGTCAGAAAACGAGTCCGGAGTAACGTTAACAATGCCCATGACGAGAGTATGCGAACGATCGGCGTCAAACACAAGAGGCGCCTTGCCACGCAGAGGAACAACAGATTTAAGTGCGTTCGACTTTTGCACCTCGGGGTCTGGGTCTGAGATCTGCTCAAGATGTGAGTAGAATGTCTCGGCGGTCAACGGATGGATTGCGGTCGACGGCACGAGCTGCGTCAGTGGTTTGAGCACAAACGTTCTTGAAAGCATACCAACATGCGGGATCATCAGTTTAGGGGGCTTATTGAACACAATGTCATCATACAAGATGATATCAAGGTCAATGCTGCGTGGACCGTTTTCAATCTCCTTAACGCGCTGGAACGCATTGTACTCAATATCTTTGAGCGCATCAAGCAGCTCGAGAGGCTTGAGCGAGGTCTCGGTTTTGAAAACGCCATTGTAAAACTTGGGCTGGTCAAGAACATACATGGGATCTGACTGAAAGATACTGGATGTATCGACAACGGTGATTCCACGCTTAGCAAGTTCAGTCACAGAGCGTTCAATGTTGGCGAGGGATTCACCGACATTGCTGCCAAATGCAATAAAGGCAGTGTGCTTGTCACCCTCACGAAACTCTTCGACAGTATCGGGAAACAACGGAGTTGATACAGCTCCGTCAGGTTGCTTGACAATTTCCGTTGACGTCAGGTTTCCACTCTCGAGCTCGGCAAGGTACCACTTGCGCGTGCGCGTGACTTCAACACCAGCGGCCTCCGCAAAAGTCAAAGCCGAGGGCTTCTCGGCACGTACAGTAACCTTCTCTACGCCGAATGAACAGATGACTTCTGCGATGGATGTGACAAAGGCCTCAACAGTCTTGTAGCTCGAATCTTCGACGTGGTCAGTGACAATTTGCACAACTTGGCGGAAATCGTATGCGTTTGAGAACTGCGGGTAGTTGACGGGCTTGACGAGACTGAGATCCAAAATGACATTCTGCTTGTGCAAACGCTCAACAGTGTTGACACCAATAATAGTAACAAGGCGAAGCTTGTGGATCTTGACCAAATCGACCTCGCCCTCAACGGCCACAACTTCATACGGAGTTTTGGTGGCCAGATGGTTAGTAGGTTGCTTGTCAGCGCGTTGACGGACAATAATGATCTCAGATGCTTCAGCACGAAGCAGGGCACGGGGCTTCTTGACCTGAATCTTTGCCCACTGACCACCGACCGAGTCACCGAGTACGACCTGGGCGACACGCTCGGCGATATGCTCAAGCGACTTGAACTTTGATGATTCGACCATCTTGGACACATTGCGCGTGATGACAGCATAATTGAGCGAGTAAGTGAGGTGATCTGTGCTACCAGCGCGTGCGACACTAGTACGCAACCAGATCGAAATGGTTACAGGCTGAGGCTCGGGTCGGTGCCAGGCGTCGACGCCGGTCAGAGCCTTAAGGGACAGATCACGGACAAATACGAGATCCTTGCGGGCGGCGCCAGATTCGAGAATAGCCTTACGGGTGGGGCCAACAGTAAGTTGTTGCATATTGGAGTTAGAAGATGCCGATGAAGCGGGCGGAGGTACACGGGAACTAAGGGACTTTTGTAATAGAAGCGGGACGGCGCGTGAGTAGAATGGATAAGACTGTCTTAGCAATGACCGGGGAGCCGAGCGCAAAAACCGAAAAGGAATGGAAAGCGACACTTTGGTTAAAAGAAAGCGGGGGATCTGATATGAACGAGTACAAGCGTAGCAGCAGGCATGCAGTCAAGACTGGCGATCGGTGATAACAGTGAAATTTGAAGAAGAGAAATCCTCGGGGTTTTATCTTTTTTTTTGGAGGAGGGCTTTTTTTTTTTTTTTTTTTTTTTTTTTTTTTTTTTTTTGTGTGTTTTTTTTTTTTT
>Ga0160505_100999_pt1 | contig 14067 bp, 12 predicted proteins | sample DIDeMG_FD_108225 | JGI IMG/M metagenome (GOLD analysis project Ga0160505, IMG submission 108225) | Enriched chicken feces microbial communities from UW Madison campus, WI, USA - DID2874_E49_Stillage MG | ecosystem: Host-associated > Birds > Digestive system > Large intestine > Fecal ... | reverse complement strand
TGCTGGCGTTGAACGCGACCATCGAGGCGGCCCGGGCCGGGGAAGCGGGCAAGGGCTTCGCCGTCGTGGCCGGGGAGGTCAAGGAGCTGGCGCAGGAGACCGCCAAGGCCACCGAGGACATCGCGCGCCGGGTCGAGGCGATCCAGCACGACACCGGCGCCGCGGTGACCGCCATCGCGGAGATTTCACAGATCATCGCCTCGATCAACGACTACCAGCTGACCATCGCCAGCGCGGTGGAGGAGCAGACCGCGACCACCACGGAGATGTCCCGGTCGGTGGCCGAGGCCGCCTCCGGGTCCGGGGAGATCGCGCACAACATCACCGGCGTGGCGTCGGCCGCCGACGCGTCGACCCAGAGCGTGCAGCAGATCGGTGCGGCGGTCAGCGACCTCGCCCGGATGTCCGCCGACCTGCGCGCCGCGACCGCGACGTTCGTGTACCGGGGGAGCGAGCGGCCGCGCTCGGCGTGAAGTGACCGGCGGCGGATCACGCCGGGCGCTCGGGGACCGTCGTTCCCGGGACGTCCGGCGCGATCGTCGCGTCGCTCGCTCGCCGGGGACTCAGCGCCCGGGCACCCGGACCTGGCGCGACGCCGGGACACCCAGCGCCAGCCGGGCGCCGACCTGGTCCGCCAACGTCACCGCGATCCTGCGCTGCTCGGTGGTCGGTCGGACGTGCTGGGTCGACGAGGTCAGCACGAACCTGCCCTGCTCGGTGCCGGCGTGCTCGACCGGCAGCACGATCAGATCGTCGGTCGGCAGCCCGTGCCGGTCCACGTCGACCCGGTTGCCGCGCTGGGTGACCGCACCGTCCCGATGCATGAGGGTCGTCGACCGGGCGCGCCGATCGGCGCCCTCGAACCGGCAGTCGTCGACGCCGAGCAGGTCGGTGATCCGCTCCGCCACCCGTGCGACCAGCACGTCGGGTGAGGTATCCGGGAGCGCGACCAGATCCGCGGTGCTCAGCACGCCGTCGAGGTAGCCGGCGCGACGACTCGCTCGGTCCTGCTGACGACGACCCCACAGGGCCACCTCGGTCACCACCAGGCCGACGACGAGCAGCAGCACGGCGATCTCGACCTCGTCGCGGTCGAACACGGTGAAGCTCCACCGCGGCTCGGTGAGGAAGAAGTCGAACCACGCGCTGGCCGACACCGCCGCCAGGACGCCCGCGGTACGGAGTCCGGAGGCCGCAGCGCCGACCACGACCAGCGTCAGCACCAGCGCGCCCACCGCCGCAGTCACGTGGTCACCGGCCAGATGCAGGGCCCCCGCGGCGACCAGTGGCACGATGAGGGCGAACGCGACGATCGCGCTCTGCCGTCCTTGGTGCCGCGCATCCCGACCGGTGTGCTGCCCCGACTCGTTCTCCACCATGGCGTGCCTCCATCGGCTCCGACGGACGGTGCCGTGGCCGGTCGAGGCGACCGGGTCGAACGGAGCGTCCTGCCTCGATCAGACACCCGCGACAGCGCGACGGAGCCAGTCCTGACGTCTTCCGTGCGGCAGGACGGCGCATGCTCACGATTCCCTAACGGTGGCGCCGCCCGGTCTCGACGTGACGCTCCAGCGCCTCAGCTTCCGTTCGGTCCGTCGAGCGCGGAGACCATCGACGCCGCCGGCCCGCCGACGAGGTGACGGGAGAACGCCTGCGGCGTCGTGGGCCGCCCGAGCGCCCAGCCCTGGGCCGAGTCGCACCCCAGGTCCGCCAGCAGCGCGAAGGTCGCGTGGTCCTCCACCCCCTCGGCGACGACGTGCATGCCCAGCGCGTGCCCGAGCGCGACGGTCGAGCGCAGGATCGCCGCGCACACCGAGTCGGTGGTCGCTGGGGCGACGAACGTACGGTCCACCTTCAACACGGTGAACGGCAGCCGTCGCAGGTAGTTCAACGAGCCGTAGCCGACCCCGTAGTCGTCCACTGCCAGCTGCACACCCAGCGTGGCCAGTGCCCGCAGCGTCCGCTCCCCGCGCGGCACGTCGCGCATCGCCATCGTCTCGGTGACCTCCAACGTGAGGGCGGAGGCGGGCAGGGCGTGCCGGTCGAGCGCGGCGCGAACGTCGTCCACCAGCCGCGGGTCGTGCAGGTCGTGGGCCGAGACGTTGACGGCGACGGTGAACTCGGGCGAGCTCTCCCGCCAGGTCGCACACCACCGCAGAGCGGTGTCGATCACCGCGAGCGTGACCGGGCGGATCAGACCGGTCCGTTCCGCGGCGGGCACGAACGCGGCGGGTCCGAGCAGCCCGTGCACGGGGTGCCGCCACCGGACCAGCGCCTCCGCGCCCATCACGTCGTGCGTGGCGACGGAGGTGACCGGCTGGAACTCGACCACGAGCTCGCCGCGCTCCACCCCGCCGACCAGGTCGTGCAACAGAGCGGCACCGGCCGGGCCGCCGTCGCCAGTCGCGGCGGGCAGATCGGTGGCGATGCGCTGGGTGCGCCCGCGGGCCGCTCCGAGAGCGACCTCGGCGCGCTCCGCCAGACGACCCAGCGTCGCGTCCTGCTCGGGGGAGACGGCCACGCCGATGGCGGCACCGGTGACGACGCTCATCCCGCTGACGGAGAACGCAGTGCCCAGACGAGCGAGGATCCGCGCCGCCAGGGCATCCGCCTCGGTGTCCTTGGTGTCACCGCTCACCCACACCGAGATCCCGAACAGGTCCCGGTTCATCCGCGCCGCGAGGGCGTGCGGGGGAGCGACATCGGCCAGGTCGCGTGCGACGGCGCGGAGCATCTCGTCCGCCCACCGGTGCCCGAGCGTCTCGACGACATCGCGGTACCCGTCCAGACCGATCAGCAGCAGCGCCGGTCGTGCGTCCTCGGCGACGCCCTCCGCCCGGCTCCCGATGTGCTGGTCCAGGCCGGCGGCATTGGAGAGACCGGTCAGAGGATCGGTGACGGCGTCCCGGGCGAGTCGGCTGTTCGTGGCCCGCAGGTCGCCGAGCACGCCCCAGAACCGGGTCATCATCGCGACGACCATCAGCACCCCGATCGTGCAGACCTCCACGACGGGGATCGGCCCGCCGGACAGGTCGGACACCACCAAGGTCAGCGGGACCACGCTCGCCGAACCGGCCATCAGCACGAAGTGCGTCCCGCCGAGCTCGGTGCCGGGGGCGAGCGGCCCGCCGTCGTGCACCGCCTGTCGTCGGGCTGCCTCGGCGAGGAGGACGTACCCGACCAGCCACAACGGGTCCAGGAGGGACAGCTGGTCGGCGCGCACCTGCCAGGTCTGACCGACCTGGAAGAGCAGGTCCGCGATCAGGATCGTCGAGACCGCGATCACCACCAGGCGGTAGGCACCGGTGCGTTCGCGCATCGCGTTGCCCGAACGCGCCAACGTGACGATCAGCAGCGCGTCGCCGACCGGGTAGAACGCGCCGACCAGGCCGGCAGCCGGATCCGCACCCCATCCGTTCAGCGCGGGGTCGAGGACGAGCAGCCACAGGATCAGCAGCAGCCCACCCATCATCAGGAAGGCATCGAGCCACCACACCGGTCGACGTCCCGAGGGCGCCGGGAATGCGCGTACCAATCCGGCGGCGAGCAGGGGATAGCTCACCAGGTAGGCGAGGTCGGCGATCGACGGGTAGGGCGCGACGTCCAGTCCCCACTCCAGCACCGTCCAGATCACGTCGCCGAGCACCCAGGCGACCAGACCCACGGACAACAGGGCCCAGGCCCGGCGCGGCGGACCGCTCATCCGCCGTCGCGCCCGGACGACAGCGACGGCGGCACCGATCGCCACGGCGAGGAACAGCAGGTCACGCGCCGGGCCGCTCGGCAGGAACGCCTGCACCGCGATGCCGACGACCGCCGCCATCGTCGCGGCGATGGCCGTCCGATCCCGTCGCCACATCACGTCCGGCCCCATCGGCACGTCCAGCGCGGATGTGAACCGTCGCTGTCGAGTTGAATCGCTGTTTGCGCAGTCACGCAACCATGCAAGGATGCGTCGGTGCCGACCGCTCTCGCCGTCCCGACCTACCGTCGCCTGTTCGCCGCGCAGGCGATCTCCCTCGCGGGGACCGGCCTGACCACGGTGGCCCTTGGTCTGCTGGCGTACGACCTGGCGGGAACGGACGCCGGGCTCATCCTCGGCACGGTCTTCGCGATCAAGATGCTCGCGTATGTCGTGGTCGCGCCGGTCGCAGCCGCCCTGGTGCATGCGGCGCCGCCGCGCAGCGTGCTGGTCGGAGCGGACCTGGCCCGGGTCGTGGTCGTCCTCGGCCTGCCGCTGGTGACCTCGGTGTGGCAGGTGTACGTCCTGGTCCTCGTCCTGCAGACGGCCTCCGCGGTGCACACCCCGGCCTATCAGGCCGCGCTGCCCCGCGTACTACCGGACGAGCGCCGGTACACCCAGGCCCTGTCGCTGTCCCGGCTCAGCGAAGACCTGGAGATGGTGCTCTCACCTCTCCTGGCGGCGGCGCTGCTCCTGGTGGTGCCGAGCTCGGACCTGTTCGTCGGCACGGCGATCGGGTTCGCGGTCTCCGCGCTGTTGGTCTCCCGACTGCGCCTGGCCGGGCCCCGTCCCGTCCCGGACGACGCCGGGACCTTCGCCGAGCGCGCGCGGCGAGGCGTGACGGTGATGCTCCGGACCCCGGCCCTACGGGCGGTGCTGGCACTGAACATGGTGGTCGCCGCCGGGGGAGCGTTCGTGCTGGTGCAGTACGTCGTGATCGCTCGGGAGACGTACGGCCGGGGTGAGGGCACGGCGGCGCTGCTCATGGCGGCGCTCGGTGCCGGATCCCTCACGGTGACGGTGCTGCTGCCGCGTGCACTGGAAGCACTGCCGGAACGCGCGGTGATGCTGGGCGGTGGTGGCCTGCTCGTCGTGGCCACCACCGCGGTCGCGGCAGCCGTGCGGGTGTCGGGGACCGGGGGACTGGTCGCCGTCGGCGCCCTCGTTCTCCTGGTCGGCGCGGGGTGGGCGGCCGCCGAGACACCGGTGGGGCGGATCATCACCCGCACCACCGCCGAGCAGGACCAACCCGCGGTGTTCGCCGCGCAGTTCTCGCTGTCCCACGCCTGTTGGCTCCTCACCTACCCACTGGCCGGCTGGATCGGCGGCTGGGGCGTCAGCACCGCGGCCCTCGTCCTGGCAGCACTGAGCACCGTCGCCCTGGTGGCGACCGCCGCGTTCTGGCCCACCCGGGACACCAGCGCGCGCGTGGCAAGCTGAGACCGTGAGCACCGAGACCACCCGGGGAACCGTCCCCGACGCCGATCTCGACACCGCCGTCGAGGTGCTGCGCCTGCTCGCCGACCGGACCCGCCTGGCAATCCTGGCGCTGCTCCACGACGGCGAGCTGTCGGTCGGGGCGATCGCCGAGCGGCTCGCGCGACCGGTGCCCGGGATCTCCCAGCACCTCGCCAAGCTGCGGACCGGTCGCCTGGTCACCACCCGGCGCGAGGGGGCCACCGTGCACTATCGGCTGGCCAACGAGCACATCGACGCACTCGTCCTCAACGTGCTGCACCAGGCCGAGCACCTGCGCTACGACACGCCGCCGCATCACCGCTGACCACCCCGCGGGTCCGGCACCGCCGCCGGTGGCGGGTCCTCACCGGCGCCCGCGCTGGTGCTCCCGGCTGATCCTGAGGAGGTTGTCCTGGGCCGCCGTCCGTCGTTCGCGGTCTCGGTCGGACGATGCGTCGACGCCGCGGACGGCCGCCGCGGACGGTGGCGGGGCGGTGAGGTTCCGGCGGGCGATCCCCGAGTGCGCGGCCACCACCGTCGGGGGAGAGGGCTCGGCCGGCCAGGTGATCAGGAGGTATTCCTCATGCGGGTCGGTGGTGGTGAGGTCGTCGCCCGCGTCGCGGCCGCGCGCGTGCACCCGGAGTCTGAACCAGACGATTCCGGGCGCGACGAGCGCGGCGGCGCTGTCGGGGTCGTCGGCGTAGGGACCGGCCACGGCGACCTGGCCGTCCGTCACGCGACAGCCGACCTCCACGACGTCCTCCCATCCTGGTGACACCTCGGCAGGAGCTCGGTCGGCGCGCTGCACGGTGACCGTCACGGGGCCGGACACGATCCCGGTCCTGATCCGCGCAGCGGCGCCGGGCACCTGCTGCACGAGTCCGCCCAGGACGCCGGTGAGGCGGGGCGAGATGTCAGCACCCCGGAGGTCGAGACCGCGGTCGTCGGCCCAGGTCACGTACTGCATCTGCCCCACCTCACTGGCCGTCGCGGTCAGGTGATCGTCACGTAGAACGCATCACCCTCGATGACTCTGAACGGAACGTACAGCACGCTGTTGAGCTGATTGCCCGCATAGGAGTTCTCGTTCTCGTCGATCATGCAGGCGCTGTACCCCGGTCCGCTGACACCGGTCGGCAGTTGGGGAATCTGGCAGAAGGAGAATGTTCGCCCTCCGACGCCACCCGCACCGGTGAAAGCACCTTCCCACGTCGAGGCGAAGGGGTATTCGTCACATGTCTTGCCGGTCGGTCGGTTGTACGAGTCTGGGCAGGCCGTGTCCCGGTTCTGCTGGCGCAGCGTGGCATTGGTCAGCCGGTGCAAGGGGACCCCGGTGTACCAGGAACCCGGCAGCCCGCTGGTCTCGGCGTTGAGCAGATGGGCACCGAACTCGGGGTATCCGCTGAGCGGGTACGTCAGCTCCGGTGTCGCGCCCGGGATCACACAGCCGACGCTCGTCGACCCGGGCAGCGCCTGGTCGCACCGGACCACCGGCGTCGCGGTGGGGCTGTAGCCCGCCGGGTTCTGGGCCGACGGCGCCTTGAACGTGATCTGCCATGAGGGGGTCGCGGTACCCGAGCTGCCGAGCACCGCCGGCCACTCGAAGTACGACTCCCCGTTCGCGTTGCCGTTCACCCCCGGCACCTGGACGGGGAAGGTCTGACTGACCGGCACGCACGCGGTGCCGCCGCACAGGGCGGTGCCCGAGATCTGGGTGCCCGACGCCTCGCCGGTGATGATGGTGGGGGAGACCTGGACCTGGTTCGCCCACACCGTGGTCAGGCTCTGCACGGTGTACACGTACCGGTAGGTCAAGAAGTTCATCGTTCCGACGACGGAGGTCACGCCGTTGGTGGTACGCGTGACCGTCAGGGTGCCGGCGTAGATCCCGCAGCCTGCCGTGCGAGTGATCCACATCGTGTTGGCGACACCCTGGTCCAAGCACCACTGGGGCAACGGCTGCATCGCCGCGATCGTGACGTCACCGCGCGCCTGGGCGCCTGGTGCGGGCGCCGCCGCGGACCGTGCGGCGAGGTCCCGTTCGGCTGCTTCCAACTCGGGTGGGGTGAGCTCACCGCCGACCGTCACGCACACCTCGAGACCCTCGCCGTCCGGGCCGGTACAGCTGTCGTCGGGAACCGAGCGCGCCGCAGGCCCGGGTGCCGCCGCGTCGAGCCGGGAGATGGCCGACACCCCGTCCTCGGAGAGCAGCTCGACCACTGGTGGTGAGTCGTCACCGCGTGCGGCGAGGACCGCCGACGGTTCCGAAGCGGTCGGATCAGCAGAGTCGGCGACCGCCGTGAGCGAACCGCCGACCACCATCACCGCGACCGCGACCGTCGCTGTGGTCAATCGTCTGGATAAGCGCTGCATACGTCCCCCTGGAAGTGTGCCGGCCGGCGCCCGTGTGACCCGGCCCCGCCGTCGGGTTCCCCGACGTGCGATATCGCTCGTCAGGGCTCCCGCGGTGCTGCCACGCTAGGGAATGGCCCACAGTGAGTCACCAGGTTGCGCCCAGTTGTTGCACAGTTGACACCTAGGGAATGCGACGCGATGACCGGAGACGACGGGTCCTGATTCGCCCGCCTATTCCTGCGGCCGCGTCGCGAACCGCTCGCCCGCGGCCGCGGTCACCGGCGTGAAGAAGTTGATCAGGTTGCCGTCCGGATCCCGCACGAGCAGCGACCGGTTGCCCCACGGCATGTCCGTCGGCGGGTGGACGAAGGCGCTCACCCCACCGCGCAGCGCGCGGTAGGTCTCGTCGACGTCGTCGACCAGGAAGTCCAGCGCGACGCTGCGGTTCGCACCGCCCCGCGCGGCGTCCGCTCCGAGCAGCGGCACCGTGGCGGTGCTGGCGATCGCCAGCGTGCCGGTCGAGGTGCGCAGTTCGGCGAACATCGGGTGGACGCGGGCGGCGGCGATGCCGGTGACCTGCTCGTAGAACGCGACCAGCGCGTCGACGTCGTCGGTGAAGATGCGGGTGGCGGCCAGGTTCATCGCGGTGCTCCTCAGGGGTGGTCGGTCGTGACCGTGGACCGGGTCACGCCGCGACCGTAGGCGCGCAACCGGGCGGTATCTGTCCGGTATTCGAGCGACGATGTGGTCCATGGCTGATCCCGTCGTCCGCGCGTTGCAGCTGTTGGACCTGCTGCAGTCCGCAGCCGTTTGCTCCACGGCCGACCTGACGCGGCGGCTGGAGGTGGACGAGCGCACGGTGCGCCGGGACGTCGCCCGCCTGGTCGCGGCAGGTATCCACATCGAGTCGCTGCGCGGACGCTACGGGGGTTATCGCCTCGCGCCGGGCTCGCGGGTCCTGCCGATCACGTTCACCGGCGACGAGGCGGTCGCCGTCTTCCTGGGGCTCGCGCACACCCGGTCACCGGCGGGGGAGCGGGACGGCGCCCCACAGACCGCCCTGGCCAAGATCCGGCGCGCGATGCGACCCCAGGACGCGGAGCGTGGCGATGCCGCACTCGCCCTGATCCGGCGGTCGGTGGTGACGGGCCGGGCCGACCCGGCTCCCGGCGTGATGCTCACGATGGCGCAGGCGATCGCCTCTCATCAGGTCGTCGAGCTGCGCTACCGCAACGGTGACGGCGTTCCCTCGTCGCGCACGGTCCACCCGATCGACCTGGTCGCCCGATCCGACCGCTGGTACCTCGTCGCCTTCGACGTCGACAGGGGAGCGGACCGCGCCTTCCGGGTCGACCGGATCAGCACGGCCCGTGCGCTGCCGGAGCGGTTCCCCGCACCCGAACGCGGCGACACGAGGTCGTGGCTGGAGGAGCACTTCGCGTCCGGGGCCTACCGCTGGACGGTCGTGCTGCACATCAACGCCACCGAGCAGCACATCCGCGAGCACCTCCCGCCGTCCGTCGCGCGCCTCCGGCGCCGGGACGCGGGGCCGGGTGACAGCAGCCCCTGGCACCGGGCGGAGATCCACGCCGACGCACTGGACTGGCTGCCCTCGGCCATCACGGGCCTCGCCTGCACCGTGCTGATCGAGGGTCCGCCGGAACTCCGCGAGCTCGTGCGCACGGCGGCCACCCGGATACTGCGGGCAGCCGCCGACGACGGTCCGACGCCTGCCTCAGCGCCGGCGCTGCCGGAGTCGGCCACGGAGACCCGCCACACTCAGGAGCCCACCCGCGACGATCAACCCCAGCGCGGCGATCGCCTGCGTGGACGTGTGGGCCGACCCCGTGATCGCCAGACCCGCCAGACCCGGTGAGCCCGCGGCCGTACCTGACGCGCCCGGCGAAGCCGCCGCACCCGGGGAATCTGCCGACCCCGACGAACCCGCGTCAGCGGATGAGCCGCCGGAGCCGTCGCCCGGGTCGGGGATCACCGGCGAGGCGACGACGACCAGGGTGAACTCCCGGGCGTCGGTGCCGTGATCGTTGTCGACCGACACCCGGACGGTGAACGTGCCGTCGGACACCGGGCTGCCGGTGACCTCCCCGGTCGAGGCGTCGAGGGTGAGCCCGGCGGGCAGTCCCTCGGCACTCCACCGCAGGGGACCGTCGCCGTCGGCGGCCAGGGCCGCACGATAGGCGACCCCCGCCGTGCCCCCGGGCAAGGCCGTCGTGGTGATCGAGGGCGCCGCCCCCACCCGGAGCACGAATGTCCGGTCGGCGTTCCCGGAGTCGTTGGCGGCCCGGACCTGCACGGTGAAGCTGCCGGCCGCGGAGGGCGTGCCGGCCAGCTGTCCCGTCGCCGGGTCGAAGGAGATCCCCGGGGGCCACGCACCATCGAGGACGGAGTAGCCGATCATCGGGTCGCCCTCGGCGACCAACGCGGTCCGGTACGGATCGCCCACCGTGCCCTCCGGCAGGTCCTGGGTCACCCAGGACGGTGCGACGGCGACCTGCACCGTGTAGCGCTGCTCGTCCGAGCCGCCCGGACCGGTGACCCGGATCAGGAACGACGTGACACCGGCTGCGGACGGGGTCCCGGTGATCGTCCCGGTGTCCGGGTCGAGCAGGAGCCCGGCCGGAAGGTCGCCGTCGACGACCTCGAACCGGAGCGGACCGGTCCCGTCGGCCTGCACCACGGCCTGGTAGGGCTGCCCGAGCACCGCGCCCGGTACGGTCGGCGTCACGATCTGCGGCGCCGCCGCGTAGACGAATCCCTGCGCCAGCGTCTCCACCGGTCCGGTGGCTGCGGCGTCGCCGTTCCAGATCCACTGCAGTCGGACATCCACCGGGCCCTCGGGATGCGCCGGGGTGACGACGCTGAGAGTGCGGGGGCCGGTGACCGTGGGGTCGGACCCGCGCACGCCGCCGAAGTCCGCGGAGTCGGGAGCCAGGGCCAGGGTCGGCTCCAGCGGGATCGGGAACAGTTGTTCGGTGCCGTTGCCGATGTGGGCGGTCTGGTTGTAGTCGCTGGTGCCCAGCCAGTCACCCGCGGCCGTGCGCACGACCAGCGAGGTGGGGGCGAGGACCAGCGTGTCCAGGGCCGCGTCCCCGGGCACCAGGAGCCGGCTGGGGAGGAACACCCGGCCAGCGCTGTCGCCCTGGACCACACCCGCACCGTCGGGTGCGGCGACCAGCGCGGCGTCGCCCCAGCCCCCGCCCCAGATCCAGCCGGTGCCGTCGGCATCCACCGCCACGGTGCGCGTGCCGGCAGCCTGGAGCCGGACGATCGGCGGCAGGCCCGAGACCGGAACCGGGCTCAGCGCGGGGCCGGTGGTGGTGCCGTTGCCCAGCTCGTAGCTCGCGTTCGCGCCCCAGGCGTACACCCGGCCGTCGGCGAGCAGCACCGCACTGTGCCGATGGCCCGCGGCCACCCCGACCACCGCGGAGTCGGTGGGCAGACCCTCGACCGGGTGGATCTGCCCGCTGTCGGTGGTGGTGCCGTCGCCGAGCTGACCCGCGGCGTTGTCGCCCCAGGTGTAGACCACGCCGTTCGCGTCCAGGGCGATCGCATGGTCGTCCCCGGTGTCCAGGGCGGTGAACCGCACGCCGTCGGGCATGTCCGCCGGGACGAAGGTGGGGTTGTAGCTGGGCGCGGTCGCGGCGAGACGCCCGTCGAAGTTCGCCCCCGCTCCGTAGACGCTGCCGGTGGGGTCCAGGACCAGGACCGCATAGTGCATGGGGTGCACCGAGGCGACGGTCACACCGGCCGGCAGGGCGGCTGGCGTGAACTCCGAGAGCTGCGCGAAATCGCCGGTGCCGAGCTCGCCGTAGCCGTTGTACCCGGTGCTGTAGAGGGCACCCTCCGACGTCACCAGATAGCCGGCGCGTTGGCCCGAGGTGACGGAGGCGACGCTCATCCCGGCCGGCAGCGGAACCGGCGTCGGATCCGGCGCGAAGTTCACACCGGATCCGAGCCCGAGCTCACCCACGGTGCTGTTGCCGACGCCCCAGAGCGTGCCGTCGGAGAGCCGGAGGAGCATCTGCCGCTCACCGATGGAGGCGGCACCGACCGCGATCTCCCCGCCGGTGATCGTCACCCTGGTGCCACCGGCCACCGGTCCGCCGTTCGGCGCCACCTCGACCGCCGCCGCGCCGACGGATCCGACCGCCGACATCAGGAGCGCCGCGGCGATACCCACCGCCGCACGCCACCGGAACCGGCGCGGTCCGCGGGTCATGCCGTGTCGTGCGTCCATCACGTCTCCAGATCCTGCGCCGCGTACCGCCGGCGCCCTCGATGAGTCGCTCGTTGGGGGAGCCCCCGCCATGGTCGGTCGATCGGGGCAGAGGTCTCGATGCATGGGCGCCATCGGCGTCCGGCCCCGGGGAGTTCCGAGCAATACCTGGGTACGCCGGTAGGTGCCGGAGCGGTCGTCGGCACCCGTGTTTCCACGCAGCTCCTGAGTAGTCCGCACCTCATCCCTGGGTGAGTGGTCACGGAGCCCGGTGTCGCGCACCGTCCTCGGACCTGGCCGGATGCGGCGTTTGCTGGCGCCAGGTACCGTGCCGCAGTAAGGTACCGGCATGGAAGCGAAACTGGCCGCACTCCGCCGGGGAATGCTCGAGCCGGCCGTCCTCGCGGCCGTCGAGCACGAACAGCGCTATGCGGGGGAGATCGCGGAAGCTCTTCGAGCCTCAGGGTTCCCGGTCCAGGACGGGACGCTTCACCCGCTGATCAGCCGACTGCGCCGAGAGGGGCTGGTCACGCACGAGTGGCGCGAGTCGCCCACTGGTCCGCCCAGGAAGTACCTGGCGATCTCCGAGCTCGGCCGACAGCAGCTCGAGGCGTTCCGCACATACATCCACACCCTCGCGACGACGCTCGACTCGATAGGACGATGACCATGACTGATCTCGCTCTCGCCGGACACGGCGGCGCATTCCCGATGAGCGCGGAAGCACGGGTACTGATCCTCGAGTTCCTCGCGCGGGCGCGCACGGCGATGGGCGCCAGCCCTACCGGCGATGAGACCGTCCGCGACGTCGAGGCAGCGATCGGCGATCAGCTCCAGCGCATCCTCGACGACGGAGGCCGGATCGACGAGAGCGTGACGACGCGTCTTCTGGAGCAGTTCGGCCCCATCGCCCCGGACGACGTAACCGCACCCGCAGCACGTGCTCCGTTCCTGTGCCGGATCGTCGAAGGCAAGCAGATCAGTGGCCTCTGCCTCGGGCTCGCGACCCGGGCCGACGTCCGCGTCGACTGGCTGCGCAGCATCGCGGTCATCCTGGGCCTGTTCAGCGGGGGACTGCTCGTCGTCGCATACCTCGTCGCCCTGCTGTTCGCACCGCGCATTCGCACCACCGGCGAGTACCGACAGGCGCTCGAAGCCGACCGGCGACGCAAGCAGCGCTGACGCGCACCACATGGTGGGAGCAGGACAGCGTCACGTCCACGCTGCTCGGGCTGCTCGGGGAGGGGATCGGCTCGTGCGTCAAGGAGAGAATCTCCTGACGGTTCGTGGCGTGCGGTGCCTTCCGCCGACACTGCTGGCGAGATCCACGACCAGATCCCGCTGGTCCCGGTCGTCCTGCTCGTCCTGGTCGTGCGGGTCGGGCACCGCCGCGAGATCTACCGCTGATCACCGAGCAACCGACGTAGCCGAGCACCTCACCACCCCACCCACCCTGACCGCACGCCGCGCGATCCCTAGAGGAAAGAGCGTGGACCCGAGCCGCGAGCAGCGCCCCCGGATGGTTCGGCCTGGCATGGGCGCGATCGGACTTCCGAGTGAAGCGCCCCGGACCTCGGGGATTCAGGCCCTCCGCGAGACCCGGGGCACTTCAGTCCCTAGACCCGCTTTCACCGGGCTGGCGCCCGGTGAAAGCGTCACTCCTCAGTCCTCACCGTCCGGTGGGCCCCCAGCGCCGACCGGGATGAAGGTGAAGGAGGCGGAGTTGTTGCTGTGGTCGGCGTCGGTCACCTCGTCGGAGATCGTGACGGTCAGCATGGTGTTCGGCCGGGCGGTGCTGCCATCGGTCGACGTGTAAATCGGGTGATGCACGGTGAGGGCGAACGTCCGGCTCTCCCCGGCGGCGATCGGGGTGGCGATCTCGAACCGGTGGACGCCGTCGACCGTGGTCATGGACACGTCGCCCGCGACGGTCCGGTCCCCGTCCAGCAGGCCGGTGACGTTCCATAGGCCGTCGGTGTTGTCGGTGACGAGCAGCACGATCGGATCCGCACCGTCCTCGGTCCCGACGTTGGTCACGGTGAGGAAGTGCACGGTGTCACCGGCGTTGAGCCCGTACGGCTGGCCCTGCGTATCGGAGGCGAAGCTCGGCACGTAGTCGATGGCGGTCGGCGTCACGGGCGGGTCGTCCTCGGGTGTGGGCTCGGGCTCGGGGTCCACCGGGAGGGCGGGGTCCGTCGGGTCGGTCGGGTCGGTGGGGGTGCCGGGGTCGGCTGGGGTGCTCGGGTCGGTGGGGGTGGCGGGGTCGGCCGGGGTG
>Ga0160505_100998_pt1 | contig 14068 bp, 10 predicted proteins | sample DIDeMG_FD_108225 | JGI IMG/M metagenome (GOLD analysis project Ga0160505, IMG submission 108225) | Enriched chicken feces microbial communities from UW Madison campus, WI, USA - DID2874_E49_Stillage MG | ecosystem: Host-associated > Birds > Digestive system > Large intestine > Fecal ... | reverse complement strand
GTCACTTCACTAGTGTAGCTGTATCATACGACCGACGGCCACCATGTGCCCTGTTCAGAACGCCCCATTCACCATTTTTCTGTCCCTCCATTTTCCCGCCACCGCATGAGTCTACCTCCAAGCCGGACACTCCGACTGGCTTATGGACGCGAGCGCTCCCTTCACCCAAGCGACCAAGCGAGCGCGTGCACGAGCCAACAGGAAGATTAGACCACCACGCCCACCACCACCTGACCCTTTCATCCCCATCCCCGTTCCTGTGCCTCACGACATTCATTCATTTAATAGATTTGTTTTTCCCTGTGTGCGAGAGAGAGCCCGCCTGTTTGCAGAGAGACCGAGAAGAGAGAGGGGAGGAGTGGTGTTTATGTGTCTAGGGATATGTGATGCTTGACATGTAGTTTACTCTGCCCTGCTGCTACGAGCATACTGCTGGAGAGATGGCTATGGGACGATGACGATAAGGCGGGGCGTCAAGGATGCTTCTGAAGCGCGCGTTCCAGCCACTGACGCAATTTGCTCGTGTCCAGACACGGACCAGATACGGACCGGCGTAAGCATTGCAATGGAGCTGCAACATCGCTCCACACGTCGCGGGTATGTCCGTCTCCTCCTCGTTGTTATGGGCTTGGACAGACCGCATACTTCCTGAACCTTCATCGCGTATCGGGACCTCTGTGGACTCCCCGGGCAATAAACATAGTGAGAGGCCAGCTACGGACGCAAGTGTTTGTGGCAGGTGGCACAACCTCCACCGATCCATCCCCGCAGCACTGCGGCTGCCTCGAAAATGGACAGATAACTAGGTGCATTTGAATGAGAGAGAGTCGACGGGATGAGGTGGGAGAAAGGAAAGGTCAACAAAGGAATGGGAAGTGGGGAGAGGGTCGACTCCTACATGGACTGTCGTTATGTACATACAACTACGGAACAGTAATGGGTGCATTCATCTACAATCAATGAGAATGTGGTGTCCGGTGGTGTGGGTGCGTGTGAGAGATGGCCGTGTTTGTCTTGACGGTGAGAATGTGCATTGCAACCATTGATGCGAAGACTGGCTACCGGCTCTTCGCCACTCATACCTGCCAGAGCGAGTCATAGGGGACGGGGCTAGTAGGAGGTGACTTGTACCGCTCGGCCTGAAGCGAACGCCTGCGCTCGAGGTACTGCTACGTCAGGGAAAGCCCACACAATGCAGCGTCTACTCACACCAGGCGGGAGCGACTCGACCTCGAGCTGCTCCGGGGTCAGAGTGGCGGTATACTCTTCCCAGGTCTTGAAGTGGAGGTTATCAAGGTCAGGTTCCGACAGCAGGCGCCGGTGGAGCAGGGTGCCTCGGATGCCGTCCTGGAGCTCCTCAAGTGAAGAAACGCCGTGCAGATTGAATGTGCCGGCGCCGAGGTACTGGTCGAGCTCGAGGCCGACCAACGTTAGTTGGATTCCGGCCTTGAGGCGGACTGCGATCCGCTCGAACAAGGCTTCCTCGAGTGCATCCGTCGTGTCGTGGACGCGGTCGTCCCACAGGTTGAAGTGGCTGAAATCGACGTCGATATCGGCATGAGTCATGACCCACACTTCTTCCTCGACGGGACACTCCGGATCGCAGAGGAAGAGGATCGGTCCGCGGAAATCGACCGCCATCGCTACGTGCTGCACAATCTTGGTGACTCCGAGGGGGACGAATGGCTGAGACAGATCTTTGCGCCACCCGAGGAACGGGTAGAACGAGGGGAATACGACGACGGTAGACGCCCCAAATGACCAAAGGAGATTATATGTGTGGAAGCCGCTCCCGTCCGACTTGAAGCGCAGGACCTCGAGGCCCTTCAGCTGCAGTCTGCCATTGAGAAACTTCTCGAGTATGCCATCGTGCACGTTTTCGAGATCGAGAACGGTGGTGTACTCGTCGAGGTACATTGCAAACTTCATGTGGCTCTCAAACGGGGACCAGGTCGTGAGCGCAGGTACGGGGAGCCGCTGCCCCGTCTCCGTAATGACCGGCACGACGCGCGATCCCCCTTCCGACTCCGTGTCCGTCTGGAGAGTCACGTGCTTGAAGATCTTGCGGTCGACGAAAGAGCGCGTGTAGCGGTTGACGCAGCGGAGGGGGAGTAGGTCGCCCACGGCAAGCGAGCCTGAGTTGAGCATAAGGTCCAGGAGAAGGTGGCCGTACGCGAAGGAGTCTGGTGTTAGTGCATGACGACGAGAGGAGCGTACTCTTATCGTTGTGAGGCTCTGGGACGGAGGTCGCCATCGTCGACGTCGCGGACTTCTGTTTGTTGTTCTTGTTCCTCTTGTTCTTTTTTGACTTGGGCATTGTGTAGAGGGCTTAGGGGAGCGAAGATGAGAGTGAGAAGGAATCCGGGGGGCAAATTGAAATAAGAATGAGGGGTCGAGCAATAGTTATGGAGAGGATGGAAATGAATAGATGAAGGGAAGAAACGAAGTACCGACGCGTACGACGCTTGATCAGTACACCCCACCAGGAGAGGTGAGGGCGGGGAAGGTGCGAGTTGAGTCAACCCCGCTGATCTGTGCCGTTCCTGTGTGTGTCATGTGGCGGCTTGGAATGCACCATTGTAACTGCGTTCAACCACCAACAGAGGACCAGTTGCATTGAATCACAAAAGCGACGATAAGAGGAAGAGAAAGGGGGAGGGTGTCTAAATACAACTACTGAGAAAGTGGGGAGAGGATCAATTTACAATATGGTGACGAACTGTACAAACCACGAGAAACAATGAGCTGTTTCGTTATCTACGATCAATGCCGATATCTGTACGTATATCGAAGGGGAGGGTGGTGTGCGTGTGTTATCCGTTTCGTCGTGGGTTGAAGCGTGCAGCGGCTGATAGTGATCCTGGCTGGTTATCAAAGGTCACTCTCGAGGTCGCTATCGAGGTCACTATCGAAGCCACATGTCGTGCGCTCGTAGAGGTATGGAGGCCGTAGAGAGAGTGGCACTAGGGGCTGGGAGGGTTCTTGTACCGCTCTGCCTTGAGAGAACGCCAGCGCTCAAGATACTGTTGCGGTCAGAAACAAAACCAACAATGCACTCTATACTCACACCGGGGGGGAGCGACTCGAGCTCGATCTGTTCGGGGGAGAGAGTAGCGGCATACTCCTCCCAAGTCTTGAAGTGCAGCTTGTCGAGGTCGGGCTCAGAGAGCTCATGGTAGAGGCGGCCGATAAGGATGGCTCGAATGGCTTCTACGACCCCCTCAAATGAAGTAATGTCCTCGTAGTCGTAGTCGTAGCAGTAGAGCTTGCAGATGCGGACCGCGGTGTCGACATCCAGTCCAACCAACGTAAGGTTGATTCCATCGTTGAGACGATGGGCAATCTGCCTGAAGAGTTCTTGTTCGAGGGCGTCACCCATGTCGTGGACCCGGTCGTCCCAGAGGCCAAAGTGGTTAAAGGAAACGTCGATGGCAGCGTGCGTCATGATCCACACTTCCTCATCGACTGAATGCCCGGGATCACCGTCGAAGAGGATCGCCCCGCGCCAGTCCACAGCGAGCGCGACGTGCTGAACCATCTTGGTAACGCCATTAGGTACCCAGGGAACGGGCATGCCAGGCAGGTCCTCATCCCATCCGAGGAAGGGATAAAACGAAGGAAAGACCACGACGGTATCCGCTCCAAAGGACTCTTCGGCGGTGTAGGTGTGGAATCCGTCGCCATCGGACTTGAAGCGCAGCACCTCAAGCTTAGAGAGGCGTGGATAATCACCGCCGAAGCATTCGAGGATGACAACCTGCATTTCTGTGAGGATGTACTCGGGCACGTGCTCAAGGTCTAGCACTGTGGTGTAGTCGTTAAGATATCCCACGAGCTTCTCCACATTTTCCAGCGACCAGGTCGTGAGCACAGGCACGGGCAGCCGCTGCCCAGTTTGAGTGATAACGGGAACAATATGCGTGCCGTCGTGGACACTTGTGTCCGTCTGGAGAGTCACGTGCTTGAAGATCTGGCGGTCGACAAACGCGCGGGCGTACCGGTTCACGCCGCGGAGGGGGAGGAGGTCGCCTAGCGAAGCCGAATGAAGAGTGAAATCCAGGAGGAGGTCGCCGTAGAGGAAAGAGTCTGATGTCAGTGTATAGGCCGCAGAAAGAACATACTGTTGTGTTTGATCAGGCCCTTTGGTGCGGCGGGGGTAGGGGTTGCCGCGGGGGCAGGCTTGGACTTGGACCTGATCTTGTTCTTGCTCTTGTTGTTCTTGCTCTTCTTCTTCGATTTGGGCATCGTGTAATGTGTTTAAGGGGGTTGCGAAGCCGTGAGGAATGGATGAAGAGAATGGATTAAGGGAAGCAGGAATATGGAGAGGATGTAAATGGTATGAGAAATGAGCAGACAGGACGGACATGTCGTCACGTCTTCAACGCACACATAGACACCACGAGGGAAGGAGGAAAAGGTGCGGGGATGAGCCAACCGCGCTGATCTGTCCTATATCTGTGTCTGTGATGTGGCGCTTACCACCAGTACGTGCCAGAAGTACACAACCAAAATGATGTGGCACAGGGTCACGGGGTGACATTTGCGACAGTCTGCCTATTTGACATGAAGGGAACAGGGAGGAGGTACATAGGAAAAAAATTACAAACGAAGGGAACGAAGGGTGAGAACGCTAGGGACGAAGGGGGGACGAATGGAGGGGACGAATGGAGGACGAATGGAGGCGAAGGTCATGGATAGGAGCGTGGTGTGACATCAAGGATGGGGGTCGGTGAAATCTACTGATCACAGACGCCTATGGATGCAATCCGCAGCGCTGCCACTCGCGTGCGTAGATGAGCTTTACGACTCCTCCTCAGTGGAGTAGTCAGAGTCGGACAGTTTATACCTTTGGACCAGGGGATCGTGGAATGCAGATTCCGAATGACGCCAGCGTTTCATATCCTGCCGTCAGTGGTAGTTCAAAAGTTCGCTGTACGCACTCGGCGGGGAAGGGATTCCATAGCCAGCTGCTCCTGGGTGAGTGTGGCCGCATACTCGGCCCAAGTCTTGAAGTTGAGGTAACGAATTGCTTCCTCGGTAACGCCCCAGTTGCGCCGCAGATCGGAGCGGAAACCGTCGTGAAGCTCCTCAGTCGTCGAGGCTCGGTAATGGTCTACCAGCCACTCGGTGGTACCGCGCTCAATCTCGAGGCCAATCAAAGTGAGGTTGATGCCAACTTTGAGCCTGAAAGCGATGGTTGATACAAAGTTTTCGTGGAGCCCTGGCCGGTCTTCGCTGCTCCTATACCTTCCGCCCCATCCACTCTCGCGGTCTAGAAGTGTCATGACCCAGATTTCGTCCTTGATCGTGTGGTTATACATAGACGAATTGAAGGGGACTGGGTCGCGCCAATCGATCGCGGGGGCGACGTGCTGGACGAGTTTGGTCATACCGGACGGGGAGAACTCCGGTCCAGTCGTGTGCCAGCCGATGAAAGGGTTGAACGAAGGAAAGACAACGACAGACGGAGCGCCAAAACAATAAGAAAGTGTCTCGGTGTGGAAACCGTCATTGTCCGACCTGAGACGGAGGTATTCCAGGCGGGAAAGTGTCATTTTGCCGTCCCCGAGCAAACGGAGAATGTCGTCATGAACTCTTTCGAGATCGAGGGCCGTGGTGTACTTGTCCAAATATTCGAGGAGGATCTGGGCTGAGCGTATCGGCGACGATGGCGTGAGGTCTGGCACAGGTAGCGGCTGTCGCGTCTCAGTGATCACTGGAATCACTAGCTCGCCGCCTGGAACCGCAACGTCTGTACGCAGCGTCACCTGTTTGAAGATCCGACTGTCGACGAACGACCTTGCGTAGCGGTTGATGGCCCGAAGGGGCATGAGGTGACGCAGGGGGACAGCTTGGAGCGTGAGGTCGAGAAGGAGCTGGCCGTACGCAAATGAGCCTGGCATTAGTGCATGTGGACGGGAGGAACGTACTGTTGTCGTTGCTGTGAGGCTTTGGGATGAGAGTGGGGGTAGTTGAGGGCTTGGGTTTGTCGTTCCTGTTCCTATCATTCTTCCTTGACTTGGGCATGGTGATGAGCGTTTGGGGGGACAAGATGGGAAGGATACGAAGGAATCCGGTGAGAGGGGAAAGACGAATGACAGGTAGAACAATAATGACCGAGAGGATGCAAATGAACAGAGAATGAAGAAAAAAGAACGAACGGGTACTGAGCGCACATATACACACGGACCACGAGGGAAGGTGGGATGGGAGCTGGGAGTTGAGTCAACCGCCCTGATCCGTCCGACCTCTGAATGTGTAGCTGAGGATCAGAAATACCACCAAAAACGAATGTGGCCCAATGCCTCGCTCCGTGACCGGAACGCCCAGAAACGAACGGGACGAAAGAGCGGCTCAAACGAAGAAAGGTGACGACGTTGCATAGAATGAAAATGAAGAGGCTAGCAACGATAGAGAGGAGGCGCCTAGGCTGTGCGGATGTTGTTGAACTACATAGGAAAGAGAAAGCGAATGAAACCAAACGATCGTAATCACTGTCTGCCAGTCGGATTAAACATCCATATGAAGAGGGTATGTGGCAGCGACGTGTCGTGAGGGCACCTTACGACGACTCATAAGTTGAATCGAAATAGTCGAAGGCCTCGAATTCCTCGGCGATGGAAGCTTGCAATTCAATGATCTCTCGATGCCAACGTTGGAGGTACTGTTGTCAGTGGGGCTCGACAGTATGATGCTCACTCCGGGGGGAAGTGACTCTATCTCGAGCTGTTCAGGGGAGAGAGTGGAAGCGTACGCGTCCCAAGTCTTGAAGTCAAGGTGACTGAGTTCGTCGTGGGTAACGTTCCAGACATCGAGTAGTTCTCTGCGAATGCTGTCCTGTAGATCTTCAAACGTTTCGGCGTCGTACCTCTCCTCCAACCATTCAGTCGAACTGAGCTCGAGTCCGGTCAAAGTGAGGTTGACACGGGCCTTGAGGCGGCCGACGATGTCTGCCATGAATTCTTCATGGAGATCAGGCCGGGTGGTACAAAAGTACTCGAAGTAGTCAATCTCGCCCTGCCTCCAGGCGTCGAGTTCGAAATGTGTCATGACCCAAACCTCGTCTTTGAGTGTGTGCGGTAGCCAGGTGAATATAGCGGGACCGCGCATGTCGAAGGTGAACGCGATATGCTGGACGAGCTTGGTTATACTACCGGGAGTAAGTTCTGGACCACGCACGTTCCAGCGCAGGTAGGGGATGACCGAAGGGAAGACCCCCATCGTCGGGGCGCCAAAGGAGACCGAGAGTGTATCTGTGTGGTAACCGTCGTTGGCGGACTTCATTCGTAGATATTGCAGGTGGGGGAGTAAATTTTCGCCGTCGTCGCACCACAAGAGAAGAGAGTCGTGCACAAACTCCAGATCAAGAGCCGTGGTGTATTTCCTCAAATAGTCGAATAGGATGTCGAACGGCCTACTACCGACCCCCGACGTCAGCTCTGGCACCGGTAAGCGCTGCCCCGTCTCAGCCACGACTGGCAGGACTACCGGGTCTACGTCCGCATAGGGCGTCACGGTCTGCAGCGTCACGTGCTTGAAGATTCGGCGGTCGACAAACCACCTGGCATAGCGATTGATGGCGCGGAGAGGGATGAGATCACGCAGCGGGACAGCTTGAAGCGTGAGGTCGAGAAGAAGGTGTCCGTACATGGATGAATCTAGGCGTTAGTATATACCAAGCAACTAGGAGGGAGGAATGTGGGAATACACACTGTGACCGGTGTCAAGTGTCTCTGCGCCCCCGGCCGAAGTGGTGGTCGTGGTCGCCGCCGACTTGGCCTCGACCTTGGCCTTTTTTGACTTGGGCATCGCGAGGTGCGTGGGTCGTGCGGAGAGGAGGAGAGCAGTGGAGAAGCGGAAAAGGGAGGAGAGACGTCGAGCAATGAGAGTGAAGAGATGTAACCGAAACGAGATACAAAGAAAAGATGAATGAACGATCTGCTTATTGTCTTGGAAAGGCAAAGGAAGGTGCGAGTCATCCGCGCTGATCTGTCCGTTGCTGTGGTCCGTTGCCTGTGTTGGACTGGGCGTCTGTCCAGCGCTAACTTCAATTTTGTGGCACCGTGCCACACTCAATCATCAGTAGTGTTTTCGACGTGGAATCATTTGCACTGTTGTCGTTCTCGACTTGTGAACAGATGGAAACAACCATGAGACACCAAGTACAAATCAAGTAAAGAAAGTGATGACGTTGCATAGAATGACAAATGTAGAGGATAGCAACGAGAGGGAGGCGAAGCCAAGAGTGTCGGAGTGTGGTTGCTATAGGAACGAGACAGAGGGTGAATGGAAGGGGTGTGCCGGTATCCAAGTATTACTAGGGCAGCATACTCCAGCCGCTACGTGAGTATGCTTCTCACTATGACTCAGCAGTCGCGTCGGACGACTACGTGAGGAATGTGTGTTGGCCAACGTCCTCACGATACTTGCGCTCCTTGTCGCGCCAAGACTGGACGTACTGTTGTCAGCCGCGACGCAAGCTCGATCTGCTTACAGGGAGTGGAAGCGATTCCATCGCGAGCTGCTCTGAGGAGAGGGTGCTGGCATATTTGTCCCAAGTCTTGACGTTGAGGTAACGCAGTTCATCCTGCGTAACGCCGCAGTGACGCAGAAGGTCGGCACGAAGAACGGCCGGAAGCTCCTCGACAGCTTTGCCCAAGTACGTGTTCCCCGCCCATTTGGTGGAGCCGCGCTCGAGACCAGTCAAAGTAAGGTTGACGCCGGCCTTCAGGCGGCGAGCGATCGCTCCCAGGAAACGCTTGTGGCCTGTAGAATGATGGCTCTCGCTCTCTGCGAACCCGAGAACCATCCTGAGATGCGTCGTGACCCAAACTTCGTTCTTGATGGTATTATTCTCCGGAAGCAGAAGAAATTGGATGGGGCCGCGCCAATCGATGGTGAACGTGACGTGCTGGACTAGCTTGCTCATACCGCCTAGGGTTATTTCGCGTTCAAGGAGTGGCTCCCACCCCCGGAAGGGTTTCCACGCAGGTAGGACCACCACCGTCGAGGCGCCAAAGCAACCTGACAGCTCGAGAGTGTGGTAGCCATAAACATCCGACTTGAGCCGTAGATACTGCAGGTGGGGAAGGTTCATGTTGCCGTCACCGAACTGCACGCAGATACTTTCGGGGAGCATTTCGAGATCGAGGGCTACGGCGTAATTCTTCAGATACTCGAACACAATCTTGGAGCCCGGCAGGGGAGGTGAGGACTTTAGAACTGGTACAGGCAGTCGCTGCCCGGTCGCAGTAACGATAGGCTTGACCGGTGGTGGGACAACAATTGACGGATCGTTCCGTTCCGTGCGCAAGGTAACGTGCTTGAAGAGCTGGCGATCAACAAACGACCGCGAATAACGGTTGACAAGACGGAGAGGCAGCATGTCACGAAGGTCGACTGCCTGAAGGGTGAGGTCGAAGAGGAGTTGACCGTACTTGAATGAATCTAGACGTTAGTATGTATGTGGGAAGCCGAGGAGATAACCAAGGGGGACGTACTGTTGTCGTTGTCCTGTGCCTTTGGCGGGGGGAAGGAGCTAGTGGACGCTGTCGCAGCCGACTTGGTCTTGGCGGTGACTGTATGCTCGCTCTCGTGCTTCTTCTTTGACTTGGGCATTGTGATGGGAGTGGGAGGTGTGGAGCGAGGGGAGAACGGCGGAGAGAGGAAAATTGGAGCAGAAACTTCGAGCAACAACGATGAAGAAATGTAAAAGAAATGAGGAATGGAGAAAAACGAAGAATGGAAGGGTATTGTCAACACACACACATTCAAGGGCGCGAAGGAATGATGAAAGGTGCCAGTCGAGTAATCCGCGGTGATGTCCGGCGCTCTGCGTGTACACTCTCGGCCCAGCGCGCCACAGCCAGTCATGTCACCGTCGTTTTGTGTCCGTTGCCTGCACCGTTCTCTTCCATTGTTACATGTCAAACAGACAGAAAGAACCCAGACGGGGGATTGAGTTGCATAGGATGAAAATAGAAGGCTAGCAACGAGGAGAAAGGGAGAACTGTGGCGCCGGGCCGGGAGGAGGAGAGAAAGGAAAAGAAAGGAGTGACGGTAGTCCGTTCTCTACCCGTACTATCCGACATGTTCACTTTCCGTCTGAGCTATCCATAACGCTTGAGCATGGCCCGCACGCTGTCGTCAAGTTTGGGCTCAGGCTCCAAAGGCAGGGTTTGAGAGGGGTTGGGCGGCTCCTTGTACCTCTCGGCCTGGAGTGCACGCCAACGCTCCAGATACTGTTGTTTGGTTAATTGAATACCTAAAAGTCCGATATCAACTCACACCAGGTGGGAGTTTCTCATTCTCCAGTTCCTCGGGCGAGAGCGTCGCAGCGTACTCGTCCCAAGTACTGAAGTGGAGTCGGTTGAGTGCGCGTTTGTTCCGGACGGGAAGTTTGTCGCGAATGGCCTTGATAGTCCGCTCGTGGTCGTCTGGCGCGTTGAAGAACTCGTCGTCCGCAATGTCAAAGAACTTGGGACCCCAGAATCGAACGGTCTCCCACCCAACGATGGTGAGATTGATGCCAGCGTGGAGTCGGGCTACAATCTCCCACCGAAGCTCAGCGGTGAGGTCTTCTTCGGTATCGATGATTTCGTCGTCCCAAATGTCAAAGTGGCCGTAATCAGGCTCGATCCAAGCATGGTCCATGATCCACACCTCGTCCTTCACATGCGAAGGGTCGCCTCGATCGTAGCGGAACAGGACGGCACCGCGCCAGTCGACGGCGAACGCAATGTGTTGGACGAGCTTGGTCGCGACGTTGGGAATCATAGTTGGCTGCTCAACAAGTGGTACCGGAAGCTGCCTCTTTCCCAAGAACGGATAGAAGGAAGGAAAGACGACAACCGTCGGAGCGCCAAACGATTCCCACATGTGGTACGTGTGCTTGCCGTCCGAGTCCGACTTGAGGCGTAGCGTGTGCAAACGGCAGAGCTTGGGCAGTCCGTACTCCAATTGACCAAGAACTTTGGGGTGGATGTATTCGAGGTCGAGGACAGCCGTGAACTGCAGATAGTAAAGGATTACGAGACGAACGTTCTCCGCGGGGGAATAGGGCGTGAGTGCAGGTGCCGGAAGCCGCTGTCCCGTCGCCGTAATGACAGGAACGACGCGAGACGTGCAATCGGTGTCTGTCTGCAGGGTGACGTGCTTGAAGATACGGCTGTCAATGAACCTGCGAGCGCGGCGGTTCACACAGCGGAGCGCGATGAGGTCGGAGGCGTCTACAGTGTCGAGAAGGAGTTCCAGGAGGAGGCCGCCATACTCGAATGCATCTTCATGTCAGAATCTGTCCGCGGGCGGAGAGTGGTGGAGAAGGGATGATTGGAAGGCCGTAAGGGGTAAAGAAAGGGTGGAACCAGCACGTACTGTTGTCTGACGTCTTCGAGACGGTAGTTGCAGTTTCACAAGAACTGGTGCGCGTGCTCTTACGCCTCTTGCTCTTCTTGGACTTGGGCATTGTGCTGTTTGTCTGGGAGGGAAAAGAGAGTTGAAGGTTATGAAAGAAGAGAAGAGTAAATGTAAGAAGAGAGGAGACCTGAGAATGGATGAAGAAATGAAGAGCAGGAATGTGTCGAGCAATGTGTCGTGAGAGAACTGACACAGGCGAAAGGAAGGGGCGCACCCTGCTCGCCGCGTGCTTGCGGCAGCAGCACCGCTTCAACATACACTCAGGGGGCGAGGACAAGGCTTCCAGCCGCGAGGCTGCAAAGGCAACACAGAAACACGCGGCCATGGCGTGAGCTGAGCACATTGACTCAACCGGATGATCCGCTGTTCCATGAGTGGCCTCAACAATACACCATAACAACTGATATTAGCGAACAAGGCGCCTGCCACAGCGTCCATGTCAACTTGCGCACAGCGGGCTGGCAGACCATTTCGGGACAGAACGAGACAAACAAAGGAAGTGACGCTGCTGCATAGAATAAACGTGGAGAGGTTACCAACGAGGGGAGGATGGAGTTAGGGAAGAGGAAGGGACGGACGGGCCGTTTGTTCTTGAAAAGTGCACACCAAAGGTTAACACCAACCACGCCCGCGTACGTCTGAGCTAGAATCCGGTGAAGGGCCCCTCCTCCTCCTCGGACTCTGAGTCGGAGCCCAGCCAGGCCGATGCTGGCTCAGGCTCGCCACCGAAGTGCTCTGCCTTGAATGCACGCCAACGCTCGAGGTACTGTTATCAGCAACTGTGGAGTTGGCAGCCGGGGTCAAATGTCGGTGTACTCACAGTGTTTGGAAGCTTCTCATTCGCCAGTTCTTTAGGCGACAGCGTGGCGACGTACTCGTCCCAGGTCTTGAATTCGAGAAGATCAACCTTGCGTCTCTTCAGGACCGGAAGACTACCGCGAATAAGCTTCTTGATCTTGTCGTCGTGCTCGAGATTCTCGTATCCGACTCTTCCATCAAAGTCCTCGTCATCGATGCCGAACAACGTGTAACGTGTGGCCCCAGGAGGGGACGAGCTCACACCCCACGAGAGTGAGGCAAACACCGACGTTAAGACGAAGCGCCATCTGCCTCATGAGCTCTTGGTGGGTTTTCTCCTTGACCTCGAGTACGCGGTCGCCCCAGATGTTGAAGTGGCCGTAATCAACATCGATCGCGGCATGCGTCATGATCCACACTTCCTCAGTGACCTTTGACAGGCTCTCCGTAGACACTGTATCGAAGAGAACGGGGCCGCGCCAGTCGACCGCGAACGCAATGTGCTGTACGACTTTGGTCGCGCCGTCGGGGAGAATGGGCGGCTCGTCGTCGTCGGTATAGCTGATCAGGCGATGAAAGGAAGGAAAGACCACAATGGTCGAGGCACCGAAGGAGCCAAATAGATAGTGGTAAGTGTGGTAGCCGTGCTGGTCTGGTTTAAGGCGCAGAACTTGAACGGAGTGGTAGTTGCTACTGCCATAGTTGAGGCGTTCGAGGATCCTGGAATCGATGTTTTCGACATCAAGCACAGTGGTGTACACCTCGAGATATCCAACCATGCAGTCGAGGCAGTCCACGGGCGACATTGGCGTGAGCGCAGGTGCAGGAAGGCGGCGTCCGGTCTCAGTGACGACGGGAATGACGCGCGCTCCCCCAGAAACAGTGTCGGTCTGGAGCGTCACGTGCTTGAAGATGCACCTGTTGATGAGGATGCGGGCGCGCCAGTTGACGCAGCGGAGAACGAGCACGTCAAAGGGGGAGACAGAGTCGAGAATGAGCTGGATCAAGAGGTTGCCGTACTGGAATGCGTCTTGGTGTCAGAGACTCTCTTGGTGGTGGGGCACTTACTGTTGTTGGCCGATGTCTCGCGGACGGTGTCTGCGGTGCCAACAGGCCCGTCAGACTTGGGCTTGCGCCTCCTGTTCTTCTTGGACTTGGGCATGGTGTATTGTCGGGGGAAAAGGCAATGGGGGTACCTGGCTTGGAACAGAACAGAGGAAATGTGAAGTACAGAGAGAAGAGAATGGAAAAATAAATGAGAAGAGGAAAGAACAGTTGAGAAAGCGAGTCGCAGTGAATACGAGGAAAGGAAGGGGCGAATCATATTCGCCCCGTGTGTGTGCGTTCTAATCAGCACGATCAACACGCCACCCACACGCCGGCCTGGAAGGCTTGGAAGTCCTCAAGAGCGCAAGGCGCGAGGCTGCGAGAGAGACACGAAGCATGGTGCAAGTTCGAGTCAGCCGCGGTGAGCTGTCGGGGGCCCTATGCTCGATGTCAGCAATTTAGACAGTATGCGCTTTAACCCTGTGCCACACTCCACGTAGTTTCTCCTCTGCACCTTTCTTTCTCAAAGCCACAGCCCTCTGACCAAAGCAAACATAGGCAGAGGAACAAGAAGTAAAATGCCACGGCTACATAGAATAAAAGTGGAGAAACTAACACCGAGGGAGAGGAGTCGGAGGCTGAAAGAACGAAGACGAAGAGAGTGACGGTTGGCTTGTTTTCTATACACACTGTCTCTGTATGAGCTGCAGTCAGGTGTCTATGAATTATACCGTAATGTGAAACCTGCCGAGCGTGTACTCCTCGAGGTCGGAGTCCGAGTCGCGAAACGGCGGGTCCACCGCCGAGT
>Ga0160505_100997_pt1 | contig 14086 bp, 10 predicted proteins | sample DIDeMG_FD_108225 | JGI IMG/M metagenome (GOLD analysis project Ga0160505, IMG submission 108225) | Enriched chicken feces microbial communities from UW Madison campus, WI, USA - DID2874_E49_Stillage MG | ecosystem: Host-associated > Birds > Digestive system > Large intestine > Fecal ... | reverse complement strand
CTACTTTGCCAGTCTCATAGAGACAAATGTTTTTGGAAATTTCATGTCTTCTTTGTATGTCATTCTGTTTTGTAATTTTGTAACTATTTGATGTAAGGACAATAAACTGATTATCTATCTATCTATCTATCTATCTATGTCTTCTTTGTATATCATTCTGTTTTGTAATTCTTATATACCTATTTGATGTAAGGACAATAAACTGATTATTTATCTATCTAGTACTTGGAGCACCTTTTTGCAAATAATAAAAAGACAAACTTTGAGTTTTTTTCAACTCCGCGATTTGATACGCGGAGTTTGTGATAAAAGCCGTTTACAAGAAAAGCCATACGTTTAAAGCAGATATCCAACAAAAAAAAGGTCCATGACCGCTGAATAACTAACACAGGTCATAATAACATTCAATATGTTTATTTTCTCAGCATCCGAAAGTTACCAAGTAAAGTGAAATTGAATAATAATAATAAAAAATTAAGGATAACGTAAGTGCTAAGGGAAATGATCAGTCAAGGGAAATGATTACTTCTCTTCATCCCACAACCTTTCCATTTAATCAATTAATTGTCAACCACGTAAGATGCCACAAACAGATAATGAATCTAGAATCCTTCTAGCCCTTTAAGCCTATAAAAATGACCCAGAATTGAGTCTCCGACGCGCCGCAAAGCTCTATCAAGTCAATTTCACGACTCTTCTCTGCCGACACAACGGCGTACAATCTCGAGCTGATACTATCCCCAAATCACGCAAACTATCTAATCTAGAGGAAAAGATAGTATATTCATTATATTTTGGACCTAAGTTTGCGAGGTTTCCCCCCGCGACTGCGTGGTGTTGAAGAAATGGCCAACCGATTGCTTGCAGACCGCGATATGTCACCCGTCGGCAAGCGTTGGGCTAGAAACTTCGTCAAGCGACATGAAGAGCTCGATACGCGTTTCTTTCATAAATATGACTATCACCGAGCTAAATGCAAAGATCCAATTATTGTTGATGTGTAGCTACGAACTTCAACGCCGGTTGAGGAGAAGACTGTCCCCTCTACCCCTTGGGTTCAAAGACCCCAACGACCGTCCTTGAGGCTGAATTTCAATCTGAACACCTTGAAAGACGAATCAGAAGACATCATAGTAGCTCCCCAGAGCCAATTTTAGAAGCGTTCAAATCTTTTTCTATGGTAACAAAGGCAATTATACATGAGTATGCTCTAGTAAAAGCAGAGGTCCAAGACCTTCGACAGGCAAATGAGATACTTAGTCGGCGCCGAAGGGCAAAAAGGACTCAATTACAGAAAAAAGGGGTAATGACAGTAGAGAAAGGAAGGCAAGCAATTGATCAGCTGCATGTTGATGCCCAGGTAGCGGTTGAATCGTCGAGAAGTGGTGGTCAAGGAAGGTCGGCGCAACCGAGGGAAAGGCACTGTGGAGTATGCGGCAAGCCCGGACATGACGCAAGAACGTGTCAGGTAGTAATTAATACGTCTGGAAAAGAGTATAGCAACTAGTTTTAAGTAATCAGATGGTTTGTGGTGTTTTTACAGTGATTTATATCTTGAAGGTGAAGAAAAGTAACTATTTCCCTTGACTGATTATTTCACTTGCCACTTACGTTATAGATAAAACGGAGTTAATTCTAAAATACTTTCCTTTGCGCGGCTGATCAAATAGTTGCCCCCACCAGCACTAAGGGGTTCAGCATTCGATGACGTCAAATTCTCTACGGATTCAACCCGTATGTCCAGGGAAATATTTCATGATAACTATTGCAATTTGCTTATCTCAGTAGGAGGATAGATTTGGAAAACCTTGACAGTTATGTTGTTAAGCTAACCATCAGCTGAGTAGATACGATAGCGAGTAGAAAACCTGGACTACCACCTCAATGCTCTGCTTGTCATCTAGAAGAGCACTAATAACATGTTTCAAAGGATTTATTAAGTATCTATGTCCAGATTCACTCAAAGCGCTATTTGATAATCTACTATCGATTATCAAATTAGAGTAACGCCTGTATGAAGCAACATCGCAGCTTATTACATATGAACTTTGTAATAAGAAAATAAACCAAACGAGTAGTTTATTTACTTGTCTCAGGTTTGTTCTTTGCGCAAATTTTACTAGGCTACATACACAACTATTAGTGCTCTACAAGACTTTTTTTTATATGTATCTTGAAACAATACAGTAGCCATATACCCTAATCATTTAAACACGTTCCGAATATTAGTCTGATGTTCATTCTATTTTTTTTATCAAAAGCTGATAGTAGCAGTGAATATCTTGTAACATGCGTTCATTCACTTCAGTCTGCTGTTTTTTCGAATAATTGCACCATGTAAACTTCATAAACACCATTTTTATTATTATCCTGATTATCTATCTATCATTATTATTAGCAACCGCGGATTTGTTGTTTTTGTGAGCATGCTGATTTATAGAAAAAAGGCTGAGATCTTTTAAATTGTCTGGAACTTCCTCTTTGACAGGGCTCAAAAACTAATCAATATTCATAATCTTTACATTAGAAATCTCAGATACCAACAGCTTGTTAAGACCTATTTGAACCTTCTCTAGAAATAGATAACAGACTATTTCTGTACTGTTTTGACCAGTCAAGACCAATTTGAAGCATTTCTGAATAGTTCCACCAGGAATATCGGTTTTCTAAACCCGAATTGCCCATCTTATAGCAACTAAAATTGCAATTATTTTCGCTGGATCGTTGCCAAAAGTTAGAATTCTCCCATCATAGAAAAAAGCTACTGATGTTCTCACTATGTCTTCTATGTGCAAATGAAACTGCTGATTAAACGACTGATATTTAGTAATTAAATTTGCTGGTAATTATACAATCTCAGTATTCTGGCGCTGGGAAGAACCATCGAGGTAAAACGAGATTTGTCATTCATGCTTCTCTTGCCCAGGTATTGTGGTGGATGTGGTCAAGGAAGCAGTTCCTTTTAGCATTTAAGTTTAGGAAACCAGCATATTAAGCGGACTTCTCGCAGTACGGGCGGGAGTTGTAGGTTTCGCCTTTACTGGCAAAGTGAATATATTTTTAATTTTTTTCAGTCTTTCCGCTCTATCAATGATGAATTTACTATATTCATCCGTATCATTAGAACCGTTAGACTATGAATATCTCCCAGTCATATAGTACATAATCAATTGCCGCTTTGCTCTCTGTGAAAGCTGGAGATAAAGACTGGAAATATCTAGTAATCTTGTCTTAAATAAGTTTTTAGTTTCAGCTTCAAAAATTTTTTCGTCATCATTTTTCACTGACTCTGAAAGAACTTTGGAATATTTGACGAGTTTCTTATAATCTCCTTGCAACTGTGTGGTAACATTGGCTGTAATACTAAGGTCATCATAATACAGACCTTTTTGAGCGCTGTCCACATCGCTCGCTTTCTGGTAGTTCTATAATCACCATAGACAGCTCTGTCGGTGGTGATTGACTAAAATATATTTTCGATACTAAGCGCATACTTTTTTGTATAAGCACTGGTTCTACCACCAATTTCCATTGTCGGCAGCTTAACACTGAGCAGGCTACCACATTACACACACTTGAGCAGGATGAAACCCACACACCCAGTCTACTTGCACACAGTCAATCGGCATTAAACCAACTCCATATTGATCTTCTGTTTCCAATAACAGAAATTGATTGTTCTCAGTCGACTCAGCCATTGCAGCCGCGACCATGGGTTGTATGTACTGCGACTTGACTATTTCTCAGGTGAATCTGAAGTGAACGCAGCGGTTGAGCAAACTCGTTTTTTTATAGGTGTCGTCGCCTAATATCTATCTAAAGAAAATAAGCTAATTACCTATCCTTTTGTAGGTATAGATGCCACTACCTTGCTAGCCTCATAGAGACAAATGGGTTCAAAATTCATGTCTTCTTTGTATGTCATGCTATTATTTTTCTTCTTGTTATGTAATTCCCAGATATTGCGGCACTCACCAGTTTTTGTATCTATTAACATTTTCTCTACAGCAGTAATAGCCTGGATTCATTACTGATATTTTGAAAATCTTTGCTTTTGCATAGTTTACATTATTTTGTATTTTTACTTTATTTTACTTTTTTGGGTTGATTTAGTATAAGAGAGTTTGTGCAACACAGTCTGTTTGGCTATTCAACACTATTTAACTGTTATGATAATTCTATTACATTCAAATTGAGTGGCCCTCTTGATGCCAAAAAGACATTTCTAGTTTCAACTCCCACGAGGCTATTTGACTCTTGATATTTTTGTTGTTGGTTAAGAAGACTCTTTTTCAGAGCTCCATAAATACTGGTAGCTAAATATTTTTAGGTCGATTTAAGTGGATCATTATTTTCAAGATACCAAAAGTCTTCATCGACAAGTTTAAAAGTAAAACACGCATAATGGCTTTTTTTGATAATTCTGTTTCCACACTCCAAAGGTTTGAGCCCCACACCGATTATGTCAATTTGGAATCATGTCCAGTATTCAACCTTTCACCCGACCTTACAAGTGCTGACCTGATAGACCCATTTCTGCTTGTTGACAACACACTAGAACTACCAAGGGTTTTAAATGAAAGCAACGAAATTAAAAATTCAGTGTCTGCTCGGTTGGAAAGTAATGAGTCCATGTGCAATGAGATTCAAACGACAATCAGCCCAGTACCATCACCAAATTTGGAATTGGTACCAGATTTGGTATATGACGACAGTTTCGAGAATGAAGAGGAAGAGTTGAACTTCGGCATTCCGGGATATAAGTTATCCGCAGACGTGGGGGAAACCCAATTCTCAATGGGTGAAGCCACCACTGTGCCGCACTTTTGTGGCTTTGACATCTTCACAATGCCACCTTGGAAGTTGGACGGCACAAACGGTCAACTTGAAAGTACAGAACCACAGTTAGCACAAAATGAGTCTCAACCAGCTTTTACTTTTCCAGTAGTTAAACAGTCAATTCTACCTCCAATTGCATCTCCTACTATCTTAGATATCTCTACAGATGAGTTCAATCCGGATAATCCTGAACATATCAGCTATGCAACCTTTTCTAAAAATGTACCAAAAGACAACTTCTTGTTGAGCTTTGAGACGGCCTCTGAAGTATTGCCCACAAATTCCGTGAAAAGCAGCCCAAGCTTCTGTATGGTGTCTGGAACTTCTACTGTAAACTCGTTACCAACTACTGACAAACATTATGATTCATACGGTCAGGCTCCTCAATCTAAATACTCTTCTAGTCAATACCACCGCACAGCAGAGTCCCAGGCTCGGAAGAATGAAGGTTCCAGTGATAGCATAGATACTACCAAAGTAGGACTTACTGCTCTTCCATTGACTCGTGTTCTTAACTCTGCTATCGTCTCCGCCTCCATTGGCCTTTCAACCGAGTCAAGTTCCACGTGCAACCGCAAATCTAAAAAGGGGCGACCACCGGTTCATGGCACAGACGAGGAGCGTTTTGCTGCGCGACGGCTGGCTAATCGGAAATACTATATGTTTAACAAGGACAAAATCAACAAGCGGCGGAGAAGAAGAAAGCTTGAGAGCGGGCAGCTCGCCTCAAACGAAGAGATGCAATGAGTATAAAAAATACCCGTGCTTAATTTAGCAATGGCTCTATGCGGGTTATTGAAAACTATGATAACGTTTGATTGAGGAGTAAACATAAAAGAAAAAGACTTGCAGTAAAGACCAAAATAAATTTGTTTAAACAAGTTGACTATACCAACTTTGGGAAGTCACTTTTGTATGAATAAAAGAAAGTAGAAGTTGTGAACCGTCACCTTGTATAATTCATATGTCTCCAACATTTAGAAGCACAAAGCGTATTGTCCATTTCTTTACATCCCCCATCTTTAAATAAAAACCTTATTGGTGCCAGTCTCCCGTCAACCCGTTTTTATTGCTTGAAACCAAGGACCCCAAAGGGGCTTTTTGTGTTGTTCATGTTTCTAAAGGAATTGCAATAACTGGCTTTTTTTTTTTTGTATACGCTACAGCATGTTAAGGGTGAGAGGTTTGATGAAATCTGGGCCTGACCGTGCTCTTTCGTTTGAGTGTAATTAAGGATGATGAATTTGACAGCATATTGACTTTTTTATTTTTTTTATTTTTTATTTTTTATTTTTTATTTTTTATTTTTTATTTTTTCATTTTTTTATTTTTCGAAAGAGCCATTGCTTCTCCTCAAGGATCAGCTAAAGTTGGCATAAGAGTGGGGGAGGAACGAGCATTGAATACAAGTCTTTTGCGTAGAAAACATAACAAGTAAGGTTGACTTGAAACTCTTCACTTCTCATCACTGTTCTGCTCTTGCTGTTATGGTATACGATGCATCTGGGTGTTACTATATCCCATTTAACTACACAAGCTGTGCAGTAAGAAAAGCCCGCTGTGTTAACCTGGCTTCCAAAACGTCGTAATTTGAAAATAACTACCAAGTGAACTGTTAAAAAGAATAAATTATGCAGTTTTACATTTTCACTGTTTTTAGCTGGTTATTATGACTGGTTTCAAGTAATTATTACTGCTTCTATGGATAATTGAATTGCTTTTCAGGGTCTGTCCGCCGGGTATCAACTTTGTTCACTCGTGAATGGTTTATACGAATAAACAACAATAACATAATTCATGACGTCAGCAGAATGTGGGGCAAAAGCTTGTGCTACGCTGGTTTTGAAAAGGCTCGATAATACCCAACCTTGCAATTGACATAGGAAATTGATTGAAATATGATATTGTGGGGTATTTTGAATAAAAACAAAGACCTGAATGAGTTACTATGATAACTCATGGGACCAATGTCTTTTCCTACCCACCACCAACACAATGGTTGCTACTACCACGTAACACCCTCCCTCTCACCTTAACCATTAAACAAACCTTACTTGATAATCAGTTCTATAGTGCATAAGTCATTGCTATCACCCGCTCCCCTTTTTTTCTTACCCCCCAGCAATCTTCGTTATGATTCAAGTAAAAAGACACATTTCAAAAACCTCCTCTCCGGTTCACTATTTTTCGTTTTGAATGAGTTCACTGTGCTCAAGTGATCACCGACAAATGTGGAACCAAGATGTCAATCCTTTAACAAAACTCTGATTGTCAAGTATGAAATTCTTATTATCTCTACCTGACAATGTGTGTGTCAATGGCCTTCTCTCCAGCTCCCCTCCTTGATTTGGACACTACCATTGAGGCCCTTTTACTCGTCAAAACCGCATTTCAATCATTGTTGATAACTTTGTCAAAATATAAATATTTCAATAAATTCTCAAGTTTTCAATTTTTTTTTTCAAGTAACCAAAATCAAAATCATCAAATATATCAGTCAATAACTGTCCAAAGCTTCTTTTTTCCTAAATTTCAACAGTAGCAGCATCTTTAACCAATAACATCATCATCACACCAATATGTCTAACTCAGCTAATAACTATGATGCCATTGTCGTCGGCGGCGGCTTTGGCGGTATTTATCAAGTTTATAAGCTAAGAGAGTTGGGCTTCAATGTAAAGGCCTTTGAACGCGGTGCCGGTCTTGGCGGTGTTTGGAGACAAAATGTTTACCCCGGTGCACGCGTTGACTCCGATGTCCCAGTCTACCAGCTATGGATTAAGGACGTTTACGAGGATTTTGATTTTGAAAAGCGCTTCCCTGATTGGCGCGAGATTCAAAAGTACTTTTCCCACGTTGATAAGAAGCTCAACATCTCCCAACACTACGACTACAACACCTGGGTTACCGAGGCCTCCTTCGATGATAACACTGGAAAATGGACTGTGACTACCACTGGTGACGGTGCTGGCACCTATACTGCCAAGTATCTTTTGCTTTGTACTGGTTTTGCTTCAAAATCCTACACCCCTGACTTTAAGGGTCTTGACAAGTTCAAGGGAACCATGCATCACACCAGTGAGTGGCCCGTTGAACAGGTCGATTTTAAAGGCAAGCGAGTTGCTGTGGTTGGTACTGGTGCCAGTGGTGTCCAAGTCATCCAGGAGGTTGGCCCTCATGTTGAGTCTCTCACTGTGTATCAGCGCACTCCCAATCTGGCCATTCCCATGGTCCAGACCGATAACGACAAAGCGTACGAAAACAAGCGTAAAGAAAACTATGACAAGGTGTTTGAAAATACTCTTGTGGTTTCCACTGGTGGCTTTGAATTTGGTTTTGATACTCGCTCGTGTCTCGAGGTCACCCCAGAAGAGCGCGAGGCTCACTTCAAAGAGTGCTTCCGTAAAGGTGGATTCAACTTTTGGGTTGCCAACTTTCATGACATTTGGACCAACCAGGAAGCCGACAAGCATGCCTATGACTTTTGGAGAAAAACGGTCTTGGCGCGCCTTACTCGTCCTGAAATGAGAGAGCTTCTGGCGCCAGAGAAGTCCCCCGTGACTTGGTCCGGCAAGCGCCCCTGTCTTGAGCAGACTTATTACGAAGTCTACAACCAGCCCAACGTTGATATTGTCAACCTGCGCAAAGAGCCTATTATTGAGTTTACGGAGAAGGGAATTCGCACAGCTGATCACGGTGAGCTTGAGTTTGACATTATTGTTCTTGCTACTGGTTTCGACGCCGTCACGGGTGGCCTTACGCAAATCAATGTTCGTGGTAGCAAGGGTGAGACCCTTAAAGAAAAGTGGTCCAATGGTGTCTACACCTACCTCGGTGTTTCTGCCGCTGACTTCCCCAACATGTTCTTTATGTACGGTCCTCAGGGTCCCACGGCCTTTTCCAACGGACCGACTTGCGCACAGGTTCAGGCCAACTGGATCACGGACGCCATTGTCTATGCCGAAAAAAACAACCTCAAGGCAATCTCTCCCTCCGTCGAGGCGGAGCAGAAGTACCGTCACCATGTCAACGCCATCCAAGACGCAACCCTTGTTGGTCAAACCAAATCCTGGTACACTGGTGGCAACATCCCTGGAAAGAAAGTTGAGGCCCTCAACTATCTTGGCGGTATTCCCAACTACATTAAGGAAATTGACCAGGAGGCCAACATCCACTACGACAATTTTATCAAGGTCCAGTAAATCCTTTTTTGTTCCTAATTTCAGCTTGATGGTTATTGCATGCGGTCAGTAAAGAGTTGACCTGAGCCTTCAAAAGTGATGATTCTTTTTTTTTTTTTTTGTATGTTGTTGTGAAACATGAAAATGATGATGTAAACTAAATAATTAATACCTATACGTGAATATGATTTGATTTCAAAAAAGAGGGACTCATCACTAAGTGTTGATATTGACTGTTTACACCATTGACTTGTAATCAAATTCTCTCTTTCTTTTTTAAGCTCGGAGATGCACATAGGGTCACAAGTTAAGGCCCCTAAAAAGCGATATTTTACGGTTCCCAAAACTTGTTTCACAACAACCAAAAGACGAAACCCACCCTTTTTTATTAAAACCCATGCTTAACCATGAGAATGAGCAGTACCACCATTCTTTGTTTTCTTTTTTTGGGGTTTGTTTGTGTATACTGAACAACTGGCCACGGACCAAAAAAAAAAAAAAAGTTGAAAAAAATTGAAAAAAAAAAAAAAAAAAATTGGGTCGAGAATCAGTTGCTATCAATTGCAAGAGCGCTTTAACTTATCATATTTACCAGCCATATTTACCAGGCTCGATTACACACAGTTTCGGATTTTGGTAGAGGATGATGATGATTTCACGGCTTTCATTAAACTACACTGTCTACTTTTTACAGCTTCCATATATAAACAACAAAAAAAAGGAGTAACAAAAATAATAATAAATTTTTTTTGGGGGGTTGGTTGGATGATTCTTTTTGAGGCGTGGTTTGAGCCAAAACTTTGGTTAATGAAGAGATATGACAATAAATAATGCCCAGAGAGCAAAGGTGATCTGATAAACAACAGTAAAAATTTTTTTTTCCTTTTTCTTTGGACAGATTGATGGTGCAACCAGGTTGTACTGTGAATAAACTGGACGTGCTCAGGGCAACAGTAAAAAATAAAAAAAAATAAAGCAAGCGAGTAATAATGACAAAGTTTTAAAAACAATTGGAGAAAAGGAAATTAGAGACATTAACATGACGAGGGGACATCACAAATAAATACTTTCGTCATCCACCAAGAAGGAAGAAGACGTATCGCGGAGAAGAGCAACTTTGAACGCGCTGCGCGCATCACTAAGAGTTGAGTGGCTGGACTCATCGGCATTGTCACTGTCGGCCTCTTGCTCCGATGCTGAGGGCGAGACCAGCGGCGCTGCAGAGGCTCTTCTGCTGCTACTACGGCGACGGCTGCTGCTGCTACCGGATGCAGCCAGCGACGGAAACATGGCGTCCATGGCCGGCACATGGCGGCGTTTGGCGCCAACGGACCGAGGCTGCAAGTGCACCAGGTTCTGGGTGTGGTGGTGGCCAGGCGTGCGCGCAGCTTTGCTCACAGACGCTGGGGGTGTGGGGTGTACGGACGCCGGGGTGGATTGCTTACCACGCTTTGGCGTATAGTGTTTGGTAATAAGAGTGGGTGTCGACACCATCTTGATGTTGAGGCCACATTTACCGGCAGGTGCAGTAGCCGCGGTTGTAATAATGCTGGTATTTTTGCTGCTGGTATGGTGTGCAGGGGTAGAGGGGTTTGCGGGGAGTTTAGCGGGGCCACGCTTCTTGGGGGTGGTTGTAAGCGTAGACATATATGTGTTGGGCCGGAGACCGGTGGTGTCGATGCCATTGCGTGAGCCACCGGCACGGTTGATACGAGAACGGGTCTTGAGGCGTTGAGAATGACCGGCCGGGGCAGGTGATACTAACGGAAACGAGGCTGATGAGGCAGCAGGAATAGAAGCAGGCTCAGCAGCAGTAGCAGTAGAAGCAGGCTCGGCAGCAGTAACAGTAGAAGCAGGCTCGGAAACGACAGCAGCAGCAGCAGCAGCTGCGGTTTCTGCTTTCCGGCGCGCAATAAGCGCTTTGATGCGAGCGAGCGGAGGTTCCATTTTACTTCCAGACTTCGATGGCTCGGCCACCACCGCCGGTTCGGGCATAAATACTGGGGAGTGCACAGGTATGGAGCTTGCCCGGCGTGGAGTGAGCAACAGACCTGTGTTGTTGACAATCTCATTGAGCAGCGCCTCCTCATCCTTTTCAAAGATATCACTGTCAACGAGACTCTCGGTTTTAAACTGAAAGGCATGATTCTCGTTGTCAATGTCGCCATTGTCCTCCTTTTCAGTCTCTTCCTCTTCCTCAATCTCACGAAGATGACGGGCCACTGCTGCCGTTTCATCTTCTTCAGGTTCCTCCTGAATGGTCGTGATGCCTGCTGTGCTTTCAGTTGCGGGCACGGTAGGAGTCTCCTGCGTGATCTCAGCCTTACCCGTTAACGGGTTCACCTTGAGACTCAATCGATTCACAGACGGTGGCTCTGGAAAAAGATTCTTGTGACGCTGGCGCCGGCTGGCGGCTGACTTACTATGAGCTACCGAGCAGTAGTCCATGGAGAAACACTTGAAAAGCTTCTTCTCTGTCGCAGTTGGGGTAACTGCAGCAGTAACAACGGGAGCAGCAAGTTTGACGGGTGTGCTGGGCCTGGTATTCTCGTTGGTAACGACGGCAGGGCGGCGCTTAGAACCAACTGGTGAATGTGCCATTGGATCAAGCTTGCGCTTCCGAGACGAGACCATTGGACTCGCAGCCAGTTGCCGGGGGGCAGCAGCTGGTGATGTCAAAAAAGCCGCTGATGCGACGGTGGTTGAAGATGCTGATGTAAAGATTTTTCGACTAGCAATAGATTCAAAGTCAAGCTTAGGAAAGGTCCGGAAGAGACCAATTGGTGGCTTGGGCGGCACACTTTTTGTGGCGATGGGTTCGTCTGCGGTGGTAGGGAGGAGTGAGAATGTAGTGTTTGCTAGTGGTGAGGTTTTGAACATGTTGTGAAAAAGCGGTGAAGTTTGGAAAAAAGAGCCGAATTGCTTGGGGGTTTTGGGGAGCTCGACAAAGTCAGTGACAGTGTCGGCAGCAGCAGAGTCGACAGTAGGCGAGTCGAAAAGAAAGGCAGGCTCGACAACAACCCGGCGAGTCGGTGGGGTCTGAAAAGTGATTTCAGACAGAATCTTGCTGGCGTCAGTATCGGTCGTGGATTGTTGGATAGGCGTGGATGGAATCACGGATGCAATGATTGGGTCTGAGAAAATTTTCAGAGAGTTGCTGTTGCTGTTGTGGGTGCCGTCATCTCTGGTGTCATCACGATGGGAGCGGCGGTGGAGGACAGGGGTGTCCATCTCCTGGAAGGGCGCGCCCAGCGAAGTGGCATTGAACATGATGAAAAGACGGACAATTGAGAGAGATGAGGGGAGCAGCAAGAGAAGAAGAAGCTGGATGCTGAGGAGCAAGAAAGAAAAAGAGAGGAGAAGAAGGAAAGAAAGAAACAAAAGTAAAAATTTTTATGCGCAAAGGAAATGTGGTTAGGAGGCAGATTCGATTTGGTTTGAAGTTGGAGTATTTGTTTTTTTTTGTTTCTTGGTATAGGTCTTTGTGAAGTTTCACGCGTTGCTACGCGACGGAGGTTGGTTTAATTAAATATCCAATCAATCAAAGCTAAAGCTATTCAATTAACGGTGATGGTTTAGATGGTCTTGTCGATGGGTTCTAGGTAAGCCGTTATGCTAATCAATGGTGAATGGTGTTGATTTCAGCTGTTGTTGCCCATCTACGTAGCCTTTACGGTCCCCTTTCTCTTGTTGTCGTGAAAAAATTTATGCAAAAGACCAAGGTAGAAACGCGTGCATTATTTTTCAATTTAATCCCAAAGTGGTATATGATCATTTTTGATAAACAACGTTGTTGTCTGTTGTTGTGGAAACGGGAATTGTCGTGTTGGACTCGCGCGTCGCTCTGGAAACAAACCAATTAAGGCCCAATTAGGCAATGCCAGCACAATAATTCAGTGATTTTACGTGCAAATGATCAATGCTGACAATATGATAATGGCAGTTTATGAGCAACCTTTTAGTTGCCATTCCTCTCGTTTGCTTTTATTATCTTTGCGTTAAATGCCATTCAGAAAAACAGCTGTGTCTTAATCACAAAGACTATTTGTAAAGGAAAATGCTCTAAAAAAAAATTCGCATTCTCACACGTTGGCTCAAATTCAGACCAAGGGGGTGTCACCTCCCGATACAAATGCACAGCCGCCACGAAATGGGCTGGATCGCTACCGAATCTGTTTGTATCTTCACATTGAACGGAAGATTATTGCTCACAACCACTACTTTATGATGATAACCAACCGTCCTTCACTTTTGCTAGTTTATGACCCCCCATAAACAGAAATAGGACTTGATATAATTTATGTCTTCAGTTAATTGCCATATTACTGTACTTTATTTTTTGCGCCTTGGTTTTCAGATCGGCATCTACTATATCAGCTGTTACTGCGAGAGACAGGGGGTTTGGGCTCATGACAAGTATCTGTCCAATAACCTAGGCTTTAAACAGCCAAGAGCATTGCGATTTCTTATCTCTTCATTAATGTGTGCCAGCAACAGCAATTAACGCTGAAAAAGGTAAAATCAAATAAAATGGTAATAACTTTTCAGCTGATTGGCCGAAGAGTTGCGCACCAGCTGAAGCTCGCTAAATCGTCCTATAGAAAATAAAAGGACCGTAGCCATGACATGAAAATCTACTAACCTTATTATAAGAGTGCCTGCGATTTTCAACTGAACTCCACAGATCGCAAACCCGGTAGACAGAAACAGTTGAACTGAAGACAAAGTCCAAATTCTTTACCGCAGACTCAAACCAGTTTGAAACCACATGGCTAACAACTATGTCCAGACGTTTCAGCATTTTGTACAATTAATATTATTATTATTATTATTATCATTTTTTATTTATTTAGTTAATTTAGACAGTGCTAGGCATGATCACCACAGTGTGGGTTCATACCAAACCACATAGTGTGTCCGTACAAGGGCCTTGATCCTAGGAATTTGGTAAACGCAGATCGTAGTAGAGTTCACAAACTACCATCTACATGTGTCAAAATGATCCGCAGGTGAATCTTCATATAGATAGTTCCCTAGTAGGCTTTTTTTTTTTTTTTTTTTTTTTT
>Ga0160505_100996_pt1 | contig 14100 bp, 21 predicted proteins | sample DIDeMG_FD_108225 | JGI IMG/M metagenome (GOLD analysis project Ga0160505, IMG submission 108225) | Enriched chicken feces microbial communities from UW Madison campus, WI, USA - DID2874_E49_Stillage MG | ecosystem: Host-associated > Birds > Digestive system > Large intestine > Fecal ... | reverse complement strand
TGACCGAGAAGCGGCGGCCGCAGCCCTCACGCGTGCACTGGTAAGCTGCGAGTTAGTAAGAGCGCACAGTTTCCAACTCACGCTTGGCTCCAGTGTGCACCGACATATGTGTGTTGAGCGACGACGGGCGGTTGAAGCGCTTCTCACAGACTGGGCTGAAATAGTCAGCATGTGCCACCGCCACAATCAGCCAGTGCACTTACCAAACGTGGCGGCGCGACTTTGCAATTTCGCGCTCGCGGCGGATCTGGTCTTCGACGCGTTTGCGCTCGTACGCGAGGTCGCGCTGCGACTCTAGCGTGTGCATGGGGCCGATGGGCATGTAGTACGGCGCGGCGCGGGGGTACGTGTCGCACTGCATGTCGGGGCGGTACTGGGGGTTGTAGCTCGGGAACTGCGGGGTGAAGGACCCGCCGCCGCCCATGGTGTCGCGCTGAGGCTGGAGCTGGGACTGGGACTGAGAGAACGCCTGGGACATGGACTGTGCCTGGGCCTGCTGCTGGGCCTGCGACGGGGCGACCTGGGCCTGAGCCTGCGACTCGGACTGGGACTGGGATGACTTTGTGGCCTGCCAGGTCGGCATGGCGGGGGACGAGTGCGGGAGCGAGCCGCCGCCGTCAGACGTCAACGCCGAGTCGCTCTGCTCGAGGCCGAACGAGGTCTGGTGAGATGGCGCTGAGGTGGGCAGCGACGAAGGCGAGTCGAACCCGCCACGAGGGGACGCGTGCTCGCGTGCAGACGACGAGGTGGGCGACTGCCGGTGCTGGTGCTGGCTGTGGTGCTGGTGCTGGTGCACCGGGGTATGCGTCTGCGTGTGGTTGGCGCTCGAGTGGCCGCGGTCGTGCGACTCGGAGGACATGGAGTAGTGGACGCTGAAGCGGCCGAGGTCGACGGGCTGAGCGAGGGGGACGCTGGCCATGGTGGTGTACCCCAGGTATATGTAGGTATTTTCTTTCGAGATCTGGTAAGTGTGAGCGATACGAGAACGAGCTTGCGAGTTTTGGTAGGTGGCAAAGGGTGGAGCAGGGGTGATGACTAACGGGGTAACACTGAATCCTTTTGAAGTCAAGACGAGGGCGACGAGGGAAGACTCGCACAAGAACAAAGTGATGGAGAGAGACGACCAAGACAAGGAGCGTGACTGTTCTGATGCAGGCGTTAGCTACGAAGGTGGTGGTGTTGTTTGGCTCCAAAGGTGGTGATTTTATCCCTGGGGCAGAGGATGAGCGGAGGAGTGAATGTAAAGATGATACTTGAGGCAGGACTGCAAGACAAAGGGGGAAAAGAGGAAAAAGAAGACGGCGAGGCGCAGTAGCGGAGGGAGGGAGGGCAAAGGGAGGAGGCAGGACACAAAGCAGACAAGGAGAGCCAAGTTGGAACGGGTCCCGAGGTCTGTTGGACCTCGTCACAGACACTGACACTGCCAGAGGGAGAGAGGGACAGAGAGAGACGCAGACAGAGCAGTAGAGCGGCCAAAGAGACAAGAGGACAATACAGCCACAGCCAGAGGCCGTCGAGATGATTATTTTGTATTTTATTGTATTTTTTGTTGTGACTCTAAGAGTTCCGAGTTCCCACGACAAGAATGAGGTGGATGTGACGGGTGTGTAGACGGAAGCATCGTCGACGGCCGGAAGAAAACGAGAGAAAAGTCCACTGCAACAAAGGGAGAGGAGGGGATAGGACAGAGATAAGGTGGAAACGTTCAGCAAAGGAGGGAGTGGAGGAATGAAGAGGACAAGGGGATGGCTCGATACGGACGACGTGCACGATCAGGGGGTCACAATACAAAAGTACAGCAGCAGAGGAGACGGAATTGTGGGGCGCAGAGGCGAGGCAGGGGGGAGACAGCACGAGGGGGGAATAGAGAGGGAGGGTCTGCGAGCGACGATGGAAGGGGGAGGGGGAGGGGGAGTGGCAGGGGGGCGTCACGTCGACTGATCACTTACGGTGGTCCACGCGGTCCTGGTGATGTCTTGTGTGTTTTGTTTGCGGCCGTGGGGTTAAGCTCTAGCGCCTTTGAGGCAATGAACGGTGGTGAGGGAGAGGGTATACGTGGCGAGAAAGCGTGAGATGGGTGGTGTCGCTTGAAGCCTCGCCTTTTGGAGTTGGGGAGGAGTATCAGATGGAGAGGACAGATGTATCAAAAGTAAAAGGAGAGATGGGGCAGAGTACGACTACGACTGATGAGTGAGTGTAGGAGAGATGGGTGGTGATTCCCAGCCGTCGGCCACGGTACAGAGTAGAGTGAGGGCGGGGGGCACGACAGGACTGGATGAGCGGCGGGGTGGTGACACGAACACGAACGCGAATACCAACACGATCCACAGCGTCTGTCGCAGGTGGCGCAGGTGTTGTTGGCCCAGTGAATCCCGGACGGATCCTCTGCTCCTCTTTGCCGTTCGTTCTTCTGTCGCACGCCGAGTCGAGCCAGAGCCAGGTCGCAGTTGCAGTTGCAGGCGAGGGCTGAGCTGTTGGGAGCTGCAGGCGAGCGTGGATGTGAACGATGTGAGGATGCGGCGGGGTAATCTACGAGGAGTAGGACGCGTGCTAGCTAGCGGTGCTGGTCGCGGTGGAGAGCTCCCAGGCTAGTTTGTAGTTGGTGGTGGTGGAGAGGAGAGAGGAGAGATGAGTGATGAGTGATGAGGAGGGGGTGGAGCTTGGAACGAAACGAGGAAAGGAAAAGAAAAACAAAGAGAGTCTTGTACTCGACGCCCTTTAAACACAATGCCTCAGTGTCGCCCTCGAGCTAACAAAGCAAGTGGACTGGGGCAATGGCGGGCACGAGGGACGCGGGCGCGGGCACGAGGGGCATGAGGGCGGCAACCGACACTTCTCGAAGAAGTCCCCGCGGGATGCCCCGTTCGTTAGCTGTGAAAACAAGAGGCAGAGGCAGAGAGACACACAGCTTGGCGGCAGACACGAGAAGACGTGCATTACACACAACAAGGGGACAACGGGGTCCAATGGGGCAGGGCGAGGAGCCACACCCATCACCCCAAGGCGACGAGCTCCAAAGGAGGAGCTATGGGAGCTCTGAGAGGCGAGCAAAGCAGCAAAACAACAACAAAGGGGGGACAAAAGTGCGCGAGATAAAACAGCGCAGACGGAGGAGGGATAGGACGGATACGACAGATGGGATGGACGCATGACGACCGCTGACTGTCGCTGACTGTCGCTGCGATCCGCACTCCATCGCCCCATGCCCATCCCTCCATTCACTGCACAGATCGCCCCCCATCACCAGGACCGCCGCGCATCTCAGCCTCCCAGCTGGCGGCGTGATCCCCGTGCGTTGCTCTGCGTTGCGTTGCGTTGCTTTGCGTGCGTGACGCCCATCACCGCACACGTCAACGCCGATACCGCGCATCAGTGGGTCAGTCGTGCTTCCGACTAGACCTTGGACCTGCCGAATCGGGTCGTCAGTTTTCACCTCTAGGCAGTCGTCGTGCTTCTCTTCCAGTTGGCTCGTTCTTTGCACAAAACATGCCAACACGCCAACCATCTGGCCGCGGCGAGGGGTCGGGCGCGGGGGGCAACGACGGGGGCGACCAACGACGCCAGACGAACGACGCCAGACGACAGACGCCAAGGACAGACTGAAGCTGCGCGACGTGGAGAGATGGTATATTGTCCCCATTCCGCGTTGCCATTCCCTCATTCCGTGCACAAGATTCCATAGCAGTGTGCTTAGTGACTGGCGTCTAGCACGTGGACAGGCGCCGAGGAACGAGGAATGCGGAGCGCAGAGGCGCCGAGGGCGGAGGACGGGGCCGGAGCCGCCGGCATGGCATGTCTGATCGAGACGTCGGAACGTCGACGTCGAGTCGTCGCAATGTCAGAGTGTTCTGTCCACGCCCACGCCTTGCCCGTTGACATGTAGCCACAGTTGCCACTTTCGAGGCCCGAGTCCGTCTCGTCGTCGCTGAAAGATCAGAGCACGAGAGGTGACCGGCGAGAAGGATGAGAGATCAGTATGTTGCATCGCGCATCGCAGGCTTCTGCTCCACTGTGTGCTGTTGGGTCCGAGCGCACGCAGCTGTGGAGAGCAGAGGTGGTGGAGGCGAAGAGTAGCCACTAGGCCTTGAGTGTACGCCTTTCCCATCTGCGTGGCTTCAACCTTACCCTCCTCGTCTACCTCCGACCTATCGCGAGAATAAGCTCTAGAAATGACAGAGTACACCACCAGCGGACATGTCGATACCACCAAAATACCTGCTCACGGCAGACGATCCACAGTTGCAGCTCTCTCCCTACGCGACAGATTACAGCAGCTTCGATCGCGGCCAATGGGCATGTCGTCTGTGTTTCGCTGCATCTGTATCTGGTTTCGCCGTCTTCATCTGATCATAAGCTGTCCTCGTGCCGTCCCATGTCTCATGCCCCATGTCTCGACTCGAGGTATCCTCGCGTCCCCGTCCTCGTTCTCGTCCATGTCCTCGTCCTCGTCCATGTCCTCGTCCTCGTCCATGTCCTCGTCCTCGTCCATGTTCATGCCCATGTTTCATGCCCACGTCCTCGTCGTACTATCCTCGGCCATATCGACACAGTTTCCAACTGTCCTTTCCGTCGAGTCTGGACGCGCAGCCGCGTCCCACGGTCGCGTCGCCGACTGTCAAACGGACAGGACGGGGACGAGGACGAGGACGAGGACGAGGACGAGGACGAGGACGAGGACGAGGACGAGGGATAAGTACAAAGACAACGAGGACGAGGGCAAGACCCCGCGGATCAGTATCTCCGGCCCGTGGCTGTCCGTTTCTACGATCTCGCCATGGACAAGAGGACAGTCACGCAGACAATGTGGGGGACAAAGAAGGACGGTCGAGGAGGATCAGCGAGGACACCAGTTGGACATGTGGACACGTATGAGTCATCGGGCTTGCGCTCGAGTTGCTAGACTCGAGCGTCGACTGCCCGGGCCCTGCGCGAGGTCCAAGGGAATGCACAGAAGGAGAAAGAACGCAGTGGGTTCAGAAGGTCAGAACGCGACCACATCGCAGAAGTAGGCCGTAGGCAGTGAGTGCGGCGCAAGACCCAAGGCTGAAAGTTGCGTTGGATCCGCTCGGGAATCGGATTCCCGAAGATTGGCATGAACACTGGGAGAGCTGGGAGGGCGAAGTGAGGGAGCGTTTTCCGCGAGCGGTCCCGATTCCAGCGTCCAGTCCGAGAGATTCCACCTCTTCTCGCCCTTCTGTGACTTCGCCTGGCCTCCAAGGACTCGTGGTCGTCGTAGTCATCTGTCCCCCGTACATCTGCTGTCCCCTGCCGGCCTGCTTCTAACACCGAGCGCGGCGTGACCCAGACCCAGACCAGGCCGGGCCGGGCTACCCGCCAGCCGCCGACTAGGCCGCGAAGAGCGAAGAGCGCAGAGAAGCCAAGCCACGAAGCTTGGTGTACTGTGTTTTGATCGGCGTCCGTTTCCGCAGCGCGACGTCAGCGTCAGCGTCACTGGAGCTCGCACGGTGCGGTGTGCGCCTGGGGAGGCTGGAGGCCTGGAGGCTGAAGGCTGGACATGTGCACGAGGGCCTTGGAGATGTGAGCAGTGGACATGTGAGCAGGCGCAGACTCGGCAAAGGAACAGCGTCTTCTCGTCCTGCCCCCGGGTTCTCTCGTTTTCTCCGTTTGCATCCCCCCTGTTCACTCTACCTTCTCTTCTTCTCCCGTTCTCCCTACGCTTCTCCCATCAGCTTGTCCTCTCCCGTACTTACCTACTTCCCCCCTACATTTTTTTCACTCCCCCAACTCGTCTCCTGGGCCCCTGCCTCCTTGACTCGCCTCAACCTCGATCATGATACGCTGCGACCACCTCGGATCTCGGCACGGATCCCGCTCGCTCGCGCACGCATCGATCTGCGCAGATGCGCAGGTCAAGGGGGTGCGGTTGCAGGAGGGAGCTATTGGTATCTGCAGGGCAAGGACAGCGAAGGGGGAGGCAGTGAGCGTGACTTGACTTGGATGGATAAGAGCGTCTAGACCCAAGAGGAGCAAGCACTGCGCCGGTCGTGGCGCGGACTGCAGCTATCTTCTCTTGCTCCTATTCTTTTGACAACCACCACCTACTATTTTTGATCTCGCGACGAGCAGAGTGCAGAGTGCACTGCCGGAGAGCGGGCCCGAGCTCAAGCTTGCAAGCTTGGCCTGCAGTCACGACAGCAGCAATGAACACAGCATGACGATGACGATTCGACGGCCCGGCGAGGGACGGACGCAGCAGGCAAACGCTCGACCTGGACCGCCTCACGCTTCAGCTCAGACGTAGTCTGCATGCGCTCGACCAAACATTTCCATGGGACGAATCGTGGGTGTGCGCTGTGTTGGGGCGGGCATAGCCGTCTAGCCGTTAACTGCAACGCGACCCACAACACGCGATAGCGATAGATGCGGGGACATATTTAGCATACACGCCACCTCGTGTCGCTCACGGGCCCCCGAGAATCTAAGCACGACGAGAACGTTTCGTCGCGGGTCATGTAGTCGCGTGCTGGAGCTCGTGTTGGAGCTGCAGCTGGGGCGGTGATGGATGGAGGGAACGCGTTGTTGACTGACGCGCACGACTCGCGACTCGCTGCTCGCTGCTCGCTGCTGCGGGAGCTGAGCTTGCATGCCATTCATAAAGCCCACGATCCATGATGGCATTCGATCAGATTGCACTCAACGATCCCAATGACCCGCACACTGGCAGGCTGGCAGACCCGCAGGCTGGCCGGCGAGCAGGCGAATCACAACTGATAACGATCGCGAGAGAGCGAAAAGCCGCCATTCGTACTCACGTGTATCGTCCTCGTGTCAGCTCCGTGCTCCGCGTTCATCTGCACATCACCCCGTTGCTTTGCACAGTAGCTATCCAGCCAGGGGTCCAGGGTCAGTGACGATGCGCGCCGTCAGTGATCAGTGATCGTGAGCTCGAGGTCAGTGATTGCCTAGGTGGGCATGGCCCCGGGCTGCCATGGAATGTAAACAAAGTCACGAGCGGAGACGAGGGCGCAGTGGGTGGGTGTAAACAGATTCTCGGCCAGTTCGCCGGAATCAAAGCGTGCCTTTGTCCTGGGGGTCATGTGCCATCCACAGGCGGAGGTCAGCGCCACTCCACAGCTCGGCCCGACGACTCCAAACCACCTGACCCGCATGACCCGGCTCTCTTCTCCCCACTCGATGCCCGCTTGCACTGTACAACTCGGGTCTAAAAGTAAAACGTACATGCATTCCAGGGCGGGAAACTGCGACATAATGATGGACTATCAAAGGGGGTGCGGGGGTTGGGTCATCGCCAGCGAAGGGACCGTTTGCCTGGGACTCCAGACTTGAATAAAGCCAGAAACGCGCTCCTGGCCTCATCCCAGTCACCACCAAAATGGCAACTGAACAAAAGATATCCCTGCCGCTTTTTTCGATGAGACGATGCAAAATCATAATTACACATGCGCTGATGTCGTGCTTGAGAGTCTGGTTGTTGGACTTGGTTGGGGTTACAGAGAGGATTGTGATGTAGAGACTTGAAAAACTGAATGAGACTGAACTTCGCGTTGATTAGGGTCGTGGAGGACGCCGGTAAGACGGGGGGTGGGGAGGTTGCGTGTGGGTCGTGGAGAGGTCTGAACTCGGTGCGGTGTTGTCGTAATGGACGGCCACCGGGTCGCTAGCTTCGCCGAGGCGCCTGCTGCGACCGGGGCCGGCCCGATTCGTCTTGCGCACCATACCAGAGGGCGCCGAGGAGGTCCTTGGCCGTGTTGGCAATGTTGGTCGCGCGACCAATGAGCGTCGAGCCGTCGTCATCGTCGTGGGTTGACGGTGTCGGCGACGCGTTGGCCGACTCGCGGTTGACAGATGCTGCCAACGGCTCGCTGCTCACGAGCTCAGACTTGAGACCAACAGGGGCGTGGGGGAGAGAAGAGGGCGAAGTGTCTTTCAGAGGTCGCAGCACGATCTACTTCTGCGTCAGTCAGAGGAATCACGCCATGGAAAAAAGGAGGAAAGACAGTCGCGCCCATGGGCAAGTTGGGCTGGCCCATTCGGAAGGCCTGAAACCCTCCGACGGCCAGCCCTTTGGGCTGCTTCACCGGAAACCATGTAACTCACCTGGGGGGACGAGTGCGGGGTAGGAGTCATCGAGCGGTCGGGCGAGTGGTCGACATCCATCGGCTCACCACCAGTCTGGGGGGCCTCCCATGACGCGCTCTCCTGGACCTTCTCGAGGTTCGGGTTGGTAGGGCGAGCGACGCTCTTGATAGTAGTGGCCTCAACAGGGGAGCGAGCGACCGAAGCAAGCGAGCTCGTCGACGAGGAAACAGAGGTTCCCCGAGAAATGGAACGGTCGTACTGCGACGAGCCGTTGCCGCGCGAGGTCGAGCGACCACGTTCCTCGCGGTCCGAGACAGGCGATCCGATCGAAATACCAGCCTGGGCGGCACCCTCGTAGCCGCCAAACATTCCACCGATGCCCGTCGCGACCGATGGGTTGTAGTTGAAGATGACAGGCGGCGAGACGGGTTCGGGGCTCGTAGGGTTGGGGTTGGCAGGACGGACCTTGAGAATACTGCGTGCGGGCTGCTGCTGGGGAGCGCCAAGACCATTGAGTGACGAGGAAGACGAGCTCGTCGAGGTCGTGCTCGAGTCGACCGACTGCTGGCGCCACTTGGGCTGGGCGGGGGGCACCTGAACGGCAGGGGCACGACCGTACGAGGGAGCCGCGTTGACCGACGACGCGGGGCTCGCGCCAGTGAGGTCGGGACCGCCAAAGTAGTCAAAGCCGACGGTGTAGTCGTCGTCGTGGCCGTGGCTCCAGCGCTTGATGGCAGGCTGGCCAAGAGCAGGAGGCTGGCCAAGCGGCGACACCACAGCGGGAGTCGTCTCCGTCGAGGGCGAGCGATACTCTGGCGTAGGCATATACACCAACTTTGGCAGCGTGGGGTTGTTGGTATAGGAACCCGACGTCTTCAGAATACCAGGCGCAATCTTTGCAATGGTTGACGAGTTTGAGGTGACCGAAGGCGAGCGGCTGTTGCTCGAGAATCGCGAAGAGCGGCGCATCTCGAGGACATCGTCAGAGTCCGAGTCTTCTTCCCGGCGGCGGATGACGGGGTCATCGAGAGCAATAACCTGCTCGACGAATGTGTTGAAAGAAATGTGGCGCTTGTTGCTCGGGGCTTGGGGAGCGTCAGGTGACCGCTCCTTGCTGTTGCTGCTGACGCGCTTGGCCACCGACGGCGAGCGACGACGAGCGGGAAGCGAGTTGCTGCGCGAGAGGTTGGTGTCTGATTTTGTGTGCTGGAGCGGACGGCGGGTAGGCTGAAATCCCAATGCCTCGTCCTCATCTCCGGTGGCCTCGAGGACAGGGGATGTGGGAGCGGGGATGGACAGCAACTCGGTCAGTGTCCGGTGCTTGAGAATTCCAGGCTTGCCAGCGGGACGGTCAATGCCCAGACGGTCGTCGGTGGAGGAAATCTTCAATGGACGAACGGGCTCGACGTTGGCAGTGTGGAGCGGGCCATACAACCAGGTAACATCAGAGTCCTTGAGCCTGTCACAACGTGTCAGCCAAACAACATTTCAGCATGGTCCAGAGCCATGGTTGGATGGAATGGTTGGGGCAGAGGGTGGGGATCGGGAATGAGCGGATGTGTGGGCGGCGCGGCGGAGTCAGGTGGCGGCAATTCCTCCGCGCACGTTTTCCGGGCCCCGCTCATAATCTGACGCCATGGTGCAATTGCCTTGCTTTCCAAGCAACAAATGCAATGCAATGCAATGGCTGCCCGCCGCCATCAATGAATGCATGGGTGCATGCAGCACGCACGGCACGCATCCATGCACACAGAAGCACAATTGTACTCACCAGTTGAGGGTCTCTGGGCTGATGGTGCGGAGCTTGTTGCGCTGCTTGTTCCATGTGCGCCAGCTTGCGTTCTCGAGACGGACACCGTTGGCAATCTCGTGCTTATGGCGAGTCATGTTCCTCCAAGACACCCAGACATCCTCCTCTGTCCAGTTGTGCGACAGGTAGTCGACACAGATGGAGGGAAGGCGGTCCTGGATGTCCTCGACCGAAGGTGCCGCACCAGAATCGACGGGCAAAGATGTCTAGAGGAGTGTGAGTAACTCGTGGGCGACCAGTATTGGTCATCATCAAACAACCGCCAGTCCACCCCGAATGGGCGGACAAGCGAAGGAGGGTGTGCAGGGGAGGTTTCGGAGTCGATGGCAAGGGGAGGGGGTGGTGGGTGGATGGGATGGGATGGGATGGATTCAGAAAGAGTGCTCACAATTGGGGGGATGATTTGAGCCATTATGGATCAGGTTCGTCGATGAACGTTCTCTTTCGAGGAAGCTAGTCACCGGGGGATGCGCGCCGAGCGGGATGAGCGACCGGTAAAGTGTCTGTTGAGGCGAGTTGGGGTTGTGGAGGGAGGGAACACGGGATTGGGGCCCACAGAGAACGAGAGAGAGACGCCAAGAGCCGAAAGTGGGGAGGTTGAGCAGACGAGAACGCGGGCAAGGATAGGAGCTGCGCGAGTTGATGGATATTGTATAGAAACAAGAAGGGTGAGGTCACGGATATAGTATTGTTGTTGGATCGATTGGGCCGACGACAAGGCGATGCGTGAGAATGGGGATAGATGCGGGGAGAAACGGCAGTTGGGTAGTGTCTTCTTTCGTCTGTTTTGGGTGTTGATTATGTATTGTATTGTGCGTAAATGCGAACAGAGCAAGAGCAATGGGTGACCGGGGTGAATGGAGAGAGTTGATGACAGAGAGAGGGAAAGAAGAGAAGAGGTAGAAAGAGAAGGTAGGAAAATGCGGTGGGTGGATTGGATTGATGATGATGATGAGCAAGAGAGTAATGGTAGTGACCACTCAAAAGTCTCTAGAGACGAGGAGAGACCAAATTCGACAAGTTGGGATGGAATAGTGAAAGCGGAATCCACCACCCCCACTGCAACAGCTGGAGACAAGAGTGCGGACAGGGAGCGGAGACGAGAGACGAGAGGTTGGAGTGAGGGGAGAGAGGGGGGGGGCAGGCAGGGAGAGGGGGAGAGGGGAGGCGAGGGGGAGGCGACTAGACGAGGCTTAATTTGGAGGAGCAAGTAATCAAATCCAGGAATGGCTCTGCGTGTGACGACAATGAGGCCACCGAGGGGGTTGGAGGGGTTGGCTGGGAGAGTGCGGGGCAGAGGAGAGAGCGTTGTAATGTAATGTAAAATTGTAATTGAAATGACTCTCTCTGGAGATTAGCAAACTGGGATGCAAATAGGATTAGACTGCCCTAAAGCCAATGAAGGAAGCAGAGTGCAGTTCGGAGGGAGGCGGGGAAGAAGACTGGCTGGCAGCTGGAAGCTGGAAGCTGGTTGGGGAGGTAACCAAGGGCCCAAGGCTCCAGGGTGAGATCGAGGGAGGGGGAGTGTGTGGTGTCCCCTGTGGGTTGGCTGTGGGCCTGTGGGTCGACAGAGGAGACGAGGGGGGATTAACAAGGGATTAATTCAGGGAACAAAATCCAACAAATCGACAACCCGCATATCAACCGGAAGCTCAGAGGGAGAAGAGCCGAGGGCTAAGTGGAGTGGACACCAGAGAGTGTGTGGTCATTGACTCTGCCTCATTGCCCAATCTGGTAATTTCTTGGGATACATATCTAAGCGGGGGCGGACTTGAATACTCCGCTACAGTGACAAGTGGACAAGTCACAATGACACTGGTTGTTACCCGCCGGCTTGGTGCATGGCCGCCTTATCCTCTGCTGTTCGTCGTCTATCTCTCGTATCAAAGTCCCCTGCATGCATTGCATGCGCATGCTCGAGATGTTGATTGTGTTGCGCAACGTGCATGTCCTAGCGACACTGATAAGCACGGCCGTTTGCACTGGTGCATTGGCGCTGCTGGCATACTATGCAAAGGATCCAAACGACTAGGTCTGTAAAAGGCACGCGAACGGACGCGTCCCGATGGCTTATGGCTTATGGCTTGGTGTTGTGCATCCTTGCATCCTTGCGCAATAATGTCCATCCTTGCGCCATTCCCGACATGCCCAATCCGCGCGCTTCTTGCAAAGCACTGACCTTGCGGGATCTGTCTCACAATGTCGAGCAGTCGAGCAGTCACAGCATGTAACAGTCTCCAGTGTGGGAATGTGGCGAGCAGTATTAATACATAAGAACACGGGCTTGTTTACTGTAATACGGCCGTATCGCGTCGCCTCGAGCTGAGGTGTCTACTGTACTGCAGGTGTCCATGCTCCGTGTCCGCCGGTTCCAACTGATACGATTCCCACTCTGCGGTCGGTCACATTCACGATTTTGAAATAATCCCAGCTGACTGTGCTGTTGTCGGCGACACGCCGAATCAGGGGAGCAACAGTCGTCTGGTCGCGCGCTCGGTGGCAAATCGAAGGCTGCAGTCAGGTTCGGCGCCACACAGTACCCAATGCATTGGCCTGTTGCAGCTGTTACATTTGGTTCATGTCCGGTGCCGGAGGATCCACGGCGCAATAAGGCGGCACGACACGGCGCCAACCCGAGAAATTAGCGAGTAGCGAGTCGGAAAAGGTGCTTGGCTGCGCATGGCTGCTGGACACTCGGCAGCAGTAGGACCTGTTTGGTCTGTTTGGTAATGTGCGATTTCTTCCGAGGTCACGGAGGTCCGTCTCATGGTATGACATTTCATTTCGTGACAAACATCAGCACACACGTTTGGCCCGGGGCTCCAATTGCTGCCTGCTGCCAAGTAACAAGCACCTGCTGTGGCGGCTAGGACCCCTGTGTGGTCCCCCTCCCCTGCACGTCCTGAGCTGCAAAAGAGGTGTCAGGTGTCAGGTGTCAGGTGTCAGCTGCTGTGTTCAGGTATGGCGGACGTTTCGTGGCCTTGACTGGCTGGCCGGGTGTGCTGTTCGCCGCACTGGCCGCCGGCTCTTGCATCCTTGAATGGAATGTGCCCCATCCGATTTCACTCATTCACTGCCGCCCTGTCGCTGCTGCTGCTGCTGCTGCTGCTGTACTCGGCATGCTCGGACGGCAGATCACACACGGCGGGCGGCGGCGGGTGTATCGGTCCCAAAGCAGAGATGACAGGAAAAATGAGAACAGGTGACTTACTCTATCGCTCGTTGGACAAACGGCGTCTTGGGCGAGTGGCCACCTTGCTTGCGTCTTGCCTCCCTTCCCGGTCGTATCTGTGCGCCGCGTGTGCGCACCATAGGAAGCTTCGGAGAATCATCACATGAGATTGGGATCTGGCGAGAATGTAACTCCATGCTGCCAATCTCGGGTGGCAAATATTATTATTCCCTCAAAAGAGCGGCGGAGCTTGCCACTGGGCATGCCACATGATGTTCAGCATGTCGCGCACCAGCAATATTAGACAGTTCGGTGAGAAGAATACATCTCTGGGGTATACGCCCGACCACACAGCGGCAATGGGCGGCAATACAAAGAGCAAGGAATAGCAAAAACGCAAGCAAGCAAGCACTATAAAAAGAAACGGACAGCCTGCCCTGCCCGCCATGTAAATATGTAAACTGCACAATTACATGATAGTGCACCCGTCGTCGGCCTTGTTCATCTGGTCGACGAGGCCGCCGGCGTCGCGCGAGCGGTTACCCACCGCGCGGCCCTGGAGGTCGACGACGAGCACGCCCGTGTTGTGCGGGTCTACCTCGGCGGAGAGGTTGTACCTGCCGTGTCAGTGTGGAACTGGAATGGTTGTCGTTTCTGCTTGGCCAATGAACGAGGCAGCAGCAGTCAGAGTCGGAGGTGCGGCGGTCCGAGGCTTAACAGGATCACTGAAACAGAATGCAGTCTCGGACATGTTGTGACAGTGCACACCGCTCCGGCCCAAGAGCAGTGAGAGTCGGTATCTCGAGCGGAATCAACTGTTGACGCGGCGCGTTCGAGTCCGCTCCCGCTCCGTGTGATCTCTTTGTCTGCGGCCTGATTCGCCGCGACTGAAACAGCGAGCGAAAACAGAGACGGAGAATAAAGCACACGACGCAGGCACCCAGGGACACACAGGTGTGACCCTACCAAAAGCAGCGCCAGCGGCGCTCAGACGCGTCACGGTGTCGGACGACTCGGAGGAGAGGGTGCAAATCAGGTCAAGGCAGGTCAGGTCAGG
>Ga0160505_100995_pt1 | contig 14101 bp, 9 predicted proteins | sample DIDeMG_FD_108225 | JGI IMG/M metagenome (GOLD analysis project Ga0160505, IMG submission 108225) | Enriched chicken feces microbial communities from UW Madison campus, WI, USA - DID2874_E49_Stillage MG | ecosystem: Host-associated > Birds > Digestive system > Large intestine > Fecal ... | reverse complement strand
GGCTGTTAAGCCCGGTGCGCCGGCCGGCTCTCCAAAACCAACCCCCTTCTCACCCCCCGCCCCCCCCACTTCCAAGTTTTTTTAAAAAAAACCTCTTTTTTTCCCGTTTAATCATCAAACTATTGCTATCTTTTTTTTTTTTTTCGGTTACTTAGCTATGTAAATACTCTCAAGAAAAAAAAATTCCAACAAATATTTTATATATACGGCATGGCTTAATGGTGGTGCTATAATCTAGTTAGACCTGTTTTTGCTTCTTGTTGATGGTGCTGTCAGTCTTGAACTGTTCTTCAACCTTGATAAAGACCTCAGCTTCCCGGGGCTTTGCAGGTGTAGCAGCCGAAGAGGCCAGAACACTGACAGCAGAGGCAGGATCAGATGTAATAGTAACAGTGCTTGAGCTAATGCATTCGGTTACTGTTGTGGTACCAGCGGAAAGATGTACAACATTTGCTGGCGATATAGAGCTTGTATAGGCAGCGGCATCCAGCTCCGACTTGACTGAGTCTGGTACGGATGTGGAGCCCGCCAGGGCCACGGGAGATATATCGCCAAACGTCCCGCCGACGGAACCCAGATGGCCCGAGTCCTGCCCATTATTGAAATGCGCTGGTGGATGATCGAGGATCTCCATGTACCGCGGTGTTTCACTTGAGAAATCTTCTTGCCCGTCACCTTCTTCATTGTCGTCCACTACTGCCGGTACCCCGGGAGTTGCCACCCCCGCAGTTGCCATAAGCCCGCCGTTCGGCGTTGTGATTACTCCGGTCATGGGCCAAAGCTTATCGTCGCGCTGCTGCAGTGGGCTTGACTGGCCGGGCGCGCCACTACCATCGTTGAGCAATTGCGGTACACGGCAGAGCGCAATATCTAGCAGGCGCATTGCAGCCGCCATCGGTTCAAACCCACGCGCAGACACGCGCAGCACCCAACGGTAATCCTGGAGCTTTGCCTTGTAAAAAGCAGCCTCCTCAGGGTTCAGAGCTGTGACATGCAGCAACGCCGCGAACGAGCCGATCAGGGCAAAATTGGCCGAAGATGACGAGTACCAGAATGCCTGCAAATGCTCAGGTCGCAGATTGCGAACAAATTCCATAGCAGCAATTAGTCGCTGCTTGGCCGCATTGCGGCACACCTCCACAAGAATTGGTGAAGACCGTTCAGTTAGCGATTTGACAATACGCCGATGAAGTGTAATCTCGGCGGCAAAATATGCAAGATGCAAGTACCCATTAGAGCACAATTTGCGCGGACGTGAAACCGACATGTTGAGTTGCGGGGGCAGGTTATGGTACCAGTTCTTGAGGCGCAGCTGCAGCGGCTTGGCCTGGTCGAGGATCTTCTCAGTCTGTACGAGCAAGCGAACACTCCGCACTGTGAACAGGTTATCCGTCATATCTTCGACAATCTCCGTGAGCTTGATAAACTCCATAAAAAGGAGCCGACCAATCTCGACCTCAGCAGCCCCCTCTTCGTCCGTTTCGTGGCGTTCGGGGAAGTCATCCGCGTTGGCGTGTTTGATGTGCCAGGTGTGCAGCCGGTCAATGTGCGAGGGCCGTGCCTCGGACACTGAGAGCCACTTATCCTGCAGCCAAACGGCCCAGGCTAGGCGCCGGCGCAGCCCGCGCTCCCATCGCGGCAAACGCCACTTGCCGCTGTCAAGGCCGATTCCCAGCTCTTCCGTGACCGCGACAACCTGCGAGCACAACATCCAACTGCGGTTATGGTTGGGTTGGCATTGCAATAGCAGTAGCCCCGCCTGCACACTCGAGAGCTTTGGTCGGTCCAGGGCATCAGAGAAGGTCTGTGTTCCTAGCCGAAATAACGCCTCAACGTCCGGTTTCTGTAGTGCTGACAGTGCCGGTTCGTAGTTCCACCAGTTCAGGGCCAAGATGTAAACTGCTGCTAGCAGTGGCGCCATAAACTCACGGTGGGTACGCTCGTACTTTTCAAGAAACACCTTTTTGTGCAGGATTGGAAATGATGGGTGGACAGTACGGAAATATAGATCGATAAGAGTGCGACCGTGGGGTGCTACAAGCATCTCAACGGCGTCAACGTTTTGGATTGATCGCTCATAGAGTGACTCAGAGTAGTCATTTTTTAGGTAAAACATAACATCATTGGACACTTTACGCAGTTCAATGTCGCCAGCCAGAAGAGATCGGCCCTGGTTGTCAAGTGGTGTGGCCTCAAGCAGTACGGGGTCAAACACTGAGGTCGGACCAATATAGTAAGATGAGCGGGGGTACTGCAAACTGAGAGCCTTTTTCAGCAGGTTATGGCCACCAAGTGATGCATAGTCTGAGTATTTGAGCCGTAGCCCAACGTTAGCCTGATTAGTTTTAGGCTGTTGGCCAATCTCGGCTTCAATTAAGGAGCCCACCTTATCAGTGTGGTCGCCACTAGCGGCAGCAGCGGCGGAGGGGGGCGGTGGAGGGTGTGTTAAAAGCGCTTTTTTAGTGCGGTTACGACGCACGGGTGCCTCCAAAAAGGTACATGGCTGTTTTTTGACCTCGCAATGAAGGCAGCGACCGGTATCCGATGGCAGCATAATGCAGCGCGCTTTTCGGCGCCGGCACGAGTCGCACGGTCGGGGCTTTTTTTGCGGCCCGCTGCTGGGATTGCTACTTTCGGCTGCAAAGATCTCGGCGGCCATTGCGGCGGCCTCTAGTATTGTTGGTGATCGCGGGCGCTTACGCGAGGCCGGGGTATCAAGATCTTGGTGCGTTTGTTCCTTGTGCCTTGGCCCCAGCCGATGCTGATTGTGCTGCTGTTCCGTTGACAGGTGAGAAGAAGCTGGGTCCGGTAGCGTCGATAGGTTTACATTCGTGTCGTTGCCATTGTTGAGCAAGTTTGTCAACGGGCTTCCGTGGTCTTGCGGCATGGGCGACGGATGTGAGCCGTTCAGAAATGAAAGTGCCGGGTCATTAAAATCAAAAGTCTCAGAAAAAATGTCGCGGGTATGCAACAGCAGGGCCTCCTCGGACAGGATTGCCTGCTGTGAATTGTCCATCCCCTGGTTCCAATTGACAGAGTTTTGGGGCGACGAATCGGTCCCCTCAGGCGAGACTATCGAGTTGCTTCGACTGTTGCTGGAGATCGACAAATGCGTTAGTGCAACGGTGGGGGGCTGAGAAAAAGGAGGGGCACGTACGGAATGGTAATGCTATTGTTATCGCGCTGGGCGCCATCAACGGTGGGCGAAGATTCATTCTTGTTGAAAGACATTCTAAGAGTGTAGAAAGTATTCAAACAAGTGACTGTGGGTAAAAGAAACAAATAACCAAATAATAATAAAAACAAAAAAATAAAAATAATAAAAAATAATAAAAAATAATAAAAAATAATAAAAAATAAAACAAAAAATAAAAAATGGAGATGCAGAGTTGGGGAAAGGTAATCAACAAAAGAAACAGTCCAGGCGAATGGAAAGCAAGATCTTGAAATTTGAAAGAAAAAAAAATCCAAAGAAAATTCAAATAAAAAAAATTGAAAAAAAAAAAAGGCCCCGAAGGCCCCTTCCCTAACTGGACCAGTCCCGGCGGGGTTTTGGCCGTTTTGGGCACACAGTGGCCAATAATTTTGCTTATCGATAGGAACCTAGCTGAGCGGCGGCCGGTCCAGGATGATTGTTTAAAAATAATAAAAAACAATTAATAATAATAAATCAGACGGGAAGGGATCGCCGCCGGCAGGCCAGAAGACAGGAGGGATCCTAGGCTACGGCTGAATGGACTGATTTCACTCGAGCCCAAACTCTTCAATGACAAAGTCTGCCAACTGCGCGGTTGCCATATCACTATTATCTTGCGCACGTATAGCGGCTGCCAGCCGCTGGCGTCCATGCATCCATTCCAACCACGCAAGACCTTGTAGAAATGAGTCTGCCAGATCGTCGTCCTTGACCTTTGCAGCACCCAGAATCCGCGCAACGTCCCTGCTGTCGTCATCCAAAAAATTAAATCCCCGAGGCGCAGTTTCCAGCTTCAATCCAGATAGGTTATTAATCAGCGGTATCTTGCTCTCTGAAGAACCCTTCAGTCCTTGCGTGGCTTGGCTTTTTGGTCCTGGCGAATTTAAAATTGCTGCTGCAAGCTGTGTCTTGAACGCTTTGGTCTCCTTGTATCCCTTGGTAGAACGAGTAGCGCCCGTGCGCAGTGTCCAGTATGCCAGCACCGCCTTGGGGTTAACACTGGCAACCACAACGGTCCCCGGCGGTGCTAGGGTATGGAGAATCGCATGAAGCATATTTTCGAGCATATTGACACGGATAGTCCACTCAAGGATTGAAGCCGACGACCCCGAGCGAAACCGCTGCCGCTCAATTAAAATCACATCTGGCCAGTAGGCTGGCGGTGTGAGTGTCCGCTGCCCAGCTTCCTCCCCAGAAGACCCATCAATTCGAGGAAGAAAAAACTCGCGCTGCACCAGCGTATGTGCAATAGTTGCTAATCGCTCTACATCAAAAGAGGAAATGTCGGGGGTCCATGCGTCGGGCCGGAACCCTTTCTCAACGTCCAGCCGTTTCCACTGGCTGATCCCAATCTGGCCAGAGGTGTTTAGCTTTGACTCTGTAGTTCCTGATACCCCCAAAAAAGATGAGTGCAGATTAACTAATGACAGGTTCCGCACACCCATATCAACCGACTTCACTACAAGCGGTCCAGGTCGCCTGTTATTGTCGTTGGCGATCTGAGCACTCGCTACAGTTGAGGCACGCAAGATGGCATCCGAAAGTGCACCCTTGGTGCCAGAACTTGGTAGTCCCAAGCTGGTACTGAGCGCCTTGAGCTGTGCCAATTTCAACTTTAAAAGCCCGCCTGACATTTATATCTGCTCTCTCCCTCTTTCTCCCTTTATATAGAACCTCGTGTTGTTGGCGGGGGGAGGGCAGTTTCGAAGGTTGGTTGGGATTGGCACAGAAGAGATCAAAAGATTTGAAAAACAAGAAAAGGCACAGATCTTTTTCAAACAAAAACAAAACCCCACCAAAAGCAACATCAAAAATTATACAACTTGTTCGATTGCATTGGCAAAGAACAAACAAATAATTTAAAACACGTTCTATTAACACACATACACTAAATAATATATAAAAAATAAAAATAAAATAAAACAGAAACACAATACATTCATTCATTCAAGGTCGTTTAAGGCTCAATAATGGCAACCAGATCACCGGCTTCCACAAGGTCACCGTTCTTGTGCACAATCTTGACAACCTTACCAGAAACGGTTGCATTGACTACCATCTCAGTCTTCATGGCCTCAACAATAACAACACCCTGACCCTTCTGGATAGTGTCGCCAGGCAGAACCATGTTCTTCCAAAAGCGGCCGGCAACTTCGGCGTAGACGAATTCAGCGTTTTCGGCGTACTGGTCAGCGCTGATCTCATCCTCCTTGTTTACCTGGCTGGTTTGTAGTTCAGCGTTGGAAACCTGGATCAAACGAGAGATCTCCTCGTTACCCTCAAGCTGGCGTGCCGCAAAATCGTCAATGGACTCCTTGTTTTCGGCAACCCACTCGAGGTAGTCACCGTGGTCAAAGACAGACTCCTCAATCTCAATCACAAACTTGCCATGTTCAACCTGCTCGACATAGACGTCAAGCTCGGCCTCAGTGACAGGGTAGTACTCGACCTGGTCGAACTGACTCAACAACCAGGGGCGGTCCTGTTGACCAAGAGTCAGCTTGTCCCAAATAGGGATGGTACGGCCAACCAGCTGGTAGCCACCGGGCGACTCCATAGTGTAAATGCACATGTACATACCACCAATACCGACGGTGCCATTAGGGGTGTAAGTACGACTGGGGTTGTACTTTGTACCAAGCAGTCTGTGACGAGGGTCAAGAGGGACAGCACAGGGAGCACCAAGGAAGACATCACCAAGACCAAGAACAAGGAAACGGGCGCGGTAAAGCATGTCACGGACCTCATTGCGGTCCTTGAGACCATTGACCTCCTTAATGAAGTCAACATTGTTAGGTAACCAGGGGGCAGTGGAGCGGATAGTCTCCTGGTAACGGGTAACAGCATTAAGAGTCTTCTTGTCCTCAAAGGCAAGAGGCAGCTTGATGATGCGAGAAGGCACCTGCCAGTTTTCAACAAGCTTCAAGCTCTCCTCGTAACCAATAAGAGTTTTGAGAAGCTCTTGCTGGCCGGTGATAAGGCCGTTAAATTCAATGAGAACAGATCTGACACCAGGGGACATTTCCACAACACCCTTGGTGTTGTTACCAAAGACAGTCTCGGTGAGCTTGTAGACACGGTAAGACAGATTCAAGTCCATAATGTTCTCACCATACTCAACCAAAATGTAACGGTCACCTGCCTGGCGGTACACAACCTTGGGGAAAGTGGCAGAAGCCTCGTGGTGGTACAAGACAGGGCTAGACTTGGCGATCTCGCTACGGGTAAGACCATCCTCAACAATAGTGAGAGGAGCGGTGTCAACAAGGCCGTCAATAACCTTATCCTGCCATTTCTTGAGCTCAATAGCCTCGTCAAAGGTAATGGGCACAAACTTGATCAGATCACCAGGCTTGACTTGGCCAATCTTCCACATCTCAGCTTCCACGACAACAGCAGCACAAACAAAGCCACCAAGAGAGGGACCATCGCAGGTAAGGATCACAGGCTCATCACCGGTAAAGTTGATAGCGCCAAGAGAATAAACATAGTCGTGAGCGTTGGAAGGATGCAATCCGGCCTCGCCACCGTCCTTGCGGGCCCACTCGGGCTTAGGACCAACCAGACGAACGCCAAAACGATTGGAGTTGTAATGAACCTTCCACTCAGAGTCAAAGAACTTGGCAATGGAAGCCTCAGTGAAAAAATCAGGAGAACCATGAGGACCAACAGTAACACCAACGTTCCAAGTGATAGGACCCTTGGTGTCAGAGAGCAAAGGAGCAGGGATAATGGAGGTGGGAACAGGGGCAGGAGACGCAATGGGGGCAGGGATGGTATTAGAGGAGACAGCAGGGTTACCAAGGAACAAAACATCACCAAACTTCAAGCAGCGGCCACTGAATCCACCCATAGTACCGAGAGCAAAAGTAGAGCGGGAGCCAAGGTATTCAGGAACGTCAATTCCGCCACGAATGGCAAGGTAAGAACGGCAACCATTGGAGAGCTTACCAATAACGAGCTTCTGACCAGCCTTGACCTCAATGGGCTTCCAGAAGTCGACAGGATTCCCATCAATAGTAGCGTTAGAGGTGCCACCAGTCAAAGCAATAACAGTGTCGCAGTGGAAAAGGACAGAGGGGCCAACCAGGGTGTTCTCAATAGCAGGGGCCTTGGCATCATTGCCAACAATTCTGTTAGCCAGACGGAAAGCGTAGGTATCCATGGGTCCAGAGGGAGGAACACCAATATGCCAAAGCTTAACACGGCCAGGGTAGTCCTGAACGGTCGTGTAGGAACCGGGGGCAGTAATTTCGACGGCAAGAGGAGTGTAAGTAAAAGAATCAAGAACCTTGGTTGCAACCTTGGCAGTCTCAAACATCTCAGAGTTGACAATAGCACGCAGATAGTCAAGGTTGGTAACAACACCATAAACAACAGTCTCATCAAGGGCCTTGCGGAGGTTGGCAAGACAGTCGGCACGATCGGTACCAGATACAATGATTTTGGCAATAGTAGGATCATACTCAGCAGAGATAGTGGTACCCTTAGACACCCAGGTGTCAATACGAGCGTTTTCGGGAAACTTGATGTCAGTGATCTGACCAGGCGAAGGCAGGAAATCCTTGACAGGGTTTTCAGAGTAAAGACGAACCTCCATGGAGGCACCCTTGGGAGTAATCACTTGGTTAAAATCCGGGGCTCTGTCAGCAGCAATAAAAAGCATCCATTCGACCAGATCAAGACCAGTAACAGACTCAGTAATGGGATGTTCGACTTGAAGACGGGCGTTAACTTCAAGGAAGTAGAACTCGTCACGAGCCTCGTCGTAAATAAACTCGACAGTACCAGCACACTTGTAGTGGATGGAAGCGACAAGAAGCTTGGCAGCAGTCATCATCTTGGTTCTAGTAGCATCGGGAAAGTTAGGAGCGGGAGTCTCCTCAACAACCTTTTGGTTACGGCGTTGAAGCGAACAGTCACGCTCACCAAGAGCAATGGCATTACCCTTACCATCACCAAGAACTTGAATCTCGACGTGACGGGCGTTCTCGACAAATCGCTCAAGGAAAACGCCAGAGTCATTGAAGTAAGCCTTACCCTGATGCTTAACAGTCTCAAAAGCCTTGGCGAAGTCCTTGGGATCACGGACGCACTGCAAACCGATACCACCACCACCAGCAGTAGACTTGATCATGAGTGGGTACTCAATCTTCTCAGCCGCAACTTTGGCTTCTTCAATGGTCTCAATCAGCCCAGTACCGGGAACCAAGGGGACACCGGCCTTTTGGGCAATTTCACGAGCAGAGTGCTTAAGACCCAAACTGCGGATAGCGTCAGAAGAGGGGCCAACAAAAATAATGCCGCTATTTTCGCAGGCTTCAGCAAAGTCAGCATTTTCAGAAAGGAAACCATAACCCGGGATAATGGCTTGGGAGCCGGTAGCCTTGGCAGCGTCAATGATCTTGTCGATGGACAGGTAGGTCTCAGCGGCGGTAGTACCGTTCAGAGAAACAGCATCATCAGCATCGAGAACATGCTGAGAGAAGCGATCAGGCTCAGAGTAAACAGCGACAGCCTTGATGCCGAGCTTTTTGAGGGTCTTGATAATTCTAACAGCAATTTCACCTCTGTTGGCAACCAAAACAGTAGAAAAAGGCTTCACAGAGGCATCAGTAGTTTCAGCAATGTATGATCTCCAGCCACCGTACTTGGTGATGTCAGCAGCCTCAGCGTAGCCAGTCTGCTCACAGATAAAGCCCTTAACCCAGCGGCCATCAATAAGCTCAACGCTACCAATACCGAGAGGATGGGGAACCATAGAAATAAAAGTGCCAAAATTCTCAGAGGGAACGTTCCAAACCTCAACAGCAATCTTCTCGCCTATGAGAGTTGTGTCAGCAGGAAGAACTCGGCGCAAGCCAGGCTTGGCGGGGGTAGTGTTAGGCAAAGCATAGAGTCTGTAGTTAGGCGAAGTAGAGGTCTTTTCGGCAAGAGTGGCCTTGACCTTTTGCAGCTGCCAGTTGAGGGCCATTCCGGAGAGATGACCACCAACAACAACAAGAGGAATGATGGCGGGGGAGGTGACAGGAATGGCAGGGTTGAGCAAGTCACCCTCACCAGCAGTGACACCCTTGAGTGCACCAATTTGTCTGGGCTCGACGGTAAGGAAACGCTGGGCAAGGTTGAGAAGCGCATAGTCGTTGAACTTTTTGGAGATCAAAGTGATGCCGTTGGTCATGCCGTCAGGACGGAATCCACCGGGAATGGCAAGAGCAGACATATCGGCAAGGTTGACGAAGTTGGTGTAAGTACCTTGACGAGAGTTGTGAAGAACGGGCTCGTCCTCAATATCCGCAAAAGATGGGTTGAGAGGGCAGGTGGGGACAACAAGACCATCGTAGCGCGAAAATTCGATGTCCACTTGCTTGAGGATAGCTTGGCGAATGTACTCATAGTGGAATGCATCGGCAGCCGAAAAGTTCTCAGCCTTTTTGACAATGCCATAGACAACGGGATCCATCTCATCCTTGCGGGAGATGACAAACTCCTTGATGGCGTCGTAGCGTTCGGCGACCCAAGGGCCCTCATAGAGGCAGTTTGCAAGCTTGTAAAGAACGGAAAAGTCAGTAGGAACAATCTTGACGCCAAGGCTGGTGAGACGGTCGAGGGCTTTTTGATAGATGACAGGGTTATACTTGTCACCAAAGAATAGTGGTTCGTTGGGAACGGCAAAGACCGGCGTTTTGCTAAACGATGTCAGCAGCTTATCAGGCAGAGGTCGCGAGTACTCGTCTTCAACGTCGTACTGGGCCACAATGGAGTAGACGAGCTGAGCATCGTGCAGGTTAAGAGTAAAGATAGACGGGCAGTCGAGGGACTTGCAAGCGGGCACAACACCCTTGCAAGAGAGCGATCCTCTGGTGGGCTTGAGACCAATAATATTGTTGAGGGCGGCAGGGACCCGGCCAGAGCCGGCGGTATCAGTACCTAATGCAATGGGAACAAGGCCACGGCCAACGACGGAGCCAGAGCCAGCACTGGAACCGCCAGAGACGTGCTTATCGGAGAAAACCGAGGGGGTCTTTCCATAGGGAGATCTGGTGCCAACCAGGCCAGTGGCGAATTGATCGAGATTGGTCTTGCCAACAACAATGGCGCCGGCGGCTCTGAGATAAGCAACAATGGTAGCATCATTTTCGGGGTTGTATTCAAATGCGGGGCAGGCAGCAGTGGTAGGAAAGCCTTTGGCATCAATGTTGTCTTTCACTGCGTATGGAACGCCGTATAGGGGGAGCTGCGAAGGAGGGTTAGCATGGAGATAAGAAGAAAGTTTGATGATAACAGTGAAATGTCAAAAGAGGCAATCTCAATGTCGCATCCTTTTTTATTTATTTTTTCGGCGAAATCGAATGATTTGTCACAATGACGATAATCCAACGGAAATGGGATTTACTTACAGTTTTGGCGTTGGGGCCGAGCTTCACCAGCGCTGACCACTGGGATGCAATGAGTTCTGGAGACGCGATGGTGATCCAAGCGGGATCTTCTTTAGAAAACGAGGACACGAGGCCCTGAAGAGCAGACAGGACAGTGTCCTGGGGCTGGGAGGTAGTGAAATCCTTCCACTGAGAAATTGACCAGCCGAGGGATTGTAACATTATGGAATGATTGATGATTAGATGATTGATGGTAACAGTGCAAGGAGGTTGTGATCTAGGGTATGTGTGTGTAGTGTGTGTGTGTGTGTGTAGTGTGTATATATATGAAAGTAACAATGAAAACAACCAGGATTAAGGAAATAAAAGAGTTTAGAATAATACAAGTTGGCAAAGGGGGGAGATGTCAGGTATTATATATATAATTGAAATTTCGGCCATGGTGATTAAACGATTTGGCTCACTATTAGATCAAGTAGCTCCCCAGCCTTGAAAAAAGCGGCCTTAGGCCACTCGGGGAAAGTACAAGGTAGATACAAGAATATTCAATAAAAGAATGAGAATACAATAAAAATTCAATAAAAATCAAATAAAAAAATAAAAATAAAATAAAAATAAAATAAAAATAAACCCTTTTGAGTCCAAGGTTTGGCTACGGTTCTTCATCCTCCCGATGGCTTTTTCAGCCAAATTCGTTCATCTCCTTTGGGACTTTTGTACAAACCCTCGACAACGCTTATCATTGATAACCTCCCAGCATTAGCCAATCACCACTACGAAATTCATATAAGGTTTTTTTTGTTTGTTGTTTTCAATACTATCGTTTGTATTCATTTTGTTGTTTTCTTGGAGAAATGTAATGGGCCACGTCGCTATCGAAACCCTCTTTACACGTGGATTAAGCGGTGCACATCGTTGTTGGTGCAGTTGTTGTCCTGGCATAGGTGACATTTTGACTTTGTTCCCATACCTTTATACAGAGACCACGGTCTAGATGTAACCAAGAACGATAGCATTAAAAAGTGACACAATTCCCATGCCGTTGTTAAACACGCACTGCTCTGAACCCGATTAAGGCTTGCTTTTTTTGGGCCAGAAAATTAAAGTGTCGCAAGTATCGTTAAAAGCTAACCAGAGCGAGAGCTCCTTGCTTTTGGGCTAAAATGAGACTTTTCTTCCCAAATCGGACTTGGCCGAGGCCACTTTTTTATCACCATGAACCATACTTAAAAGGCCTCTAAAGAAACCCCCTCGATAATAGCAATAGTATTCTTACTAATATTGCAAACCCACATTTATCAAGACCAGTCAAATCAACCTTACGTCTTACAGTATCGGCTCGTAGACTAAGAATATCAGGGTACCTGCTACTATCATCTGGTATAAATCCAGTTTTAGTCATTTACGCCCGTGCAAATTTCCCTTTCAATTTGCTTTTTCCGAGTAGATGTTCCAACTGCGATTAATACGAGTCATGAATTTCCAACGACCAGTTTTTATGTCACCTATACTTTTCATTTCCCTGACCTCCCAGCCAAAAAAATAACGGCCGTCGGGGACGGGAAAAGAGGGTCTATCATCTGCCACTCTACATATCAAGCTTAAATTGGTTCATTCGTTTCATTGGGAGTTATATGTAAAAAGACTGAAAACCCCAATACTAGCCAGAGGATCTATATCGTGTGATTTCACCATTAGCTGAATGCCCTCCAGTCTGCCCATTATAGCAGCCCATAAGCTAAAGTAGCACACATCCTTTGTCTTTTTAATGACAGTGAATATCAACTGTCACTAACATTAATCCACACGTTGCAAGTTTCACAGAGCAATTAGTATCATGAACAATAGCCTTGAAGAGGTTAGCAATTTTTTTTTCTTTTTTTTTTCCTGCTGTGAGATTAAACGGTGGAAAAAAAAATTTTGAAAAAAAAGAAAAACCTTTTTTGGCATTTGACGAATCAGCACCTGCTTCTCGATTACGACTTTTTTTTTTTTTTTTACCATTTGACCTGTAAAACAAAAGGATTGTCTGTTTCTGTAACCAGAAAAGAAAAATACAACTTAAAATACCAGTCAATGAAAAAATAATTCCTATTACTTACAGTATGCCATAATATGATTCGGAATTCAATAAGAAAATCGACTAGTTGGCTTACCCCGATAAAGCCCGAGGATAAAGTCTTTGTTTACCAGTTGTTCACGTGACATGCGGCTTGTATCAGTAGCTTGCCTGATTGGCCTGTCGGAATTGGGCGAAGAGTGTAAGAGGGATTTCCTGCAATACAATATGGCAAGTAATTACTACTGTTTTATACTTTGCTATGAAAAAGAGCAACTTTATGCACGTATTATATGCAGCAATGTGTTAAACTTGGTTCTTTTTTTGGCTGTAATCTCCGAGGCGTTCCTGCGCTTTGGAAAAGGCTTTTTTTGTGTATTGTTAGCTTAACCTGCAACAAGTTTTACCTATTCAAGTGTTTGCATAGTGTTTTTTTAAACAGACAGCTAATGCTCGGTCTGTAAAGGGGAACATTGTTACTTTATATGATTAGATCTAAAAGAGCGAAAATCATTGGATATATATTAATGGAATGGGAGACTATCGTGGAGGACTATCTTAATATCAGGTATCTTAAGCTAGTTGTAGACGTTAATTTAGGTGAGGGTTATTCGTCATGTAGTTAGTGGTTGATGATAGAAGGAACCTCCAGCAAGTACTTCAGTGTATAATTTTAATTTGGATAGCTCCTTCTCAAAGAGGGTAGCCCTAATAAGGAAGACGGGATTGGCTTGCCTCATAGAAGGAGTCCAAGGCTAAGTTGGGTTAACCGAAGGGGAGTGTTCGGGGCGTTTAGACTGATCAATTAAGAATAAGTCTTGTTTCGAGGGCTACGTATAATATCATTATCCCAGATTTGGATGTTTGTATACATGAATAAAACGCGTGCTAAGACTTCCGTGAGAATACAATTCTCTGGTGTGAATAATATGCTTAAGCTGAAAATAGTCTTTAAGGTTCAGTTTTCATGGGCCATAAAAGTACTCACATGAAATAGAACTGATAAATGCAACAAGAACCAATGATAGTTGGGCTCGTCAAACTAGCTCCGTTATATGGTCTTTCGCAGAATGAAAGGTAAAAAATACTAGCCATACACACTGTTGTGAACTTTAATGAGTTTTGCAAAAGCAAAAACGATAAGGGTCCAACACTGTAAAGTAAGCCATAGGAAAAACCAGTGGCCGTAGGCCAACTTGACTCAGTTTGTTCAAATTGGGATACATTGGTATTTGGAAATTTTCAATGAAAAATAAAAAATAAAATCCATGTACAATAAAAACAAAAAGAATACTATCAGATATTTTGATTGCAATGCTGAATCGAAAATATAACATAATCTACGTCCCGTTTCTTTCCTGCTTTCTTTTTTTTTTTTTTTTTTTTTTTTTTTTTTTTTTTTTTCTTTTTTTTTTTTTTGTTTTTTGTTATTTTTTTTTTTTTTTTTTTTTGTTTGTTTTTTTGTCT
>Ga0160505_100994_pt1 | contig 14123 bp, 6 predicted proteins | sample DIDeMG_FD_108225 | JGI IMG/M metagenome (GOLD analysis project Ga0160505, IMG submission 108225) | Enriched chicken feces microbial communities from UW Madison campus, WI, USA - DID2874_E49_Stillage MG | ecosystem: Host-associated > Birds > Digestive system > Large intestine > Fecal ... | reverse complement strand
GTCATTCTGATCGGGTGGATCAGGAGGTTCGATTAGAAGGTAGCTTGATCCGGTTGCAAGTCCGGGTGTACCGGTTTCGTCGGTTTTGTTGTTGTTGTCCGTGTTTTGAGGCATTTTTTCCAGAGTGGATGCTTTGCTTTTGTTTTAACTGTTCATTTCATCTCACCATTGTCCAGATTGGTGGGAATTATTAATACAAACTATTAATTAGTTCAAAATCTCTAATTAAAACGTTTACAAATAATAATATACAATGATTTAAGTCCAAGTTTTATTTTGATAACATATTTCAAATTTACAAAATATCCTGGGTAGTAGATAAAGCAAAATTACAAATATACAATAAGCCGTTGTAGTATAGTGGTTAGTACACTTCGTTGTGGCCGAAGAAACCTCAGTTCGATTCTGGGCAACGGCATTTCTTTTTGAATCTAAATCTTTTTCAAATTGTGTCCAAGATAGTTCGAAAAGTCTCTGAAAATGAACAAGGCTATAAAAGTTTTAGAGGCTAAATGCTTTTCCAGTCCTAATTAGGTAGTTTTTTTTTTTTGTTTTCATTTGTTTTAATAGTAAAAGCATTGCATTGTGGAATAATTCGACTTTACAATTATTAGAGAAAAAGTATCATGAACATTTTGGTTAATAATTTGACATTACAATACTAACTAGAGTGTGCATTCCGTGAAAAGGTACAGGTATTTCATGACACGGGCCGATGAATGGAAATCCGTGTATATTTCTTTGAATGGTAAAAAACTAAAAAAAATGTTATTATGAACTTTTCCATATAGTGGACTAGGGTATTTAAAGAATTCGTAAGTCAGCTATAAATTTGAGTAATGTTATTCGGTATATCTCTAGTTAAATTCAGTATCTTTTGAAAGCTTTATATTGTACATTCCCTGTTAATTACAACTGGTTTTCCACAATTATAAAATACAAACTAAAAATAGTCAACATATAAAAGAAGAAAACTATAAAACAAAGATTTGTTTGATTAATTGTCTCTGAACTAGGTAAGATTCTGGTATAACTGGATGTTAACGTGAGCAAATGGAGCGAATACTATAAGGAATAAATAAGAATTTTATAATTTTTAACCGCTTGATATTATTGAAGTTAAAGAATAATAAGTATCACCTAATATTGCAACAGCCAAATAAAGTAGGCAAGTTTCACATAAGCCCAAAGAAAAAAAAAATTCTGAAAGTTTTATTTTGTCTCTATGATCAAGGTGGCTATTATTCAATAACTTTGTAAAGCGATCCTATAAAAACCGTCTGTTACAAATGAGAGGATTACTCCAAATTTGTCATCAAGTTGAAACGTTGGGTACTATACAGTAATAATAATCTCAGTTTCTGATTAAAATTCTGATCTTCAAAATAATAGCATTTCACAATCACTTACTTTAAACTTGCAAAGAAAAGTATCATTATTTACACACAAAAGTTTTATATATTTACAAACAAAAAAAAAAAACAGACTGGAGAAAACAAAAACTGCACAACTAAACCGAACATAACACGATATGAATCAACTGGATATTACTTAATCCCTCGAAGCAGTTTTCAGCATTGATTCAGAGGACAAATCCTCAAACACCTTAAACTTGAACTCAGGAAGAGTGATACCGCGGCCCTGGAACTTCAATAACAGAGCTTGTAACGGGCGGCCAACAACAAAGTTAGGCTTTTCCTTCTTCATAACCTCAAGAACCTCGTTCGCGAGGTGGAGCTTGCGAGAGTTATAGATGGCTTGAAGAACAAAAGTATAGGTGTAACGGTTGACACTGACCTTCTTGGATTCGTTAGCAAGATGGAAGTACTCCAGACACTCGTTAACGCTGCCACGTTCAGCAAAGGCGTGGATGATCTGGTTGTAAGTGGAAATAACAGGGGGAACACCAAAAGCAGGCATTTCCTTAAAGTATTCCACAGCCTGGGGGAGGTTACCAGCAAGAACCTCACCATTAATAAGCGCAGTGAAAGTGCGAATGTTGGGTCTGATCTTTTTGATTCTCATCAGCTTGAAAAGATCATTAGCAGCCTGTGGATTTCCAGACTTGGCCAAACCGTCTATGAGGGAAGTCAAAGTGAGAGTCGAGGATCTGATACCGTTCTTGTTCATATCCTTCAAAAGAGCCTCAATGTGAATGCTGGGGTCAACCTTTTTAGCATTGGCTGACTTGTATAAGTTATCAAGCAGGTTACTGTATGTCGCAATATCAGGGGCGACACCATACTGATCCATAAGTAGCAAAACCTTTTCAACTTGGTCGTACTTCTTTTGTTTGATATAGGTTTTGATGAAAGTGTTAAAAGCAACGACGTCAGGAGAAAAGCCGATATCAATACCTTCCATCAAAAGCTTACGGGCAAGTTCATCATTGCCCGAGTTGAGCAGACCATTCAACATGACATTGAAAATCTTCAGGTTAGTGCTAATGTTCTCAAAAAGACCCTTTTGAATCTTCTCAAAAATGTCAATAGCAGTGCTGGGAAGACCTGCCTTGAAGTAAACGTCAATCAAAGTGCCGTAAGAATCGGAGTTAGGCTTGACGTTGGCTTCAGCCATCTTTGCTAGAATTCCCTCAGTCACAGCAACGCTGGATCCCTTGCTCAGAGCAGCAGCCTTAAGAAGCATGTTCCAGGTTTGAACAGAGGGAGCAACACCGGTTTCGAGCAAATCATTCCAAACACTAAACGCCTGTTGAGGGCGACCAGATTCAGCAAAACAGAAAATGAATCTAGCATAGGTGCTCTCAGGAAGAGGTTTGCCAGTGTTGGCAGAGATAGTCTTGCAGTCGTTGTAACGGTTTTCAAGCTCATTGGGACGATCGATGGGAAGATTGTTCAGAAAATCTAAACTGGCAGGATCGAGCGATTGAAGACGAAGAGTTTTGAAGCCCTGAACAATAGAAGTAATGAGACTCTTCTCAAAAGTGAAACCAGAAAAACGAATGAGGTTGAGCACTTCACTCTCATCAGGCACAGCCTTAAGAGGAACCAAAAAAAGAGCAATCTTAGAAGCAATCTCAGTGTTATCTTGAATGCAGCTTGCAATGTAGGCAATCAAAGCAGCGCAAGCAGCCTCCTTGTTCTCAGTCTTTTGGATAGTCTTGGCGTTGTCGAAGGATTCGTAGTAGTTAACCCAGGCTTCAATACCCTGCTTGTAATTACCCTTGGAGACTTCGTGGAGAATAACTTCAGAGCACATCCATCCATAGCGTAACTTACCGGCGTTGTATAAGGCGAACAGCTCAGTGAGAGGAATGAGTCCCTCACCCTTGCCCTTTTTATAGGCTGAGCTGATACTTCTGAAAAACCTGATAGACAGTGAAACGGAATCTTGTCCCTCGTTAAAATATCTAAACATGTTGGCAGACTCAGGCGTGTAGGTTTCCTTAAACAGGTTCGATGCCTCGACAAGCTTGTTTTGTGAAAGTAAAGCGTCGAGTTGAGTGTACTTTTCGTGGAGTTCAGGATTTCTCTCGGCGACGGTTCTACGAGAAGGCTTCTGAGATTTTTGAGCCCGCTGAGCTCTCTGAGGGGCCTTGACGAATTGGGATTCGGTGGCTTCAGTCTCAGTCACAGTGGGAGCGGTCGTGGTAGAGTTTGATCTAAGCAGAATAGTCGATCTTGCAACAGCAATGGCAGACGTAGCGTTGGGTCTCAGCAGCATGCCAGCCAAGCGGGCAGTGGCAGCCCTATTCAGAAATCCCAATCTAGCGACGTTTGATCTGATCATGATGTCTCTTGGTTGAAGTTACCAGTCGAGGGTGTTCGGTGATTGTGGAGTGGTGATCAGAAGTTTTTTAAAAGGACATAATTGGTTAAGGTCTTGGAGAAAGAAAATAAAAATTTGTCAAGTAGGGTAAACCCAAAACACGCCAGACTAAAATTTCATAATCCCAAAAAAAAAACGGTTTATAACCTTAGATCTCGACATTATAACATTTTTTTTCTTTTTTCTTTAGAACTCAACTCACTTCATAGCAAGGGCTAGATACTATTAAAACCGCTTGTTTCAATTTACTTATTAAATATTTGCATAAATCACCATGTCATCTTTTCAAGAAACCGAAGAGGAATTACTCACTCGCCACAGAAAAGAGCAGAGAGACCTAGTTAACACGACCACAAGTTTGAAGAAGCAAGCTACAAAGGGCGAAAAGAAGAAGAAGAAGGAGATTCTCAAGCAGATAGAAACAATGGAAACAGAACTCAAGCAAAGGCATGCTGCTGAACTCAAGGCTCTCAATAGTAGCAATAACTCGACGACGAGCGACAAGCCAAGCGCGACAGAGGAAGAAGATGAAGAAAGCGACGACGAATTCTCACCAGAAAAACTGCTTGCCCAGTTGGAACTTGACAAACAACGCGAATTAGAGGAGGAGGAAAAGAAAAAGGCAGCTAAAGCTGCTGCCAAGGCTCAACAACAAAGTAATAACTCTGACAATCAGCAACCCAAGGCTAAACGGAATAGACGAAAGGAGAAGATCGCGGCTAGAGAAGCTGCAAACAAAAAGCTTTCGGAGCAGGCTCAGTTAGAGGCAGATCAACAGCCCGATTTGCGCAAGATTGAGCTTGAAAACATGAATTCCATCTTGAGTATTCGGAAGCTTAAAGTGCATGAGGTTCCTGCTGATGGACACTGTCTGTTTGCATCAGTTGCCGACCAGCTAAAGGTTCGACATAACATTACCAAAACCGTTCAGGAACTGAGAAGCGCAGCTGCTGAGCACATTAGAAAACACCCCAATTATTTCAGTCCGTTTCTGTTTGACGAGACTACCATGACCATTAAAGAAATTGAGCCGTACTGTGAAGAACTCGAAAATACTGCTATTTGGGGTGGCGATCTGGAAATCACAGCGTTTTCTCAGATATTTGATTGCCCTATTACTGTCATTATTAATGGCCAGTCACCTTTTGCCGCCAACCCTGAAGGTAAGAATCCTGAGCTCAAACTGGCTTATTATAAGCACAGCTTTGGTCTCGGTGAACACTACAATTCCCTTCGTGATGCTTAGATAGAGGGTTAGGTTTGGTGATACTTTCGTTTTATTTTTTAATTTTTTTTTTGCGAGGTAGAAATTACATAGACAAAAATTCCATATTTATTAGCAATCATCAAACACCTCACCCCTAGTTGAAACTTTTTTTCTTCCTTGCGTGTCCTGAATGATTCCCACCCGCATACTTAAAATGGCTGCTAATACTCTTAAAGTTGGCTACGTTCCTGAACATTTTTCTACTCCGCTCTTCTTTGCCCGGGATCACGGTTTCTACGCTAAGAATAACGTCGAAATTGAGTTTCTTCCCTTCCCATCTGGATCGGGCCATCTGATTCAGAGTTTACAAGATAAATCTATCGGTAAGGAGCTTGGCTACATGTCAGATAAAAATCTTTATATAGATATTTGATATCTAACTCTTTATAGATGTGGCCATTGGTTTGACCGAGGCTTTCGTTGCTGGTGTTGGCAAGGGGTTTGACTGGTACAAGCTGGTTGGCACTTACGTTCAATCACCTCTTTGTAAGTAGTGCTTCCTCAGGAATTGGGCAGAATAAAGCTAACCATTTTATCAGGCTGGGCTATCAGTACTGGTATCAACCGCTCTGATATTACTAGTGAGGACGACCTCGAGGGTAAATCCATTGGCATTAGCAGAATCGGAAGGTATGATAGATTACTAGTTTTCATCATCACTTTTAGTACTAACAATTGTTTACAGTGGTTCACATGTCATGTCATTTGTCCTAGCAACCCAGAAAGGTTGGACTAAGGAGTTCAATTTTGAGATCCAGGATAACTTCAAAAATTTGCGCGCTGGTGTCAATCACGAAGACGGCTTTAAGCCCACTGACGCTTTTATGTGGGAGATTTTCACCACTAAAAAATACTACGACAACAAGGAAATCAAGAACATTGGTCGAATTTATACTCCTTGGCCTTCCTGGGTCATAACCGCCGGTACTGACGTTATTAATACCAAGAAGGAGGCTTTAGCTAATTTCTTGAAGAGCATCAATGAGGGTATCGCCTACTTCAACGCCCACCACGATGAGGCTGTTGAGCATATTTCTACCAACCTGGATTATTCCGCTGAGGATGCCAGAGCCTGGCTCAAGACGGTCACTTTTGTTGACGATGTTACAAAGGTTGATCCTGCCGTTGTCCAGAAGACTGTCTCAATCCTCAAGTCCGCAGGCGTTCTTACCGAGGCTGCAGACTCTAAGGAATACGTTGTCAGTGTTGTTTAAACAAATGGTTATCAGCCAATTCAGACAGTTTATAATATTGCAATAGATTGTGATTAAATTATATGAGTCAATTATAACATCAATTATAAGATAAACTAAATACAAGAAATGGTTAATAAAATAGAACTCCAAAAAAAAAAACTTGTGTACCACCACAATATTAGTTCAAGCATCATTTGCAAATAAGTTTGGATCAGTCTATGTAACTAATTCTTCTCATGATTTAAAATATATATAATCGAAGAGCTGGGTTTAATAGCGTGAGCCAAAGGCTCTATATCATCATCAAACTTTGCAAAAGCAGCATGAACTATATACCGAACAGATAAAACAAACATACCATAATCTTTGCAACTTGAATACTTGCATTTCCTGATCAACAGGATTGGTTAAAAGAAAACAAGGAAAAGAATTTTTTTTTTTTCAATGCGCTGAGAAAATCAATAATAAACTGACAATGTTCTGAAATTTACCCGCTTTGAAGATATTGTGGTCTATCACGTGATATGATTAAGGGTTTCCTGGGGTTAAATCATTGGCTGCCATGACTACAGAGTAGTGAACCCCGTTTGGAGAGCACAAGTTAACAAACAGTGACTTTTTTCAGAATCCCCCTGGAAATTTTGGAAGTCGTAGCAATGTAAACTATACAGAAGATATAAGCCTTTAGCAAAAACCTGCAGTATCATGTTTAAAGTCCATAGAGATTCAAGGCGTGTGCTCCCGCGTTCTAGGTAGGCATTCAGGGGTTAGCTCTTTCACTCGCCTGGTTGACATAGCTATTGTAGAGCCTGCAGTTTGCAAAAAAAAAAAAAGTTGGGTTCTTTTGGAGACAAAATAATACGAGATTTCTTCTCAATTCATGGGTACTGGAATATGTTTTTTTGGATTTCTTCTTAAGTTGGTTTGCAGTATTATGTAACTCAGGGTGTTGCGTCTGTTTCTTTTTGTATCACCGTTTCACAGGCTCCCGTGGTAACCAATACAGAAACTAGCAAACAAAAAATTTGGTAAATAGTGAATCATACATAAAAATAAATAAATAGATAAATAAATAAATAAATAAATGAAAAATTGAATATAAATATATGAATATATAAATAAATAGACCCCCGTACAAGAAACTTTGAAAATAAAAATAAAAAACCCCTCACTCATAACCATCCAGTTTTTTTTGTAAGGCCTTATTTTGACTTTTCAGCTTTGCATTGAACTCTTTCAAATACACAATGTATTCTGCAGCGCGCTCTAAAATACTGCTTTTATTGGGTTTGGCCGATGATGAATATGGCAATGAGGGTGTAGGTTCGAATGCCCCACTTTTTTGCTTTCCTTTCATTTTATTATATTGTTGATTGGACTCTTCGGAAGATGAGCCGGAGGATTCCTCGTTTTCCTCATTGCTTTCTGTAGCTGCAAGTGTGGGTAGGATTGGGCTTCGATTATCTTCTGGACTCCAGTTGGGGTCAATAAGAGTTTGAAGTCCAAAAATCTTTTCGTTTATGTTTGTACGGTAGCGTTTTTCTATCTTGTTATGTGCAATTTTCTGTACGACAGTAAGTCTTCGTCGTGCGGCACGCTTTTTTTTACCATTCGAGATAGTAGTTATTGATGGTTGTGTAGGAGGCATGGGCTTGCTCCGTATATCTTGCGATGGTCCGGTGGTATCCTTTTCTAGATTGACTGCTATTTCGCTACCAGTAGATACCGGATGAATTTGTAGGTGGCTGATGGATGATTCTAAAAACGTGGATGGAGTTGGTATCCCGGAGGGCACTGCAGTCTCAACATTATTTATTGAAGATGAAATGGTGTCTATGTTGTCATAATTAGGTGAGGGAATACTACCAGTGGTATTGTGATTGCTTGGTACGGATGGCGACGCTCCAAAATAATCCATCGCTGCTTGATCGGGGAGAGTCGCGTTAGCAGATATCTGGTTTACACTATAAGGCACATAGTTGACTTGAGGAGATATCATTTGCAAGGGAGATGAAATTTGGGTGGCTTGTGGATCGTTTTGCGAGGTGAAATCAATTGGTAAGTATTCTTGTATTTGGGATGGGGCTATTGTATAGGTTAGATCATGTTGGAGATGCAAGGGGTCAACAAGAGGATTTGGGGCGTTTTGATATATATATATCTCGTCAGGATTTTGCATCGAGGTTTGTTGTTCAGGCGGGACCATTATCTCTGGGATGTTGTTATAGTTCATTAATAAATAATAAATAGTAGAGCGCTGTCAGCTAATAAATACAAAAGCTAGAAGTACTGTAGACAATGCCAATATCACTATGTTGCTACTAGAAAAAGTAGGAAACAAATCAATTAGCAAAATAATTCAAGAAATCAACACTGTTTTCCATATTATAGACATGGTTATTTTGACCTAGGCCGTGGGAAGCAAGAGTGAAAATATGAATAGGGTTGCAAAATTATGCTTTATCCCCCTGTGATTTTGGCCTATGAAAAGAAAGAAAAGAAGACAAAAGCACACAAATTGAGAGCCTTGTGGTTTAGAAAGATTACTTACCTCCCCGAGAAACCTTCAAGTTTAGTTCTCAACTTGAATATATTGAGGTACTCAAGATTGAAAATATGAAGGGGAAATTAAAAAACCAGGTTGCAAGAAAAAGAGTAGAAATCAAAAGTCTTTATATACTTTTGATTTCTTATTATAATTATCATTAATCTTTTTTTTTTTTCAACTTAGCTTAGGCAGACCTTTTTTTTTCTCTATTAACTTTGAATTGTCTTTACCACTTTTTCTTTTCTTTTCTTGTTAACCACACCTTTCTTTTTTTTTTTTTAGCATGTACATATACAACTTTAATATTGCAAGCACCATTAACCAAAGATTAATAAAAACGGGACATGAAAACGGGACATGAAAACGGGACATATATGTAATCCATTTTTATTGTGGAAACGTAAAAGAAAGTTCCAGAGTTAAGCTCTCCATATTATCTATTTTGAACTGGTTTTATTAACGATTTGTTAACCAATATTTTCCTTTGAAAAATATTGAAGAAGTGTTTTCAAAAACTAAAACTGAACTTAATAAGTTGCAATCATAGAACTTTGATTGGCAAGACTAGCAGAAAACTTGTTATGAACCTCGCATTCTCGCGTTAACACAGCCCACAGTAAAGAAAAAAACATCATATTATGGCTAAACTTTAAATCATGTTCGAAACCTTTTTTTATTTTCTTGGCTTCTAAACTTTTACTCAACGAGTATTATTTCTGCCTTCCAGCCATGTAGTCTAGAAACGCCTTATATGGTCTTATTTTATGAATAATAATCAGATTTTTTTCTCGACGTTTCTATTTATGAAAGGTATTGTAACGAAGAAACATCAAGTTAGAAGAAATATGATTGGATGTAAATATATATATTATCTAAGTGTAAGAATACCGAGGACTACCAATACACAATACTGAGTGTGATAGGTTGGTAGTAAACAAAAGATATAATAAGGGGTTCTTAATCCTATTCTTAATGAGTCAATGGTTAGAAGAATCCCCAGAAGTACTTCATGAATATTATTTAACAACTGGGTTACATTTAGTCAGTTTGGACGGTTAGGTGCCTCGCCTACCGATGCTAGGAAACGAAAATAGATGCCTACACAGACAACTTAATAGAGTAAAGCCAAGTCTTGTGTCAAGGGTTAGGTAATATGAATCTTCCAGACTTACTAGACAGAATATAAGATAGATGAGGCGTACGCTAATACCTGTATGAGGACTCTACAGTTAATCTCAAATATAATCTAGAATACCCAAGTAGGATCCCAATTGGATCAAAGAAAATCAAGAAATGGAATGTTATTGGTTGTAAAAAATCAATAGAATGAAATCAAGAAATCTATTAAAAACCAATGGTATCTGGACTTATGAATCCAGATTCGTTAGGAGTTCTATCAAGTATCCACCCCTATCTTTTTTTCCCCTTTCATGTTATTTTCTATCAAGTATATACAATGACTTGTTTTCAGGATTGTCTTGGGAAATGTCTTAAAAGGCCTACATTTAATAAATACATAAATTACAAAATTAACAACACAAAGTTGGTCTCAAAACATTTCGATAACAGATGAACAGTCATAAATATAAACCCAAATAATTCATATGAAATTTTTGGTTTTATTGATTATCATGGTATATTGTAATCGACGACTTTATGCCGAAGATTCCACATAGCTTATAGAAGATTGCCCCTAAACATTTGACTAATTTCACGCTCCTGTTAAACGATACGAATCGATGACACTTTTGTATATAGATCATAAATTAACTCGGTTTATTATATGGCAGGTTGATTAGCGATTATAATTAATTTACGCCCAGTAAAGCTTTTTAAAACCAAGTCTGTTTATGCTATCAATCTATTGTCAAACATTACAAAGTTTATAGAACATAGTAAACGCTCACTAGTTAACATAACTTTCTAAAATACGCATGTATTTTTTCATTCGGCAAATGTATCCGGAAGTTTTTACAGATTGAAGAAGCAGAACCGAACAGACAGGTCCTATCACAAAAACATACGATTAGTAACTAAAGTGCATAGTGCCCATGATCTGATCACGGTCATTTTTAAGGGGAAAATAAATTTACCTGAGATGTCACAAAGTGGATTAAATCTTACGAGCTTAAAAATAATGGCCAGTTGATATGTGAAAGTAGAAGTTGCCAGAATAAAACCAAGTACTGCTAAATCACCCTATTTTTCAATTAAAATTTTTTATTTTTTCCTTTCCTGTTCATTTTCGTGCAGGAAGAAGCAACAGACAGCTGATTTTAACTTTAAGTTCTATGACTTAAATTTTAATTTTGTGATTATATTATACGCAATGCCTCTACAGCTGACTAATGGTCCCAATGGGACATCAAAATCTGGGATCTTTAAGGTGATGGCCTGTTTTGGTTAGTGCTTAGCCACTGATCTCACCACAATTGTACAGCAGTGAGCGCCGCAGTCTGCACAGTCAAAGATAGGTGACTTTTCCCCTACTCCTTCTAGCTTGTGCTATCGTATCCTAGAATAACTGGAGCATTTGATATAATCGACATCTACACTTCGGATATCGGTCTGGCAGCTGATAGAATCTACTAGATCATGGGAATTTTGATGAAATATTTCTCTTCTGTATTCCCAATAGATCGGAAACCCATCCTGATCATTAGGTTGCTATAATAGTCCAACCAACTTTATTGAGAACTGTGACGATGTACAAACCGTTAGGAAATTTACCATTTCTCAATCTGGAACATCTAGAGAAAAGAAAAGTACTTGGCTAATGACAAGTTATTAATAGCGATGTCAAAGATTAATTGATGACCTACTGTAACAAATGAGCTCCAAATATATTATTATCACATTGTATAAAGAGGGGGATGTTTTGAAAACTAGTAATATTTCAAGCTGAAGTAATGGCTCAGGGTAGACCAAAAAAAAAAGTAACTAGCTGCAATCCTTTACTCGGTGGTCAATAAACGTTTGGTAAAATCGGTTTCCATTTTGCCGTAAATGATTGCTATTCAATAGTTGAGTTTCGGTAAAGAATAAAATCTAAGAAGACTATGTTTTATCAAATCTTACGGGCCGACAAAATAACACATTCCATCCCAAAGAAATAGAAACTAATTTCTGAATGTACAGACTTTAAGTTTGTAAAAACATTTGGAACTTCTGGAATCTGTTGGAATTAGAAACCTGTTGCGTTGCTCTTTCAAAGCCAAACTCAAATGTTTGATTCAATTTTCGGGATAAGCTTTTAGTATACCCTTTGAACTTACTAGCCCATATTTTATCACAGCCAACGAGGAATATACTTTTGGGTACTTAGAAGTAAATTTCTGAAGTTTGGACATACCTTTAACTCAAAACTTGGTTAAGCACACATTTGCAAAGGCTTTATGAAAAAGATAGTTAAAAAAAATGGGTTTAGTCTAATGGCCCAGGCCCGGGTATCAGGTTTAAGTTTTTAATAGCTTTTCCAGGTTAGTCTCAGGTTCAAAATCCTCTTGCGTTTCATCTCCCATCTCTCGACCCAGGAAGTAAAATATATTTACAAAAAGACTGGACAAGATTTATACATGATGTGCCGGTTTCCATTTGATACTGGGTCCAAGACTTTATCGGAAGGGATACTCGGGAGAATTGGTAACCTCAGGGTAACCGGTAAGACGGAAGAAGGAACCACACTAGTGGCTATCACAATCGCCCCAGAGCAGCCACTAGGAAATCATATTTGATCCAAGAAGATCTCAGCGGTGTTTTAATCTGAAGCTACAAAATCATTGCAAATAGTAGGGGTTGAAAACGACCGACTTGGTCACACCCACAGGCAAATGGTGAATGAAGCCATGCTAACTGAAATAACTACGGCCAGAAGAAACATAACAAGTGGATTTGTTTTAGGAGAGTAAATCCGAGTACAATTGAGATGGGAAAAGGGTTCTTAAGGAAAAGTAGCAGCTATCAATCGATACATGTAGAGCTGTATAAACCTTGACACGGGGCAATACGAGGAAGTGTTGAAAAACTTGGATCTCTCTCTGGTACAATAATTGGTGCTGGTAATAGGAAGGAAGTAGATGATTGTATAATCCGTATTGTTCAGTTTATTTAGACAATTAAGTAAGAGTAAAAAGAAATTTTATAACATAACATAGCTACTGTATTGTCTTAATTATCTGGCAATTCGATATGAAAAATAATTTGAAATGACCAATAAACTGCTTGTCTATTTCTTTTTATTTCTGAGTTTCTATGTGCTATTGTATAATCCTCAAATAGATACACTTATAACATGAAATATATTTTTCCCTTTAGGTCTTTGGATGGTCAAAGTCTTTAAGATAACTACAAACGTCCATAATGCTAAAAATTTTAAAACTCCTCCATACGGGTTGTTATGTGGAATCAAATTATATATGACTGCAAGTTATCTTTTTTCCCTCTAAATTTACACAATTCTCACAGCACTTGAAAACGCGTAAGTTGCCCCCAGAACGCTTACATCGACTCAAATAGATTTAAAAAAATTTGGTTAGCATACTGAAATACAAATTTGAAATCTAGACCATTTGGCTTAATTTAGTAAACTACTACTTCATTACTTCAAATGCTAACGCTAGTTCAACTGTGGAAATATTTGTATCGCTTCTAGAAACAAAAGCATTAGAGGAAACTGAAGCCTCTGGGATTATCAAAGCCTTCATACAGAGAAATACTGGATCAAGTGCTGGTCTTTGAATCATCATAATTAACTCAAACTCCCTTGAGTAAATATTGCTAGCTTTTACATAGAAAAAGAAATTGCCCTTGAATCTACTTACCAAATACATAAGTATTGTTTTAACACATCTGAAGAGCAGCTGATATAAAATGAACATATATAGATAGATAGATAAATAATCAGTTTATTGTTCTTACATCAATTAGTTATCAACAAAACCATAAAACAAAATGACATGCCAATGAGACATAACTTTTAAAAATGTTTGTCTCTATGAGTTTGGTAAGGTAGCGGTGTCAGGGCATATAACAAGTTTAGGCGTTCGATGGTACAGGATTCTTTATGAAAATGAGCATATATGGTAACTGATATTATTATCGTCAAACCACGACATTCCAATAATAAAAAAGAGATGACGTTTTAATCAATAGATTTTGTGGAGCAGTATAACTGAAACTAGCAAAATTTTCTCCTGAGATTGAATCAACCTACTTTGAGTTTTCCCATTACATTTCTTTTTTTTTTTTTTTTTTTTTTTTTTTAAATTTTTTTTTTCCCAATTTTTAAATTTTTTTTTTTTTTTTTTTTTTTTTTTATTTTTTT
>Ga0160505_100993_pt1 | contig 14149 bp, 8 predicted proteins | sample DIDeMG_FD_108225 | JGI IMG/M metagenome (GOLD analysis project Ga0160505, IMG submission 108225) | Enriched chicken feces microbial communities from UW Madison campus, WI, USA - DID2874_E49_Stillage MG | ecosystem: Host-associated > Birds > Digestive system > Large intestine > Fecal ... | reverse complement strand
TTTTTTTTCATTTTTATTTTTATTGTTTTTATTTTTTTATTATTATCTTTTATTTCTTTTCTCTTCTCTCTTTTCATCTTCCTCTTCTCCTTCCCTCCAACTACTCTCTCTTCCTCTGTATCGCTCCCTACGCTCAGTTAAATGGCTCCAAAGAACTCTCTAGACCCCAGCAAAACTTCCCCAACTCTAGCCAAGCAACCACCCCCACCATCTTCAGCTCAAACACCGGCTGGCCCTCCACGCAAATCAAAAGATCAAAAGCCGAAGCAGCCCAGGGCACGGTCTTCGTCCGCTTCGGGCAAGAAGCGCTCTAATCCATCCGAAGCCTCCGATGCAAATCTCGAATATGATCCGGATAGTGACCCCGCACCGGCGAAACGTAAACGCATGTCGGTTGCGTGTTTAGGCTGTAGAGCCCGAAAGATAAAGGTATGTTTAATGCTACTTGGCTTCATGTCTTAACTGCTAACCTTGTGCTAATCCTCTTTCAGTGCGACGGACGCAAACCAAAATGTCTCAACTGTGAGCTATACCATGACGAATGTACGTTTGTCTTTCATAACGACAAGCGCAAGCCCTATCCCAAGGAATATATCGACGCCCTCACTAGCAGGATCAGCATCCTCGAAAATCTCCTCACCAAGGCCAATATTGACCATTCCAACATCCAACCCGATACAGTAAAACAACCCTCCGAAGATACCAGCAACGCTAATTTGGCTACTGCGGCTGCGGCTAAACTCGTTGAGCCCACACGGTCCACCAATGACTACGTCAACCGGCTTACCGATCGTGTTGGCCAACTCAGCATGACAAATATTGGTCTGCGCTACTACGGTCCCACTTCCAACCTCCACCTTCTTTCCTCCATAATATGGACGCGCCGTCCCAACAGCAACATTGAATTCAAAGGCCGCGCTGCAGTCGATGCCGCTGGCCTTAGCTACAACGTAGACCCGGTGCGCCGCGACCACCTTCTCAATCTCTACTGGACCTGGCAGCATCCCTTTTTTAATGTAGTTAAAAAGTCAATCTTTCTGCGCGACATGCATCTCTACGAGACTGGCCGCGCCAGTCAAGCCAAGTATTACTCGCCGCTGCTGTTAAATGCCATTCTCGCACTTGCTGCCCTTCTCGACGATGAGTACGATGAGGGGGAGGCCTTTCACCTCAAGGCCCGCGTGCTGATTGACATTGAGGTCGAAGACCCACGCATCACGACTATCCAGGCCTCCGCCATTCTCGGCCTCTTTGAAGGCGTCTGCGACCGTGACACCCGCGGCTGGATCTACACCGGCATGTCCATCCGCATGGCCGTCGACATGGGCATACATCTCAACTGTGATTGCTGGGTTGAAAAAAACATTATTTCCAAAGAAGAGGCCGATATGCGTAAATTCACCTTTTGGGGCTGTTTTGTGCTCGATCGACTCTGGTCATTTTACATGGGACGCCCTGCATCTATCCGCCTTGGCGATGTGTCACTTGACCGTCCTGCAGAGCAAGACGCGACTCCGGAAGAAGAGAATGAGCCCTGGGTGCCCTATGTGTCGCGCAATGTGCCTTTAAAACCCATCTGGAATGAGTTCACTGCGCCCAGCCGGCTCAACCTCACGATGGTCTACCTGGTCAAGCTGACCGAGATGATTGCTGAGATTCAGGAGACTATGTACTCTGGCGCCGAGGGTCTGCGCCCGGACCTGTGGTCCTTTGCGTCCAAAATGCATGTGAACCTAACCAATTGGTACACGACGCTGCCGTCTCCGCTTCTTTGCTCGGCTAACTCGCAACGCCCCGTCATTTCGCATATTGTTGTGCTGCATCTTCAATACCATGCATCGCTAATTCTCCTGCACCGACCGTTTCTCAAGATCCAGGGAGCCAATGTTACTCCTAACCACGCCAAGGACGTGTGTCGGACCGCTGCGACCAACATCACCAACCTGGTAGAAAAGTACCGCTTGTCGTGGTACTCCATGCGCCGCATCAATACCATGTCTGTTCACATAATTTTCACAGCGGCAACTGTCCACCTGCTTAATGCATGGTGTGACATTGGTACATATAAAAGCAATGCCACCCAGGGACTTAAAACATGCTGTCTCGCGCTGTCCGAGCTAGGCCAAACGTATGAAACGGCCAAGCGGACCCTGGCAGTGCTGACATGCTTGATCAATAAAGGCAAAGCCGACCATACCCAAAACATGGCAACTGCGCGCAATAACAGTATTAGCCAGCCCCAGGCAACTAATTGTGGCAGCAATATCAGCGGCACCCCAGCCTACACAAGAAACCAACATCATAATAAAACATCAGTGATTGATGATGTATCACTCCCAGGGTTTATTGGCTCATCGGCGGCGTCGGCGTGGAAGCCCGAGATTCAGCGCACGCGGCCCTTCCGCTCAAACTTGCACATTCCTGTGCAGGACAATGAAAGTGTGTCACTACTTTTCCCCAATAACAGCATTTTACAGATTGCGCCGCCTAAATGGGAGCCGCTGCGCAACCCCACAACGGCACTGCGTGAGAGTGAAGGCGACGAGCTCCACGAGAGTGAGGATAAAAACTACGCGTTGATCCACGACCTATACGGCAAGCCTGAGGACCTCAAGGACCCCGAGCTTATGGCAGCCGCCACCACGTTGAATCATGGGACGATGGAGGGTGCTATCAGTGCCAACAATGACGGCAGCACAAACGGGGGTGTGGATAATACCATCTACGACAATCTTATGCAAACCACGTCAGGTAGGCTTCCCGTGAACAGCTCTGCGGCAGCGGCGGCGGGGGCGACGGACTCGGAGGTGCTGGACGACCTCCCTGAGGGCCTGCCTCGTAACTGGTCTAGCTACATCCAATCCGTTAAAACTGACAATTTCAACTAATCCGCAGCTATGCTATATATATATATATATATATATAAATGTAAAACTACACACGCTTAATGAGATTTATGATGACAGATGGTGTTTGAAAAAAAAAAAGAATTCTATATGTGTATGTATAGTACATTAGATTGTGCTTATAAAAAGCATGCATAGTAATGGGGGTCTCAACAAAAGGTCACTCAAAGTGGTTACAAAGTATAATAATAATAAAAAAAAAAAAATGCCTAGTCATGAAGTAAGGGGATATCCGCCAGGGTTCGGGGCCGCAGGTAGCTGGGGTGGCGATACGTAGGAATGAACTGCAGCCGGTCAATAACCTGGGGGTCCGGGCTCTCAGGCCGGGGCGACTCCTTCGCAGCCGCTGCTTCCTCCAAGGCGGCGGCAGCAGCAGCAGCTTCGCGTTTTACCCGGCGATTGAGTAGCCGTCGGGTGCGCTTGTCATCGGCGAGCTCGAGGCGGCATTCGAGGCAGCAGTAGGCGCCCGCGTGCGTGCACACGACGGCGGCGTCGGGGTGGCCCGGCAGTGCGTCGCAAATCTCTGCGACGCGGTCCAGATACACGCGATCCGTGAGTCCCACGCGGAGTCCATGCGTGCGCGTGACGGCCACCGAGCGCACCATGGGAGAGCCGTTCCGCGTGCACTCCTTGGCGAGGGTCTGCCGCACGGTATCGGCGTACTGGCGTTTTGGGGTGCGGACGCGGTTGTGCATGGTCAGCACGGCCGTTGGGTAGGACCAGATGTTGGATGAGTCCAGCGTACAGAGGGCCTCGTCAAGGGCAGCAAACTTGCTGTTATTCGTGCTGTGCTTAGTCGAGACCGCCTCGCGCATGCACATGCGCAGTGGCGCCGAGGACAAAAAGAAGGACTCCGTCAGCGGTGACTGCACGTTGAGCAGCACCAGGTCCTCCTGCAGCCGGACGTCGGCGGCCTGCAAGCAGGCGCAGAGCGCCGTACGCAGGGCAATAAGACTGAGATTGACGCCGGGATCGTAGGAGTAGCTGGCCGGCCGGACCAGTTGCCGCTTTTCATTGTACTTGAGCCCGCCGGGCGCAAACCACGATGCGGCGCGACAAAAGTACTGCTCGAGTCTTGGCAAGTGCTTGGGTGCCTGCTTGAGCGTGGGGTTGAACGGGTTCCGCGCCAGTGTGCGCACGCGGCGCGAGCGCACTAGTTGCGTCACCGCGCGGTCAAACCATACGCGTAGGGCCTCGAGCTCGGCCTCGAGCTCTGGGAGCGTGTACAGTGATAGCGGCCGCTCCTCCAGCTGCGCCGCGCGCTGCACTGAGACAGAATCGTACACGGCGCCGTACAGGTGGCTTGCGGCCTTGTGGTTGTTGAGCTTGGCGCGTGTGACAAGATCACGCATGGCGGCGCCAGAGGTTGTCGAGGCGGCAGCGCGGGAGGCGAGATCAAGCCGCCGCAGCCGTGCGCGCTCAGCCTTGACGGCACCAAAGCGCTGGGCAAACTGGCTGGCGAGCTGCTCGCCACGGTCCATGTGGCGCGCGAGCGCGCGCTCGGCCTCGCGCTCGCCCGCCAGCGACGCTTCTGCTAAGTTTATGCGGTCCTGCACCAATACGAGGCGGTCCAGCGACGCCGAGAGCCGCTCAGCCGTGGCCGAGAAAGCCTTCTGCATCTGGAACGACTCGTTGAGATGATGCATTGCCGACTCGGAGCTGGCGGCGCTTGTGGCGGCCGCGGCCACGGGCGCGGAGCTGCTGTCGGGGGTGGAGCCACGCATGGGCTCACTCGTGTTGGTGACAAGCTGATTGGAGGATGCCAAAACCTTGTTGAGGTCCTTGCCAAGAGACTCAATGACGCTGGTATCGATGGGGTCGGTCATGGCCGTGGTGGTGGGGGGTGCGTGTGTGTCGGTGCGTGTTTGTCGGTGCACATGAGAATTTCACACTTTTTCTGTCCCAGGAAAGGGTTAGGGGGGCATTAGCTCAAAAGGTTAAAGACCGCCGCATTGCCTATTCTAGATATTACTTTCGTGACTAATTTATTTTTCTCCTTGTCAAAATTGGAATTTTGACGACTTGTCTCGAGTAAATGCCATCCGTCCTTCCTGTTTCTACTTGAACTGCACACACCTTTCAGGTTTCTTAAAAGCTTTGACTTTCCCTTTCTTTTTCCACCATTTCACTCCTTTTCAAAACCGTCAAAATTAGTTTCCAACGCCACTCGTCGTCTATCGGCACGCTTACCAAGATGGATTTCAAAAAGCCCGAGACCGTGCTTGATCTTAACAATATCCGTGTGGCGCTCATTCGCATGGAGGACACAATCCTGTTTGACCTCATTGAGCGCGCGCAGTTCTACACCTCGCCGGCCATCTATGATGCCTCGCAGCTGACCATCCCCGGCACCAACAAGTCACTTCTTGACTTTCTTTTGTTAGAATCGGAAAAAACCCATGCGCTCGTGCGCCGCTACGAGGCGCCTGACGAGCTCCCCTTTTTCCCCGACGAGATCCCCGAGCCCATTCTGCCGGCCAACGATTACTCGCATGTGCTGGCATCCTACGAAAGCGAGATCAACATCAACAGTCTGATCAAGGATGTCTACACCAAGGAAATTGTGCCGCTCGTGTCGGCGGGCGACGTTGAGCAGGCCGAGAACTACGGTTCGACCGCCATTTGCGATATTGAGGTGCTGCAGGCACTTTCACGGCGAATTCACTTCGGCAAATTTGTCGCCGAGGCCAAGTATCAGAGCGAAAAGGAGCGATTCCGGGCGCTCATCGAGGCAGAGGATAGCAAGGGCATTGATGCTGCCATCACCAACGCCGCCGTCGAGGCCAAGGTGCTTGAGCGCCTCGAGGCCAAGGCCGAGACCTACGGTGTCGACCCTACCCTGCGATGGTCGCAAAAGTCTCAGGGCAAGATTGACAAGAAGATTGCGCGCCAGATCTACGAGAAATGGGTGATCCCCCTTACAAAGAAGGTTGAGGTAGACTATTTATTGCGACGCCTAGAGGACGAAAAGGAAGCATAATTATTTCTATAAACCACGTTTACATGTAGATGAATTGTTTTCATTATTATTATTAATTTTTTTTTCTCTATCCCAGATATCTGATAACCAGCTCAAAGGTGTAGAATGTACACGCGTTGACTGGCGCAGCTCTCAAAATGGTTGGCAAAAAGCCCTTGAAAAAGCCCTTGATGCCGTTCTGCACGTAGATCTTGCGGAAGCAGTCGAGGGTAGACTTGTACTGCTGGCCCTTGGGATCAAGCGCATCGGTCTGCATTTTAGACTTGACAATGTCAATGGGGTACGAGGTAAACCACATGGCGTAACCAGCACTGGCACCGAAGAGGCAGAGTTTCCAGCCGGGGATGTCCTTGCGCTCAACGTGCTTGACCTTGATCTCGCGATCAACGAGAGCCTCGAAGGCAAGGAAGTAGGCACCCATACCGTGACCCTCACGGATGAGCGTGGGGGTAATGCCTCGGAAGACTCCGCGCACACCGGAGCCATTGTACATCTTGCGGACCGCATCAATTGGGCCGTTGAACGCTTTGACCTCGCCAGTCTGGGTCTGCAGACGGATTCTAATGTGTTCAATCGGCGACGCGAGGAAACCGTTGGCGATACCAGCCGCAGCACCAGCAATGTAGAACTGGCCATGAGTGAGCCGCGGGTCTTCAAACCCAGCGGCTTTATTGCGCGCAATGAACGTGCGCTTCATGAACTCGTTAACACCAAACTGGATGGATACACAAGCGCCGACACCCACCAGCGGGGTCAGGGTGCCCTTGTAAAAACCGGCAAACCCCTCATTTTTCAGCAGTTTTTTGACCACATCAAGAGCACCATTATAGGTGCCCTCGGGCGCACTCTGAAGCCGCACTTTAGTGGTGTCAAAGGGTTGACCACTGAGAACCTGGGCTAAAGGAAAAGGTTAGCAAGAACTGCGTGTTTAAAATAGAGCCAACGTACGGCTAAACCACAAATGAATAGCACTCACCAATGCCGCCGCAGGTGCCGGCAAAAACGTCCTTGAAGACACGGAGCGAGTCGCTCTGAGGATCAGCCTCAACGAGATGTGCGTCAATATCAGCCATGATGTGCGGTGTGCAAGAAAAAAGAAGTAGCGGGTATTGGAAGTGGAGGAAAGGAGGGTGAGTCGCCGTGAATCAAAAATTTTCAGTTTCAAAGAGCAGCGATTAGTAACGGCTTGTTTGTTATTACCGAGTGAGGATTTATGAGAAATAGGCGGCTGTTTTAAACTGAACAGCAGCTGCCCTAACCGCAATCTGCTGCTCACGCAATACGGGGCTACCAGGCTTGTGTACTCGGAGACGTTGAGCGCCAGGAGTCGCACAGATCACTGCGTCATCCACCGCGGACACCGAGTAATCCCGCGCTACAGGGTTCTTCGGAAATGCGAAGAGGGGTAATTTCGGGCAGTTAATATTATTATTATTATTATTATGACTAATGTCATTACTAATCTTGTTGTCATTATTATTGTTGTTGTTGTTATGGAATCCCGATGACAACAGTGTTGATGGTGGGTGAAGCCAACCTAACTGGATCTGGAGATACTTCGGACAACAACGCAAAGAAAAACGGAAAAAGCCGCGATCACGAACCCCGGCGGAAGAAAAGACCCACGAAACTTGGAACAAATGCTGCTGCTGATAATAGTAGTGATATAGTATATGGTTCAATGCTGGAGTTTGTATTTTTAAGACGCTGATTTGCCAAGAAGAAGCTGTTTTGAATGAGGGTATTCTACTGGCTCTCGTAAAAGAAAATATGGGCTGAGCTGACTGAATCTAGATGGCCGGTTTATTGTTCTTAAATCAATAGTTATAAACAAAATGACATACAAAAAAGACATGAATTTCAAAATATTTGTCTGAGACTGGCAAGGTAGTGGTGGCAGCGTGTATTATACGTTTGGATATTTGATGGTGTCGAATTTCATGTGTCGAGGGACACCTGGGATATATAACACCAACAAGATGTTCTAGTTAAGCCAACTATCAGCAAAGAAGTTGCGGTAATGATCTAAGAACTTGACTACTGTTTGGAAGTTCTTCTTGGAATCAAGCTCTGAGGTGCTTTTCTCAACAGGTCTCTTCAAGATTCAGAGGACACTTATTAAAAATATGCTCGACTATTTCCAGCTGACCACGCAATAGTGAGTTCGCTCGTTTATTCACATTATTTGGCAAAACTTTCCTAGAACATCATGACTAGTGCAAAGCTGCAACAGCTTGCCCAAGGGACGACGAGGCACAGTGCTCATAAAGGATTTCAATAGACTAGGGTACTTCCCTCCATACGACTTCTTTTGGGCGGTGGTATAGTATTGGCGGAGTTCACCTGGTGTATCGTAGTCTAATTATCATTTACCGCGCAAAGCAACATGCAAAGTATCTTTTAGCTTTCGCAAAGCTTTGTAAGATTTCTGATTGCTATCATACTTTGGTTGCTTGCTTCAATACTTGCAATTATCAACACCTTAACCTTGAATTTACCAAACCTTGGATACACAGGACTTAGTACCAATGTTACTAAAACAATACTCCAGGTTGCGACTTGTCAAAACAAAATATCCAATCCGATTGAGAAATTAATAGCAATCGAAACTGTGATAATATACATATTACTATTTTATCTTTTCTCCCAAGGCACAACGATTATCTTTACTGTTCATGTCTTTTTTTCTTTCTATCTTTACTTGGTTTTGTGCTGGGAGCTTTTGTCAGTGACCATTTTTTTTAAAACAGAGTACATAAATTACAAGGAGAACTAAACTACTCAAAGGCAAAGGTTTTTTCATTACCATTACCAAATGCTGCATCCTAAGACTGAAAAGATGCATGTCATTAGTTAGATCTAAATTAGTTATTATTGGTCGAGCATTCCTAAAATAGCCGACAAAGAGCACTCTTGTGATTTGGGTTTGGCTGACAGTAAGATCTGATTTGATTCCTTCAGGTATTATGAGATTAAAAATCTTGCAAAACTAATCTTTACTTAAATATCAGCTAGATTGACCTGGAATTGCTTAGAAGGTTGCGTTTCTTTCATTACCCTAGTATATATGAAAGAAATCTAGTCGTTAACATCAATTCCACCTCAAGCCATGATTGTAACACTTAAAGATCTCCCTCCGAGTCCACCTCCCTCTTATCAAAGACAAAACAGACTGATTCTACCATTTTATCAAAGCCAGATGCAGTCTTTCCCAATACCTCTTCAGTACTCTCCACATAACACACGCCTATTCACAACTGACATTTTTGTGATAGACTGGACACGAACATTTGATAAATCGCTCTATCGTAAACGCCGCCTTATTCTTCTCACAGTTGGGGGTTCGATTATAGTTTTTTCCTTTCTAATTTACCTCGGTGGTCTTGCCGGCAATTCCTCCTTTAATACCATGTATCTGACAAAGATTGAGATACCAGAAGAAACCTACAAACTGAGGGTAGAGCTGGGGGATACAATGTCTAATACTAATGCCTTTACAATTTATCCCACCAACTATTGTAGTCAAACGCATCCAACAGAATTGCAACCAGCAGGTGGTTCATACAACTGTTTCAACTCAACTGCGACTTATGCTTTTGATATATTCAGAAAATTTCCCACAAAAAAGACTTGTGCTTCTGCCAAATTTGCTCCTGTTTCCAACAACTATATATCATTTTCAACATATCTATTAGGACTGGTCATTATGAACTCTCTGGTTTTCATTTCCCTTCTTGTCGCTGCTCTAATTCAAACGGTATGGAGCATGTTCCTCTCTCTGGTTTTACTCACCTCTGTGTCAGCAGTCTCATTTAAGCACATGACCTTGCCAATGTCGATATTAGCCAGCCTCCGACAAATTAGTAGCCAGTGTTTGGATGCCTCTCTCAATATCACGGGCCCGGGACCAGCGTTTCAGGCAGTCTTTTGCTTGCTCATGGCTTCAGTTGGTACTGCCGCTGTTGTAATTATTTGGGTCTTTGTTAGCGAAGACCTGCGCGTGGATAGAGTGGATAAAATATATAACCCTGCTAATGGATGCCATGCGGACGCAGTTTACAACAATCTTGCCAATATTGAATAAAAATTTATACCTAAATTGATGTGAAGAATTTTTAGACAGAGATTCTTTCAGAACTTAAAAGAACGGTAAATGTCTTTACTATTTATATACTTATATATGAATGTAATTAGAATATCGGTTTTTTTTTTGTCAATACTTGCTGTTTACAAATGAATAGATGTCTTGAAATCTCCGTGCTTGTGTGAGCGATACATAAACATACAATTCAAAAGCCTTTTTTTTTCAAAAAAATCTAGACCTGATCAGTATTTGAAGCGAAGCTTATATTTTCTTTGCATAATATCGCAAATACCAAACAGATGTGACCTTCAGGGTCCTACCAACAGCCGTGCCAATCATGGATAGATTTGCCGCTGCGGCGTCTTCCTGGTTTTCCGTTACCAGGCTCTTACAACAACCGATTCAGATGCCATCAGAATATCTACTACTGCATAAAAATGAGTTCGTAACCCGGAAATTCTGCTTTGACATAGACACCCAGAACCAAGATTCTGTTTGAATTTCAAGTAACCACTTGATTTTTTTCGCAATGAAGATGTATTAACTGTTTATTCTTCACCCGTACATTTTGACACGGTTTACAATCGCATTTCATGCAGTGCTGTGTACATCTTGTCACTTTTGACACACTTGTAAACACCTCTTGCTACTCATCTTCCCGTAACTGAGAAACAACCAAATTACCCTGTGCAGTTCTGCCCGCGTGGATACGATAAGGCGGCCCCTTCTCGTCGACAATTCGAAATTAACAAGTCTGACTTTATCATCACATGACAACTGCATAAACGCACCACAGGTTGTGACATTTAATACCGCAAAAATTTAAAAACCCTATCATGTGACCAAAAGCCTCTTTTATGCTTGGTTTTGGGCTAATCGGATTTTATCCCGCGCAAAAGGGCAGAACCGTTCTAAGCAGGTTTACTTTGAACTTTGTGTGCTCTTGTCTATCTCTGACTTTCTTTCTTCATCATTCCTTTTGTTTCGTCTTCCTGTCCCCTCTCCACCCACTTTTGAGACACATTAAACCATCTCCTGCTTTCTGGCCACCCCCCAAAACCCCCATCTAGCATCACCTTCTTCATACGCATCACATTCATGCCGCAACTAACAGATAACTCCGACCCCTCATTTGCATCAGCGAAGCTCGCGCCTAAACAGACGACAAAAACACCTTCGCCAACGGGCTCTGGCACCGATGTCCACGGCCAAGAACAGCTGCAACAGCAACAGGCCGACTCAAATCTCTTTAAGCATGCAAATTCCGCCTGCGCCGGTACCGCGCTAGCGCAGCTGAGCCCGCAGGAGCGGCAGCGGCGCCTGGCACCGATAGAACAGCGCTACAGCACATTTCTAAACAAACGAATCATCCCGCAGTACACATCTTCATTTTTGCGCCCGGGATCGTGCTTTATTGGCACTCAGCAGTCTGGCCGCTCGACCTACGAGGTCAACGTTGAGCTCAAGTATGTTGATATGGCCCAGTCGTTCCTGTGCGGCTATCTGCGCATTCAGGGCCTGACAGAGGACCACCCCATGCTGACAACGTACTTTGAGGGCGAGATGGTTGGCCCCAAGTACTCGTTCTATACCCGCCGGGCTGAGTGGTCGACTTCGGATCAAGTCGACATGAACCACTGGCGCAAGTTCCCCGCGTGGCGTAGTATTGCTGACGAAGCGGTGGATAAGGATTATGTCCACGAAAACTTTGAGCAGCGAGACGAAATTTTTATGCGCTGGAAGGAACAATTTCTCGTCCCAGACTGGAAGGTCCAAAACCTGCAGGGCGCCTCGTACGCTGGCTTTTATTATATCTGCCTCGACCAGGTCAAGGGAGTCATTCGGGGCTTTTACTTCCATAAAAAGTCTGACAAGTTCCAGCAACTTGATTTAACCCACATGCCGGATTCTGGTTCCTGGCCTTCTTACGAATTTAGATGATGATATATGCAACGCTGCTCTGTTATTTTTGTGTCGATGTTTTTTTTTTTTAATTTTTTTTTTTTAATTTTTTTTTATTAGTATTATTATAGTTTGTTACGATATTATATATATTTTACGTGATTCATGTGTCAACTAAGTCTTTTTTGTTTTGTTTTGGTGATCATGTCTAAGGTCATTTGCAGTGCGCGCTCAGGTGGACTAAATGGCTGCGGTTGGCGATACATTACTGTCTAAACTTCGTGTACGCGTCAACCCATCCAAAAACGTTTGTGGGTGCGTTGGTTGTGTAAGCCGGTGGTTGCGTCTATAGGCCGGCCCAGCCTCCTCTTCGCAGGCACTTGTTGCGACGGCGTGGCTATAATTGTTGTTGTTATTATTATTATTATTATTAGCATTAGTATCATCATCATTATTGGTATTCTCGTGGTGGCGAGGCTGGTGCGGGGGGTGGCTGTAGTTGACAGCGTCGTGCGGGCCCGGAGACCTTATCGACCGCGCACTGCCAGGCCGTCCGTAAAATTGATGCTGTGTCGACGTAGACGGTGTGGTGGTATTATTTTTGCTCGTTTCGTGGCTCGAGAGGTATTGGTGGTAGTTCATTTCTTTATCTGATGAATATTGTTCGCCAGCCAAGTGATACCCCGGTTGCAGGGCACTGTGATGCAGATACATTGGGTTTAGCGCATTATTGTCGTTCGCGCTTTCGCCGCCCTTGTTGAGGTCATGCAGGGGAATTTCCCCATCGTGAACAAAGCTATCCTGCGCTGCAGGACCACGTTTATCGGCTCCGAGGATCTCCTCATCTAGAGGGAGATCCGGATAGAGCTCCACATAGTCGAATGCGTACTCATCATGCTCTGCAAGGTCAATGCCGAGCTCCTCATCTTCAGGCGTGATGCGCAGATGCAGCCCGGGAATGTACCGAATTATGTACAAAATTAAAACGCTGACCACAAAGGAGTAGCCTGCGGCCGCTAGCGATACTGCCAGTTGATACCCCAGCTGGATATAGTGGTGATCAAGCCAGCCGCCCTTGAACGGCGCGTCCTCGGGACCATTCGGGCCTGCGATAGCAACTGAAGCGAATAGCGCCGTCAAAATGTTTCCGACCATGGCACCAACTCCGTGCACGGCGAATACGTCCAGCGAGTCGTCGATTTTAAGATAGTACTTGATCTTGGTACCAGTGTTGCATAACAGACCACCAAGCAAACCAAACACGGGTGCGCTCCACGAGGGAACAAACCCGGCAGCTGGTGTGATTGATACCAGTCCTGAGATCACCCCAGAACAAAACCCAACGATAGACCACTTTCCGCCCATACGAAAATCGAGCCCGACCCATGCAAATCCACCAACCGCAGCAGCAATCTGAGTATTTAGCAGCGCCTGCACCGCACGAGGCGTGGCCACCAGGTTTGCACCGGAGTTGAAGCCAAACCAGCCGACCCAGAGCAGACATGTACCGATTACAACAAACATGGTCGAGTGGGGGCGGTGCAAGTCAGGTTCTTCGTACTTCTTGCCGACCATAAAACTGTAGGCCAGGGCCGTCATACCTGCACACATATGTATAGGAGTGCCGCCAGCGTAGTCGAGATAGCCCATTGTGGAACCCCAACCGTTGCGGTTCCAAGTCCAGCAAGCAATCGGATCGTAGACCACCGTGGACCAAATGAAAATAAAAACAACCAAAGGAACAATGCGCGCACGGTCAGCGATGGACCCAACGAGAAGTGCTGCAGTCAAACAAGCAAGCATGCTCTGAAAAACGGCACTACCGAGCTCGGGCACGCTATTGTAGTCGCGGGTAAGGTTGTATAAGCCCGCAAACTGAAGCGTGCCAATGAACTTGCTGGCATTTCGTGCAAAACTGAGAGAGTAACCCCATACAAACCACTGGATTTGAACAACCGCGGTGACGACGAGCGAGAGCGCTGCTTGTGTTAGGGCAGACTTGCGTTTGGAAAGCCCCGAGTAAAAAAGACCGGCACCCTGAATCATGAGGAAAATGGAAAATGAAGACCAGGCGAGAAAGGCAATATTGGCAAGCTCTGACGCCGTCATGGTGTCGGAGCTGGTACCAGTTTGGACAACCCGTTCAATAAACGACATGATGGGAAGGGTTTCAAGGTAATGTAAAAGATAGCTAGCAGCTACTCAGGAAGAAGAAGCTGGTGATGAGAATAGACAGGAGAGGAAGAGAAAAACTAGTCAATAAACAAATAAGAAAAA
>Ga0160505_100992_pt1 | contig 14157 bp, 9 predicted proteins | sample DIDeMG_FD_108225 | JGI IMG/M metagenome (GOLD analysis project Ga0160505, IMG submission 108225) | Enriched chicken feces microbial communities from UW Madison campus, WI, USA - DID2874_E49_Stillage MG | ecosystem: Host-associated > Birds > Digestive system > Large intestine > Fecal ... | reverse complement strand
TTTCTTCTTGTATCCTTATTTTTTTTCTTTCTTTTTTTTTTTTTTTTTTTTATTTTTTAATCAAAATTTTAAAAAAAAAAAAATTTCAACGTCAAAAAAAAAAAAAAAAGATCAAAATTTGTTAAAACACCAATTCCCAAAAAAAAATAAATAAAAAATTCAAAATACCATACGATCCATCTGCTACCACCACCACCGTCGCTCATTAGCAGTCCCTATTCCTTAGCATCCTTCTAACTTCTATCAAGCGTGTTCTGGTTCTGACTCACCTTGGCCATAATAATATCTTTCTTTTCCTAAGGGCTTTCTTTCGTTTATATAAACCCAGCAATCTGCTTCCGGACTCTCGTTTCATTGCTTTTCCTCCAACCATCAACAACTTTCTCCGCTTTTTTTTTTTTCCATATTAATTATTCGTCATGATCCGATCTGTTAGCATAAGAGCTCTGCGCCAGGCCACTCCGCTGCTTCGCGTTGTTCCCGCTGCCGCCGCTGTCAGTGCGTTCCGTGGTATCCATGCGACTCCCGCCGCGCACTCACACTACAACGACCCCGCCTCATCTGCCACCCCGGCGCCGCCGCCCAAGACCCTGATGGACATCAACAAGCTGTACCGTAACAACACTCCCATCACGGTGCTCACGGCCCACGACTACATCTCGAGTAAGATTGCCAATGCGGCCGGTGTTGACATCATCCTCGTGGGCGACTCACTCTCCATGGTCGCGCTTGGCTACACCAACACCAACGAGATTGAGCTCGACGACATGATCCACCATGCCCGCGCCGTGCGCCGCGGCTCGCCCCAGGCGTTCATCGTCGCCGACCTGCCCTTTGGCAGCTACGAGGTGAGCACCGAGCAGGCGCTCGCGGCCGCCTTCCGCATGGTCAAGCGCGCCGGCGTCGACGCCATCAAGTTCGAGGGCGGCAAGGAGAACGCCGGGCTCGTGCGCCACATGTCGCAGCGCGGCATCCCCGTCATGGGCCATATCGGCCTCACCCCGCAGCGTGCCTCGTCTTTGGGCGGCTTCAAGGTGCAGGGCAAGACGGCCGCCACGGCGGAGCTCATCCTTGAGGACGCGCTGGCCCTGCAGGAGGCGGGCTGCTTCTCGATGGTGCTCGAGGCCGTGCCGGCGCCCGTGGCCGACCTTGTCACCAAGCAGCTGCGCGTGCCCACCATTGGAATTGGCGCGGGCCCCCACACCTCGGGCCAGGTCCTCGTGCAGCTGGACATGCTCGGCGGCTTTGACGGCTTCACGCCCAAGTTTTTGAAAAAGTACTCAAACTACCTGGACATTAACACCAAGGCCTGTGCCGCCTACGTTGACGAGGTCCGCGCAGGCACGTTCCCCGAAATTGGTACCCACACGTATGCCATCAAGGATGCCGAGCTCAACAAATTCAAGCAGCTTGTTGCTGAGAAATTTCCTGCTGATTCGACCAAGGCCTAATATAGTTTAAATCTTTTTTACCCCCCTCCTCGAAATTAGCATGCGGCTGGTAAAAAAAATAAAATAAAACGACACTAAACATACATGACTGGATAAACAAAAAATAAAAAATAAAAAATTGAAAATAAAAAATAAAAAAAGAATTACAATAATAATACATAATAAAAACAAAAAAAGAAGCAAGTAAATATATATATCTACAAATCTAGTCGAAAAGCAGCGCGTTACCATTGCGAATGGGCCGCACCTGATCCAACGCCGTATCCGGCTCGGTGGGCTCTGTCGCGTCGTCTGCAGCGTCGCTCTTGTCGGCAAGGTTGAAGACAAGCGTGCGGCCAAACTCAGGCGCCACGATATCCTGCGAGCGCTTCTCACGCGCCGCCAGCGAATGCAGCAGATCGCGGGGCTCGAGGAAATGCTCTTCACTTAGCACAAAAGTACCCCAATGGACGCCCACAAGTTTGCGTGCCGCGAGATCCTTCATGATCTGGACCGCTTCTTGGGGGTTTGTATGCTGCGACCGCAGATGCCAGCGCGGCGTGTAGGCACCACAGGGGACCATGGCCACTTTGCATCCAGCGCCGAAAACGCGGCGGATGCCGGCAAACAGCGGGTACGAGTAGCCCGTGTCGCCAGCATGGAAAAACATGGGCTTGCCGTGGCGGAGCACCACAAACGAGCACCAGAGCGTCGTATTGGCATCCAGCATTTTGCGGCCGGACCAGTGCATAGCGGGTGTGCAGGCAATCTCCCATCCGTCGCGTGCGTCGGTCCCCGGCAGCGGCATTGTCTGCCACCAGGTGAGCTCGCGGTACTGCTCGCGCTCGACACCTGCGGACTCAAGATGCTTGCCGACACCCGTGGGCACGATCCACATGGCCGAGTTACCGATCTCGGCAACGGTCTCGAGCTCGAGGTGGTCCGGGTGATCATGCGACACGAGCACAAGGTCGACCTTAGGCAGCTCGGCTAACTGGCATGGTGGGGGCGAGATCCGCTTAGGCCCCAGGTAGGGCGATACAAGATGTTTACCAAAGCACGGGTCTGTCAGTACGTTAAGTCCGGCCATCTGCACAAACGCACAGCTCTGGCCCATCCATGTGAGCGTTAACCGGTCCGCTACGGGCGGCAATCCCTCATCAGTCTCATTCGTTTGGTTTGCATTGTTGGTCTCATCCTTGTTGTGGCGAAGGTTTTGGTAGTCGCGCGACGTTTGTAACAGCAGCTCAAAGTCGGGCCGACGGGCCGGCAGGCTGCGTCTGATCTCATCAAGATCGGTGGGCACACCACCACGGGGTCGCTCCTGAAAGAGCTCGTATATCCGGCAAAAAATAAACTCATAGATCGTCTGCGGGCGGTACTCGGGGAAAGGATTGACGTACTTGCCGCCCACAACCATGGGCCGGAATTGGTGCGATGGCCAGCTGTGGTTTTTCAAACTAAATAAAAAAAAAAAAGCATACGGGTTAACCATTGGAATCACACAGAAGTAGATCTACGGGACCCATATATTTCCCCCCAAAAAAAACAGATGAAATAATAAAGGGTCGGGGTGATGAGGTTGTTTCTACATACTTTTCCAGATCGCTTTCAAACTGCTTTTTTCGCTCGCGTTCAGAGATCTCATAGGTTGTGCGCAAATGCACGTAAGAGGTGTATGCGGTGTAACCGACAATAATGCCAATGCCGGCCTGGGTAGCGCGAGATGACGAGAATAGGAACCGCATGAGTGTGCGTATCAGACTGTCGAAGCGCGTGGGCAGAGATGCAGTCGTCGTCGAGGTTAGGTCTATCAATATGGCTAGCTTGTGGGCCGGAGGCGCGCAATAAAGAGAGTGAGAGTTGGTATTGAAGGAATTTTTTTTTGTGCTATGCTGAAGAAGATCAGGACTTTATATGCAGAGAGCGAGGGAACAAGACAAAGCCTGGTAATGATGCTATTAAGAGTGTGTGGCTGCCAGTTGTAAAACGACTTGATGATGTATTCGGGCGTAACAGTAAGAAAAAAAAAATAATATCCCAAGAAAAAAAAAAAAAAAAAAAAAAAAAAAAAAAAAAAAAAAAAACAAAAAAAAAAAAAAAAATTAAAAAAAAAAAACTATATCGAAAGAGCCTATGAAACAACAATTACAGTCGAACCTATGAAACCGTTGATCTAAAACACCCTAACCCACACCAGATTAAACATGAATGAGCGCAAACGGATGCGAGATTTGAACTAAGCGGTTTTGAAATTATTGAATATATATTTAAAACAGAAATCATAGGGTTTTAAATGACTGTTGAAATCTATCCAGTGTCTCATAGTACGTGATGTTTTATCATTACTTGTGTTTTGTGAGGGTTGTGCTCTAACATGAGTATATACTACAATGACGATAAAACGGGTTTTGAACTGTTTGTGAACCACAAAGAGCGTTGGAGGTTTGAACATCGAATAGAAAATTAACAAAAATGCACGCTGTAAATGGATTTATTCAAGAGAATTCATGTATTCATCTATATGTGTATGTATACACAACTAAAGGTACCCAAGAGATCTAGATTGAACTCGATATCTCGCTTATAACGTCTCTTCAGTTATGACAGTTTAAACTGGTATACTGTTTTATTTTTTATTTTTTGTAATCCCGTTGAAAAATTATCAATCTTGATTTTATTTCCATATCCAGATAGAATGTTACGTTTGCTTTTTTATTTTATTTTATTTTTTTTCCAACACCCATAATAATCAAAAACCAATCATTTAGAATAAATGCTTTCATCCACTGTAGGCCCCTTGTAGGCCCCTTGTAGTTTAAGTTTTTGTAGAACCCGCTAACAGCCTTGACCAAGATTGGCTCAAAACCTAATTGAAACTACTTGGCGCTTCGAGTCAACATACCCTCTTGTCGGGCAGAGACTCCGAGGCCAACTTGTACTTTGTTATGACACCCATGGGCCATGCAAAAATTATCATGAACCCGGCATGGACAAAAAAAAAACATACATTAGGATATATTAAACTGGGTATGGTAGACACGGAACTTGTTGATTTTGTTCTTTTATTTATTTCTCCTCCTCATCCTCTAGGAGAACAATACGCTCAGAAGGAGCATCCCCATGGCTGTGGCTGTGGCCATGGCCATCGTCGTGGCTATGGTCATGACCATGCTCATGACTGTGATCGTGACTGTGTTGCTGCTGCGAAGGAGGAGGTCCCATCTGCAGCTGAAAGTTGGGGCCAAGCTCCTCAGTAAGCCACTTTTGGCCCAGAGCCTGGATCTCTTCAGATGTGACCGGGTTGCCAGCCTTGGCCCGCTCCTCAGCCAGGGCAACCAATCTAGCATTAATTCCCTGCAGCTTACCCTGGACGATTTGGGCATTGGCAGCCTGCTGAGCCGCCTGCTGAGCCGCCTGCTGAGTCTGCTGAGCTGCAGCCTCCTGTGCCTTCTTCTTCTCCAACTTGGCAAGCTTCTTCTTCTTGCTGATTCTCTTCTTAGGCTTGTGCATAGCCATGGTATCCACACCATGCCAGGCCCAGAAGGGGATGAAACTCTCAATAACGCCAACGTCTTCAAACAGATTGGGGAAAATCCAAAGACCAGGCTTAAGCACCACATAGGTAATACAGAACAAAACGAGTCTAATCAACGCAATACCAAAGAAAGACGCAATCAGACCCAGGAATGCCATTGACAAGTACCAAACACCCTTGCGCATTACCAATGGCCACAGGGGAAACAGCACAACGGCAAAAATAGTTCCCAGCGCAAGACCAGCATAGAGGTAGGTCGTGATGCTAACGGGTTCGTAGAACCAGCAGTAGTAGAAATCATCCTCAAAACCCTGGTTGGGGTTAATCTGCAGACAAGGCACACCAGCCTTGGGTTTAAGATTGGCCTTGATAGCATCTTCAGTGTCAAGCTTGACAACCTGAAATGCCAGGCGGTTAATGGGCAGAAGCTTCAAAGCGGCCAGCGCTTGCTCTCTGTCGGTGATCTGAGGAAGACGCGAATTAGGCTTGCTTGATGCCTTCTTATAGTCCTCAGACTCAAGGGCTCTAATAGCTCTCTTGACTGTACAATTAGGAAAAACAGGACTGTTAGTGCAAATTCAAAAGGGGAGAAAAGAAGGAAACTTGAGATTCATGACCCAAAAGTGTTTCTACTTACCTCTGAAAAAGTCCTTCCGCTGTTCATTGATGATACCCTCGCGCTGCTTCAACAGAGGGTGGCGGCGCAAGAATTTTGCGATTGAAAGGGCAGTGGGATCAACGTTCTTGAGATCGGGCGGTCCAACAGATACAGAAGTCATTGTGAATGGCAATATGTAGGTATAGGATGTTGTAGGTGGAAGTGAAAATGGAACTTTTCAGAAGGAAAAATAAAAATAATAAAAAAAGGCCAAAAGGACAACTTGACATTTTGTCAGCCAAACCTTTGTCCGCAACAGGAAAAAAAAAATCTTGTTTCATCTGCTTATTGAAAATCCTCTTCGAGAGGGCCACATCATTCCCCGGAGGCTGATCTTTGATCCTGGACTTGGCTCATTTTCACTAGGATTTTTTTTTTTTTAAAAAAAAATATCTGTAATTACTAATATTAATACTACATTCTATATCCTATTTACGCCGAGTAGTGTGCAAACTTCCAGAGTCTCGCTTTGCCTTGCAAGTTACCAACACTCATGTACTCTCCACCCGGGGTGAAGTCAAACGAGGTGACCCGGCCAAAGGGAGTCACTGTTGTAGGCCAGTTCTTAAAGACTGTAAATGACGGTACGTGTACCAGCTTAAATGCGTCCTTCTTTTCCTTACTGGCCATAACGAGCATTTGGCCGTCAGGCGAAAACTCAAGAGTTGTGATGGCCGTGACCAGCTGCTTCAGCGTAGCCCGGGGCTTGTAAGAGAGTGGCTCACCCTCTGACGACACAATGCCACCTTGTAGACTCTGACGGTCGTAGACATTAACAATACCGGCACCACTACCGATAGCGCACCATCTGTTGTCCTTACCACCCAATGCAATAGTAGAAGAGCCAACACCACCCTCGTCTCTCCAGCGACCAGTAAACTGTCTCTTGGCTGAATCCCACTCCCAGACATCACCAGCAGTATTCAACACCGCCAGGCCCTTGCCCTCGGAAAACCACGCCAGGTCGGCAACGCTTCCCTCCACCTTGAAGCTTGTGATCCACTGACCGTTATTGCAGGAAAGAATGCTCACCCAGCCCTCAGATCCCATCAGAGCCAAAAACCGGCCACAGGGCGAAATCTTGAACTTTCTAGTGTCGCGGTGGAACTGATCATTACCTCCGAGGTTGGTGAACTTGACAACGGTTCCGGTCTCAATGTTCCAGATGTGAAGATGCTTACGCTTACCACCAGCGAAAACGCGGATACCATCGGGGTGGAATAAGGCCGTGTGCAGCGGTGACCGGCTGATATGTAATGTGGTAACCAGAGGGTTTGTCTTGCCGTCAATGTGAAACAATCTGAGAGTCTTGTCGTAGCCACTTGTTAACAGCAGGGGATGGGTGGGATGGAATTGTAAACTCTGGACAGCACCAATAGAACGAGCTGCCTGGTTAGCATCCTTCAATCTATCAATGTCAATGACGCCAGCAGGAAGAAGCTTTGTCTTGTCGTTGGAAATGTATCTCGATGTGCTTTGCAGTAATTTGGCAAGGGGATCAGAAGAGATTGGAGCATCATCGTCGGACTCCATATCTTCGTCCTCATCCTCACTTGCAATGTCGGCAACCTTATCCTGTGCCCACAGAGGGACTGGGTAGATCTTCTCGAACCGGGTGCGGAGTCTCTTAACGTATTCCTTTCCTGTCACAATATCCTCTCCTCCGTTCTTCCTCAGTTTCTTGAGACGGTTACTATCAACAAGCGAGATCTCAAGTCTTTCGTCATCACTATCAATCCATGCGGCACGGCCACCGTTGACGTCGAGAATGTCATCATCATCTTCGTCGGAAGAGTCGGTAGTGGACGCCTCGTCGTGGCTGGCATCAGACATCTTTACATCGTCGTCAACAAAAAAGAGCTGAGCATCATCAAGGCCAGCAACATCCTCGGCATCATCTTCCTCTTCCTTTTCGTCGTCAGTCGCCTCAGGATCAGATAAATCATCTTCGTTCTTCTCGTTTAAAAAGTTTTCGAGATCGAGGTCGCGGAGACTAAGCTCAAAGCCTTCAGAGTCACCAAAAACAAGCTTCTCCAGGGCAAGCTCCTCCTCATCCTTCTTAGGCTCATTGCTAGTGTTGGTAGCTTCTCTGCTTCTTCTGCTTGACATTTTTTTTTAATTAATTTTGTTTTTGTCTCGCTACTAGCCAAGTCTTCCAGCAGGTAGTTGTTTAAAGAGATTCGAAACTTCCAAAGAAAAATTTCGACGACAAAAATTCTTTTCAGCAGGGTTTTCTTTCCTCCCAACTTGCACGTGACTCCGCCCAAAATTTTCAACTTTTTCTTGGTGAATTGCGCGCCCAAATCGCCCTTTTGGCATCACGAAGATTTCAATCCATCTTTAGCCTTCACAAAACAACCGATCCTATACTCTAGAAATGGTGAACGTAAGCGCAATACAAAAGAGAATATTGAAATGACAACTGCTAACTCTCTCTAGTTTACTGAGTTCAACTCATCTGAAAAGGTGACAAAGTTCATTAATGGCAAGGACACCAAGCCCGAGGATCTTCTCCCCGTTGCCAAAGCGCTCAGTGACGGCGATCTCGACATTTACTTTCCTCAAAAGAATGTGTTCCTTTTAAACTGGGTTCTCACATATCTTGGAAACAACAAACGTACCCATGCCAGAATCGACGTTGAGTTTTGGCGGCTGTTACGCACTGTTTGGGCCTCTCTTAGTGACGACGAAGAGACCATCAGCAGGCTCTACCTCAATAAGAACTTCCTTGGAACTCTGTCAAAGACTCTGGAAGAACTTTCTGTTGTTACTACAAAGGACTTTGATGAGGACAAGCTTGACAAACTTCTCACTGGCTTGGCGGAAGCAATCCAGATGGTAGGCACAGCAAACCTATGGTTCAAATGCCCTTCAGATATTGCCAATGGCCTGCTGCTGGGACTCTTTAAACTGATTCACCATACCTATATCAACTTTTCTTCTGTGGCAGCATCTTCATCTTTGATCCTACTCACTAATCAGATTTTTAACGTGCTCCAGGCCACTCTGTTTGGCGCGGGAGATTTACAAAAGCTTTCAGCAACGTTCAATACCAAGGCTTTACCGGTGGCCTTTGTGGTTCTTGGCTACAAGCTACCCGAGCCTGTATTTGACCATATCAAATCGTCTATTGAAGTATTGCTTTTTGATAAAGCCGACTCAAAATCCGACCCTTTTGTCAACGTTGCTCCCACAAACGACATGATCAAAAAGGCCATTCAGGCCGACACGGCTGCCATTGATAACTCGGCCGTCCAATTTTTTTCTATTGTCAGTCAAAAGTTTCCCAGCAAAGGTGCCAATGCATTTACTGAACTGTCTAATTTCTACCCCAACTCTACTAAACTTTTGCTCAAGGCTGCCAGCGAACGCCAGATCAAGATTGAAACTGAATCCCTTGCAAAGTTGGTTGACACTATTTTAAAGGGATCTGTTATTCAATGGGAGTTTTTGGAATCCATTATGGACTTGGACGCTACTGTTGTAATTCAGGATACCCGTTTAACTAAACTGCTGTCTACCAAGTCTAAGGCCACTCCCGAATTTGTCTCATTTGCAAAAGCTATTATCAAATATTTCTCTGAGGCAAGAGAACTGGTCCAATTTATTCTTAGTTGGAAATCACATATTTCTGATAACAGCCCGTGGTGTGACGACGAGGTGCTGGATTTCATCTCTTTTCATGTTAATTCTCTTTCCACTCACCAGCTAAAGGGTCTCTTGAAACAGCTCATTGAGCCGGTTGAGTCTGGAAAAACCAAACAATCTGCGGCACAGCTATTCCTGCCTATCGTCACGGTTGTCATGAGTTTTTTCCGCCACCATACTCCTCCTTCTGAAACTCTCTATGAGGTTTTAACAACTGTGCTTACTTCCAAGACGTTAAGTGAATCTGAGTTTCTTTGGAGAACCAAATATCTCATTTTGTCACTGAATCCCGATATGGTCAAAAACTCGTATGAAAAGATTCTGAAGCAGATCAAGAAGGTCAAGTTTAGCTCAAAGACTGATGATGGTGTTTGCTTCTACACCATGCAGATACTCTTCCGCATTAGAGAGTTTGTTGAGATCAAGGATTTTGATGACACAGTCCAAGACATTATCAAGTACATTGGCAAGAAGACAAAATCACCTGAAAAGTATCTGACTGCTATTACCAACAGATGGTTGCTTGTTGTCAGTCATTGCTTTAACGATGAAAACAGACTTAATCTCATTTCAATTTACACAAAATATGAAGATGAATTCCAGGCCTTGTGTCTGAATGAAGTCTTTTATGAGCAGCGCAAGCTGGCCAGAAATGTGATCACACAAATTGCATCTGAGCTGACAGAAAAGAACGAGGTTACTCTCTACAGAAGCAAGTTTTTGAGTTTTATGCCTATGGAGATTGTTAAGCGTGAAAACCGTGCAGCTATTATGAATACTCTTATCAATGTTCCTTTTGACAAGAAAGACCTTGAGCTTCACACTTATATCCGCACTGCGGTTAACAGGTTCCTCAATAACCCTTCGCTTACGACTGATATTGAAACTAATCCGGATGTTTTAAGAGACTACTTTACTGCCATCGCCAAAGTCAACGACGAGAAGCTTTATACTGAAACTCGCAGTGGCTGTGAAAAGCTGATTCGTTACCATGCATCAAGCCAAAATCAAGAAGGCAGTGTCAAGTTTATTGAAAAGCTCATTGCCCATGAGACCAAGTTTCTCAAGGGTCTGAAAACCAACAAGCTTCTGAGTGCTTCGAAGCTGTCCGCCCTCGACTTTTCTTGCTTGGTTGCGATTACCAGCCCCGCTGAAACTATTGTCTCCACCGGCCTTAGTGATATTTTAATTAATGTTCTCCTTGAGCAGCTCGAAAAGACCAAGTCATCAATCTTGGAGAGTTGGGAACAATCCATTTCTATTCTGCGTAACCTTGATAAGATCTGGGCTATTACCAAGAAACTGAGTCAATCATCTAATTTACACTCCATTCTTGGTGGCTACGTTTCTTACGCTATCAAGAGTCTCCAAAAGGACCAGAGTGATTCAAAGGCTCAGGAATTATTGACTTACTCTTTCCAGATTCTCACGCGCAGCAGTGATGAGCTTATCGAAATCGAGACTGTTATCAGTCTTTACGCCCTTGTGTGCCAGTTTGGTGTCAGCATTGACGAGGACCTTCTGGTTCACAAGCTGTCTGGTTTGGATGATAGCGAGTTTAATGGTCTGTTAAGCCAGATAGTGGAAGAGACCTTTAACGGTCTTGTTGGCCCCTTTGCTTACTATGAAGTCGCCAAAACCTTTGCCATGGCAGCAGACTCGAAAACCCACCCTTCCACTGTGGAGCACATTATTAGATTAATTTCTCTCACTATAAAGCACAGCAAATCGCTGGATGCGAAATCTCTGTTAGCCTTTAACAATCTGGTCAACATGCTTTTGAAAGAAAAATCGGCTATCATCACCCAGTACTGTTTGGAACTCATCATTGCAGCTGAAACAGGCATTGCTCTGGAAGGACCTGAGCTTGAGTCAGGATCCAACCAAGATGACGCCTATATTTCGATTGTCAAGGTTGTTTCAACCATTTTGCTACAATACCGTCACAGACTTAATGGTAGATACTTTTTGTTTACCAGAGTTTTCACCACGCTTCTTATGGCTTTGGCAATCCCTAGACACGGACTTGCAAGCACGCGGTTTGCCCGTGTCCCCGCAGATGCGTCATTGAGCTGCGAGCAACTTTTGTCTGACAAGGCAGCAGTTGCGTACTCCCGTGTGCTTGGCTACTTTTGCGATCCGCCTGTGCATGCGATGCGTGAACGTGCTGGCAAGAATAATCTGACGTCAATTACATCCATTACACGGCGCCAGGTGGCCAAGTTTGTCGGAGTGTTGCTTATCAACTACATCCGATTTACGCTGCAGGCTGGGTTTGTTGGCGCTATCAAAAAGGCACTTACGCCAGGCTTTTATCTTGTGTTTGACGTGCTGGATGAGGACAAACAGAAGAATGCAAACTTGCTGTTGGACGCCAACTCTAGACCGTACTTCAAGACTTTGTACGAGGACTACATGGCCCACGGTAAGTGGAAGAATGATGAGTAGAGCCATTTGTATTGTATATAACCATAAAGATAATTTCCTGTATTATATATATATCTATATTTTATTAAAAGCTGTTGTTTTTTTGAAATTCTTAAAAAGTGCTTGATCTGAATTCGTCTAGATTAAGATTTTCGTGAGCCTTGGTCTTACAAAATTAAATTTTTCGTTTCGCGTTTTGTTTTCTTTTATTTATTTTTTTTTCACCTCCTCCACACAAGCTAATCTCTATCAACCAAAAGTTTTTTTGAGACCATCAAACACTCTGCCACGATGTCGTTTTTTGATATGAAAGCTAGACGCGAGAACGCGTCCAAGAATAAAAAGGTTGTCGGCCCACCCGTGTCGCAACCCTGGGTTGAAAAATAGTATGTCTGCACAAGAACTCCAATCAGCATTGCACGAGGGAAAAAAAAAAAAAGGCAACGATTGTTCTAACTATAGTAATCGGGTTTTAGTCGTCCCAAGAAGCTGAGCGAGGTCTCTGCACAAGATCACGCAATTAACGTGTTGAAGAAGACTGTTCACACGAACAATGTATGTTTGAGCTTTGAAAAAAGTTTTTCTTGCTTTCTGCTAACTGTTGTACGTTATAGCTTCCTCATATGCTTTTCTATGGCCCTCCTGGTACTGGTAAGACGTCCACAATTCTGGCGTTAGCGAAAGAGCTCTTTGGGTATGTTTTAACTTGACTTTTTTTTTTGTGAGTCTAACACTAACCGTGTTTATTTAGTCCCGAACTGTCGAAAAGCAGAATCCTCGAACTCAACGCCTCTGATGAGCGCGGCATCAGCATTGTACGTGAAAAAGTCAAGAATTTCGCCCGAATCAGCGTATCAGCGCCATCCGAAGCCTCACGTAAGGCCCACCCATGCCCACCGTTCAAGATCATCATTTTAGATGAGGCCGACTCAATGACAAGCGACGCACAGTCAGCGCTGCGCCGGACAATGGAAACTTACTCCAAAACGACCCGATTTTGCTTAATCTGCAACTACGTAACGCGCATTATCGACCCCCTGGCGTCGCGGTGTGCCAAGTTCCGATTCCGTCCGCTGGACGAGAATAATGCGCTTGAGCGGCTGCGGTTTATTGCCGACGAAGAGAAACTTAACTATCAAGACGGCGTGCTAGAGTCGTTGTTGCGATCGTCGGAGGGTGATTTGCGTAAGGCTATCACTTTTCTGCAGTCATCAGCAAAGCTCACGAGTACGGCAGCCACTAGCGCCGCGGGCAGCAGCAGCAAGACCGACGGGGACGACGTGGTGATGGCTGACGCCGACGACGAAGAAGTGCTGGCGGGTGCGGCTGACCGGCCCACGCGGATCACCGTGCGCATGGTGCAAGAGATTGCCGGCGTGATCCCCGAGGATGTCATTAACGGGCTTGTGGCAGCAACTAAGCCGGCCAACACGCGCGTCACGGGCTTTGGCGACGCCGTGTTCCGCAACCTGGTCAATGTGGTCGAGGAGGTCATTCTTGCTGGTTGGAGTGCAACCCAGATCCTCACGCAATTGCACGACTGCATTCTCTTAGACGATGAGTACTCAGGCGAGCAAAAAAATCGCATCTCGTGGACGCTCTCTGAGGCCGAAACGCGTCTCACGGATGGCGCCGACGAGCATATTGAAATTCTCAACGTGCTAACCCAGATTGCCAAGGCAATCTTTTAGACACCCGATATCTGTAATAGTATGTAATAACGTATAAATCACTTTGTTTTTTTATATTGACCTGTTTGGTTTGCAATCTTAAACCGCGTAGGCAGCTGGTTCCCATGAGGTTTATCCAAATCAAGTAATATATTGCGGGTATTACGTAATAAATTGATTTAAAAGAACGCATCATGTCGAGTTTTTGCTTGATGAAAGCAATTCAATTCCCATCTTTTTTTCCTACTCTGTATTCCAAGTCGCCATCAGTGGAGAGGAGTTGTTGTTGTCGTTGTTTTTTGTTTTTTGTTAATTATTTTTGTTTATGAACATGCCACAGTAATGACTGATCCTTTTTCCTCAACTGCTGCCGCCGCACCACACGCGCCAGACGCCGAGGTTTCGCGGCGCGAGCTTAATGCGAGCTTCCACCAATGCGTGCTGGTGCTTGTGCACACGGTGCTGTACCACCGACGCGTCTACCCCGCGGCGTCCTTCCGCCTCGTGCGCTACGCGGGGCTAGCTGTCTGGCAGTCGCGCCATCCCGGGGTGTGTGCGTGGGTGCGCACCATGGTCGAGAGTGCCATGCAAGTCATCAATAAGGTAAGTGGATTTTAAATATAGATAAATATTGGCTAGGCTTGTGGAATTAGATTATAGATTCTAATATGTGTGTATTTTTTTTTTTTTTTTTTTTTTTTTTTTTTTTTTTTTTGGGTTATTTTTTTTTTTTTTTTTTTTTTTTTTATTTTTTTTTTTTTTTTCATATGATATATTTTTTCTCTT
>Ga0160505_100991_pt1 | contig 14158 bp, 10 predicted proteins | sample DIDeMG_FD_108225 | JGI IMG/M metagenome (GOLD analysis project Ga0160505, IMG submission 108225) | Enriched chicken feces microbial communities from UW Madison campus, WI, USA - DID2874_E49_Stillage MG | ecosystem: Host-associated > Birds > Digestive system > Large intestine > Fecal ... | reverse complement strand
AAAAATTTTAGTAAAAATCCGAAGCTAATTAAAAAAAAAAAGTCCTCTCATCAAAACAATAATTTCTTTTACAAAAAAAAAAAAAAAAAAAAAAAAATCAAATCAAATTTTGTAGTATTTAATGGCATTGTATCGAGGTTCGATTGGAGTCTTAGAACCGCATGATTAGTTCGGTGTATGGCACTTAACGCATTTTCCAGAACATATTGGATTATCGATAAACCCAAGATTTTTTTCAACAATGATTGTATAAGCTCTATTGGGCAACCCCACGGTTCACAGAAAAAGAGTTTTTTTTATTATTCTATATAACTATTTTCATGAGCCAGAACTTGTGCGAGTTGGGTTTAGATCCTGAATGTATGCACAAAATACGGTTATATGGTATGCAACCGGATTGTCCTCGGGCCTTGAGTCTTTGGTTTTACACTAAAACGATGGCAACTATGAGATACCTATACCAAAATAAGGTCCCCATTTTAGCAGCCAACTAATTGGTTTTTGACTGGTCTAAACTTAGTTTCTTTTACTTGCTTAACAGGATCTAGGATATTTAAGGGGGAAGGTACAACTATCGCAGTGGAATTTCAGCGTCATGTAGTCCATGCATTTTCAAACGATTATGCAACCGATGAGATACATATTCAGACCCGAGAACAAGCACCACGGGATTATCATTTATACATTCTTTAATTGGAGCATTAGAGCTCAATCAACTAGAGAAAATAAAAATTTAGTTTGCAATTTAGAGCACAATAATTATCTAGTAAACTAGATGTGTAGATACTTTTCAACTGGATTAGCATCGATCCCCAATACTTTAGAGACTTCTTTGTATTGCAAAAATTCAACTCTATATACTTTTATCGGGTAGCGCACACTCGTTCTAAATAATGCTGGGCTAATATTACTGAAGTCAAATTCTGACGATCTATGGCAAGAATCAAAAATTTTAATAGTAGTAGAAATTTACTTGAGGAGCGTTATACAAAAAGAAGTATATTTGTCTACCCCGATTTTTTTTTGTCAAAAGAGTGTCTCACTATATTTTGAGCAAAGCACTATAGTACACGCAGGCTGTATAGTGTCTTAAAACTATTTTTATGTGAAATTCAGTGAAAACTACTTTATTGCTTAGAGTGTTGTTAAAACAGGTTCCAAGGAAATCGACTTTTCATTCTCGAGGGTTTGAGATACAAAGGCTTCTATAATTATAGCTTTACTACTTGAAGAGGGTTTTTCACATTCATCAAAGTTCTGATTATTTTTTAGTTGATTCTTCCTCAACCAAATTAGTCTTCTGATAGTATACTCTGTAAGTTTATAAAACTCATCTACCAGGTGTATTGTTCATTAGCCTATGATGTCATCTATGAAAATTTCGTTACCATTAACTATTGGAGCTTCCAATGCTAACCAAGAATACCACTCTGTACTCAATACAAGATAATCGACAAGGCATCATTTACGTATTTTTAAACTTTCTTCTTTCTCTCTACTACGTAGTCTCTAGGTGGTATAGAATAAGCAATTTATTTTTTATTTTTCAGTTCATCAACCTATCCATTTTTTGTAGTATCTATGTGGTACATGCGGAGAAATCTTACCATGAGAAAATTTGGTTATGCTATGGTTTGCATCCTGTGATCTTTTTTATGTATCCATAAATCTGTATTAATAGGATAGATAATAATAATGAAAAGTTTGTTTATTTTTCTAATATGTATAAGACATATAACAAAAGGAGCTATCTGATGTAAGGATAATAAACTGATTATACATCCATAACAAAAGAACACAAAAGGGCACAAAAAGAAGACACAGATTCAGGCATCATAACAAGACCGAAATTGAAAGCAAGTCTAGACATCTTATTTATTCTCCATGGATTATTGAAGTTTCCGATGTGCCAGTTCAAGTAACCCATATCTTGATATTATTTGAAGTCTTGATTGCTATTTGCCTTTTTGGCTACAGAATATTTCAACGATATAGCCGTGAGTTCTGCCCTGTTTGTATAATCTCTCTTCTTTTTTTCTACAAAGCATGCGTGATTGGTTTCATACTTTCTATATAGAGAAAAACAATTAACTATATTATAGTATTATATATATATGAGTCTATTTAGATACCTTTGTTAATACTATCAACTATGCAGATTTATATAATATTGTTAAACTTGATGAATTTATCTAATCTCTTCCAAACTTGAAAATTCCCCACGCCAAACTACTTGTTAAACTCGTATATAATCTGGAAGCTTTTTCAAAGTCCTTTTTAGGATCAATCGTCAACTTTGTCTCTGCATTCGTAGCGTCAGCACCAGTGCTAGGAATGAACTCTTCGGCTGCGCCCAAAGCTACCGCAATAGGAGCAATGTGCTCTAACGTTGGGTGTGCCTCTCTTGTTACAGGATCTTTGAATAAACTGGTGAGCTTCTCAAGTCTATCAGAAAGAGGTCCTTCGCTCACAGCTGCCTTAAGTCTCTCCTCAAACCTTTTACCATAGGGAGCGACTCCACCCATATACTCCCACATATCTCTAAGATTGTGAACAGACATTCCTGAACATACAATGGCAATATCGTCACCAAGTCTATCACGAAGTTCCTTTAGCTGAGTGCCTAATTTGTGAGTGACTTCGGTTTCATACTGGATGTCAAGGGGCGAGCGAGATCTCATTCCGCTAGGGGAAGAGGGTAGAGAGATCTGAACGACAGGAAACGGTACATAGTTCTTGTCGCCCTGAATACTGTATTGAGGAAAGGCGACTCTGAAGGGGACCCAAAGACCATGATCAAAGCCTCGGCTACCGTAGAGCTTGGCATTGAAAGCCGGCTTGCCGTCGGCAGTGGTAGAAAGTTTTTCGGCCAAGTAGCGCGACAATTGTTTTGAGCCACGCGTATGAAACTCTTCTTTGTACATGTGCTTGGGAAAGCCGTAGAAATCATAGATTAGAGAATTCTCCCCATCAGTAGACGTGATACCAATGGTAGGCAAGCCATTAGGAGACTTGGCATATTCTTCCTGCCAATGAGCACTAACGACGACAAGAGCTTTGGGTGGATCCTCGAGAAGAGCTTTGCCAATAGAAGAAATCTGATCAAAAGCGCCGGCATCGCCCATCTCATCTTCTCTGTACATGAAAGTTGGGCCTCCATGGGAGACAAAGTAAATGGGTCTGAGACGGCTAGTGACCGTGGAAGCTAGAGTAGAAACCTGGGACATGGTGGAATTGGTTTCGAGTTGTAAACGTTGTTTGACTGGAAGTGTTTGCTGTTGTTGTTGTGAATGCTTTAATCTGAATATTAGTCCTGAGAAAAGCACGATCACAATAGAAAATACGATTATGAGCTGTCTGGAGTTACAAGTCATTGTAAAAAAAAATCTTTGTAGAAATATAGCCAAGACCAGAACTACTTATGTTCTCAAAGATTGCGCCTTTGGAAAAAGGAGGAACAAAAGAAGTAGACTGATTTATCATTCTAAAAATCGTTTCAGAATTTCTAATAATAAGTCATCTAAAGTCTTTGACTAATAATAATGTTAGGATTCGAAATAACAATCTTGTTGAATAGATCGCAGTTGCGAGCATACAATGTTGCGATATTTCCGATGACAAAAAATTGATAATCCATAGTCAATCGCCTAAAACGGACAACAATTTCTAGAGCTGAACTTTTTTTTCCCCCCATTGGTTACTTAATAATCTTATATAAGCATATACAAATCAAAGGGACCCAATAGATTTGCGGGTCCGTGGATTACATAAGCCAATGTTATGTGCACACAAGATCCCATGCTTACATGCATTAGATGCTCTCCAAGGCGAGGCTCTTCTTTTCAACTACTTTCACTCACATTGGCATTTGAAGGACTAGAATAAGATAAAGCTACTTCTTAAAAGTAGCCAGCATATAGGGCCAATTTGGGCTTAAATCTGACTCCCAATGTCAAGCACTTAGTGGGAGTCGAGTCGATTTGAAGTGGTGGACTTTTTTTAAGTGTATACATGATAATATTGGCTTATGTAATCCACGGACCCGCGAATATATTGGTTCTCCAAATCAAACAATTTAGTTAAGTCCCAGCTTATTTTGCCAGCTTCAATTATCTCGACCTTGGAATCTCTAGTAAAGTTCCCAGTGGGCGTTTATCTTCTGTATTCTCATGTGGTAGAAATTTGGTTGTTTGTGTGCTAGCTCATATGATGTTTCCTAAGATCATTTATCAAGACTAAGACCATTGTAGGCACAACTTGCCGCGATCATAGAATATGTGATGCTCGGGCTTCAAGCTTGTGGCCCCCGACTTCTTATGTCACGCAGGGTTTTTATTGCCCTTCTTGAGTGTTTCTGCCCTCATTAAAAGTACTTCTTCATTATCTGAAGCCCCTTTGATATGTTTGACAGTTGAACTGAGTCCAGGTCTGGTGTCAAAAAGTGATATCACTTCAGCCAGAACCAGTTTATATTTTAAGCAATATGGCATTTGTAAGAAGTCAGATAATTCTAGAAAATAAAAATTAATAAATGACGAAATACAATAATATCTATAATCACTAAGATCATTATTTTCATGATTGTATTTATTTTTAATCTATTTACTCTCTCAGCATCATAAAATTGTCTATCTAAGATATATGGACGGTTTTATTATATAGATACAATTATTTCTGAGGCTGGAAAATCAACCTGTTTAGCAAGGACTACAAAGATACATACTCAATAGCGCCTGGGTTTTCGTGAATCAATCCAAATAACTACTTAATGCTAGAATCTATTATAAATTTTAGATTGACTTATAGAATTCAAAATCTGGAGATAATAATTACATTTTTGTTTATCTCGTTTTCTTTCCTACTCATGCCATATTTTATTAACATGGTCATCCAATTTTATAAACATATGATCCCTGGGGTGTCATTTAGGTGGTTGACAACATTATTCCATCAACGACAAGGTACAATCAAAATATATATATGAAATACGCATTGCAAATGTGCCTGTCAAAGACATCAGAGGTTCTCTGATGATGTGGAGTATGAGAGTGCAAATTAGAACCCTGGTAAGCTAAGTTCAAGTCAAAGAATTACTCTTATTTTTCTACAAAATAGTTCATCTTTGTAACATTCGCCTGCTAGTACTCACTAATTAAACACGTGTAATAATCAAGTACCAGGTCAGATACACTTCGACATATCCTGGTGTATTTGAGAGCAGCTTATCAGTCTTTTTCACAAAAAAAAATCTTTCAATTTGTGAAAGAGTTTCTTGCTTACCAAAATTCTGTGATTAAGTCTATAAATATGCTCCAAATAGCTTGAGATCTTGAGATCTAGATAAGCCTAATATTTCTCATGATATTAGCAAAGGACAATCATAATAAGTTAATATTCTGTCTTTGTTGCAGCAAGTTTTTAGAGAGTTTAAAATTGACTCATGTATTTGAAAGTTTACTTTACCTAGCTCTGCTGGCGGGGCTAATCATTTACAGAAAACAGGGCAAACTGTTCAAAAATTAAAATTCTAAAACCAAAAATTCCGGGGACACGACTTAGATGGGTTAAAGAGAATTAGTTTTTTACTTCTAGGGATTAAAATTCGAATAATATTGAAAACCGTCTAGCAGAAGCTACAAAACCAAGTAAGGAGATAGAAGGAGACTAATTAATAAAGGCCAAACTTGAGACTACTAATAAATTTTCATAAATACTATGAAGTTGCAAGAGAGTAGAGTTATTCCCATGACATTAAGAAATGGGATACGCAGCTATATGCTTTTAAATTCTATATAAACATAAAAGTTATCAGTAGAAACTGTTAACAAGAGCTGTGTCTAAATATCCTATTTTCAAGATTCTAGATGTGATAAAAGTGTATACATAGACACACAAGTTAATGAATCCTTGAATATAGTACATGTAAGCATTTGCAAACTAGTTCCACTGATCAAGAGTGAATAGAAAACAAAAGAATAAAAAAAAAAAACCATACTGATTCGATTTACTTGATCGGAAAAAAAATGCTTTACAGGCTGCTCATATAAGGGTCGTTTGATAAAGTTACAAAGACCAAACTCTTGGGATTGCTCATTGTTCAGTGATTTCGTTTACCCTTAAAGGGCTTTTTTCTGCCTCTTTTCTTTCTTCCTTCCCCATTTTCCACTTCAAAATAAGAACAACACTAACCTTCCTTCGGCCACCTGCCAACTACAACCAATAAAAACCCTTGCACCCCCTGTCTTGCCAATAATTCTTTGCTTCAGCACGCAAAACTCATACTTATGACATCTGCTACCGCAGCTAGAGACTATGTTCCCCTAGGGAACAATAAGCCAACCTTTTCGAAGCTTTCTACAGGCTTGCAACAGCAACAACCAGACTTTCCCCAGCAAAAGAGTGAGCATCAAGATTGTTTATTTACTTGTCCGGCACCAATATTTTACTGTGTACTTTGATATTTGCTAACTCCATCAACTAAGATCTTTCTCATGTTCCTTGCAAGTTTTTTCGACAGGGCCAGTGTCAGGCAGGCAATACATGCCCGTTCTCACATTCGTATGATGCAGTCGGACAGTCTCCTTGCAAGTACTTTCAAAAGGTAGGTTAGAAGCCGGTCATTGATTATTGTTTTCATCGCTCAAGCTAATTTAATTCCATGATATCAGGGGAATTGTAAGTTTGGAGCGAAATGCGCCCTAGCTCATATCCTTCCTGATGGAAGACGAGTCAATCAAAGACAACAGCAGTTTCAGCAACAACAAAGCCAACCGCCTCTTCAGCAGAATCAATCGTCTCAACAACATCAACCACAGCAACAACAAGGACAGTTTCTTTCATCACCTCTACAGCAGCAGCAGCAACAACAACAACAACAACAACAGCAGCAGCAGCAGCAATCGCAACAACAGCAACAACAGCAACAACCCATCTTGCAAGCCCCATCTATTAAATTCAACGAACCTTATAGTCTTTCCAATAACTCGCCTGTTGGCAGCGTAAAAAAAACTGACGATATTCATCGATCACTTTCCAACCAATCTATCTGGAATACCCCCACAGGCACCAGTGCTTCTCGGAAATCCTCAGTCTTACAGCGTCCGGCCATGGGGTTGCTTGCGGCGTCTTTTTCTTCTGCCACTATCGATGAATGTGCTATCGATGACGAGGATGACGGACTCGCGTACCAGGAAGACTTTGTGCCGTCATCGTTAACAGATCTTCTTACCCCACAAGAGCGTGAGCGTCGGGGCTCAAGACCATCAAGTACAGCTACTCCAGTCTCTTTTACTACTACTTCAATACCTACACAGCAGACAAGTAGTGTGGTAGTCGGAAATAGTGAAATCTGGTCGTCTTCACCAAGACTCGTCACACGAAAAACCCGTGACAATTCTTTCAGCGAACTTGCCGGCTCCCCATTACGTCACACATATCCTGCACCTATAGGGACGCCTGAACGCTCCTCGTCGTTGCTCAAGCAATTTAGTGCGATTGGGACTCCTATGGGAACCTCGCCGAGCATCAACCAGGTCTTGATTACAAAGAGTAACATAATAAACAGCAGCGCTGGCGGCGCTGGCGGCGCTGGAACCAACGGTACAAGCTCTAAAAATAACATTGAAAGTTTATTTGACGACGACATTAACCCTATGGACTTTGATGAAACGCAGTTCCATATGGATGACGAGGAGGGCGAGCTAGACCACGGTAAGGACAAAAGCAAGAACAAGAACTTGCACCTTGTTGCAGACAAAGTGATCGGAAACGAGCGGGAGTTGTACCAAAACATGGGTAGCCTTGTTCGGTAGCCAGTACATTTTGCTTGCTACAATCCTGGCATTATGGCGCTTAACAGGGTCAAAGTCTAATGCTGGGTTACCCGCAGGGGGTCTCGTGATATTATATAATCTATTACATAACACATAAAAGTTTAAAGTTTTGTTATTTCCAAAAAAGTCACTACCACCAGGTTTGTAAATGATGGGCTGGCGCACGTTGAGACCTGAGGCAAGTCTACTAGTCAGAGGCCAACAAGATTTCCAAGCATGTGTTCAGGGTTTATTTGCGTTGCACAATTAGTAGTGGAGTTTGGAGTCAGTCGAAGACTATATGCATCTGCACAGGCAAAGAAAAGGGATCAATAGCCAGGGCACGGCACTTGGGTCATACTGCAAGCGTAAAGTTGTACCAATGTTCTACGGCAAGATATAACTAGCTATGTATTCTTATTAGAGTAATGTTAACAGTAATGGTGTTGTTATTGGGTTATTACCAAACACAAGCTTGATAGTGGTAAAATGCGCGAGAATCTGGGACTGACATGTAGCCAGTAGTCACGCTACGTGAAATGACGATGAGAAAAAAGATGTTTACATTTTTACAAGCCTCAAACATCAATGAATTTGATGGTAAGGACGTGTGTTTATTATTATTTATTATTATTTTTTATTTATTTTATTTATTCATTCATTTCTATTTTTTTTTATTCATTTTTTCATATTTTTATTTTTTATTTATTTATTATTATTTTTTTTTTGTTAAAATTTCTTAATTTTCTTAACATCTCGTCCACCTCTGTCCGTTTCTTTTTTTTCTTTTTCCACCACCCTCCTTTGCGATATAATTATAGCTATTGATTTATCACCACCACCACCCACCGACATCGTCCTCCTGTCTCTCCTGTCCCTCCTCCCATCATCACAATGAGCTATCCACAACGCATAGTTCAGCCACCAAGCTACAAACTTAATGACTTGCTGGATGCCATCAAGCAGGAGTACGAGGCCGTAACCAATGAAGCCTCTTCTTTCCGAATTCACAAAGATGAGTTTGACAGAAAGTGTAAGTTACATACTATACAGACGTGTTGTACCTACACTACCTATCCAATCGTAATTCTATGTCCATCAAACTAATCTCCATCTAGTCAGCCAACAGAATGCTGAAATGCAGCAAATAAAACAGACCGTAATGGAGCTTGAGCTCAACCATCGGAAAATGAAAGAAAGGTACGAAGAGGAAATTCTTCGTTTAAAACGCGAAATTGAAACCCGTGCCACTCAGCAACAGCAGCAGCAGCAGCAACAACAGCCATCACAGCCTCCTCATCAATTACTTCCCCAGCAGCAGCAAAATATTATCCAAAACGAACAGCAGCCTCCTTCCTTGGGTAGATCTGGTTCAGGTGTCTTTGGTGGTATCATGGCGGGCCAGCCAGGTTCCTTACCGCAGCAGGCCCCACCACCTCCTCAATCCATCCCACCCCAGGGTGCTAACAGCTTCCCACCTTACCAGAATGGACCCAACGGACCCAACGGCTACCCTACCAACGGCGCTGCTGTTCCCATTCCGCCCCCACAACAACATCAGCCACAACCCCCACAATCGTCCCTCCCACAACCTCCCACCACGAATAGCACGGCAGCAGTACCTACATCAACCGCACCGGCTGCTAACGCGCGAAGCACTCCCAGCAACAGTACTAATGGTCTTCACGCATCGCTTTCACCCAGCTCGAAGAAGCGCTCTGAAGCTTCCTCAACCCCTGGCCCTACGTCAACTGCTACGAATGGTCAGCAAGCGGGGATTAAAACGGCGCCTTCAGCTACTGCGACTCCAGTGCCTGCCCAGGCCACAACTGCCAGTAGCACTCCAGTGCCAACTAGCCAGTCTGACATGAACCAACTGCAGCAACAAGCTTTAGCCCTGGGCAATATTTTCCCTGAGTTTGACAAAGTCGCGCCTGAGTTTAAAAAACAGAAGGATGATTGGTTTGTAATGTACAACGAACTGGCTCCACGTAGATTGGACGTTGAGCTTGTTCACTCTTTAGAGCATCATTCTGTTGTCTGCTGTGTGAGATTTTCTGCTGATGGAAAGTATGTTGCGACTGGATGCAACAGAAGTGCACAAATCTACGATGTCGAAACCGGCCAGCTCGTTTGCAAGCTACAGGACGATTCTGCCGAGCGGGAAGGTGATCTTTATATTCGGTCAGTCTGCTTCTCACCCGACGGGAAGTATCTTGCTACTGGCGCTGAGGACAAACAAATTCGAGTCTGGGACATCAAGACCAGACAAATAAGATACTTGTTCCAGGGTCATGACCAAGACATTTACTCCCTGGACTTTTCTAGAAACGGCAAGCATATTGCTTCTGGCTCTGGTGACCGTACTGTGAGAATGTGGGATATGGAGACTGGTAAGCCTGTTTTAACACTTAGCATAGCTGACGGCGTCACTACCGTTGCCATTTCACCTGATGGCAAGTATGTGGCTGCCGGCAGTCTCGACAAAACAGTCAGAGTATGGGATACATCTACCGGTTTCCTGGTTGAACGTCTCGACGCGCCTGACGGACATAAGGACTCTGTGTATAGTGTTGCGTTTACTCCTGATGGCAAGGATCTTGTTTCTGGATCTCTTGATAAGACGATTAAATACTGGGAGCTGCAATCTCCCCGTAATATTCAGGCCACACACAAAGGCGGCATTTGTGCAAGAACTTTTGTGGGGCACAAGGATTTTGTACTTTCTGTTGCATCTACTCCAGATGGTCAATGGATTTTGTCAGGTTCAAAGGATAGAGGCGTTCAATTTTGGGATCCACGCACGTCGCAGGTCCAATTGACACTACAGGGACATAAGAATAGTGTAATTAGTGTTGCGCCTAGTCCTGCTGGTGGTTTATTTGCTACTGGTAGTGGTGACTGCAAGGCAAGAATTTGGAAATACTTTCCAGTTTCTTAAGAGCAATTGGATAAACTTAAAAGAAGCTAACATTGTAATACTATAATAAGAAAAAAGAAAAAAAAAATTGGTAAAGTGAATTGAGAAAAAAAGTCTTCTTGAAAGTTGTTATATGAAAGGCAGAAATTGAACTTTATTTTATTTTGAATTTTTTTTATTGAACTCATGTATTATTATGTTTTGTTCAATAAGTCTGTCGAGATGCTTGTTGACGTGGGGGAGGTAAGAATTAGAGTCTTTTGGGCTATAAAGGCTTTAATGTATAAATAATGCTCTTCGGATAATTACAGAGCGGAACTTTACCAGATCTTTTGGATCACAGAGTTTTTTCCCCTGCAAAACTAGCGCAAAGGCTATATCAAGTCAGTATACATTTTACATTTATTGAAATATTTTTTTTTCAAGAGAATCAAAATAGAACCGTTTTAAACAATCTGGCCGTCAATCGACACTATTAAAGACCTAACCCTGTCATGTTGCTTACCGACCATTACTTTGTGTAGATAGAAAATCTATTCTAACATGTCTAGAAGTTACATACCAAAAGATTTTTTTTCAAAAAAAAAAACAAGAGGATATAAAAAATAAGATAGGCCGAATACTTATTTCAATAAAACTGATGTGATAACGCTCTCAATATATGTAAGAGCGATTGCCATCCGATGACGATTAACATTAAGACCCTTGGTATTAAGAGGGATTTAAAGATCAAGGAAACTTTTCTCAAACAGTTGTGTTCCATAGAATATAGTACTCGACTGTTTTCAGTTGCCCACATTCACATTAGTGACTTCTCCAGACAATTAACTTCTTTATTTAATGTCCAAGGGGGGCTATATCCTGTGCACAGCCAAAACAGCCTACACACAGTATGGGGTAGTATGGTTGTTATGAAATCTTTCCGTAGATTAAGATACCCCTTATCATACAACTTCCTCTGACTATAAGTGTGATATTATACGAGTTGTCTCGGATTTTCATAGGTTTCTTTGCCTACCCTGTGTATTTGATTTGTACTTAGAAACCCCTAACAAGAATTATACCACTGTTTTCTGTCATCTATATATCGACTGTTGTGTCTCATTGTAGGTGACCAAGACCTCCTTTGCGCGAGTCTGCTATTCCCAACAGCCTCAGAGTCCTACTAGCCAAGAATTAAGAAACTATAGTTTTTAAAAAAAAAACAAAAAACAAACCAGTAAGTAATATTTTGAAAACTGACAAAAACCAAGATTTAAATCGGTATCTTGCATCTACTAAAATTTAGGCGCCAGGTTTGGACATTCATAAGATGGGCAGTGTATGTTGTATGTCATAGCTTTGTGGCAAAAGTCTTATAAAGTAAGTTCCATTCCTAGCCATCGATAAGGTCAGTAGTACAAACAATATGAACCCTATGGAGTATAGCTTTTAAAAGCATGAGTTATCAACATTTATTTTTTGTCTCTCCAGTGGGTAATCACACTTGTTTCCGCTTTGCCACGGCGATGCCGTTCCAGCGTATAAACTCCCATTCCCGGGGAGGTGGATGAGGTTACGACCAATTAGAGCGTGAATTACCAATGGCTGAAATCGACGCGTGTACAGTTCCGGTTTTCAAGGAATTGTAGCATATATGGTACTTTACTTTTTTTGTTTTTTTGTTTTTTTTTCCTGCAGATTTTAATCCCTCGTTTTTATTTTATTTACAATTGTATCCCACTCTTGAATCAACCCTATGAACAATAGCCAAAAAAAATGTCTCGATCGCGACTCGTTTGATTAATTATTTTTTAAGTGAATATTGCGTAAACCTCCAAAATTTCATAGAGATAAACTTGCCAAAAGACGATTTAACGGATCAAGCCAGGGCCAAATTTGCCACGGGATTGGCCAAGTACCCGTTATACTCAGCGATGCTTTTATTTTGGATGTTGTAAAAAGTACCAGTGACTGCGTGAGCGTATACAAAACGCTTACTTTTATTGATAATTGCTGCCTTAAAATCCCCCAACTTTTTTTCTATATTATTATAATTATTATTAAATTTCTTGTTTTAAAACAAAAACGGTAACAAAATAATTTAAAAGACACACTTGTGAAGCTAGTAGTTTCTACACCAGGAATGAATCCTATTAGCCATTAAAGTTTCAATCAACAAAATTTAATTGGTGGCTCAAGGGGCCGTTGTAAAATTGTCCATTTGACCTGGTTTTGTTGCAAAATAAAAATAAAAAATAATAATACTAATAAACAGCATCTATGTAAGATTGTATATTTCTCGAGTCTTGTGGACTCCTGTAAAGCCAGTAGTGACCGGCTCAGGGAGTGTTGCCTAAAAAAAAACCTCATTAATTAAGACCAAATGCACCAATGTCCAGATGATACAGTTATGTTGCTGCATAGGAATAATTAAACTTGGTATAAAAATGCGCTGCCGGATCCGAATCCCGAAAACATACTGCAAGAACCGAGAACCGGTTATTATAAGAGCTCCCAGTAGTCATTAGATGCATGTACATGAGTGTAGCTGCCAATAGAGTTCAGCGACAAATGTAAAAATAAAAAAACTAAGAGTGGGAGAATGCACCCACCAAAAACTGGGCATCCAAAGTGGCCACAGTTGGTAATAGTTAGAATATGTGTGTACATACTTGGCTACAGTTGGTCAAGTATTCCATGTACCCTATGTACTTTTAATGTCGCTACCAGAGAAACTCTCCTTTGGCTTAGCATCTACGGTGCTTGCAACGTCAAATCCAGGGCGCATGTCAAACAAGGCTCATGTGTGGGCTGGGGCAACGCACCCCGAGCGCGTGACAGCAGCAAATCTAAGAAAAATCCTCCCCCAAAAAAGAGAGAGAGAGAGAGCTTTTGATGTACATTTTCGAGATAATATAATTGGTATTTTGAAGGCCTCGTGGAGAATGGTGGCAATGTTGGGTTCCCGGAGACCTGTAAGTTCTTGTACTGCGACGTGTGTAATTTGTGGAGTTACAATCCTGACAACATGGTCCTACAAAGTTGCTGGACAACTTGCTGATACAATGGGTGGCAATTGCTTTGATTGCAATGTCATTAGCAGAGGAGACAGCAGTAGTAAAGCAATAGTGATTTGTTCAAGAGCAGCAATGTGTTGGTAAGTGAAAGCGTCGTTGAGTCAAAGGTTTTCCCTTTTTTTTGGTTTTTTCTTCCCCACAGAATCCCGTTGTAGTGCTGGTTACTGAGCCTTACACTTGAGTTATTGTGGCCAACCTCCATGCAGTAGAGCACTGCACAAATAACAATTAAAATTTCATTTTTTTTTTTTTTTTTTCCTTAAAATTTATTTTTTTTTTTTTTTTTTCTTTTTTTTTTTTTTTTTTTTTTTTTTTTTTTTTTTTTTTTTTTTTTTTTTTTTTTTATTATTTTTTAATTTTTATTTTTT
>Ga0160505_100990_pt1 | contig 14181 bp, 10 predicted proteins | sample DIDeMG_FD_108225 | JGI IMG/M metagenome (GOLD analysis project Ga0160505, IMG submission 108225) | Enriched chicken feces microbial communities from UW Madison campus, WI, USA - DID2874_E49_Stillage MG | ecosystem: Host-associated > Birds > Digestive system > Large intestine > Fecal ... | reverse complement strand
TGCTATTTTGGTTAAATGAAAAAGAAAAGGTTGTGGGTTTGTGCGTGCAAATAAATAAGTGATGGGGTGGGTGGAAATGGTGGGAAAAAAAAAAAAGAAAAAGAGAAGGGTGTGTGTGTGTGTGTTTGTGTGTGCCTGTGGGTAGTGAATGGGGGGACGATGGCTGTGGAAATTATGTTTGTGGTGGTGGGAACAAACAAATGGGTTTTTTTGGCAAACAACAACCATTGCCTAATACGGCCAAGACGCAAAAGAGTTGTGTACATCACTACTGATTTATACGGTTGAAACCAGATTTCAGGCACCATGGCCAAATACAAATCTATTTCACAAGTCTGGCCAAGACGCCAGTCAAGACGCCAGTCAAGGTCATGACAGTTTTATTTATTTTTATTAATGATGTATATACACGTTCTATTATGATTATTATGATGATGCAATGGAGTTACTTTAGCAGGTCCGGGTTGTGCTGCAGGATTTGTTTCAGCTCAACCACGTCTATCATGACCGACTTTAAGCAAAACTCCCGTTTTTGCACGTCTGAGTCGTAGGTCTTGACCGGCAGGATAAAGTCCGATATCACAAACCCCCGTTTTGTGACGGTGTCACAGTCGGGAAAAAGATCTTTGACCGAAATGGCATACGGGGACTTGGCCAGGTTCGAGTTGAAGGGTGTGTAGAGGTGGATGCGTTGCAAGTTATCGAGGCTGTTTCTGTCCATGCGCGTAGCAATCAGCCGAATAAGCCTCTCCAAGGGGGTATCATGCTGGTAGACTGGTAGGTAGAGCGTCTCGAGATCCGGGGCACTTGACAGCACCGACAGCAAGTAGTCATCAACATCGGCCCCGCGCGTGTCGATATCGAAAAAGTCGTAAAGCAGAAACTCAAGCCGCCGGATGCTGCCCAGCATGTGTAGAATGTAGCGCTGGATGCGCATGTTAATGCCGCCAACAAAAAAATTGACGAGGGTGGCCTTGCTGGCCGCCATTATCGCCGCGACAATGAACGCGCCCTCTTCTTCAAAGTCGTAGATGACCAGCGTTTCGAGAAACCGGAACGGCACCCACAGCTTCATTTTCTCGAGCTCTTTATCGCTGAAGATGTCTACGCGCAGCGTCAGTTTCTTAACCTTGTCAAAGCGCTCCATTGGCGAATTTTTTGGCAATGTGTAGAGCATGCGCGTGCCTATTGTCAGCTTTTCAACGTTCGGCGGGATCAGGAGTTCGTCCGCCAGGTAGTTGTCAAAGATGGAGAACTCAAATTCCTTCACTTTGGTCAGCTGCCTGAGCGACCGGCTAAGCTCAGCGACGGGGACAGTTGTGGTAGGAAGCCCCAGCATCTGCTTTGAAGCCGGGCCCGATGAGAACGAAATGTACTGGATCATGAGTTTTTCCACATTGACCATTTTGGAAACACTCTGCTCAAAGCTGCGGTTATGCAAAAACGGCTCACCCACGACTTTGAGTTCCGCCGTGGTCACGTACTCCACCAGGTTAGTCTTGACGATTAGGGGGAACAGCGAGCTGACCTTTTCGTGTGTGCACTGAATGACGTGCACTCGCAGCTTGTTGGGGTGGTCCACAATAAGAGCGCGGAGCCGGTCCGCGCTGGTGGAGTTGAAAAGTTCGTAGTAGAGCAGGTCAAGAGTGATTTCCTTGAGGTTTGGCAGCAGCACAGGGTCAAACACGCCCGCTGGCGGCAGGAAGAACGAGCGCGACGTTTTGATCAGGCCGTACGTTGACACAAACAGGTGCTGTACATGGCGGAGCACATTTTTGGGGACGCTGAGGCTCGAGTAGTCGAGATAGAATTCGCTCCGCGTCGGTGGATTGATGAGGGAGTTGCAAGGGGCGCTGGTATCACGAAAGAACTTTTTCGAGTCGACGAGTAGGTAGTGCTTTTGGAATTGGAGAACATCAATGTTAGTACCGATGTTTTTGTAGAGAATGGGGTCGACGACGGCTTTGAAGCGGCGGGAGACACACGACAGGGCAAGAATATCCTTGACGTTGGTGATTGGGTTCCAGTCGCCGTACGCAGTGTATGAGGGCCCGCTCAGGAACACGGGGAACAAGAACTTTTGTGAGTTGAGAATAACATGGACGGCGATGTTAGCGAGAATGGGGTCGGGCAGCTGCTCCAGCGAGAAGGTCATCGAAGCGGTTTAGAGAACTGAAACCTAAAGTATCAGCACTGAATGAACAAATGAAAAAAAAAAAATGCAAGGGAGTAGGGCCGCGGAGAGGGCTGTGATCTGCAAATTAATGCTGGTTTGGCCAGTTCGCAAAGCTGTCGACGCGAACTCCAAAAGAAAAACAAAAAGGGCAGCCGTTGATGCCTTTGGCCGGGTAAGCATCAGCCGTGCGGGTTCCCACCCCTCCCGCGCGAGGACCGGCGCCATGACCCGGGGACTTTGCCAGTTCAAGCCAGCCGTATAGGATACAAACCATGCCTTCTCTCTCTTTCTTTCGTAGCCGGTGCCATCGTGGCCCTTGGGGCGTTTGGACGCTTTGGCTGCGTTTAAATCTGACAGCATAAAACCTAACCCCCGCCGTTCCTGGCAGTTTGACTCCAGGCTGCAAGGCTATCAGGCCCGGCCAAACCAGCCTCCCGTTCTTGCTCTTTACACTCCTCCATATACCAGACACTGACAGAAGAAGGGATACACTGATCCACTGACTCTGCTACAACCAAAAATGCCCGGGCTAACACGATCTGATACCGACTACGAGGACGAGGAGCTTTCCCAGTACGAGGCCTACCTGGCCAGCTCGACCATCCCCACGCGCGCCAGCGTGATCATCACAGGCACGGCGGCGGCGCTGCTGACATTGAGCTTTTTCGGCTCGGCTTTTTACTTTTCCCACACGGGCAAACGGGTCTACGACCCCGACGGCAGTGACAACACAACAGGGCTGCTTGTCTTCCTGGGGCTGGGCGCCGCCACCTTTGGGGTTGCTTTCCTGCACGTTCTGTTCAAGTACCGTAACACCTACGGCACCACGGCGCTGCTCAGTGAGGCCGAGGGCCAGTGGCGCGAGGAGACCGAGCCCGTTTCCAGCATGCACAAGCCTAGGCGGTTCCCCGTTTTCATCAACCTGCTGCTGACAATTGCAGCCGCGGGATTCTTCATCTCCACGTTGCTGGGAACGCTGCAGGGCGCCTCCACGGGCAAGCCTGACCATGGCGGCCGGGGCGACGTATCCGAAAATGGGTGGTTTGAAGTTCTCGCTTGGCTTATTATTTCCTTTGGTCTGTCCGTCTTTTTTGGCGAGCTCACGAAGAAGAGCTATCTGCGATACCGGTATAACCGCCAGTTTTCACAGGAACCGCTGGTCAGCGGCATTTACTACGGCAACGGCAATAGCGTCGACCATCCATGATGCGATGGTTTTGCTAGAATCGTTATATAAACAGTATACTTTTTGAAAAAACAAACTGTGAATCATGTAAAAAAGACATTCAATTAACTCCTGTATCACTTGTCTCCTAATAATAATAAAAACATAACATAGATATAAACCCACACACTAAATGGTATACTTCCGGAAGCTCTGCTCCAGCGACTTGCGCACACTCATCTTTTGCGCACCCACAAAGGAAGCCACGGTAGCCTTGATGGCGCGATCCACGTCAGCGTTGGTGACCTCTTCTCTTAGCCGCATGCGCGCAAAGCTTTCACTGATACGCATGATACTCTCGAGATGACGCACAGTGATGGGGAAGGAGCCCGTGGCAAGAGACTCGCGACGCAGGTCGCTGTAAACCTTGGCAATCTTGTCCTGGTCAATCTTGTAGGAGGTGGGGTGCACGCGGGTACGCGCAAAGTAAATATATTTGCGCAAGAGGTCCTGTGGGATAGCGTTTTCCTGCGTTTCATCAAACCCGGGCAGGTGCTCGTCGTCGCCGGTGGTTTGCTGGGTATCCTCGTCCTCGTCCATGGCGTCGTCATCATCCTCGACCACGGCGTTCTTATCCGGGTGACTGTTTAGATGTGATTGCACCACGTACTCGGCTAGCCGGCCGTCCTTTTCGGGGTCAACAATGTCGCGGACAACACAGAGCAGGTCGAAACGCGACAAAATTGGCTCAGTTAGGTCCACATTTTGGGAGAGCGGGATAGTGCTATTGTAGCGGCCACCGTTGGGATTGGCCGCCGCAATGATTGCGCACCGCGCCTGCAGTGACGTGACGATACCGGCCTTGGAAATGGAAATTGACTGCTGTTCCATGGCTTCGTGGATAGACGTCCGGTCCTGGTCGTTCATTTTATCAAACTCGTCAATGAGACAGGTGCCCTTATCAGCGAGAACCAGCGCACCGCCTTCGAGCGTCCACTCACGTGTGATGGGGTCCTTCCGCACAGATGCAGTAAGACCGACAGCTGAGGCACCCTGGCCTGTTGCAAACACCGCCCGATGCGATGTCTTCTCAGCATACTTTAGCAGCTGGGACTTTGCAGTACCGGGGTCACCCAGGAGCAGCACGTTGATATCACCACGGATGCGGTGCTTGTTTTTAATATTCTTCGACTCGCCGCCAAAGAGTGAGCATGCGATAGCAGTCTTGATTGACCTGTGACCGTATATACTGGGCGCCATCGAGCTGATGATGCGGTCAATGATATGGCGCTGGTTGGCAAGGTCACGAATCTGCTTTTCCTCTTCGTGCGAAAGGTTGAACTCGCCAGCCTGACCAGAGTCGCGGCGCTGAACCATGTTGGCTTCAATGACCGTTGAGAAGACTGGGAATCCGTTTTTCGCGTTAAGGCCACCGTCGTATGCGTTCTTGTAAATACCTGTAACATCAATCTCTTCACCTGGCTTGGCGATATCAATCAGATCCCATAGCAGGATGACCTCCCTGTGGCGAGGCAGTCTTCCCGGTGGCACGGTACCCGGCGATTCTTGTAGCGTGACACGCTGGTAGTTTCTGTAAAGCGTCTTTTCTGAGTTGAGTTGGAAGGGACCTCGACTCTGACAGTTGTGGCAGTATGAGATCTTGGTCTCAGTGTTGGACTCCTGCACAATGGGGCCAATGGTGATGCCACACTTGAGACAGTCGAATTTGACATATTTGAGCTGAGGGAAAACACCCGTTCTTCTGGTGACCACGCCGGAGACGCGAATCAGGGTGTTGAGGTGATTCTCTCTGAGCTCGCGCAGGGTGAAACTTCTGGGGAGGTCAGTGATGCGGACATGAACCTCAGAGTGGATTGATGAGTAAGTAGGGTAGTGAAGCTCAATGACTTCCATGGCGACGAGATCAAAGATCTTGAGGATGTCTGATGGCGCCGTCACCAGGAAGTGCGCCAGAATTGCCTTGGATTCAACCAAGTGACTGTAAGTGACCTCAAGAGTTTCCAAGTTCTTTTCACCGAGGGCAAGAATGCGGGTACCGTAAACTGACACGCCATTATCGTCAGTATACTCGACCAGGAAGTTGCGGAACTCCTTAGCAATACTTCGGTGCACCACGGGCTGGGCAATCCACTCGGGAATTGAAACAGCCTTGACATCACCCAGCGCCTCTAACGACAGGATCTCGTCAAGAGCATCGTTAAATGCATCAGCCTCCGGATCGTAAATCTCGTCCTCATACTGGTGACGTCTTCTCCGTTGGGTAGGCAGATCGGAACCAGGACCATCATCATCATCCATAAATGCATCTGGCAGCGGGCGCTGCGATCTCAGCAGATTGTCTCGCATCCGCAGCTGCTCATCGGCTCTGCGTCTGGCAACGGGATCCATTTCATCATAATCTTTATCATCAATCTGCTCGTCACCCAGGTCGTAGTTGTCATCCTCACCTCGGCGTTGGTAATCACGGTACATGTCATCACCAAAAAGGTCTTCGCCGTCTACCTCCTCGGCGGCTTCTTCAAGGTCATCAATGATATCGTCGCGGATTTCGCCCTGCTCCTCAAAGTTGTTTTCAAATGGATATGTTGGTGACGAGGGTGGCAGGTCGGCGGGGGTTCTAGGCGGCGGCGACGACATGGCGCTGTCGTCATCTGCCTCGGAGTTGGCTCTCTTTCTTCGTTGTGACATTGTATCTATACGTATGTGTGTTGATTAGCAATTATATAAAAAAATTGAAAATATGGCAGTTAAAAGAGGAAGAGGAAAGAAGAAAGGAGAAGTTTTTCTTGAGGGCTGAAAAAAAAAAAAAAACACTTGAGATAAATGAAAAGTAAACAACCAAAAAATTTGACTAGTGAAACGCGTCGCTGGGTTACTAAATATGGCAATGGATCGTAAGAAATTTGTCTTAATTGGGAAGTCTAATTGAAAAAAACAACAACATGATTCAGTTGACGTGTCGTCAGATTTGGACGCGTCGTGATTTATATACTAGTCCTTAATTGATCCCAATTAGGAAATACCAATGAGGCCCTCGTTCACAATAGTGAACTCAACCTCGCCGGGCTCGCACCAACCTGAAAAAACGCACTGAACAGAACGAAAGATGTCCGGCAGCTTCTGCAGAGGGGTGGAGGAAGAAGCGTTATCATTTGGATTGAAGTCAAGCTGTTCATAGTACACATCCTCGGTCCATCGTTTGAGCAATAGCCGCGCGTCAATCTCATTTGTCCAGTTCAGGCCCAACGCCGGCTTTTTGCGGCCGGTGCCCTCAAAATACGCAGCTTCTGTCTTGTACACCAAGATCTCGTTATCCTGGCTACTGTTGCTACCCTGGCTGGGGAAGCTGCTGGGGAAATGACTCTCGTTTTTGGTCTCGTCAAAGCGGTCTGTGACCTGGTTCACCACCACGACGGCGAGGCCCCTGCGCGCCAGCCCCCGCAACAGGGCCGCTGTGTCCCTAAACAATGTATTTGCCAAATTCTTGTCGCCACGGAAAAACACCGCAAGGCTGTCAAGGAGCAGGATACCCGCGCCAAGTTTTTCAATTAGCACAGGCAGCTGGTACTTGATGACATGAAGGAGTTCTTCAATGTCATTGCAGTAGTAGCACTGGACTTGCTCGGCTGAGACCGTCCCAGGGCCGTACTTGCGGTTAATGCCGTCGAGGATGGCCTGCAGCCGCTGGGTGCGGGGGCCGCCGGACTCAGTTTCAATGTAGATGGCCGGTTTTCCCAGGCCGCCCTGCGCCAGCGGCAGCTGCACCGTAGCAGCGAGCTGCAGCATCAGGTGGGACTTGCCCACGGAGGCCTCGCCGGCGACTTCGGTCACGCAGCCGACGCGGATTCCGCCGGCAAGCAGCGCGTCGAGACTAGGGACCCCCGTGGTGATAGCGCGGTCCCGGTCGCGCGCACGCGTGGCGCGGTCGAAAAACGTGAAGCGCACCGAGGCCGTGATTTCGTCGGTCAAAAGCGCCATGAATGCGCGGAGCTCCACGGCGCTACGGCCCACTGTGCGCGCGAGCTCAACTGCAGGGGTGGTCAAAATGTCGCAGGTCGTGATCCCATGGTCTGTGAAGGCGGCGAGCAGATTCTCGTAGTCGGAGTTGAAGGCGAGCTCAGAGTCCGGATACGTGGCGTACAGGTCGCACATTTGTCAGTGGCCAGGTGGCGGCGCTGTTGTGCTATTATGAACTGACCGTGGAAAAAAAAAAAAAGTCTTTTAAAGAAAGAAAATGAGCCTAGAATTAAAAGTTTGGGTGTATTTCTCCCAATACGAATCACAGCACAAGCAGTGATAACAGATATAATTACAATCAACAAAATTTCAGAAAGTAGAGTGTTCAATAATTTACTAATTTTTTTCTTTTTTTTTTATATGTCAAAAAACAACGTCCGGTATCATTAGCATAAAGTTCATTAAAATAAAACAACATCGCATGCATCGCTAAGCTCAGATCTGGTGAACCCCGCCAACGACAACGGTCTTCTTGACCAGGTACTCCTCAATGCCGTACTTGGAGCCCTCAAGGCCAAATCCAGACTCCTTGATACCACCAAAGGGCAGAGCAGGTTCCGAGATCATGGCGGTGTTGACACCAATCATGCCAAATTCAAGGGCCTCAGCGACACGGTAAATGCGGGCAACGTCCTTGGAGAAGAAGTAACTAGCAAGACCAACATCGACACTGTTGGCACGCTCAATGACGTCAGCCTCAGAGGTAAACTTCATAATGGGGATCAGAGGACCAAAAGTCTCTTCTCTGTTAATGGCCATCTCGGGGGTCACGTTACCCAGGACAGTAGCGGCGTAAAAGTTAGGGCCGAGCTCGGGGAGACGCGAGCCACCGGTGAGGACGGTAGCATTCTTGCTGACAGCATCCTTGACATGAGCCTCAACCTTATCGACAGCAGCGGAGTTGATCAGGGGACCGAGAGTCGAAGCGGTGTCAAAGCCATGGCCAGCCTTGTAGTGCTCAGCGACGCGGGCCGCAAGCTTAGTAGAGAACTCGTCGTAGACAGACTCGTGCACAAAAAAGCGGTTAGGGCAGACACAGGTCTGGCCGTTGCCTCTGTACTTGGCGGGCAAGGCAGCCTCAACGGCAGCGTTGACATCACCGTCCTCAAAGACAATGTACGAAGCATTGCCACCGAGCTCAAACGAAAGCTTCTTGAGAGTAGACGACGACTGGTTCATGAGGATCTTACCGACGGGGGTAGAGCCGGTGAAGGAGACCTTCTTAATGATCTTGTTCTCACACAGCTCCTTGCCGAAAATCTTGGTGTTCTCATGGGCAGTGACAACGTTGAAGACACCCTTGGGGATACCGGCCTTCTCGGCAAGTACAGCCAGTGCAAGTGCGGAGTAAGGAGTCTCAGCTGCGGGCTTAACAACGACAGAGCAGCCGGCAGCAAGAGCGGCACCCACCTTTCTGGTAATCATACCAGCGGGGAAGTTCCAGGGAGTGATAATACCAGCAACACCAATGGGCTGCTTAAGGGTAAACATTCTGTTACCGGGGACGGCCGACGGGATGGTGTCACCGTAGGTTCTGGGGGCTTCTTCCGAAAACCACTCAAAGAAACCAGCACTGTAGGCAACTTCCTTCTGGGCATCCTCCAAGATCTTACCATTTTCCCAGGTAATGAGTTTGGCCAGATCCTCCTGGTGCTCCATCATGAGCTCGTACCACTTGCGGAGCCAGCGCGCACGTTGGCGGCCTGTGGTGTTCTTGAGCTCCTTGTAGGCAGCCGAGGCAGCGTCAATGGCGCCACGCAGCTCCTCGAGCTCAAGCTCGGGTGCCACGCCAATCTTCTCCAGGGAAGCAGGGTCGGTCACTTCAAAAGTCTTACCAGACTTGGCGGAAACAAACTCACCATTGATGTAGGCTTGCTGCACAAAAAGCTCGGGGGCAGCAAGAGTGGGCTTAGAAGAGTAGGTCATTCTGAGAACAAGAGAGCTGCGAACAAGGCGAGACGAGGGGATTGATCGGATGCGGTTTAGAATAGAGGACATTAGAAAGGGAAAAAAAAAAAGAATACTTGAGGGGGTGAGGGTAGCTGGGAATTGGCCGGATATTTATATGTCGGGGCTCGAGGAGGACAATTGATTTTGATTCAAGGACAGACAGTCGGGAGAGGGGTGTCGAGAGGGAGGGTGGAAGCGAAGGGTCAAAATGGATGGTGTTGGGCGGCTATTAGAGGGACAGGATCGAGGGTATTAAAAAAAGGGTATTGATAATACTAATAATAATGATAATACTAATAAAAATAATAATGATAATAATGATAATAATTATAATAATTCAGATAATAACAATAATACTAATAATAATGCTATTAGTGACACAAATATGGTATTTGTCAGACCTATTTGATACCTCGAGATGGACTAAGCTGAACCCACAGCCATTGTTGCTCCCGTTTCAGCCTTTTGGTTTGCGGTTCTTTCCCCAGCTTTTTTTTAGGCTTTTTTACGCCTTGGGCTTTGCACCTCAGCGTTTAAAATTACATTATACATGTACATGGGAAATAACCGCCGAGCACGGCGGCTCTCTGATTCCTTCACGACAAAAAAAAAAAAAAAAACAAAAAAGAGACGCGCGTCTGCTAAAAAAAATAAAAAAAAAAAAAGAAAAAAAACACCCAGGAAGGGGGACTCTCAAACCCAAAAAAAAAAAAAAAAAAAAAAAAACAAGAAAGAGACGCGCGTATGCAAAACGAGAATCACCGATAGGAACAGATAAATCAGTAGGAACCAACGATTTCGCATTCTTAGAAGGTGCTGGCTACTTGCGCTGTTGCCGCTTGACGTCAAAAAAGAAAAAAGAAATAAAAAGGGCTACGAGTCGTTATTGCCGTTTCCAACAGTCGATTAACAGTGGTTTTAGTGCGCTATGGTTTTTGCTCAATATGTCAAGGGACACCCGCCCACATCAACATTTTTAACATACTATTAGCTATATACAAGTAGTTTATTTACACACACGTCTATACTCTACGCGCCATCGCGTTTGGCTTTTTCCTCATCAATCTTCAGGAACTGCTCCTTCCACAGCTCGCCAGCCACGCGGCGGTCGAGGTCGACAAAAGCGCGCTCGTACACATCGGCGTACCATCCGACCGGCACGGGTTCAAGGCCCTCCTTCACGTTGTCGGGCATGCTCTCCCAATCAGCGAGATTGTCGCGCGGGAAGAAGATGGTCTTTGCGCCAGCACGCTTGGCAGCCACGGCCTTCTCACGCAACCCACCAATGCGCAGAACCTTACCCGTAAGTGTCAGTTCGCCTGTCATTGCGATTGTGGGACTAATCGCGTGGTTCAGTGCGAGTGACAGCAGACTGGTGGCCATCGTGATACCGGCCGAGGGACCGTCCTTGGGAGTGGCGCCCTCGGGGCAGTGAAGATGGATTTTTGCGCGCTCAAAGAAGCGGTTCTCGGGGAACTCTCTGCCCAAAAACATGCGCACAAATGAGTACGCAATGTTAGAAGACTCTTTCATAGTGTCGCCGAGTTGACCTGTGCGGTTGAGGCCAGGGTGCGACTGGATCGTCAACGGCTGCTCCAGTACTGACTCAACGTAAAGGGCGCTGCCGCCCATGCTGCTGACACCGAGACCCATGGTGACACCAATAGGTGTTTTCTCGTACATTCTATCCTCCGTGAAAACAGGTGGGCCAACATAGTCCTTGAGGTCGTTAGCAGTGATTGAAACACTCACATCCTTGGGCACCTCAACAAGCTTGACCTTAGCCTCCTCGGCAGGTTCCTCGGACTTGACGCTATTGGACTCAGTGGACTCAGTAGTCTTTGCTTGGGAAGACTCCTCATCAGTTTTAGGCTTGGTCTTTACTTCTGCCTTGTTCACTTCAACAATCTCGTTAGGGTCTTCCTCCTCGCCAAGATTCTTAATGATATTCAATGCCGCCTTTCTATAAATCTTCTCGATTTGCTTTTTGAGGTTACGCACACCACTCTCACGGCAGTATTGGTTGATAAGGCGCTCAATAGCATCATGCGAGAGCTGAACGTCAACCTCCTCAAGACCGGCGAGTTTCTTTGCGCTAGGCGCCAAGTACTGCTCAGCAATGGCAATCTTCTCCTCTGCAACATAGCCGGAGATCTCAATAATTTCCATACGATCCAGCAAGGGGCCCGGGATTGTCTCTAAAGTGTTAGCAGTGCAGACAAACAGAGTCTTAGACATGTCAACAGGAATATCCAAGTAGTGGTCTAAAAATGAGTTGTTCTGCTCTGGATCAAGCAGTTCTAACAGAGCTGCAGAGGGGTCGCCATGGTAGGCTCCACGGCCAATCTTATCAATTTCATCAATGAGAATCAAAGGGTTCTGGGTCTGTGTTTTCTTAAGAGCTTGGATAATTCTACCGGGCAGGGCACCAACGTAGGTTCTGCGGTGACCCTTGAGCTCAGACACATCGGAAACACCACCGATACTGAATCGGTAAAACTCCCTGTTGAGCGATTTGGCAATAGATTTTGCCACTGAGGTCTTACCCACACCGGGAGGGCCGACAAAGCAAATAATCTTACCGTCAACAGCACCAAGTAGCTTACCAACAGCAATGAACTCCAAAATACGGTCCTTGACGTCCTTGAGGCCGTGATGGTCGTAGTCAAGAATCTTGATGGCCTTGGCGAGGTTGTAAGAGTCCTTGGTGAACTTACCCCAAGGAAGCTGGGTGATCCAATCAAGGTACTGTCGCGTGACATTGTACTCTGCAGCATTAGGCTCAAGGGAGGAAAGCTTTTGCAGCTCGTCGTTAAACACCTTCTCAGCTGCCTCAGGAAGAGCAAGTTTTTCGGCTCTGTCTTTGAACGTTTGGATAATCTTGTCACGGCCGTCATCCATACCCAGCTCGCGTTTGATGCCCTTCATCTGCTCCATAAGGTAGTACTCCTTTTGGCGCTTCTGAATTCTGGCCTCAACGTCTTGGCTGACCTTCTCCTGCAGCTTGATGTTTTCGAGCTCACGCTTGACGAGAATTAACGCCTTCTGCAAACGGTCCTGAATGTCAAGACTGGAAAGAACGTCTTGAATTTCTTCAGAGCGTCCAGCAGAAATAGAGGCGGCAAAATCGGCAAGAATATGAGGCTCCTCGTAGACATTTGATGTTGTGAACTTGTTGCCGGCAAGCACAATGTTGACGACCTGCTCCTTAAGCGCACGGTTCATCTGGCTGAGAGTCTTGAGCACGTTAAGAATTTCACCAGTAAGTGCGGCAACCATCGAGTCTTGAGGGTCGTAAGGGAGGTCCTCGAGATCAGTGAGTCGTGTAGCCCACGAAACGGGGATCTTGTAATACTCTTCCTGCGCAGTGGCCTTGTCTATGGTGACCTCTTCGCTCTCAAAGCTAGTGACGTCTGTCGATTCGGAAGACTCCTCCTCAATGGGCTCGGCCTTAGGAAGGAGATCGCCCATTCTGATTCTATGAGTTGGGTACAAAATGATGGTGGCGTCCTCCCCGTTGTTGGTATCAAACATCTCGCCAATGCGCGCGTACACACCCACGTCGTGTACCTGGTCAAGCGAGTCAACGTAGTCAGTATCCGAGTTGGCATCTTTAAGAAGAAACACGCCAATGCAGCGGTCATCTATCTTGTTGTTGTAAATTTTCTTTAGTGCCTTGATAACGGTCTTGTCGCTCACGGTGACAGCCTTGTGGAAACCTAGACAATAGTTAGTACATCTGAGCAGCTTTATCGTGTTGGCTAAAACAAATCAAAAGAAACATACCTGGAATGAGGGGACGCTTGTTAATGGGAAGAATCATTACTTGCTTTTTGTCAGCAGCAGAGGCGAACTGATAAAGCATCTCTGGCAGGTTCGGGTTGGGGTCGTATTTCGGTGCAGGTGGATCGTCATTATTATTGTTACTGTCGTTATTTGGTGGGGCCGAGCTTTGATTTGGTTCTGAACTGTCACTAGAGGACGATGACTTCGTAGTTGTGTTGGTGTTCTTGCTGGGTTCCTTTTCAGCTGGCTCACGCTCCTTCTTCTCTTGCTTCGGCTTGGTGGGAGTCTGGTCTGGGGTTTTGTCAGCATCAGACGCGGGGTCCTTATCGCTGTTGGACTGCGCTGAGATCGCGGCGCCAGAATGAGACAGGGAGAGCGCAGGAAGATCCATGGGCTGTAGCAGATGAAGCGGAACTGCTGGCGCCAGGCGTGGATCGGCTGATCTGGTCAAATCTTCAAATCTGGCGGGAGAGGAAAGGAAAGAGGCGAACCTCGGGGCAATGGCGAGCCGCGGTAGGATCGAAGCGACATTTGCTGGGCGCCTTAGAATGGCGTGTCTAGAAAGCATGGTGCGAATAAATAGGAAAGAAAAGGGGAATGGAATGGGGAGGGAGAGAGGAGTGTAAGTGAGAAGGGTGGCGGCGGTGGTGGTGGTAAGAGTAATGGTGAAGTGGAGGGTTGGCCGAGCTCGAAGGTTTGAAATTTCGAAAAATTCAAAACCCTCCGGCGTCCGATTCCGTTTGAGGGTTTTGGCGGGTCTCAACAATGACGACATAAGCGATTAGTAATCACCGAAATTACAAATTGTGAAACTTTACCGGTGATGACAAACCGTGTGAACTCCCCTTTTGAAACAACAAAAAAGTGGTGGTAGTGATAACAGTATATTAGTGGTTAGGGTATTTTAACTAGGTTATAACAGGTCAATATCGGTTATAATAACCATTAATAAACCACGTGGTTATAGAGTCTTTTTTTTTTTTTTTTTTTTTTTAGTTTTTTTCTTTCTCTTTTTTTTTTTTTTTTCACAGTTTTTTTTTTTTTTTAATTCCTTTTTTTTTTTTTT
>Ga0160505_100989_pt1 | contig 14194 bp, 19 predicted proteins | sample DIDeMG_FD_108225 | JGI IMG/M metagenome (GOLD analysis project Ga0160505, IMG submission 108225) | Enriched chicken feces microbial communities from UW Madison campus, WI, USA - DID2874_E49_Stillage MG | ecosystem: Host-associated > Birds > Digestive system > Large intestine > Fecal ... | reverse complement strand
TTGGGACCCAAACATTCATTCTCACCTTGTCGTCGACCGAAATGGGTTTCATATCCGCAGTCCTGAAACGGCGGGCCGGGGATGCGGTCCGTCGTACTGTCCAGTCCAGAGTGGCACGCAAACAAAACAAGCTCTGGCATCGAATCGGACATTCAAAGATCGGGGCCTACTGTAGGCAAAGCCCGAGCTTGATGGTTAGCGGTGCGCAAATGCTGCGTGCGCCGGCCATTACAGCCCCGGAATGAAGCTCAAGTTGAACGAACGTTCACCACGCATGCGCGACGTCCTTCCACGCAACACAAACCTGGTATGGACAGTAAACACTGTCGATCAAAGTTACGGCATCCGTCAGCAGCTGTCTTTCTTGGTGACTTCTGACCCACATTCCCGACCCATACACGCGGTCAGCATTCCTTTGTCTTCTTCGTGCCACGAACGTCAGAGGCTCGTCGACGGCTCATCGCGAGCAGTGCGCCGCGCCAGCTCCGCTGTCGTGAGCATCGGTACACCAAGTGGTTACGGGGTCGCATTCAAGTCTTCTGGGAGGCTTTTCCTGATGGGGAATCGCGATGGCTATGCCGCCGTGGGTTCGAATCCCACCCGATGCAGCGTGCGAGCCTCTGGAGCATCTGGAGCTCGTGTGTCCTTTTTCTTTTGCATGGGCAGTGGATGCATGGAAGCTGGAGTATATCTGATGGATGTGGTGTATGCCGAACGCCGATGATGTTGTGTGGTGCCGAGTGAATGGACGCCACACTGGTGTTGTGTGTTGTGCGTTGTGTGCCATGTGCGATGTGCTGGTGCCACCTACGTCAACTACGTCGCGCCCGTCGACGTCAACCCACTCGTGAAACGCGCTGCCGAGGAAGCTCCTTGGGGTTGTGGGTGGTAAGATCTAGATCCCGGTCAGCCATCAGCCAAAAGCATCCCCCGAGGTCTGGAATCTTGCCTTGGAAATAAATCGAGAGTAAAATCTTGGATCTGGCCGAGGCACGGGGGTCATCTACACTGTACTGTACTCTCATGTCCCGAACTGGAATCCCCACTGTCCGTACCGGTCCCAGTTCCAGTCGCCGGCGGTGCGTTCCTGGTGTTCCTCAGCGACAGCAGCCGGCGATACAGTGCCGTGCGGAATACGAAGTTGACGGCGTGGAGGGTTGGAATATTCGGATCTGTTACTGGTGAGATGACGCGCTGTTTGTGTGTGGTAAATATTGTGGTATATTCTTGTTGATCCTCAATCCTCCGGGTTCTCGGTTCTCAATCCTCGATCAAAAGATCGGCTGATCGGCATGGGAGTCCCCAGTCCAGATATGTATGAATACCCCCCACGGCTAGCTCCCTCGTTCATGGCCTATGCTCAGTATCGCCAACGATCCCCAGCTCACGAGCAGCTGAGCAGCCTGTTGGCTTTTCTGCACCAGATCACATGTCCAAGGAATGACCACGCGCGTTTGTCATTATGTACAGGCAGGTTCTGAGTCTCGAACTTCGCAACCCGACCACTGACAGACCCAACAGGCCAGCCTCGGCATGACTGGCGTCAATCTTTTCATGGGGCTGCCTTATTACTGTTGAACTCTGCTCTAGACCAGAAGTTTGAAAGTGGCTCGCCGCTGCACACGGAGATAGCGGCGCTGTGACGAGACGTGTCTGTCGTGCTAGGTCGCGCCAAGCTGGACGGCCAACACTCAGCCGCGCCTTATCTACTGTAGTCCCACCAGTGTCATTCCGACAAAGTCTCTAAAGAGGGCCATGTCGTGGCCATGTCGTGGCTGCTGAGAATACGGCGGTATGAGAGATATACAAAGGCATGATCCTCACGGTACGACGCGGCGACCGCGTCGTGCAGCGCGGGGTCTTTGCTCTTCATAGGCAGCACCCTCGCTCAGCTTACACCAGGTCCCGGGGGCAGGATTGGTGAGCCACGTTTGACCTGTGGGGGGTTAGAATGCAACGTTGCTCCTAATGACTCACCACAAACCTCACATGGGCGACAGTCACCATGCGGCTCCTGGCGGGGGTATAGCTCGAACTTGAGGGAAAGCATGCTGCCCCTCCTCTGGGATCCGTCGGCCTCGAGCGCGGTCTCCAGCTCCTCGGGCAAGGTCTCCAGCTGCTCCAGGGGCTGAGCATCGGCCTCGTCCGCGAGCATACAGACCTGAATCGGCGGTTGGAGGTCAGGTCCTTTCCACTGCAGGTACCGGACCATGTTAAACAGGAAAAACCCGATGACAAAAAGGCGGTCTCTCAGAATGTCGTGGTCAAATACCCGGAACGACTTCCACGAAGGGGGCAGCGGCAGGTCGCGAGAGAACATGTGGAATGGGTTGCTGCCATGGTACGTAATTGAGCGAATGGCGCGGATGGGGAGCAGGAGCAGCTGGGTGTACCCTGGGCCCGTGAGGCAGACGTCGGGGTTCTCAAACACGATCGCGTGGGCCGGAACTGGCTGTTCTTCCACCATGAGGCGGAGGGCTTTGTCCACCCTCGCAGAGTAACTGCTCTGATCGTCGACATACAGCAGCTGCCGAACGTTCGGGAAGAGTGCGCCCTCGGACCCGTACGCAGCCTGCCAGAGACGCAGGATCGTGACTGTCTGTAGTTGCGGCGAGATCCGGAGCCGGTGCACGAATGTGAGGGCCTTGCGGGACCGAGGGCTCAGGTTTCTCCCTCCTCTGAAGAGCAGGAGCAGCTGTTGGTTGTTGAGCGACGGGCTGGCGTACAGGTGTCGCGCGGCGATTTCCCACAGGGTCGAGCAGGTCGTCATGAGGTTCACGAGGGTCTGGCGGTCGGCGTGTGGATCGACCGCGCCGACGATTTGTTCAAGTACCTCGGTGGGGACGATAGGACCCGAGGTGTCCATTGTGCTGAAGGTGATGCCGGCGGCTCAAAGAGATATAGACAAAGCTCAGGATAAAGACGGAAGAGCAGCGGATGATGACACAACAGTTGGAATCAAGGTGGGAGCTTCGAACAGTGAGGTGGAAAGCAGCCTGGGTAGTGTATATGCTATCGTGCAGTGCAGAGGTTATGAAGCTGTGTCCTTCACGTTTCACGTCGGGTATCTTGAATGAGGACGGTCAGCACAGGAGCTTAACTGCGAATTCCTCAGTAATGCGTATCTCGTAACAGAATGGCTGAGAGGTCCGTCAGTGAGACGGGGACAAATTGCACGGACATGCAGTGTGAGCTCTGGTGATGGCAGAGGCATCACCAGATTGCATCAATAATAGGAACAAGTCGACTATGGCGAGCGTCGCCCGTCACACAGGGTCTGCTGCTCTCCAACGCCACCAGACGGCGTAGATGGCACTTGAGGGCGCCAACACATTCCAACTTGCACGTGAACTATCAATCTGGCGATATGGCGATCATGCGTTCATCACAAGCGAGCTCGTAAAGCGCATCATGTCGTCGTTGATCGACGCCGGAATACCGCGTCCGTTTAGTCGCAGAATGAAAGATGGCCAGAGGCAACCGTACAGGGATCCAACACTGACGAGATCCATGGCTATGTCCTTCTCGGCGAATATTACTGTTTACGAGACATTCTTGACTTGGCACACGGGATCTGAAACTACCGATCGGTAACGGCACTGTTCGTCAAATCCTCTTCACATTGTTGTGTCTTCCACCTTCCCACAACACACATGGACCTCAATGGCGACCCCCCTCCTCTCTCCCACCGTCCCCGACGAGATCCTTGTCCAGATCGTCACCGCTCTCGACCCTAACAACGACCGCCAATGCCTTGTTCACCTCATGGCCACCTCGTCAACCTTGTGGGAGATTGCTGCACGACACCTGTACCGCAGCTTATCGGTTGACAACAAACAACTCGAGCAATTCGTCAAAGCAGGCAGAAACCTCAGCTCTCGGTTGCCGAGGGCGCTCACCTTCGTCCATCGAATGCGGATTACCCCCCAGTTAAACAAGACTACCATCCACCGTCTCTGGGATGCTGCGGCCGGTGCCAGTGATGCACTCTTCCCGAACGTCCGCCAGCTCCTGTATGTGGATGGTCTTGACGGTGTCACCTCGTACAACACCTTCCGAGAACTCCGCGATATGCATCTACAACACAAGCTTCCGGGAGGTATACTCATTTTCGAGCGCGTTGACGTGTGTTTTACCGGCAGCGGATACCTTCAGCTCTTCCTCCTACCGATCCGCACCATACGCTCGATTACATGCCACGGCAGCCGGGCCACGAGCCTCTCCAACTGGGGAATTCCCTCCGTCGTGGCAGGTCTCGTTCCGCATATTTGACAACTACTTCCACCTCCAGAAGCTGGAGGACTGGTTCGAAAGGCAAAGGTGGCAACTACAGGCTGTGAGGAAGTTGGCGTGGAAGGGGCCCGAATTGCAGCCCAAGGTCGAGGTCTGCCTCCTCTCCGACAAGCCAGTCCCACCGATCCTGGAGCGGATGGAGACGATGAACGAGTTTTACGACTGGAAACCCAGCACATCTGGATTCCAGTTCAAGGTGTACCCCCGCCAGGAGCCACATGGTGACTGTCACCCGTGTGACTTGTGCGGTGAGTATCTAGAGATCGGAGATCGGAGACCTTGTACGACGTGGGGAAAACCCCTCCGTGAACTGAACTAATTTAGTTGTCACAACTGACAGACGCTGACTCCACAGGGCACTTGTGGCTCTCCAAAACGTGCGGCAGCTGGAAGCCACTGAGCAAGGATAACCCGTAGCCTTCTCATAGACCGCGATAGAAGATGCAAGCGATGAGAGAGCTGTCGTGAAACCATGTGGACCGTATGGGCACACTGAATGATGACTCACAAGTCGTCAATATCGAGCACAGGATGAGGTTCAATGTCCATTTGCTGTCAGTGACGGCCTCTTCAGTCCGAAGAAGACAGCCAGCGTTTACAGTTGTCAATTGGTGGTACGCAGAGCCGTTGCCTTGACAGACAACAACAGTGTGGGAGAGTTAAGTGGATGACACCTGGGGGCGCCACATTTGTGACGTTCAGCCTCCACTTGTGTCAGATGACTGGACTTTTGGCTGTCAAAACAAATCCACGGGGGGCCGTCACACATCACACTGTTCATCGCGCTCATTGCACTTTGCATCTTGCACTTCTTGTTCCAACTACTCTGTGCTTGACAAGGCATGAAGGGCCACCATGCCCCTCACGCCCAGCATGTCTCCCACACGGACATCCAATTCCGCACCTTCCACAAGCTCTGCGTCGTCCACCATGCCACCACCTCCGCCTCCACCGCCGGCCACCATGCCCATTCCCGACTCGGACCCCACAGACGCTCTCCCGCCCCACCCGTCCTCTGACGACTTTGCACTCACAGCCGAGGACCTCGCTGCCGTCGAAGCGACCGAGCGTGATGCTGCCCAAAAAGCTGCAGAAGAGAAACGGCAGCGCGAGTTTGAGCGGAGTCTCGCTGGCCCGAGTGTTGGCAAGGCAGGTACGTCATTGATAATGTGCGCTGATACTGATTGTTTAAGGTCTTATGCGTGATCAGACTGGTGAGTATCTCCTGAGCTGGACGCTCCTCGGTCAAAGCTCTCCACTGCGCAGAGCTCACTCCACAGAGATCAACCGCATCATTGCCGAGGCGTCCAAAGGCTCGAAATTCTACGATATGCAGGTCAAGAAGGACCGCGAGCTGACCGAGAAGATTGAATGGTTCAAAGCAAAGGTAGGACAGCTCTGTGCTGGACTTGGAGCTGACATGCAGAGGGACGAGCTGGTCCGCATGGCCAACATGGAGCGCCTGGAGGCGGAGTGCGATCGCATCGTAGGTACACAGATCAATACACAGGCTTACTGTGCAGATGGTCGAGGTCGAGGCGTCCCGCGACCTGAGCCAGACGATTGTCCATGTCGACATGGACGCATTCTACGCCGCGGTAGAGGTACAGCGCGACCCGTCGCTGAAGGGCAAGGCGTTCGGCGTCGGCGGCGGGGTGTTGTGTACTGCTTCTGTGAGCTTCGCACCTTTCCAAAGCTGACACGCAGTACGAGGCGCGCAAGTATGGCGTGCGTAGTGGTATGGCTGGGTTCATCGCCAAGACACTCTGCCCACATATCATCTTGTGAGTGGTTTGATACTGAGGGAAGCTTATGGTCTAGGACAAAACTCCATTTCGACCTGTATCACGCGGCGTCGACAAAGGTCCGCAACGTGCTTGCCGAGGTATGTTGTGGCTGTAGCTGTGCTGACGCGTAGTATGGCAGCAATCTCGCGATGGCGGGCCTGGACGAGGGATATCTCAAGTGAGCTTCCGTGCTACTGACCCAGCTGACAGCAGCATCACGGCGTACATGGCCGAGCACGGTATGACGGCCTCGGAAGTCGTCACAAAGCTCCGTGCCCAGGTCGAGGAGACCACGGGATTGACGATCTCTGCGGGAATAGCCCCGAACCGCATGCTCGCAAAGGTTTGTTGTCCAATCTCCCCGGAGACTAACGTCAGATCTGCTCAGATAAGAACAAGCCGAACGGGCAGTACGAGATGGAGTTCAGCCGTGAGGCCATCATCAAGTTCATGCGCGACCTGCCTGTCCGGTCAGTTGTTTGCTCCTCCTGGCAGCTGACGCGAGCAGCAAGATTCCGGGGTTCGGACGTGTGACTGAGCGATGTCTCGAGGGGCTCGGCGTCGAGGTGGGTGTGCGACCTTGGATGCTCTGACCCAACAGACCTGCGGTGACATTTACAAACGCCGCGCGGAGCTACTCGTCATGGACCACTGGTTCAGCTTCCGCGGCCTGTGCAAGGCACATCTCGGTATCGCAGACAACACTGTCGAGCCGTACAAGCGCGAGGAGCGGAAGAGTGTCGGTGTCGAGCGGTGAGTAAATGACTTCAGCTATTCGACAAACGTGTGTAGCTGATGGCAGAACGTTCCCGGACAAGTGGAACAATGACGAAATCATGCAGGAGCTCGAGAGTATCGCCGAGGAGCTGGAAAGAGATCTCAAGACGCTGCAGTACTCTGGCAAGACTGTCACTGTCAAGTTCAAACTGCACACTTTCGAGAGTACGCGCAGCTTCATGAAGGCCCAACGCTGACCTGCCAGACAAAACACGTGCCCAATCGGTCAAGCGGTACATTAACACCAAGGAGGACATTCTTCCTGTCAGTTCGACGGCATTTAACGAGAACTGACCCGCAGATTGCGGTTGAGCTCTTGCGACGAGAACTGCCTGTGCGTATCCGTCTGCTGGGGATTCGGCTGTCGAACCTCAAAGATCTCACCATTGAGGAGAAGGACAAAGGTATCAAGAAGGTGAGCTAGCTGTTCCATAGCGTGAGCTGACATCCAGTTTTTCTCGTCCCCTCAGAAGCGTGGATCTTCGTCAAGAGCAACTGAGCAAACCCTGGAAGCCATTGACATCACGGGTCTCGACGACGACTCGGACGAGGACACCAAGCCGCGAGAAGAGGAGGACCCTGGTCCAGCAACAGGCAGCCCCAAGGTTGAACTCGACCCATCACCTTCGCAGGGCCCGATGTGTCCCATCTGCAACCGGTTCCTGCACGCGTCAACATCCAATGCAGAGCTGAACGAGCACATTGACCTCTGCCTCAACCGCGACGCCTTTGGGGACACTCTCTCCCCTTCAAGGAAACGCCACACGTCAGAAGAGGCGACCGGCGCGAGGAAGAGCAGTAAACCAAACAGTTCAAGAGGCAAGCCCGCCGCCAAAAAGGGCAAACATAAGCCGTCCCCCATGCTCGACTGGCTCAAGCGATCGCAGTAGCATTGTATCATTCTTGTACAGTATATTGTAGAATGTGCGCTGTACCATGCATGTTAATACCCTCGTGTGCCACAAAGATCTCGTACTCCCTGAACTGCCATTTGACGATTTGATTTCGAGCTCCTCGATTGGATCCAAGTGTAGCGGTGGAGCCACCCTGGCAGAGAGAAAACTTGGCAAGCCATCAGCCACAGATGAGATGAGACGCGGGCAGTCACCCCCAAAAATGAACGTGGATCTGCTCCCCTTCCGTTGTGATACGCCGAACCTGGCTGGTTACCCGATTTGTCTCATGTACAAAATAATGAATAAATAAAAAATAAAAAATCCTGCACCACACACTGGGTGGACGCGTCGCGTATCACTGTGTGTGGTCGTTTGTTTTCCTTTTTCAATCTTCCTTTTTCAACTAAACCTTCCTGCTCCACAACAACCCAAAGTCACCTACCACACGTCTTTCTTCTCCATCATCTATCCACAGTTACACCTCCTTGCATCTATCCATTCGTACCCCAGCACCGCACGCCCCAGCTCGCACCACTCCACTCCACTCGCCCCTTCCCTTCGATGGCATCCGCATCCGCCTCGTCGCCCATGACAACCGCGACCGACGCCCCGACCTTGACGGTGGGCACGACCGCGGACTCGCCGTCCGTCGTGTCTATCTCTGATGGCTCGGGGTCGCGGTCGCGGTCGCGGTCTGTGAGCTTGAGCCCCCCGCCAATCGACGAAGGCGAGGGGGAAGGCGAGGAGGAGGTAGATGAGCTCGAGTCGGATGACGAGCCGGTCGTGGTCGCCGTGCCTAAAAGCAAGGGGCGCGTGAGTGCCATCAAGGCTGCGGCTGCCAAGTCGTCGCCCAAGTCCGTCGCCAAAGCCAGTCCGAAATCCACGCCAAAGTTCAAGACGGCAGGTGCAGCCAAGAGCACACCAAAGGGGACACCCAAGACGCCTACCACGGCCCAGAAACGCAAGTCGCTTGCTGCGGAGGAGACGCCCAAGAAGAAGGCGCGCAAGAGCGCGGCTGGCGCTGCTGAGGACGAGGAGGAGAAGCCGGAACGCGAGCGGGGGACGTACTGCCATCAGTAAGTACTGGACCGTGACTGTAGCGATTCCAGTCGCGAGCGCATGTTGCACTAGATGTATGCTGACTTTACAGATGCCGCACAAAGTGTGAACCCGAGGGTACGTCGAGCCCACTCCCGGTCTCCCGCACAGTTACTAACGTCCCCAGGTGTGCTCCGCTGCACCCGTATGCGCAAGTACACGAAGCACGGCGCGCCCCGCGCATGCAACCTCGCGTGGTGCGAACGCGACCTCGAGAAGCGGTACGACATTTCGCCCGCGGACGTGCGGTCGCGCGGGCAGAACGTGTCTGCTGCTGAGCTCGCGAACCACGATCCGGAGAAGGAGTACGTCTTTACGTGCCCGTGCTGCCTGGACGAGTGCCAGAATGCTACCTGTGAGTACTGCCCAGCAGGTGTTGTTTTCGTCGTGGAGCGAACGAGGTGGGCTCGGCTCGCTGGAGGCACGGCGTTAATTCGTTGGGGACCGGGGTGACACATTTTTGGCCGTGGTCAAAGTTTGCACACTCCGGGCCTAGCGCCGAACCGGCGCCGTGGCAGGTCATTTTCGTGCGGCGTGGCCCACGCGACCAATTGGCCCGTTTTCGAGCGGATTCGAGGCAATGACGTACTGGTCGTAAAGCACTGACACGCAGGCCGGCAGAAGAAGGGTCTCCCGCGCCTCGGTGACGTTGTCAAGCTTGCAGGCGAGCAGGGCATCACGCCGCTCGAGCTTGTGCGCCGCATCAATGCCGAGGGGCCGCAGCCGACGGGCAAGTCGCGCGAGGACGCCGAGAGCGACTTGACGGACCTCGATGCGCCGAAGAAGGCTGCCGCGAAGAAGAAGGCACCGGCGACCAAGACCAAGAAGGAGATCAAGATTGCGCCCAAGGACGCGAAAGCCAAGGCAAAGGCGACGACGAAGGCTGCTGCTGCCAAGGGCAAGGCGAAGGAGGCGGCCAAGAAGGATACGAAGAAGGACGCGAAGAAGGGCACAAAAGAGCCCAAGAAGGAGGTCAAGAAGAAGGAGCCGGAGGAGCCGCCCGTCGATCCCCCGGTGTTCAACTTGGTCAACTCGAAGCTCAGCTATGATGAGATTGAGCACCGTCTTTATGTGAGTTGCCATCCCTGGACTTTGCTAACTCTTAGCTTCGCGAGTTTGTCAACCGCTTCCGGTCGCTGCTCGGCATCCCCGACCGTTCCATCTCGCACCTCGACGACTTTGACCACCCGCTGAGCGAGGCCACCGTACGCCAGGTTGCTGGCGGTCTGATGGATCTCATTATCCAGGACGAGGGCCGCTCAACTGGCGTGTCCGAGGACGACATTGAGATGGTGTCGGACAAGCGCGAGGAGATGCGTCACTACGCCGACCTCGCTCGTTTCGCCCAGGTGTACAAGGAGATTGCGGGCCCGCTCAACCTCAAGATGCTCGAGGTCGAGTCGGTCAAGGACCGCAACGACCGCGCGATGCGTGCGCTCTTAGACCTTGGTGCCAACGACCCCGCGCCGACATGGGCGCTCGAAACGGGCCCGTCACGTCGTGCCGCCGCGAGTCGCTTACCCTCTGCCTCGGAGGTGGTGCGCATGCTCATTGCCATGGCCGACCACGTCATCCACCTCGACGCCGTGCGTTCCACGATGGACCCGGCGGTCGGCAACACGTACAACGACTTCCTCCGCAAGATCTCGCAGTACAACAAGGAGGAGAACGCGCGCTGGGAGACGGTCAAGAAGGGCATCATGGCCGAGCGCGTGCGGTGCAAGTCTGCGGAACAGACCAAGGCGAACAAGGCCAAAGTGAGCTGGACGAGGAACGACGAGCTGACATTAGTACGAAGCAGAGAACGCAGAGCACAACATGCGCCTCCGCGCAGGCCAGGTGTCTCTTAACACCGTGGCGGCTCGCAAGCAGACAAAGTTTGCGCCCCTCGGCACGGATCCCGACGGGCGTATCTACTTTGCTCTGACGCCGCGGTTAATCGACGAGGAGCGGTACCGTCCTACGGGATGGACGCGCGGTATCATGGTCTGGGGCCCGGGTATTGAGGAGCACGCCGCGCAGGACGAGCTCCCCACACGTATCCCGCGCTGGAGCCACATTTCGACCGCCGTCGACGCGCGGCAGCTCGCCAAGTGGCTCGGATGGCGCGTGCGCAAGGCTATCCGCGTCGCGGAGGCCGAGGAGGCGCAGCGCGAAAAGGAGGCCAAGGCCGCAGCGAAGAAGACGCCAAAGAAGGGATCGGCAGCGGCGGCGAACGGGAACGGCACGCCCACAGCAAACGGCAAGCCCCCATCGCGGTCAACCTTTGACGGCGTCGTCATCCCCCGCACAGGACTCAAGAACGCAGTTGACGACGATGACTCGGACGCCGAGTCGGCGCTCTCAGACGCGCCCGAGACGACCGAGGACCTGCTCGCCCTCCTTGACCCGCCGGGATACGTCCCCGGTGCGGACAAGGCGCGCGAGGGGCTCTCGCTCGTCAGTGCTGTGGAGAACGTGGCGGCGCTGCTCGAGGTGCTCGAGTGGAAGGGGTATGCGTAGATGGAGCCAGCGATAGCGGACATCAGAGAGTTAGTCGTTTGTGTACATCAGTTTAGAGCGCGTTGCGCACGTATCATGCATCCAATGTACATGTCATGTCCTAGGGACTGCCAGATTGCCTGTGTCTGTGGTACTGACGTACTGGAATAGTATATGACGTCCCGTCTGTACTCCCGTCTCATCCCTTGGTCCCATCGTATGCACCGCGGTCGTAGTCCATCCATCCTCTCCCACTCAGTCCACCTAGCCCTGGAGCCGGATACCCGTTTGTTTCCTCGTCACCTCCCTCCCTGCGTCCGCTCTCCTCTCATCCCTTGCGCTTGAGCGCCTCCACCTCAGCCTCGAGCTCCTTGACCCGCTCCTGGAGATTATGTATCGTGGCGCGCATGCTCTTCTTCATGGCCTCGGCCGCACGCACCAGGCGGTCCTGCCGCGCGAGGTGCTCGCTCAGGCCCTCAAGCGACGCGACGACGGGTACGAGCGCGGGGTGTGTCTGCCTCTCTCCGTCGTGCGATACCGCCGACACGTTCGATGTGATGGAGGCGACGGAGTGTGTTGATCCCGGAACAACGGTGGTGCGCTCGGCGCGCGGCGTGCTCGGCGTATCGATAAACGGGTTCTGGAAGTTTGTTAGGAAGTCGATCACCGACAGTAAGATACCTACGCTCTGCTTCTGTCCGTTTCCGTTGTCCTCCTCGTCCTCGCGCTTCCGCTTCCCGGCCCCAGCGGCAAGTAGGCGTTCCTGCAGCCTGCTGGCAGGCGTGCCGGGCTTGACACCTGCACTCGCTGTCGTCGCAGCGGCTCCAGTTCCCGCAGTCCCGGCTCCAGCGCCAGAGCCGGGGACAGTGCCAGCAGTAGATGGCGCGCTGTTCGTAACTTGGGACCGATGCGGCGTCCGTGCCTCCGCCTCCGCCTCAGCCTCGACCTCGAGCGATTCCGCATCGACATGGCTCCAGTCGATCCCGCCGTCGTCCTCGTCGCTGTCGGTCCGGCGTTTCTTGCTCGGCGTGTCGGACGTGAAGGGGAGCGTGCTCTGGACTCCCGGGGTGCGTTTCGAGGGCGAGAACCACTCCCCAATCGCGGACTTAGGCGTCGTGCTAGAGAGACCGAGGCGGCGGCGCGAGGGCGTGAGCGGTGCCCCGCCCAGTGTCCGCCCTTGCCCAACTCCAACCCCAGCTCCAGCTCCAGAGCTAGGTCCAGAGCTAGCAGCCACCGCGTTGTTGGCAGCCACCTCGTCCTCCCACTTGAAAAACTTGCAGTTCTTCGGATCGTCCCGCGTCCGCGGGCACGCGTAGAAGTACCGGCCGGGGTTCTTGGATGTCGGTCCCGCGCGGCGGAGGACGGCGCGTGCCTGTGTGTGAGTACAGCAGTAACGGCTGGAGTCGGTGGATCGGGTGGAGTGACGGTGGATCATGTTCAGTACGTTCAGTGTTCACTGTTTGTGTGTTTGTGTGTTTGGGGGAGGATCTGCAGACCCGCCGACTGCCGCTCGGTCGCGCATAGATCGGCGGGATCCGAGGTGGTGCGCTGCGTGCGCAGGTGTGCAGATCGTGCGCGTACTACCGACAAGAAAAGATCCACGACAACACAAAACACAACACGGCAGTGACTCGCCCGTCCCTGCCAGTACAAACAAGCCGACAGACACTGTTACACGACCACGTCCTTACTCGTTACTCGGACGTAGAGGACCACTCACAGGACACCGGCACTTGACGCCCTCGTTGTCATCCATCTCCATCGTGTCCGCCGTCGTGCTTGTTGCCGTTCGCGTGGTCGTGCGTGCAGGACGAGACGCGAGGGTATACGACATTTGATGTACTCGTTCTCCGTGGTTGCGGGTGGTCGGGCTGTTGCGGGGGGTGGGGCGTGGGAGGAGGAGAAAAGGTAACAAGGAGATAAAGGAGAGGAGGGGACAAGGTGGGGCGCGGAAGGGGGCAAGGAAGTGAGCAAAGAAGAGAGAGGCGGTAATACGATAGGCGAGAGAAGGCGGGCGAGTGAACGAGAAAAGATCAAGAGTACCAGTCCGACCCAAGATGTACCCTTGAGCGTAGAGCTAATACGCAGGATCTCGACAGCGTTGCTAGTGAGTGATGCGAAGACGACAATGTCAGCGATATCGTCAACAAATCAACAATGTTGTCGTGCAGTCGAGTGCAACAGTCACCCATGCTTGTTTTCGCACTGTCACTGATGACTGTCGTCATAAAGTGGCGAATCCAGGAGTCACCCACGTGCAAATACTCCCGTGCCCCGTACTCCCGTGTCCTGACGCGATATACGCGAGACAAGACATTTGCCCTTGTGGCCTTGTGGCTGTGGCTGCGATCCAACAATCAGCTGCGAGTGTTAATGTGAGACATGGCGTACCGTGACGACTTCTCATTACAAAGTCTGCCCAGAGCCGGTCAGCGTGTGGTCAGAGTGCGTGCTGTTCATGTTGGTTCTGTATGCGTATGCAGTGTGCCTTGCCATGTCATGTCATGTCTAGACCGTAGTCACTCACCACTCATTCCCTGCTTCCTAGCTCGCCGCTCGTAACGGTGGACTCGCGGTGAGTGGCTCGAGCTCAGATCTGAAATTCCCATTCGCATTCCTGCGGCCCGCCGATGTCGTTCTCCGCCTTCAATTCAGTGTCAAGCACAAGCCACCATCCAAATAGGGCTTCTTTTCTCCTCTGGGCGCTGTCGCAGTGTCGCCCAGCTGCCCAGCCCACATTGCACACATTACGCCTTCAAGGGCCGTCCCGTCACTCGTTACTCATTTATTATTTCCCAGGCGTCATGTCCCTCATCTCATCTCATCTCATGTCGCTCTGGGCACCTGCATCTGCATCTGCAT
>Ga0160505_100987_pt1 | contig 14196 bp, 13 predicted proteins | sample DIDeMG_FD_108225 | JGI IMG/M metagenome (GOLD analysis project Ga0160505, IMG submission 108225) | Enriched chicken feces microbial communities from UW Madison campus, WI, USA - DID2874_E49_Stillage MG | ecosystem: Host-associated > Birds > Digestive system > Large intestine > Fecal ... | reverse complement strand
TTTTTTTTTTTTTCTAATATAAATATGTTATATTAGGTTGGTTGTTTTCTCCCCCCCCCCGCGTGGTGCTTTTTTTTTTTTTTTTTTTTTTTTTTTTTTTTTTTTAAAACAGGAGACCCTCAGTTGGTTTACCGATATTACAAGTTATCACCCCTTATGCCAAACCACCAAGTGGGGAGGAGTTAACATATGTTAAGTAAAAATCCATTGTCCTCTGCCGGTTTCATTCCAAGGGGGGAAGCTACCGAAAAAACCAACAACAACACACACACCTACTAAAGAACTCTACTTGCGAATCACTAATTAAATAGACGTCCTCTATTCCACGATGAGAAACTATTGCGGGTAAATGCCCCACAGACAAAAACAAGTATTTTTCACTGGCCGAACAAATCAGCGATGGCAACAGACCGAAAGCACGTTTTAAAGATGATATGATTGATATGGGGACTCATCCCAAGGCATAGAACATACAATAGGACACAGTAAAAACAAACAAAAAACAGACATGTAGTAGTAAAAATACAAATAATAATAATAAAACGTCCCCAAATGCATAACAACAACTCCACTGCGTCTAGTTGCATATGGCATCCTTTGCGCCTATCTTGGGTAATGATGGCTAGACAGGCTTTGTTTGGTTAGTTGATATATTGCTGGGTATGACAGATGGGGTTGATATGAACATAGCGATAATTGACAGAAGAACAAAAAAAAAAAAACAAAAAAACAACAACAACACAATCATCAAAAACAGACAATAAAGACTATTCATGGGTAGTACTGATAAACGGGCTGATTTTGTTGGTCCATGACATGATATGGGTTTGGCGTTTGCTTCTGTGAGACCGGCAACGGCAGACGCAGGCCGTCAAATGCGCTCTTGTGGTTCGCAGGGCGGCCTGCCAGCGACGGCCGTTTTGCCGGCGCGGTCGTGTAGTTTGAGTTGAGGTGGTGCTGCGGCTGGTGGTAGGGGATGTTATGCTGCTGATGATGATGGTGCTGGAGTTGCTGTTGCTGCTGTTGGGCGTAATGCCATAGCCGGTTGCGGCGGTCGTTGATTTCAGCCTCGCTACGTTGCTGCAGCAGTAGCGACAGCTCCTGGATTGATAGGTCAGTGCGGGTCTGGATAAGATTATCTTCATACGACGTCCAGTCGCGGTGACTACTGCTGCTGCTGCTTCTTCTACTGCTACTACTACTGCTATGGGACGGCACTGATGGGGCTGAGCTGGTCCCAGAGGCGGCAGCTGCCGAGGACGGCTGAGCAGACTTGAGATTGCCCGACATGAGACGGCGCCAACGAAATTGGCAAGCGTTGGTGGTGCGGTAGGGAAAATGAGCGGCAATCTCTTTCCACCCCAGCTTTTGGTCCTCTTTAAGGTGCCTCAGCATTTGATCGTCATGAGGATCCCATGACGATGGGGTTCTAAATAATAAAACAGTGTGTTAGTGACTTTACCAAAATAAAATAATAAAAATGAGACAACCTTATCGGGGTGACTCAGATCGGCGATAGGCGGGAAAGCAGCAATGAGAAACAGCGATAGAACAACAGAGAAGCATTACTGAAGCGAAGAAACCGTGAAAAACCATGGCATGATGGTAATAATAATAAAGAAAAACAACAAACCCCCTCCAATTACGGTACCTCGCATCAGAGTTAAGAGAGGTCTGCGGCAGGAAGAGGCAGCGTCGTGATGATGATTTTCACTGCATCTGTATATTGGCAAACCTTTTTTTGGGTTGTCGGAATAGCAGTTTGTAATCTAAACACCTTCCTGATACCCCCGCCTACGGCCAAATAATATGACACCACGAAAAAAATAAACGCATAATTGTGGTTGCAAAGCCCACACAATGAATTGAAGCTCGGGGGGTTAATTTGATTAGGGAGATGACAAAGCTGCTGGAATTAGTTCCATTCCATCCCAAAAGACAGAACAAAAGGCGCTTCTTAATGATAAAAAAAAAAGAAACCAAGAGCTGTTGTAGTAAACTTGTAATTTGGTTGATTCTTGCGGTCTTCCTGTGCGACACCAAATTTTTAATGGGGGACAATTTTGCTGCGTTGCACTGTTTCTGCTGCTTTAAAAAAAAAAAAATAAAACACATGGATTGGACTTACTTTCTGCGGTCAATGTGCTGATACTGGGGATCTTGCCTAAAGCAAAAGCAGAAGGAAAAAAAAGAGATTGTTGTTAGTCGTGTTCAAGCAAGTGGATGGAGAGGGAGCATTGCGATACCAGGGCTTACCTTTGATCGTAGGCAATTTCTGATGCATTCTCCCGTCGGAGCGGCGGGTACTGGTGGCCGATGGGCGACACAGGCGATGTGGAATAGGACGACGGCGGCGACGAGGGGGATGTGCTGTTTTGTGGGTTCAGTAAGGTAGAGACACTTGGTAGCATTGTGAAGATAGTGATGAAGGAATTGAAGAAACGATAAAGGGACACATAACGAAATGAACTGCAAAGACGAGATCTGCTCATCTATATATATTGACAGGCGAGTTTTTTTTTTTTTTTATTTAATTTTTTTTATTTTAATTTTTAAATTTTTTTTGATGAAATGGTGCTGCCGATATCTCCAAATAATAATAATCAGTTACTTTCTCGTATGTCTACTGGTATTTGGGTATCTGCTACACATGTTCAATTGAATTTTGCGTTTTATTTTCTTTTGGTACTTGCTGACATGGCTCAACATCATCAACTGTAACTAATTTTCACAAAAAGTTTGGAAAAAATAAATTCCTTTCCTTGCCCGTCAACTAAACTGACATGTCGATATCCTAATTAATAATTTCCAAGTTAGCATTCTTGTCGAAATAATAAAAAAAAACGTAGACAAAAAAAAAAAAATTCTTGTATAGTAACCAAGCAACAAAAATATTTCCTTACCTTGATTCAAATCGACAACCCGAACTGTTCGACTGCAAAACTCTCCCTCTTCGGTAAACACGCCAAACCTGATAAACGAAAATGCCAGCTCACTGCCCTTAATATCTCGCGTCCACGTTGCGTTCCACACTGGATTAAAGCCATTGTTGTGGACCCCGGCCGTTTTGAACACGTCGCGCACCTCGCTGTTACTGCTCTGGCGCTTGAACCACGAGCGCTTGCTGCTGGTCTTGGTTGGCGACCCATTGGTTTCAATCTGGGCATCGTTTGTGATGAGCTCAACTGACACCGCGGTTGTAAAATCCCCGTTGCTGTAACGCAAGTCTTCGGGTGGATGTAAGTGGTAGCCAGAGATAACCACCAACTCGAGCTTCTTATTACCAGGCTCTTGTCTCGGCTTAAGCACATATCCAGTGCTCTCTCCATTAAATGGAAACATTGCATCATTAAGTTGTCTTCCAAGATCTAGGGGCGATGGTGCCATGTTAGTAAAATAATAACGCCAATAAAAATAAAATAAACCAATAATACTAGTGTTTTCCTCGTACCATAAGATTGCCAGTTCAGCGAGACCATCTGCGATCCATGCTTCCAGTATGAAATAGGGTTGTAGTTGCTCGATGTAACCCTGTAGGCTGACGGATAAATACGCATAAAAAACTTTTTGTTGTGCTTGACAAGCTCACTGCGCATATCTTCGTCCTTAATCATCTTGTTGATTGTGTTCTCCGACAGGCTAAAACAATGATTCACAGTCTTGGAGATGGGTAGCGAAAAGTTACGATATTTGATGCCTTGACAGTAGACACCCAGGTCGCCGAGCTCATCGATAATGGAACACTTGGCTGCGTCAGCACGGTTTAAACGCACAATTGAATTGTTTACCTTGCCACTAAGGACGGTGTTATCTCCAGGCTCTGTCTCAGTTTCGCTCGTACTACTAGAACTGCTGGAGTCACTGCTAAGGCTCTCCGCCTCCTCCGTAAACGAGCTAAAAGCCTGGCCCAAGCTAGCTGATCCATTAGATCCCATTCTGTTGCTTCCTGGCTTGACCTTGATCAAGACTTTGTATTTTAAATCTAATGGGCTCGGGAGAGAAAACATATTGCTCATCAACGGTTCAGTGACCAATTTATCACCAAAGACTCTCTTCATTATCTCCACCATTTTTGCCTGGTTGGCAAAGTCACAGTGGATCTCAAATGAGACAATTATGGGGAGTGGCGATGTTTGGAACCCGTACTCATTGATGGCCTCTATGACACTTTCAAAACTAATGGATGAGGAGAAGGTACGTCCGTGGTTAACAATAGGTGCTTCTTCGCCATCCCAAACGTCAATCTCAACACACCTGCAGCCCTCACTAAGTACCTGAATGTACGGCTCAATCGATGAAATACCCGCAATCTGCCGACCCAGCAGATAAGTGTTGTGTGAGGAGTTGATGAGGTACTCGGTAAGTGGTAGCGTTAGATCCTGCTCTTCGGGTGAGATGAGCGGCATGTGACTATCAGAAAGCAGCAGCTGAGTGAACCCATTGAGATCAATGCCGGGCTGGTCGGGGAGTGCAAATCGTTTAAACGTTGCATCCAGCTGATCATTTTCGGGATGCGATTTTTGAATCGTAGTGTAAAAAGTTTCTAACCCTTTACGTGAAAGTGCTACACTGTTGGAATTGGGCACGGTTATATCTGCTGCACTCTCAAAAATACTGGTAATTTCAGGCCGTTCCTTTAAATGCAAAATTAATTGTTTAAACTGTTTAAAATCTAGCGTCTCAATGGGATCCAGTTGACGGATTTTCTGCTTAAGCGTGGGTGCTGGGCAGAAGATAAAACAAGAATTTAGAATTTTGCTAATGGCGCGGATGTCTAGTTTGTCAGAGGGGGAAGTGGCAACTTTATTCCAGGCTTGTAGAAGCGCGTTATGGGGCAGACCAGGTACCGCAGCCTGGGCGTGGTGAATGCTGGTAAGCTCCCGAACCGTGTTGACAAATAGTCGATAGGCCTCCATTGTAGGCGCAATGATGTGGAGCAGCCGGGGCTTGCTCCGACCATCCTTAATGTCGTTGTAAAAAATCGATACCCATCGAGAGGAGAGCGAGCTAGAAATGCCCAGGCTTTCACGGTAGAACTTTGCCGCTTCATCCTCTCGGATGTCCTCAATTGAGTGAATGGCACATCGCGACGACGATTTGGTTCCCCAAACAATGTTAAGCGTAGTCGGATCAATGCTAAAAGTTCGAGTGGTTCGTTTCCCGTGGGTTATGCGTTTCAATTCCATGCCTCTGATCAGCTCTTCAGGGATGACGTACGACGAGGACTCTACCACGTCGTCAACAAGTGGATTGGGGTTAATTGTAACCGAGTTAAGCCCTGCGGCAACTTGGTTGATAGTAGTGTTCGAGAGTGAAACTTTCCGAGGGCGAGTAGACGCAATCAGAGGGTCATTCATGCTAGATGGGTTGCTGATACGCCGGACCTTCTGGCGAAGTGATCCTGTGGGTGACAAAGAGGACATTGAAAAACCACAGAATTACCAACAGGTTGGACAGTAGTGTTAAAATTTATAAACAGCACAAATGGGTTTACTGTTATTCGAAGATCAGATAGCAGATCTACACTATTGAGTGGTGTTACTGAAATAAATTAAGAAGGAAAGAAGGGATCTCTTGAATCAGATGGGTCCTGAAATATAAAAAAGATTTTTTTTTTTTTGATCCAGAATACAGGATCAAGTCAATGCGAGGCGTAAGCAAGCATAAGAAGAGTGATTTTAACGTCTTAACTCACACCCAAACGAATAAAAGGCAAATCCGTGCCTTAATTGACAGAACAGATCGTGTTATAAGTTTGTTGTTAAAAAAAAAAGGCTATAAAAAGCTGCGATCAAAGATGCTGAGAAGCAGACTGAGTTCAAATAATCATAAATGTATTTTTATCACACTGGGTTCGAACCGATAAGGGGGAGAAACGTCTATTTCGGTATTTGGTACTTTGAGTTGTGGCAATAGGAACCCTTATTTTAGGGATGATTTGCCGATTTGTGGCACTCGTGACTTCATGGCCAAAAGTACACTCGAGTTCGACTCCGATAGTTGAGATTTATTTATTTTAACTTTAAAATTTTTTTTTTTTTTTTTTTCACCTTAAAGCCTCGGCATTATTGGCCGCATGCCCTTGCCCTGCCTCCGCACGTTCATGTTCTCTAAAAAGTTGCTTTCAACTTTCGCTGACTCCGGTCTACTTCCCCATCACCAACCCATTTTAGACACTTCCCCCACATATTATATCTCGTTATCGACAAGGCCAACCACTAAAACAAGCGTTAATATCACTTGTATAATACCACAACAGCAGCCACAGCACTTATCCACACACATACATTCTCATTTATGAGCACGACAGCAGCACGACCAACAACGGCAGCACCGGCGGCACCAGCCGATCCGGTCAGCACCACACTCAGCACAGCCGACACCGCAAACTCGCCGAGCCTGCCGGTGCGACCGACTTCGCTCACTTCCGGCGTGCCAAACACTACTTCATATTCGCCTTATGGTGCCACTAACTCCTACAGCTCGCCGTATGGCGGCTATGGCGGCGGCAGCGGCATGTATGGCGGCACATATGGTGGCGGCGGCATGTACGGAAACAGCTATGGCGGCGGCATGTACGGCAACTCCTACGGAGGCGGCATGTATGGTGGTGGTGGCATGTATGGCAACCAGTATGCCCCCGGCGGAATGGACCCCAACGGATCGCTGCACGGCAACCTCCAAAACAGCACCGCGGCAACCTTCCAGCTGATTGAGTCAGTGGTGGGCGCATTTGGCGGGTTTGCGCAGATGTTAAACTCAACCTACATGGCAACACACTCATCATTTTTTGCCATGATGTCGGTGGCGGAGCAGTTTGCGCATCTGCGCAACTCACTGGGATCGATTCTCGGCGTCTTTGCCATTTTGCGGTGGTTCAAGCGGCTGCTGGCGCGGGCGTCGGGCGGCAAGTTCGGATCGGGCGCAAGCTCGATCAACGCACAGTCCTTTGCCAAATTCCAGGCCAAGGGCGCCAGCCCCATGGCTGCCGGCCCCAGACCATCGTTCAAGCCACTGCTGTTCTTCCTCGCGGCGGTGTTTGGTATGCCCTACCTTTTGAATAAACTGATCCGCGCACTTGCATCCCAGCAGGATCAGCAACAGCAGCAATTTGATGCTAATGGCAACCCACTGCTGACCGATTCGGCCTCGGGCACCACAATCGACCCGACCAAGCTTGAGTTTTGCCGGGCCCTTTATGATTTCGTGCCCGAAAACCCCCAAGTTGAGCTTGAAATGAAGAAGGGCGATCTGATAGCCATCATTGCCAAAACAGACCCTCTGGGTAAGCCATCGGAGTGGTGGCGCGTGCGTACGCGTGATGGCCGCACTGGCTATGTGCCGTCGACCTACGTTGAGGTCATCACGCGGCGCATTGAGCCCGTCAAGGCCGAGGAGGAGACTCCTACCGAGGTTGACGAAATTGAAGCGCAAAAGGCCAAAAACAGGGCCCAAAGCTAATGTTAATAAACGAAACAGATTAAAACAAAAAAGAAATAAAAAATATATATATAAATACGATTGTCATGACTAAAATATGTGTATAAGCAAAAACTATGTGTGATTGTTGATAAAGGCTTTTTTTTTGTTTTTTCAGGGTCCAGATACAGTGTAAAAAAAATCATTTCGTTGCCGTGCCAGTGAGGCCCTCGCGGTAGGCGAGCCGGTTCTTGGTCTCGACCAGGTATTTGACCACAAACTGGCATAGGTATGCAAGCGACCCCAGGGCGCGAATGGCCGCCATGACCGCCACAGACCACAGGATAATTTTGAGGTAGACATTGTTACCTGTAGCCACATCGCCGTAGACTTGGGTCAGAATAAGCACAAGGATAAGGTTGCACATCATCCAGAAGAGCACAACGCGACTGCGGACATCGCGGTAGTAGTCCTGGATCACGGTGGCGGTATCGGGAACGGGTGGAGGCAGCGGCGCACGCTCGCGCAATGCGGTCAGCGCGTCTTCAAAACCCATATCAATATCAACCTGCTCCGCCGGCATGTCGATTTCAACCACCGATTGTCCAGATTTCTCAACGATAAACGCTGATCCCAAATCAGGCTTTTGTGCATTCTCTCCCTTTGTACCCCACGTAACATCGTGGGTGTTGCAAAAGGCATAAATTTGTAACGTGCACAAGTAGAATGGAGCCAGCAAAAAGTATTGTAGCGCACAGGTGAGGATATGCCAAGGATCACAGTAGAGAATGGACATGAGTGCATAAATACCATAAGTAGACAACAACGACACCACAATATTAGTAAAGTTATTATTACCCAGATCAACACTGCCGCTATTATGCTGCTGAACCACGAGGGCGACAAAGTAAAACGCACAGCCTGTTGCATACGCGCCAACAAGTCCGAGAATTATCATGCTGCCCAAAAACATATGTTTAGAACCCTGCGGTCTGTTACCCAGAGATATGATAAACTGGGCACCAATGGTGGCAATGGCAATGTATTTGACAACCAAGAATGCATAAAACGGGCCATTGCCTGAGATAATGTCACTGTTGCCAGACGCCGCCAACGAGCCAGCAAGAAAGTAAAAAGCCAAATAGAAGTTACCAAGAGAAAAGAATGTGAAAATAAGCGACAGACCCTGGTAGATGAACTCAATGTGGAGCATGATTTTGCGCCAAGTTGAGTGATCAGTCTTCCAAATCTGCGTAAAGTGAGTCTGTGCGTAGAATCCGGCAAAAAGAGCACCGTTTAGCCATCTACGGCGCTGACTGACAAACTCCGCCACATCATTGGGCACATCGGTCTCGCCCGAGGCTTGCTTAACGTACTTAAGCAGCCATTTCTCACCGCGCTTGGCAACTAATTCCCAACACAGAATACGATCTTCGGCAAGATACATGTTAGATGTAAATACATCAGTATCTGAGCCGTGTAAAAACTCGCCCTTAAAGTAGGTATTGAGTGGACCAGTACCATCAGGAAGATTGCGCAGGGCGTGGTAGCGGTACGCAGATAATGCACCGGGAAGCACCGAAATGTATCCAAACATGGACTCCATTGGTTTGTCCAGAATGTTGGAGATCTTGTACTCAAAGTTTTGTGCAGCAACAATGGGGTTGAGCAAATGTGACCATGCCTTTCCAGTCATGGCTTTGATTTCACCACATGCACCGCCAATGTTTGAGTCAGCATCAAAGGTCTTCCACAAGTGGTAAAGAGATTTGGGACCAGGACGGGTACCAACATCGAGTAAGATGCAAATGTTGGGGTTCAAGGTCTTACAGAAAGCATTAAAGAACCAGCGATGCGAGTTAATTTTCTTTGCATTCTTTTCCTTCAAGCAGAAAATGACCTGGACTGGCACAATGCCCTTCTCTGACGACTGAAACTTGAGGTTTGAGTCAATAGACACCTGCGTGGTATACTCAAAAATGTGGGCCTTGACTTCTTTGCCATTGACATAGTTTTTCGCAATACCCGCCTGGAACACACCCATGGCGGCGAGTACGTTAAGGATACGTGGATGGGTCTTGAGACGACCATCGGCCACAATTGTCACTACAACCTTTTTCCAACCGTCTTTACCCCATACTCGAGATTTGTTTCGGGAGCAAAGATGCGCAACATTTTTCATGACAGAGTGCATGGTACGAGTAAAAGAAATGTCGTCTTCGTTGTACATGGTGATGCAAATACAGAGCTGAATCTCGCGGCCGTAAATGGCGGGTCTTAGTGTGAAACCATTGTCGATAAAGTCATCCGGATCTGTTGTTGCTGCGGTATAGCGCATGTACGTAAATTCGTCGTGGTCGCGGCGCGGCAAGAAAGAATACAGCTTGGTCGGCACGGGACAATCCAACACGAGATTTCCGCGCACGAGCTTGACCTGCTTATTGGCCATGGATTTGTGCCGGCGTGGCTGCACGTCCTTGGGTGCTTGAAATACGCCGCCAGAGATGGTATCAGCATTAGAGTCAAGAGAGAGCAGCTCTGCGCGACTTTCGTCATCGTCAGAGTATTCGTCATCAGTATCAAAACGTTTAGAGCTTTCACCATACTCTGGACTACGAGTGAGCTCGCTAAAGACGGTCGATGCAACTGAGAGCGACGGGCTATGATGCAAAAAGGGTGACTCTCCAAGTTGCATAGACGAGCTGCTACCATGGTGTAGAGGGGGCGTGGGGGGAATGGAGCTGAGAGGGCGTCGTATCTGCTCATTGCCGAGCATAATGTCTTCGTCCAACGAAATGGAGCTCTGGGAGTTGTCAAAGGGGGACTCCATGCGATTCCATTCGCTGTTGCCTCTGCTAGGCGAGCCAAAGCGTGTCGGAGACCCGTACCTATTGGGGGATCCAAACCGGACTGGTGAATCTAACCTGGTCGGCGAGCCGAATACACCGGCATTCGCAGGGTTTCTCGCGGGCGAAGCTGGCGGAATTGGGATTGGTGGGTACTGCTGCTGCTGAGACAAGTCATCTTCAGATTGTAGTTAGCATTCTATTTATTTATATTATCTTGAAAGCTGGCTTGTAATATAACTTACCTAGATGGTAGGGTTGACGCGTGGGCGAGTAGGCCACAGGCGAGGGCTGAGGGAGTGACGGAATGTTGCCAAAGCCTCTGCGTGCCGGGTCGTCAGCCGGATCGTCAAATGGGTTGAAGTTATTGTTCATGGCGGGCGCGGTGGAGAACAGCAGGAATAAGGGCGGTGGAAGGAAAGAGGAAAAAAAGGGAAGAGATTGAGCTTTTTGGGAGAATTTTGGTGATTATTCAACTGTCGCTTTCTAGAGATCCGTGCGTACTTTGTGGGAGAAATAAACAATGTTTGTTGTTGTTATTGTTATTGTTGTTATTGTTGGTATATCGGACATGTATTGCTTGGGGCATGGCTGGGACTCAGCGGGTCTTTGTGCGGTCTTCGTCGGTAAACAAAATACAAAGGTGACAACTTAGCGTGTGTTTACCTTTTTCTGCTTTGGGACTAACCAGCCTTCAAAATTATTCCACAAAAAAAATAAAAAAAAAAAAAAAAAAATCAAAATAATCAAAAAATGAAATAGGGTTAGGTCAAACCACAATTTAGGAAATTACCCTAGCCCACAATTACAGGTCAGTTTTTTTGCACATCACCGGGATTAGCAGCCGCTGATGACAAACTGAATCACGGACTCTACCGCCCATCACACACGACACATCATGTTCAAGCTACCTGCTACACACCTGGGTCTGGCTGCCCGCTCAGCCAGATACATTTCTGCCCGGTCTATGAGACCCACCGCTTCGCGGCTGCTTACAAACCGGTTTTACTCCACTCCCGCCAACAACAACAACAACAACAATACTAGCAAACCTGAAGACACAAAGCCCGAAGAGGATTTCGTGGCTGGCGTTGCTGACCCTGGAACTACCAGACATGGCTACGACCCTCTCAAGCCGCGCAAGCCGCTGAACCGCATTGCTGTCGGCAAAGCCTTTGACTCCAACAAGGCTGAACAGCAAGCCACTGTCGGCTTTATCAACTGGAAGGCTGCTCTCTTCTTTATTGCGACAGGCGGCGGCTTGCTCTATTTTTTCAAAAGCGAGAAGAAGCGACTTGAAATTGAGAAACTTGAGGAGTCCAACCGTGGTTATGGTAAGCCCCTTGTTGGTGGCCCTTTTAACCTGATTGATCAGCACGGCAACCCATTTACTGAAAAGGATCTGCTTGGCAAGTTCTCTTTGATCTACTTTGGCTTTTCCATGTGCCCTGATATCTGCCCCGACGAGCTCGAGAAAATGTCTGAAATGCTCAACGCCATTAACAAGGACGAGAAGAAGGTCATCCCTGTGTTTATCACTTGTGACCCCGCGCGCGATACCCCTGAGGTGCTCAAGGACTACTTGGCTGAGTTCCATCCCGATATCATTGGCTTAACTGGTACTTATGATGAGATTAAAAAGACTTGCAAGGCTTATAGAGTATACTTTTCGACCCCGCCTGACCTTAAACCTGGTCAAGACTACCTTGTTGATCATTCCATCTTCTTTTACTTTATGGACCCGGAGGGCAAGTATATTGATGTCTTTGGTCGCCAGTACGACGCGAAGACCGCTGTTGAGAAGATGAAGGAGCACATGGCCGTTTGGAGACCCTCGGATGATCGCGATAAGACCTTTTTCGAGACTCTTTTTGGTAAAAAGAGATAAAACGCATCGCGTGGAATTTCTTATGCGTAAAGAATTTGTAAATAGCTGAATAATAAAATAAAAAAAGTCATCATCACCTTGTAACTGTGCTGCTTGAATCATGTCCTGTTGTGTTAGACTTATTGTCTAACTTAAAAAGATAATCCATTTTTCCACCCAGTGTCGTTCACTGAATACAACAAATTCCGCCATGAAAAAGAATAAGCTATTAACAATAACAAGTCTCATTCTGAGTGCAGCAAGCACATTTGGCCTGGTCGTTATTGAAGACGAGAAGACTGCGAGTTTTGAATCACAGCCGTCAGCAGCTGCACTCTGGAGTAATTACTACTCGATTCCATTTGACTTGCTAAACCCCGCCGATCTGCAGCTTTTGGGGCTTCCGGCTACGACCCAGTTTGTCAAACTGGGCAGCGGTGCTGAGCTCCGTGAGGCATTTGGCTCTGGGGTTGATCTCATCAGCTCGCACGGGCTCTACGTACCGCGGGAAAACACGTCCTTACTGTTTTTGTTTAACACAACCGTTGCGGACAACCGTCCGCATCATTTCGGAATTAAACAGGCTGGCGAAAGCGGTAAGGAAGCAGATGTCATGCAGATAATTCAAGCGTCATTGCCACTAGGCTTGCCAAATTATCATTACGTCTCGCAGTATTCCCTGCTTGTCCCTAGAACCGTTGTCGATAACCTTGCTCACAGGCAGCAGTTGGCAGCAGCTGCGGGGGAATATCCCGACGAAAGTCCTCACCAACTTTTGCCAGCGGGCATTCCTTTCCGGTCTGCTACCCACTGGATCCGCGAAAGTGGTTTGAAGAAAATGGCCATTCCACTGTCGACATCAATGATCAAAAAAAGCGACTTTATCTTAACTTTTATTTTTAACGGCGCTGATGATTTGACTGACCTTTACGGGCACACTCCTAACCCCGCAGGTAACGCCCCGGACGGCCCCGTGAGTGCTTTCGACGCGTTTGAAAATCTTGGTGCTGAGCTGCCACAGGCAAAAGTTAGCGCCTACCGCGAGGCTCAACGATTTATCAACGAGGCACTTTTGCTTAGCCGCTCTGACGTAGCCAAAGCTGTTCTTTCAAGCTCATCACGCTTTTTTGATGAGTTTGCCAAGCGCTGGATTGCCAACATGGGGTTTGATACACTGCTTTATTCAACATTTTGTCAAGTCAACGCTCTGTATTTTGAGCAGAGTTACTGTCTCAAACTTGATAAGAGCACGCCGACCAGCAGCAGCAACCAAAATAGTGCCAGCGCCGGCAACGCTACAGCAATGATATCCCTGTTGGCTTTAGAAAAGGAAATGCCGCACAAGTATCAATCGCGCCTTCACCAAACAGGGCTACTTAAACGGCGTGGGTTGGAGTCTTCAGTGATTGAAAACTACGAGTTACTAGAAACTAAAACAGACATGGCGATTGAAAATATCCGAGTATTTATGGAAAGCGTACAACGGCACGCTAAGCAAACAAGAAAAAAAACTTGTAAGAACTTTTATCAGAAATATTTCCAGGGGGTTGCCTTAGTTTTTTTTTATTGAAGTTGTTGACACTAACTTATCAATTGTAACATAGCTAGTCACAGCAAACACAAGCGGGACACGTCTGGCATTGTACGTCCACGCCGCATGCGTATAAACTACAACCAGCACCAGCCACAGAGCCGCCCAAGGTACCAAGTCAAACGGTCAATAATCACACAACCACGATTATTTTTAAATAAAAAATTGCCCACTGCCGCCATGATCAACACCAATAATGATTGCATTGAGATTAGTTGGAAGGCGGTGTTTGAACATGCGGTATATGGCACACCGAGCAATTTTTGTACTCGCAAGGCGACCATTCTCGAAACAGAAACCATGCAATAAATAAATAAACTTGTTAAAATCAGCCTCACTTGTAATACACTTTTTTTTTTTTTTTTTTTTTTTTTTTTTTTTTGTAATTTTTTATTTTTTTTTCTTTTTTTTTTTTATGTTTTTTTTTCTTTTTTTTTGTCTTATTTGTATTTTTTTGTTTTTTTTTTTTTTTT
>Ga0160505_100986_pt1 | contig 14198 bp, 6 predicted proteins | sample DIDeMG_FD_108225 | JGI IMG/M metagenome (GOLD analysis project Ga0160505, IMG submission 108225) | Enriched chicken feces microbial communities from UW Madison campus, WI, USA - DID2874_E49_Stillage MG | ecosystem: Host-associated > Birds > Digestive system > Large intestine > Fecal ... | reverse complement strand
GTGAACCAAGGGAAAAAAAAAAAAAAAAAAAAAAAAAAAGCGGGAATATTAATAAAAAAAAAAAAAAAAAAAAGAAAAAAAAAAAAAGAGAATCGGACGGTTGAGCTTTACGTCAAGGCACGGTACAAGTGCTCAAAGGAGAACCTACCATTGTAATTAATCTAGGGTACGGGGGCCCTCCACAGGGCAGGAGATATATAAAACGGCAGGTTATTGCCTATCACGGAAAGCCAATTTTTTACCTGCGTAATCGTCCCTGAATCTCACCAGTAATGAACAAGTGCATACTGGGTATGTGAACCCGACCTAACAAAACAAAAAACTACGCTTTCAGTTGAGCTATTATACGAAAATGGGGTTAACTGCCATATTGCAACCATGTATAGAGTTAATGCACGGTAATACATTTATTCATATATCTGGTATCATTAAAAATTGGTTTAGTGAGAATGGTATTCTTCTTGTTGACTTTCCCCCATACTCGCCCAATTTGACCCCTTATTGAGAATGCCTGGGGGTAAACTTAAAGAGCATATCTATATGACCTATCCAGACCTTAAACCTTTTGATAGTACTAAAGAGAAATTGAAAAAGTAGCTCTATAAGGCAATTGAGGAGGAATGGGAGAATTTAGACGATTGTTGTTTCAATTCCTTGATAAGGTCCATGAAAAGCCGTATTAATGCAATTCTAAAAGTCATAGAGTGGTGTGCACTCCACTGATTTAAAATGAAATATATATTATCAGTAAGCGATTCAACATAATCAAGTGTCTTATTAAAAGAATAATACCTTAGTGTTTTATGCGAGGTTATGCTGCTTCTATTACAATATGAAACTTTATTGTCTTGGGAAAGTTTTATAAACATTGCCGGCGTGGCTGTAATTCGGGGCTATCAGAGGTTGAAACCTCTTTCATGCACTGAGGGTATTCTCTGATCAGTCACAGTGAGATAGGTAGTAGATCTATATGACTTTGATTTATAGATTGAAAACCAGTTCATTGTCCTTAGATCAAATAGTTAGAAACAAAATCATGGAGCAAAATGATTTCTCTTTATATTCTGTTACTATTCCTATTTAATTGCGTAACTTTTATATGTAATATACAGATGCTTTATCTATATTTATCTTTTGTTACATATCTTTCAGGTATTAGGATAAACAAACAGGCTTTCTAACTATCAAGGATTTTTTTGTTTATTTCTTCACGCAAAAGCTTTTAACTAATAAGAGATATAGACTCAGAAATATCTGAAAGAAGGTCTTTTAACGAGAAAATAAACAATTTAATAGAATGACTGAGTATGCTACTAGCTTTGGAAATACCCTCAATGCGATTTTGAAGCTCCTGGGCTAGAGCAATGCTCTGTTGTTGATTTTTGTCTTGTGAGAGATGAGTAACCAGCGCACCAACAAATGAGCTGAGATTGATAACAAAAGAGTGAATATGATTTTCAACAGCCAAGTTTTGAATTTCATTGCCGTTACCAGCAGCGAGGACATAATTTTCAATAGAGGTTTCGACTTGTTTTAAATGAGAATTGATTTTAGTCAACAGAGTTACAATCTGGTTGTCATTGGAGGAACCTTCAAAATTCCAAATAGCTTTGAGACCCTCCCTAAACAAAGAAGTGCTCTGGCTAAGAAGAGTACTAAGATCAGGAGTAACAGCAGCATCTGCCCTCTTAGTAACGTTGTAATTCACAGGGCTTTCTCTCTTGTTAATCCTGTTACCCTTGAAAGTATCGCGGACTAAAATAATATTTTTGTTTGCGTAGCCATCACCATGAGGCCTGGGGGCGTCGTTAATTATAGGTTGAGCGTTAGCGACAGCAATGGGTCTGGCCTCAGCAATAGGAACTGCATTGACAATAGCAGCAATGGCGCTAGCAAAAATGATTCTGTTTATATTGACCATTATTATAACAAGTATTGAAAAATCTCAAATAAATTGAAAGGTTAAAGAGTGGAATAAATAGTAGGAGATGTGAAAACTGGTTGATGAAGATGGGGAGAAGAATGTTAACCGAGAGAAATTCGCTTCAATTTATAACTTTTCTAATATATGTAAAATTATTTAAATTCCAATTTGCAAATCTTCTCTTGCTTTAGCCAACGTACAGGGGGTTGTTTCTATTGTTTTATTGTTTTTTCTTTTGAAATATATCACAGATATTGTTTGTTGGACAACTTGACATCTTTGGGACTTGTGAAAAGAAAAGTTGAAAATTAATCAAAATTAATTTTTCTTAAATGCAACAACTACAGCGGCGATCCATACTTGCCAGTCTGGAAACCAGTTTTCTTGTTTGAATCAAGATGTCTGTGAATAACCTTACCAGTTTACAATAAATACAAATTCACAAATGCTATTATATGCCTTAAATATTGGACTAATGAGTACCTCATACCCAGGCACTCCAGGGTGGCTTCGATTGCTCCTTTTAAAATAAAAAGTGAGCGGACCGTTGTGGAACTTGGTTTCATCATGATTTGAAAATCAATTATATACTAGAACTGTAGTTTATTCTGTTTCTGTTGATAGAATCAATGAAAGCTGGGTTCCGGATGTACCTACAACCCATAAAAGAATTTCCGGCATCATTTGTGAAATTGAATGGTTTATCTTACCTAATCCCCCAAAACGATAACAATATCTTTTCTTTATAACTTGACTGATCGGCATACCCGTGTGTCTTCTATAGGCGAGATCTACTTAATTTTGCAGAAATGAAATCTTTTCCAGCACCTTGGAGCTCATTGTTTTTAACACAATATTCTATATTTTCCTTGATTTTTATAACAATCTTTTGTCTTTTTGGCTCTCAAGACACCGAAATCAAGCCACTAATTTTCTATTCAATTTTGTAATATTCGGGGCACTTATCCTCAATCTTTACGTGCAAATGATCATTTATAATGTATTTTAATTATTTCCTTATTTAATTGAGATCTTTTCGTGTTTTTCAATGATCATATCCAGAAACTTTCACCCCCAACCAACAGTATGTATGGAAACAGGCTTATCAAGTGATTTGTAGATAACTTCTATTTTCATAAAGGGATTGCACTTGATTAGGAAAAGAATGTATCGCTTATCTGCATTAGAAAGGATTTTTGGTTGTCCACAGCAAAAGGATCTGGTTTCTGTAGTGTAGATCTGATATTCTTCAATTGTGGCGTTTATTGTTGAATAAAGCAAATCCATTTCGCGTTGTGAAAAAGGGGTAGATATTCGGTTGCGCGTCATGCATTGCAAATTTTGACAGGCTTCTTGGGGGTGACTGTAAATTGCATCTGCGAGATTACTTTAATTTTGTGCCGTTTACTATCAGACTTAGTACATCACAATTATGTCACCCATTTTCAACTGCATGATAAAATATCACAAACTAAAGTCATCATGCAATTTCAAGGAGCAACATTTATGTCGGTTATAAAAAACGGTAGCATTCGCCTTATTCAAATTGATATTAGTTCTTCTCTGTAAAACATTTCATAAAACCACCATGTCTCAAATTGATAAATCAAATAACGTAGACGCGCTTGCAAACCAGCTTTGCAGAATCCAGGTCATTGCGCTCGAGAAATCAAACCTCACAAACCTCCCATCCGAGGTCCTTAATGTTATCTTATGGTATCTTATCACTGAAACGAGTCACGGTGCCGATCCAAATCTTTTGCCGCATAAGTTTCAATCCCTTGAACATAACCGCAGGTCCTACTACCACAGAATTTATCCCGTTAACTTTGAGCCACTCATGTGCGTCAACAAGTTCTTTTTTGAATTCATCAAAAAACGTGTGTTCAAAACAGTTTCCTCACAAAAATTGGAGTTTATAACTCATGATACCTTGGAAATAAATAAGGAACCTTTTGTGTTCAACCAAAATCAAACTGAAAAACTGTTTGGTATTGTTCCTATTTACTACATGATATACCCGCTCAACTCGCGTGTTTTGCCTCATGTGCAAACTCTCTACTTACAAAATTATAATTTCAAGTGGAACGTTCTTGTTGGCTCCAATTGGTTGGACGGTGTCATGGAAACCCCGATCACCAATCTTTCAAAACTAGTTGTTAACATGAAAATCTTTGAAAATATTTTGTGACACAGACAGAAGGAGAACCTTCTTCTTACTCGCTTTCAATTGAAGAGGCCGGAGATCTCTTTTCTAAGGTTGAGGAACTAAAATTTGAAAATATGCCCTGGTTTTTGGTTGAGCAGCTTACCCACCAGCGCTCAAAAAAATGGACAACTGACCTGGCTAGGTACAAAATCCAATTTTTGTTCAACAGTTTGGCTAGGCTGGTAGCTTTCCAAGACCAGCCTGTTAATTGCCAAATATACAGTGATAAATCTGATTTATTTCAGCTTGCCCAGATTTTGTGGGCCTTTGAAAACAAGAGTGTACTCGACAATGTAAGCTTTCTTCAAGTTAAACTTGCCGCGAATACTGCTTCTATTCCCAACCCGCTACTCAGATTGTTGCAAAATATGAAAAAGCTAGAGTCTCTCATGATAGTGGTAGTAGTCGAACAAACTCAAAATAATTATACAGAAAACGCTGTCGCCTCTTTAATGAATACAATTCGGCCGCTCTCATGTTTGGAAAAGCTCACATATGTGGGGCCTAGGCTATCACTAGTACCAAATTTACCGAATTCGGTAAAATATCTTATAATCGATGGTGATCTCCTTTTTCCAGCATCAATGCCTTCGTTTGATGAACTTCTTGCTAACGTTGTTCAACTCGACCTTTCCTTTGCTACCAATCAATCTCAGGAGTACATTGGTCATCCCAGACTAGTCAAGCTCAAGAATATAAAATCATTCACGGCACGAGGGATGGTTGCAGAAAATATGGCATTTATCAAAATGTTTGTGGATGTCAATAAGAGTATCACTACGCTATCAATAACTCTATTGTATAAAAGCTCAGCCAAATTGCAAACGCTTTTGCCAGAAATGGGTCATATTGAATGCTTCAATATTAATTTCACGGGCCTCTCGGAAACTGTTAGTTCCAATCCAGGAGACTCCTCAATGTTTAATGTGGATAGGCTCCTAGAATTCATATTTGCTCACCTCACTTCGCTGCGTGTCTTACTTTTTAACACCCTGCCCTTTTCAATCTCGTTGCACAGTTTGGTCAAGTATCTAATCTACCAGTATATTTACAGTACGAAGCATCTTGACCGAATTTACATTTTTGGTACAGGTCAAATTGAGACCTTTGGTGATACCAGAGCCATATTTTTTCGTGAAAGTGAGCCTTTTCATTGCGATTACCTCCCAGAAAATGTGAACCTCAGCGAGTTTTGTAAAGTTGAGAGTTTGGCACCCAATACCAGCAACTATGGTGGCAGCTTTTACGATTACGGTTGTTTGCGGCTTTGCCTTGATGTATTCACCATGAAGAAGCTTTTTGTCAGTCGCCTGCAGGGGCCAGCAGCCGGAGCATGAAATCTGTAAAACCGGCGTGCCAATAGCAGCAACAAATATATTTGTGAATGAATTTCCTGTTTTTTGTAACATTAATAAAAGAATAATTTATTTATTCAAAATTACATGCCCATATGGGTATCCTTTTTTATTTAAAAACCAAAGGGGAGACAAAAGCAAGGTGGCATCATAGTAGCCTTGGAGCTTGAGAAGACTGTTTTCCCCTCCAGAAATCTCAACGAGAGCTATTCACCTTGTTTTTCTCAGTACAAATAGTATTGATAGAGATTTTTACCACCCAGTTTTTGTGGGCTTGTGAAAACAAGTGCGTACTTGGTAATGACAGCTTTCTTGAAATTCAGGTTTTACCGACACCAGATTTTCTTTTCTGCACCCAGTTATTTAACAACTACAAGATATGAGAAAATTAAGTTCTTTAATTTTTTTTCTTCTGTTCCATAAGAAAAGCCTCTTTATTAATGCGAAAATTTTGTCCGTTATAGACACTGCCTCGTCTTCTACATCACTGGAAATGTTTACTTCAACAGGGTACGGGTCATCACAAGTTTCAAATTTCTTCGTGAAATATCCCTGGGAGCTAAGTAACAATTATATGAAAAACTTTTATAAACTCAAGTATATAGAAATGTGTTTGAGCTTTATAAATTAACTACATGTGTTTGTGCTATTCAATGCTTTTCTAGATATAAGCGTCAAAAGACGTGATTTATTTTTCTTTTTTTATGTTTTGTCGTAATATCAGTACCAATAACAACAAATCTGGTTGTCTTGATATCTACACGAAATAAAATGAGAGGATATTAAACAAAAGAATAAGAATATAGAAACAAGACATTTGATTTTGAAACATCTTCCTCCACGAGACTGGTTGAGCAGTCATCCCAGCAGGTATTCGGGGTTTCGACATTCGAGTAATATCAATATTCATAATTCGTAATCTATTACTATTTACTGTAACTACAGCAAAGACCTGTAGTTTTTTTTCTTTGTACAACTGTATGCATTTATAGATAACCTGTCCACCAGGGAAAAAATTTTCAGAGCTGCGCAGGGTTCTCAATCCCTGTCTGGTTGAATCTGTGTCGTTTTCTTACAGCGCCCCTTCTTCAGGAAACTCGAGCTTCATGCGTAGAATGACCTGAAAAAGCCAGTCAACTGGGTAGCAGTATGCTATATACCCCTTTTCTTCTGAAAAGTTGGCCCGGAACGCTGCAATGTATTGTTTTTGATCTGCTGCGGCAATGAGAATGATTCGGCGCAACTGCGTGCTGCTACGACCCCGAGCTAAAGCCACATTGAGCTCCTCATCACATGGCTCGCAGGTCGTTGCAACCCTCCCGGCCGCCTTGACAGTGACAGGAGCGTGAGCGCCGTGGGCTGCCACGATCGCAGCAAAAACATCACGACCGCCACGCACCTTGGGGGTGAGGTTAAAGGTGCAGCCGTGCAGCAACCCTCCAGCCATATGGGCACTGTGTGCGCGCGCTAGCACCTGTGCCAAAGTTGCGCCTGCAAGCGTCTCGCGCTCAGCCACTGGGTCGGTCAGCAGGTACAGCGCATCGATGGGATCAAGTGTAAGCTGCGGCGCCGCTGGCGCTGTGATTGTGCGGAGAAATTGCTCATTCAACAAAACTGGCGCGTGTGCCAGCGCAATGAGAAAGTTGGCCGTACGACAGACCTTGGGTGCGACAACATGAGTCGCCTCCGCAGGGTCGTCAGCAAGGGCGATGCCAAGCTTGGGCAGGTTCTTGAAGGAAAATTTGGTGCTGTCAATGCCTGTTATGAGCAGCCGCATGCGAATTGGCGGTTGACTTCTGTTGGCAGTGCTGGTGCTACCGTTGCTGCTGGTGTGCGTAGTTGGTTCCGGCGTGGGCGAACTGGCCTGAAGTCCGGCAGTACTGGGCGGCGAATGCGATGGTACTGCTGCGATCTTGGCACGCTTAGACTCTCCCGGTAAAAGCGGGATGTCGCGGGTGCGCCGCCGCTTTTGAAACTCATTAAGATCGCTAATGTCTTCGTGGAGCTTGGCGGCGGCCTTGTCCTTGGCCTTTCTGTGAGACGAGCGCGGCGTTGGTGTGGCCGATGATGAAGGTGATGGGTGGCTCGGGGTCGCTTCTTCCGCACCAACAGAAGCGCGTTTTGCTGGAGTTCGCTTGGGAGTCTTGACCTCCTCGACTGAGGATGTCTTTGCTAGCAGCTGCTCGGGCGCGCCATTTTCGTTGCTCTTTGTGTCATCTTCTTGCTTTTTCGAGTCATTTGAATCACCTTCAATATTTACCGGTTGTGGCGAGGATGGCCTATCAGCAAATTCATCAACAGCTTCTGATTCGTGCTCAGGGTGAGCTCCGGCCAAAGTAATGTCATCCTCTGAATCAGCTGCCATGGCTTGCTCTTCTTCTGCTGCATTATTCACCTCATCCATACCATCTTCCATCTCAACTTTTTCTTCCGCCTGTCCGTAAAAGGTTTCAAGTACCCTCTCGTCTAATTTTGTCTGGCCCACGGGCCACACTTTTTTGCCAAAAATGTACCGCTCATTTGTGACAGGCTTCATTTCCCACGCAGCGTAGGATTCCTCCAACCACAAGTGGTTGACAATAAGCACGTTCCAGCTCTTTGCAGCCTGGACTTTAATGCCCTCGGGTCGCAGGGTGACAAGATGGGTATTATCCGACTTTAGGTTGCGCGTAAACGTGCCACCAAGGCGCAAAACTAAATCAGTGACAAAATCACGGTTTGCATTTGAATAAAGCGAAATTGAGATTCTGGTTTTTTCCATGCCGGGCAGTCCGCCCCGAACGAAGGGGTAATGAAAGATGTAGTTGAGCGGCGAAGTCCAGCGGTCGCGGCAAAGTACCCGAAAGAGCCACAGCGTGTTGGCAACAACTATAGTCCCCGCGCGCGATGCTTTGAGATACTCCTCGCCATCTCGGTACTGGCCAATATATATGCTGACACTAGGATCATCTAGTGAATTAGCACAAGTGCCGCCGGCCAAACGCACCATGGCCTGCAAGCATTCTTGCATCCCCACGGAAATTTCAAGGTCGCTACCAAAAAAGACACACTTTCCATCCAGCACCAACGACTGCTGCAAATTACCAGCTGCCAGATCCTTATCCCCGTGATCGTTCACAGGAGTGGGATTTTTCAGCAGATAGGGCGCTTCGTCCACTCGCCGCCGCGCCCGGAAACACGCAAACACCCACTCGGGTGAGACCACCTTGATGTTATTCTTGAAAGTGCTAACCACCATGACATTGCGATCATCTTTGCGCGAGCGCGCCACCACATGGGTTGTGTATACTGTCACAGGCGCCACGACCAAAGCCCCAAACTCACGAAGGCCAGCACCAAGTGTGTCCGAATCAATAAAGTCGCCGGAGATCGACACACACACGCCGGCCATGAATTGGTGAGGATCGTCCCGAGGGAAAAAAGTGCCCATTTGTCGTAACTTCCCGGATCGCAGGCTTTCCTCGACCCAAGATACCTGCACAATGGGCACCAGATGCGTCTGCGCTAGTTCATACTCGGGAAAATGTGAGGTTTCCGAAATCACCACTGACGCCGTTATCAGTTCCGACTTGTTGCGGCACTCAATACCTCCATTATTCGCAAGTAACTCTCGTGCCTATATCTCTCAACATGAAGAAAAATATATTCCATCAGTCAGTATCAACGTGGATCAAGTCACAGAAATTTTGATTTAACGCAGTAAAAATACGACGCGTAAATCTACATACCTTTTCGTTGCCATCCGCAATGTAGAAGCGAATCCGTTCAAACAGCCGTTTCTTAGTCTTTTTATCGTCACCCATAGCTTACACCTCAATCTATTTTGTTTCTTTCTCTCTTTTATGGTTAGCTACTGCGTGCTTTTAACGTTCGTTGATCTGTTTTATATCTGGGGAAAAGGAAAAGGAGAGAGGGAAAAAATTTAATTAAAAAAAAAAAATTAAATCAATAAAAATGGTTTTGGCACAGAGAAACCCCGTTGGTGGGCCTTACATAATACGCGTCTACGTGGAAGCGACCTATCCCAAAATGGAAATTCCCAATTGCCACTGGAGCTTTTCAACGCACTTAAATCTCGACGATTTGATATCTAAACATGTGTATCAAGGCTCAATTCATTTACATCATTAACAAAGTGGTTCATAAATAGTACAGGGGTTACCACAGCTTCGGCCCGACCTTGGTCATCAGCTTGACCCTAAGTTTAAGAGGCATGTTGACCTTGCCATTACCGCTCAGGTCAAGGCCCTTGGAGAATGCACTGGCAGCAGCTGTGCTGGGCACAGTGCTCACAGCGTTTTCTTCCTCTTTTGGCGGCTCGTAATCGAGGTCGATATAAAGAAGTCCTGTGGCTTTATGCTTTTGGTAGATCTGAGGAAAGTCTCTAGCTAGCAACTCTTCAACTTGATCAATCTGAAAAAAAATCTTAGTTAGTAATCATTCAGAATACCGGACTGATAAACACTTACTTTCAGCCAAAACAAATTAGTAGACATAAATCTTTTTCTTTCTTTGTTTCGCTCATTGACAATATCTTCGTTTCGAACGTCTTCATAGCGGGGCAGACCGCGGCACAAATATGGAATAAAAAGGTTCCACAGTCGCTCCTTCTCTTGGTCAGTGACAAGCTTCTTAGACAGCTCTGGATCTGAAAAAAAAAATTGTTAGTCAAAAACTCAAGATAAAAGCTGTTCCATAACTCACAAGAATGGTATATATTTTGCAGGCCGAGAACAAGGGCTAGCTGCATGTCAATCACGTAGTCGTTAGATCGTATCGTCTTACCAAGAAGTGGTAGGTCTTGTTCAGCTGTGGTTAACAACCCAGGTTTGTTTGCTTCAATCTCGCTCAATTGACGCTCCTTCTCCTGTTTGATCTCAAGTAGCTCCTTCTGCTTCTCCATCTCCAAGCGCTCTTTCTCCTGCTGGCGTTGCTGGTCAAGACGCTTCCTGCGCTTCTCGTCGTCGGCTTCCAGTTGCAACAACATTTTCTTCTCCCGCTCCTTGCGTTCCTTCTCCCGCTTAACGAGTAGCATTTGTTTTTTCTGCTCATCATCACGCCTGGTGTCGACAGACTCCTTGGACTTGGGCTCCTCGGAAAGACGGGGAGCATCTTGAGGCTTTTCATCAGCTTGGTCCGACCTGGAAGCCTCAGGTTTAATTTGAGAGTCGATAGGTGTCACAGACCTTTTCAGAGAAATGGGGCTATCAGTTGAAGGTAAAGGCGCCGAATCTTCCTTCTTAACAATGATGTCTTGTTTAGGCTTTTTGACCGGCTCGAGTTTCTTTGCAGTTTCGTCAGCGGATTTGTACTTTTTCATTACCTCGTCGATAGTCCTGTGTTTCTTGGTTACAGGTGCTTCGGTAGGTTTCTTCTTAACAGGAGTCACATCTTCTTCATCATCAGCAATAATTGGTCGCTTTTTAAGTCGTACAGCTGTCACATCTCGCGGCTTGTCAGATGGTCTGTCAAGCTTTTCCTCTTTTTTGACTTTTTCACCTCGCTCTTCCTTACGCATTTTTTCAGTTCTGTCATCCTTTCGAATTTTCTCAATAGGCTTTTCACTTCGACTTTCTTTTCGAACTTTGTCGGCATATCGTTCTTCTTTTCGCGCTTTTTCAACAACCCGATCAGTTTTTTCCTCCCGGCGCTGTTTGTCGACCTTTTCATCCTTCCTGATTTTTTCCTTGAAAATCTCCTTTGAACTCAGTTTCTCAAGCTTGTTGGATCGTTTTTCGTCTTTAAACCGCTTGCTGATGACTTCGTCCACTGCCTTACGTTTGTCGTCTCTAAAAATAGCTGAAACCAGTTTTCCTTTTGACTTGTCATCGATAGACTCCTTAGGCTCTCTAGACTCCCTAGATTCCCTAGATTCCCTAGACTCTCTGGACTCTCTGGACTCTCTCGTCTCCCTAGACTCCCTAGACTCCCTGGAGTCTCTAACCTCTCTAGGCTCTCTAGACTCTCTAGACTCTCTAGACTCTCTAGACTCTCTGGGCTCTCTAGCCTCTCGTGTATCTTTTAGGTCTTTTACCTCCTTAGACTCTTTTGGCTCCTTGTGCAGCTTTTTGGGGGCAGGTTCTTCCTTCTTACTGATTCCGTTGGGTTTCGACTTTTTGCCAGCCTTTTTCTTCAAAAACTCTTCAATCAAGCTCACTTCTCTTTGGTCGCTGGCTAAAGACTCCTTAGCAAGCTCCAAACACGATTTGCCTTCAGCATTGACTACCGTCACGTCAGCACCTGAATCAAGCAGCAGTTTGACGGTTGCAAAGTGGCCTCGACCAATGGTAGCTTGTAATGCAGTTTCGTTGTCTTCGTTTCGGCCGTTCACTTGGGCATCAAAGGCCAACAAAAGTCCGACTATATCAGTATGGCCATGACGAGCCGCTAATGCCAGACAATCCGCGTCAGGCTTCCAGCCATTGCCGAGAAAACTGCCGACAAATTCAATATCACCATCCGCGGCCTTTCTATAAACTTGATCGCGACCAGTACGAGTCGTGAGATCCATCCAGAGAAGATCATTTCGGATAGGTTGGGCGCGTGCGCCATGTCTTCTAGGCCCGACACTATTACCATTGCTGTTAGAACTATTGTAATCATTGTAACTACTATTATTATCTGACCTTTGAAGATTGCTACTAGACTCATCGGGAGGGAATGTACCAGGCGGATAGTTGGCAGGGTCCATAAAGTCATCGTCAGAACCTGCTGTGTGGTGGTCCGGACTATTTCGTTTCTTTTTGAATGAGAGAACTGCTTCTTTGAGTAGCTTTTCGATAGCATCGTGGTTTGGCTTGTCGTCTTGTATCGAATCCATTGATGTTTTTCCTTGGACGTTAAAAATTCTGGGGTCCGCACCTCTATCTAACAATAACTTGACAGTTTCAAGATGATCGTTTGCCGCTGCGTCGATTAATGGCGTGTCGAGGTCGCCGGGCCCGGATCTAATATCGATAATAGCGCCATTGTCAATCAGCAACTCAACTATCTTTGTGTGACCCTTGAGTGCCGCTTCGTGAATAGCGGTGTTTCCCGCATAGTCTCTATCATTAACATCAGCGCCATTCAATATTAGCTCCTTGGCCTCCTCATACTTGCCCTTGTCGCACATTCGCTGCAGTTTCAGACGGCCATTTGCATCTCGCCGGTTCTTTTTGTTGTTGGCACCAGACGAAATAGGAATATTCGCAATGCCTGGAGAGTTTGACCTAGACGCGGGTAAAGTTGGTACCGGGTTTGACTTCGAATGATGATGCTTAGAGGGTTGTTTCCGTGCTGGCTTGACGTCATCGGACCAGAAATCGTTGTCGTCTGAGCTGGACCGTCGGCGCTTTAGTCGTTTCAGTTTACGCGTGGGAGCATGATCAGAGATGACGGTTTCGGCCTCGGAAGAGTCGTCATGCCTGGAATTTGGATCTATCATCAATTATGTCAAGATATTTGCGGGTTCTTGTGAAGGGGGAAGTGGATATCGGAATTAAAGACGTAGTGTTTTGAAATGACTTGAAGATAGGAGTGAGAGGGATAAAAAAATTAACAAGAGAATTAAAAAAAATAGCATATTGGGAAATGTGAGATATAGGTTACCTTACCCTTGTCACATGAGCAGCTATACAAAGATGGGTGAAACCTAACCCCGTCACGGAACTTCAAATATCAGACGGGTCATTGTAAAACATGAGGAGGTGAGCATTGGTGTTGGTGTTCAGTTAAAAAAAATATAAAAGTAAAATAGATTTGCACTGAGACTCAAAAAAGGGCTGAGTTACAACTAGAAGTTGGGTAAAAAAACTCCGATGCAGGGAATTGAACCCTGATTTGCCCGGTGAGAGCGGACCGTGCTAGCCATTACACTACATCGGATTTTGATATGTGTTATATACAGTAGTAGTATTCAATGATGTTTTGGAAAAAAAACAATTTGAAAGGAAATAAAATTAATTGGTATTTCATAACAGAAAATGGCTTTGATTTTAGCCAAAAAGGAATATGCTTATAGTATGAAGTTTTGCCTTTAGTAATTCAAGTATATAAGCCGAACACCTGAATTTTAGTACGATTAGAGGCGGACGAAGCTAACAGAATGCGAGAAAAAAATATGCAATCATGGTTTTGCCTAATGGGAAACCACCTAACTCTAACTGCATTATGGGAATACGATGTAAATTGCCTATAGAAACAATGCAAAAATAAATCAATGCACAATACGGCTTGGAGCATGCATTGAGCTATCACTAAACAATCTGGAGAACAGGCTGCCTAATTCACGCCATCGAACGTCTGAACTTATTACGCGCGCTGATACCGCTACTTTGTGAGTCTCATAGAGACAAATGTTTTTGAAATTTCATGTCCTCGGTGTTATGTATCTCAGGTTTCCCTTAGCACATGGATACTTTCATGGAAAATTCGGCGCCATCGAACGTCTAAACTCATTGTGCACGCTGACACCGCTACTTTGCCAGTCTCATAGAGACAAATGTTTTTGAAATTTCATATCTTCTTTGTAGATCGTTGTGTTTTGTAATTTTGTATGTAACTATTTGATGTAAGAACAATAAACTGATTATCTATCTATCTAAACATATCTGGGACGTGTTAGCTTATGTGAAAGAGAAACAGCCGCGCACAGTTGTTCCTCAACTCACAAAGAAAGATGGCACAACCACGAAGGAACTTTCTGAGATTGTTGATTGCTTTTTTGAAG